>Ga0193699_10000962_pt1 | contig 11639 bp, 6 predicted proteins | sample L3c2metaG_FD_160095 | JGI IMG/M metagenome (GOLD analysis project Ga0193699, IMG submission 160095) | Soil microbial communities from a riparian zone of the East river system, Colorado, United States - L3c2 | ecosystem: Environmental > Terrestrial > Soil > Riparian zone | place: USA: East River... | reverse complement strand
TAGGTTATGTCCGCACGCTGTTCGACGGCTATGCGCAGACCTTCGATAACGCCCTGCGCGTCGGCCTTGGCTATCAGGCGCCGGAACTGATGCTGCGCGCGGTGCAGGCGGCGCAGCCGGGGGTGGCCTTCGCCATCGCACTCGATCTCGGTTGTGGCACCGGCCTGGGCGGCGCGGCGTTCCGGCCGCACTGCCGAACGCTCACCGGCGTCGACCTGTCGCCGGCCATGGTCGCGCAGGCGCGGTCCAAGAATATTTATGACCGGCTGGTCGAAGGCGAAGCCTTGGGCTTCCTGCGCGAAGAAGGCGCGGCGCAAGCGCGCTATAACCTGATCCTTGCCGCCGATCTGTTCGGCTACCTCGACGATATCGCTCCGGTGCTGGCCGCCGCGGCGCCATTGCTCACGCCGGACGGCTTGATCGTTTTCAGCGCCGAGACCCACGATGGCGGCGACGTCATCCTGCGCGATACCCTGCGTTACGCCCACGGCGTTACGCATGTGCGCGCGGCGCTCGCGGCGGCAAAGCTGACGCCTGTCAGTCTTGTGTCCGCGTCGAGCCGCAATGAGAAGGGCGTCGCCGCGCCCGGCCTGATCGTCGTGGCCGCGCCCTGAGCCATGGACGCCGCGCGCAACATCGGTGATGTGCCTTTGTTGCCGGACACCTTTGTGCGCTGGTTCGCACAACGCGGCTGGACGCCGCGCGCGCATCAGCTCGAACTGTTGGCGAAAGCGCGTGACGGCCGCTCATCCTTGCTGATCGCGCCGACCGGCGGTGGCAAGACGCTCGCCGGTTTCCTGCCGACGCTCGTCGAGTTGAGCGAGCACAACACACGATCGGTGAAGCTCACATCGACCGGCCGCGGCGTCGCGCGTAGCCAAGGTCTGCACACGCTCTACATCTCGCCGTTGAAAGCGCTCGCGGTGGACATCGCGCGCAACCTGGAAACGCCGGTGCGCGAGATGGCCCTTCCGATCCGGCTGGAGACGCGCACCGGCGACACGCCGGCGTCCAAGCGCCTGCGCCAGCGCCGCGATCCGCCGGATATCCTGCTGACGACGCCGGAACAACTGGCGCTGCTGCTCGCCACCGCCGACGCGCCTTATCTGTTCGGTTCGCTCAAGCGGGTGGTGCTCGACGAATTGCATTCGCTGGTCACGTCGAAGCGGGGCGATTTGCTGTCACTCGGCCTGGCGCGACTGTTCAAGCTGGCGCCGCAACTGGCGACCGTCGGGCTGTCCGCCACCGTGGCGGAGCCGGACGAACTCTGCCGCTATCTGGTGCCGCAGCCGCTCGAAGGCAGCGCGCGCGCCGATCTCGTCATCGCCCAGGCCGGTGCCCAGCCGAAGGTGACGATGCTCGATACCGAGCAACATCTGCCGTGGGCCGGCCATTCGGCGCGCCACGCGCTCGGTGAAATATACGAACTGATCAAGTGCCACAAGACGACGCTGGTCTTCGTCAACACCCGTAGCCAGGCCGAGTTCATGTTCCAGGAATTGTGGCGCGTGAACGACGACAATCTCGCCATCGCGTTGCATCACGGCTCGCTCGATGTCGGGCAGCGCCGCAAGGTCGAGGACGCCATGACCGCGGGCAAATTGCGCGCGGTGGTCTGCACGTCGTCGCTCGACCTCGGCGTCGACTGGGGCGACGTCGATCTCGTCATCAATATCGGCGCGCCGAAGGGCTCGTCGCGGCTGATGCAGCGCGTCGGTCGCTCCAATCACCGCTACGATGAGCCGTCGAAGGCCGTGCTGGTGCCGGCCAACCGCTTCGAAGTCTTGGAATGCCGCGCGGCGATCGACGCCGTCGCCGACAACGCGCAGGACACGCCGCCGCTGCGCACTGGCGCGCTCGACGTGCTGTGCCAGCACATTCTCGGCCGCGCCTGCGGTGAGCCGTTCCTCTCCGACGATTTGTTTGCCGAAATCCGCGCCGCGGCGCCTTACGCAATGCTGGCGCGCAGCGACTTCGACGCCGCGGTCGATTTCGTCGCCACCGGCGGCTATGCGCTGAAGGCTTATGAGCGCTTCGCCAAAATCCGTCAGGGCAAGGACGGCAAATGGCGCGTCACCCATCCGCGCGTCGCGCAACGCTACCGCATGAACATCGGCACCATCGTCGAAGCCGACATGCTGAAGGTACGGCTGATGCGCTCGCGTCGAAGCACCAGCATGATCCCGCGCGGCGGGCGGATGCTCGGCCAGGTCGAGGAATATTTCATCGAGATGCTGTCGGTTGGCGACAGCTTCGTTTTCGCCGGCGAAATCCTGAAATACGAGGCGTTGGTCGAGGACGAGGTCTACGTCTCGCGCTCCAGCGCCACCGATCCGAAAGTGCCGGCTTACGAAGGCGGCAAGTTTCCGCTCTCGACCTATCTCGCCGCACGCGTGCGCGGGATTCTTGCCGATCCGCATGCCTGGCGCGGCCTGCCGGATCAAGTGCGCGAATGGCTGGAGATCCAGCAATGGCGCTCGATGCTGCCGCCGGCCGGCGATCTCCTGGTCGAAACCTTTCCGCGCGCCGCGAAATATTATCTGGTCTGCTATCCATTCGAAGGCCGGCTTGCGCATCAGACACTGGGCATGCTGCTGACGCGGCGGCTGGAGCGCGCGGGATTGCGGCCGCTCGGCTACATCGCCAATGAATACGCGCTGGCGGTCTGGGGGCTCGGGGATCTCGGCTTTCGTATTTCTCGCGGCGACCTGTCGCTCGACGCGCTGTTCGACGAGGATATGCTCGGCGACGATCTCGAAGAATGGCTCGCCGAATCCGCGATGATGAAGCGCACGTTCCGTTCCTGTGCGATCATCGCCGGTCTGATCGAGCGAAGGTTCCCGGGCGAGGAAAAATCCCGCCGCCAGCTCACGATTTCCACCGACCTCGTCTATGACGTGTTGCGCAAGCACCAGCCGGACCACATTCTGTTGCGGGCGGCGCGCGCCGACGCCGCCACCGGGCTGCTCGACATCAAGCGTCTCGGCGAAATGCTCTCGCGCATCAAGGGCCGAATCGTTCATAAAGAGCTCGACCATGTGTCGCCGCTCGCGGTTCCCGTGATGCTGGAGATCGGCCGCGAAACGGTTTATGGCGAGGCCTCCGACGTGCTGCTTGCGGAAGCGGCCGACGAATTAGTCAAGGAAGCGATGAATTGATCGGCTACTGGCAATTGCGGGCGAACCATCGGCGGGCAAACTCGACCACCGCCGCTCATTCCCGCGAAAGCGGGAATCCAGTTCTTGGCTCTGGGTCCCCGCTTGCGCGGGGACGAGCGGATCATGCCGTCTCGCTTGCCTCGGTCATGCTCGTCGCCGATCCGTCCGGCGCGCTCTATTGGCCCGAGCACGGGCTTCTTGTCGTTGCCGATCTCCATCTGGAAAAAGGCTCGAGCTACGCCGCTCGCGGACAATTTCTGCCGCCTTACGACACCGCCGCGACCTTGGCGCGGCTGGCGCGCCTGATCGCGCATTACGCGCCGCGTATGGTGATCGCGCTTGGCGACAGTTTCCACGACGGCGGCGGCTCGGCACGCTTGCACGCCAGTGACCGCGAGAGCCTTAGCGCGCTGCAGCGCGGCCGCAACTGGATCTGGATCACCGGCAACCACGATCCGGAGCCCGCCGAGAATATCGGTGGCACGTTCCATGAAACGGTGGTGCTTGGCGCGCTGACGTTCCGGCACGTACCCACCGGCACCGCCAATGAAATCTGCGGTCACCTGCATCCGGTGGCGCGGGTGTCGCATCGCGGCCGCGCCGTCAGCCGCCGCTGCTTTGCCGCCGACGACACGCGGATGGTGATGCCGGCCTTCGGTGCTTTCACCGGCGGTTTGAATGTGCGCGACGCCGCCTTCGCCGATCTGTTCGGTACGCTGGCCTTCACCGCGCATATGCTGGGCGAGGATAGGCTCTACGCCTTCGCGGCGCAGCGCTGCATGCCGGACTAATCCCGCCGAAACACCACGCTGCCGAACCAGCCGATGAACAGCGCCATCAGCGCCGTGGCGAAGCCGTAGAGCAGGCCGTGGTCGCGCGCGGCATCGGCGACATATTGCTCGATGCCGGTCTTGATCACCTCCAGCGCCGAATTCGCGCCCGCGACCTGCACACCCTTGGCGAACAGCTTGACGTCGATCGAGTAGCTCCCGGTCGGCACGTTGGCCGGCAGCGGGATCGCGGCGCGGAACACGGTCGGCGTCAGGAACGTCACCGCGGTGCCGTCCTCGCGGTAGAGCCCTTGCTCCGTCTCCAGCCGCACGAAGGCGACGCGGAACGGATCGTCGTGCACGGTATCCGCGACATCGGGACCGATCCGCTGCGGCATCAGGTAATTGTCGAGCCCGATCTGCAATCGCCGCAGCACCTCCTGGTTGGCGATCTCGGTCACCGGCCGGTTGGCCAGGATCGACAGATATGACGGCGCGCGCACGAACTCGCGCGTTTCGGTATTGATCCAGATGCCGAGCATGCGCTCCTTGCGCCGCGTGCGCATGGTCTCGCGCGGGCCGACCACGGTTACCAATAGGTCGTAAGGCGGACGCAGCGGCGTACGGGCATTGTCGGGTTCGACGGTGCCGAACAGCACCAGGTCCTCGCCGGTAAAGCTCGAAGTCACGGCGACGCGGTGGTTCGACAGCGACACCACCAGTCGTTCGGCTGCGGCCTGTCCGCAGGCCGCCAGCACAATCAGGAATGTGAGCGCGATTCGCCGCATCACTCGGCCCCCACATGGCGCAAGGAGAAGGGGTCGTCGGGGCTGACCACCAGCTCATAGGCAAAGCGCAGGCCGACGGCGAAGACTAAAAGGCCGAGCAGCAGCCGCAGCCGCTCGCCCCGCATCTTCTGCCCGGTGCGCACGCCGAATTGCGCGCCGATCACGCCGCCGACCATCAGGATCAGCGCTAGGATGGCGTCGACCAGGTGGTTGGTGGCGGCGTGCATGACGGTGGCCGAGGCCATGGTGACCAGTGTCAGCACCATAGAGGTGCCGATCACGGTCGCCGTCGGCACCCGCAGGAAATAGATCAGCATCGGCACCAGCAAAAAGCCGCCGCCGATGCCCATGATGGCGCCGATGAAGCCGATGGTGAAGCCGATGGCCCAGACCGGGATTGCCGAAACATAGATCTTCGAACGCTTGAAGCGCAGCTTGAACGGCAGGCCGTGCAGCCAGGTGTGGCTGCCCGGGCGGCGCAACGTCGCCGGCATGCCCTTGCGCGTGCGCAATTCCGCCCGCACGCTCTCGTAGATCATCATGCCGCCGACCGCGGTCAGCAGTGTCACGTAAGAAAGGCCGATCATCAAATCGAGCTGATCGAGCTCGCGCAGCTTGGTGAACAGCCAGACGCCTACCGCAGTGCCGACAATGCCGGCGCTGAGCAGCATCATGGCGAGGGCTACGTCGAGCGCACGCTTACGCCAATAACTGATCGCGCCGGTGAACGAGGAGGCGGCGATGTGGCTGGCGACGCTCGCCACCGCGACCGCGGGCGAGATGCCGATAAAAATCAGCAGCGGTGTCATCAGGAAGCCGCCGCCGATGCCAAACATGCCGGAAATGAACCCGACCGCGAGTCCCATCCCCAGCACGAGGAAGATGTTAACGGGCAGGTCGGCGATCGGCAGGTAGATTTGCAAGCGGTGTGGTCCGCGTTCGAAGCCAAAGGCTCGGGGCCGGTCCGCGCCGCCGGCAATTACCATGCAGTGTTAACACCATCGCGCGGGATATCGTCAGCGTTCCTAGTGCAAAAATCTCAGTCGCTGCGACTTTTGCAACTTAATTTTCGGATCGGCCTTAACGGCGGCGCGCGGATGGGGCGCGGCTCAGGTCGTTCAGCGCTTTCCGGTTTGCAAGGCGCCGAGCGACAGCGGTCCGACGACCCGCGGCTTGGCCGGTGGCGTGGCGCTGACGCCGTCCCAGCCGCCGGCCGGTTCGGGCACCGAGGTCGCGTCCGATGGCTGGGGCTCGATCGCGAAAGTCTGGATCGCCCGATCCACGGCGGCGCGCGTATTGTCGTCCATGTGGGCGGCGATTTCGTCGCGTTTCTTGGCGGATTCCTTGTCGCCTTGCGCGGCGGCCAGCGAGAACCACTGATAGGACTCGGCCACGTTCTTTTCGGTGCCGAGGCCGCGGGCGCACAGAACGCCGAGATTGTACTGGCTGTCGGCGATGCCGCGCTGCGCCGCCTTGCGGAACCACTGCGCCGCATTGTTGTAATCCGGCTTGCCCTCGACGCCTTCGGCATAGAGTACCGCAAGGTTATGCATCGCCTTGCCGTTACCCTTGGCGGCGGCGGCGAGATAGAGCTTGCGCGCCATCACCAGGTCCTTCTTCACGCCCTGGCCCTTTTCCAATTGGCTGGCGTAGCGGAATTGCGCCGGGGCAATTCCCCTGCTGGCGGCGCGCTCGAACCAGCGCGCGGCCTCTTCCTGGCTGATCGGCACGCCGCGGCCCTCGGCAAAGCGCACCGCGATTTCGTAGGCGGCTGCGGCATCGCCGGCGATGGCGGCGCTGCGCAATTTGTTGCCGCCGATAGCGATCGGCAGACGGTCGCCCGCGGGCGCCGTGCTCGGTAGGATGTTGGGTTGCCGAGCCGGTCCCGGAAGCGGGATCGAGCCGGTGACATCGTTCTTCGGTGCCGCGGGCTGCGCGTTCAAGACCGGCGGGCTGAGCAAGGACGGCATGTTCGGTGACGTCGGCGCGAAATTGGCGGGCGCCGTGGCGGTGTTGGTGTTCGCGGCCGTGAGCGGCGTCATGCCCGGCGCCTTCGGCGGCGCGAGCGGATTGACGGCCAGCTTAGGTGGCGCGTCGGCGTCGGGCGCCGCGGCTTCGATGCCTCCGGTGGTGTCGTCCGTCATGGTGGCGGCGGTCTTGATGCTGTCGGTAGTACCGGACAGGAAATAATTGCCGGCGATCTGGACCGAGCCGACCACGATGGCGACGACGCTGGCGGCAATGAACATCGACTTGACCCGCTTTATCATCTTGCCGCGCAGCGACGGCGCGTCCGGGTCTTCCAGTTCGAGAACGCCGGCCGGCGGTGGCACCGGGCGCTCATTGCTCGTCTGGATGGCAGCGTTGGCGGCGCGCCGGGCGGCGGCGATGAAACCGGACTTGCCGCCGGCGGACGATGCGCCGCCGGGACCGGTGCCGCCGAGCGCTGCCTCGGAGGCCGCGATGCGCGCGGCTGGATTGGCGCGGAATCGCGGCGGACCCGAACCAGGCTCGAGCGGTTCGTCGGGCGGCAGGTCGGGATTGATCGGCAGGTTGCCGGCTGGCGGCAGGCGCTTGGCCGCTGGAGCCGGCTGCGGCGCCGGCTGCGGCGTCGGCGGCAGCACTTGTTGTTGCGCGTGCTGCTGCACGTACTGCTGAACTTGCGGCGTGATGGTGGGGGGCGCCGACGCATGCGCGGGCTGGGCCGGCGGCCTCGCCGCGGGCTTAGGCTCGGCCCTGGGTTCGGGCTTGGGCTCTGGCCTGGGCTCGCTGACCACGCGGGCCGCGACCTTGCCGATCGGCTTGAGCGCCTCGTTGAATTCTTCGTCGCTGACGGGGCGCTTGCGGCTCTCGCCGCGAATGCCGTTCTCGATCATCGCCAGACGGTCGACGACGTGGCCCAGCGTGCCGTTGACGGCCTCGAGCGCGTCCTGGGTGCGCGCGATGTCGTGCTTGAGCTCGACCACCGCCGGCGAATTGTCGGCGCGGATGCCGCCGCTGTCTTTGTTGGCCCGCATCTCCTCGATGTGGACCAGGAGGTCGGCGAGGCCGCGCTCGATCGCTTCGAGATGGCCGAGGCGCGAGTCGGACGCATCGAGCCGCTGCACCAGCGCGACGATCTGATCTTCGAGGTGCTGCGAAGCGACATTGTCGCCGCGCGACTGCTGGATCAGTTCGATCTTGTCGGACAGCGAATGCACCAACGATTCCAGCATCGGCGGGACGTTGCCGCCGCTCTGCGAGCGCTCGGCCAAAGCGTCGGCCAGCGCGGAAATGCGGTGTTCGAGATTGTTGAGCGCGTCGCTGCCGGTCGCGGCCGTCGCCAGATGCTCGACCCTGTTGGCCAGTTGCTCGACGTGCTGGGCAAGCCCGCTCACCGCCTCGGTCGAGGCCACGTGGGTCGCCATGTCGCGCAATGTGGTGATGGCGTGCTCGAGCTGATGCAGTTGCTCGGGATCTTTCTGTGCCACGATCAGATCGATCTTGTGGGCGAGACCGGCCACCGCGTCATTGAAGCCGACCAGATTTTCCGCCGGCGTCAGGCCGCGCAGCGCGTCGCGCACTTCGGCCAAGCCGTGTTCGACGCCGGATAGCTGACCGGCATCGACGCCGGCCTGCTTGCCTTCGGCGATGCGGTGATTAAGGCCCTGAATTTGCCGCTCGATGGCGTCGATCGCATGGCGCGGCATCGCGTCGGTGAGCGCGCGGCTGATATCGCCGAGTTCACCGCGCAGCGCGTTGATCGCCTCCTCGACGCCGGGCTTGTGCAGCGTCTCGATCTGATTGGTGATCTTGCGAAGCTGATCCTCGAGCCCGGACAGGTCCTGGGTCGGCATCGGCATCAATGCCGGCGCGGGCTGCGGCGGGTGGACAGGGGCGCCCATCGTGGCAGGGCGTTGCGGCGCCGGTTGACCTTGCGGCTGGCCGTTCAATGCGCGCTGGCGCGCGGCGATTTCGGCGACCGCCAGATCGAGTGCCGGCGGCATGCGCATCGCCGGCACCTGCGGCAGATGTTGCGGCTGCTGCGGCGCATATTGTGACTGTTGCGGCACATAAGGCTGCATCGCCGGCTGTATCGGCGGAGCGTGGATCGGACGCGAGGCATTGACGAATTGGTCGAGCCGCCGGTCGAGGCGGTTGATCAGTTCGGCGATCTGGCCGCTGTCGTCGCGGGCAGGTTCGCTGCGCGCGGTTTTGGGCGCATAGGCCGCGGGGCCGGTGCGGGCGAAATGCTCGATGCGCCGCGTGAGATCGTCGAGGCGCTGATTGACGGCGGAGAGTTCATGATTGTCGGTCACGTCGTCATCGTCGTAGTCGGGCGTGTCGTGCGCGGCCTGATGCAAAATGACGGAGTTCAGCCAATCGCCCAAAGACATGCCGGACCGGCGCGCCGCTTCCCTCGCGGTCTCACGCGCTTCCGGCCTTATGCCTTTGACACTCCAGGGAACGCCGAATTTCATGCTCACCCACGTTCGAGGTGGAGGGGCAAAGAGCCTTGATCGACTCTCGTGGAACCGGCATCCGTTAAGGGCAGGTGGATACGGGCGCGGTTCTCAGTCCACGCGCCGACTTTTTAACGTTTGCGGTAAACAGGCCGTTAACGTTTGGCGGAAGTGCCGGTTTTAACCGGAATTTCTGTCTCCGGGGCCGGGCTGGAGTTTTAACGCGGCCGAAAGCGGCCTGCGTCATTCTCGGCCTTGTTTCGGGGGAAACCGCGCCCGATCTTAAATCGGTCGCAACCGGCCATTAGTTAGCGAATCGTTAACGGCGCCCGCCTCCTGCGAGCGGCCAAAGCCGGAAAAAGGGGGAAGCCATGCCGACATATAAAGCGCCGGTCGAGGACACGTTGTTTCTGCTCAACGACGTCCTGCACCTCGACCGCTACGGCAATCTGCCGGGCTTTGCCGACGCCTCGCCCGACGTGATCGAGGCGATCCTGGCCGAGGCGGCTAAGTTCAGCGAAGAGGTGCTCACCCCGCTCAACCGCGTCGGCGACAAGGAAGGCTGCGAGCGCCATCCCGACGGCAGCGTCACCACGCCGACTGGCTTTAAGGCCGCCTACAAGCAGATCATCGATGGCGGCTGGATCGGCATCTCGGTGCCCGCGGAATACGGCGGCCAGGCGCTGCCGGCGACCGTGACCGTCGCGGTCAATGAATTGCTGTGCTCGGCCAACATGGCCTTCGCTATGTATCCGGGCCTGACGCAAGGCGCGATCGCCGCGCTGCTCACGCACGCCTCGCAGGAGATCAAAACCAAATATCTGCCGAAGATGGTCGAGGGTGTCTGGACCGGCACGATGAACCTGACCGAGCCGCATTGCGGCACTGATCTCGGCCTGCTGCGCACCAAGGCCGCCAAGCAAAGCGACGGCAGCTACAAGATCTCCGGCACCAAGATTTTCATCTCCGCCGGCGAACACGACATGTCGGACAACATCATCCATCTGGTGCTGGCGCGCCTCGAAGGCGCCCCGGCCGGCACCAAGGGCATCTCCCTGTTCGTCGTGCCGAAATTCATGGTCAAGGACGACGGCTCATTGGGCGCGCGCAACGGCGTGAGCTGCGGCTCGATCGAAGAGAAGATGGGCATCCACGGCAATTCCACCTGCGTCATGAATTACGACGGTGCCACCGGCTGGCTGGTCGGCGAGGAAAATCGGGGCCTGCCTGCGATGTTCACGATGATGAACGAGGCGCGGCTTGGTGTCGGTGTTCAAGGCCTGGCGCAATCCGAGGTCGCCTATCAGAACGCGGCGATCTACGCCAAGGAGCGCCTGCAGGGCCGCGCCATCTCCGGCGCGAAATTCCCCGACAAGCCTGCCGATCCGATCATCGTGCACCCGGACGTGCGCCGCACGCTGCTGACGATCCGCGCCTTCAACGAAGCGGCGCGCGCACTGGTGCTGTGGACCGCGCTCAAGGGCGACATCGCGCATCGCTCGCAGGACGAGAAAGAACGCCAGAGCGCAGACGACTTCATGGGTCTGCTGACCCCGGTGGTCAAAGGCGTCTGCACCGACACCGGCTTTGCCAACACCGTGATGGCGCAGCAGATATTCGGCGGCCACGGCTACATCGCCGAGCACGGCATGGAGCAGTTCGTGCGCGACGCCCGCATTGCTCAAATCTATGAAGGCGCCAACGGCATTCAGGCGCTCGACCTGGTCGGCCGCAAGCTCGGCAAAGACGGCGGCCGCGCGTTGATGGCGTTCTTCAACGAGGTGCAGACCTATCTGAAAGAGCGTGCTGCCAGCGACGAGATGAACGTCTATCTCAAGCCGCTGGGCGCTTCACTGGCACACCTGCAGCAAGCGTCGATGTGGTTCATGCAGAACGCCATGGCCAAGCCCGACAATGCCGGCGCCGGCGCCACCGACTACATGCACATGTTCGGGCTGGTCGCGCTCGGTTACATGTGGTGCCGGATCGCCGAAGCCGCGCACGCCAAGCTCGGCAACGGCGCCGATGTGCGCTTCCAGGCCAAGCTCGTCACTGCGCGCTTCTTCATGGAGCGCATGCTGCCGGAAACCGCAACGCACCTCGTGCGCATCCAGTCCGGCGCTGGCTCGATCATGGAGTTGCCCGCGGAGGCATTCTAGCGCGTGATCCCGAAAAGCACGCCCTCGGGCTTGACCCGATGGGTGGGAACCGGTTTTCGGACAAGATCACGCGCCAGTAAAAGTCATGCGGCCGCCTGCGGTTCGATCAGGGCGCACAAGCGCAGCGTTGGCGCGCCATGTTGCAGCTTGATCAAGGCGGTGGCGTCGTAAGCGCCATCTTCGCAGATGAATTCAAACGACGAGAGAATGCGTTCGACGTCTCGACCATCGCCGCCGAACGGCAGGATCAGCCGCTCGAACAGGATGAGCCGGCCGTCTTTATCCTTCACATCGGAGACCGTATAAACCGGCTGGCCCGTGC
>Ga0193699_10000961_pt1 | contig 11646 bp, 10 predicted proteins | sample L3c2metaG_FD_160095 | JGI IMG/M metagenome (GOLD analysis project Ga0193699, IMG submission 160095) | Soil microbial communities from a riparian zone of the East river system, Colorado, United States - L3c2 | ecosystem: Environmental > Terrestrial > Soil > Riparian zone | place: USA: East... | reverse complement strand
TTCAACCGCGGCGCTCAGGATTGGCGTTGCCGAACTTAGTTTCGCGACGGTGTCGACGACGTTCTGTCGAATAGCCAGGCCGAGCGTATCGCCGGCTTGACCGGATACCGCCTTCACCGCAGGCGCCAAGCCCGCTACCAGTGACGGCATTTGTCCCGGCAGCGTCGTGTTGTCCCTGAGAGATTTGATGGCTGCCTCGACCGCGCCGCAGCTATCGTGACCCAGCACCAGGATTAGCGGCACCTGCAGCACGGCGACGGCATATTCCAGGCTGGCGATGGTCTCCGCATTGGCGAAGTTTCCAGCCACGCGGCAGACAAAGAGGTCGCCCCGGCCGCTGTCGAACGCGTATTCCGGTGCGATGCGCGAGTCGGCACAGCTCAATATGGCGGCATAGGGGTTTTGACCTCCCGCCAGCGCTTCCCTTTCATGTTTGAAATCGTGTCGCAGCGAAGCGCCCTCCACGTAGCGCGCATTTCCCTTCAGAAGGCGCTCGAGGGAAGCATCCGGCGATAGAACGTTCTGTGGCTTCGGCGGCGTTTTGATTTGCTTGGCGCCGGCCGTCTTCGACAGCAGCAGCCCTGCTGTCGAAACAACCCCTAGAAGCAGGCCGCGCCGCGAAAATTGCAACGCGCTCTGGCGGCATGTCTCACACATCGGAAGCTCCTTCCCGTTGCTACAGCTGCTGCACGTCCACCACACCCGACACCGCCTTGATGGCGCCGGCGATCTGCGGCGAGACCCGAAAGCGGCCCGGCAGCTTCATCTCCACCTCGGTTTCGAGGTCGAGCATCATCACCAGCGACACATCGCCGTCGCCACCGCCGGGCGCCGCGGCGGCCGGTCTTGTCTGTGGGCCGCGTGCGGGGCTGCCCTGCCCCGCCTCGGGCATCTGCAGCCGTTTGGCGATCGATTCGAGCGGCTTGGTGTCGCGCACGAATATCCGTAACCCCTTCTGGGTTTTTGCCGCGGCAGCATCCAGCGGCTCGGCGTGCAGCACGCGGGCGCGGACGTCCTCGCCCTGCAACTCGGCGCCGAGTTGCAGCAACACGGCTGCGCCCGGCTCCAGCACCTCGCGATATTGCGCGAGCCCTTCGGAAAACAGCACGGCTTCGAAATGGCCGGTCGGATCGGACAGGCCGATGATGCCCATCTTGTTGCCGGTCTTGGTCCGCCGTTCCATCCGCGAGACCACGGTCGCCGCCACCTTGCCGGCGGTGGCGCCGGTTTTGACCGCGCGGGAAAATTCCGCCCACGACTGCACCCGCAGCCGTTTCAGCACGATGGCGTAATCGTCGAGCGGATGGCCGGAGAGGAAGAAGCCGATAGCGTCGTACTCGCGGCGCAGCCGTTCGGCCGGCAGCCAGGGCTCGATCTGCGGCAGCATAATGGTCGGAGCATCAGCCGCGCCCCCGAACATGTCGTTCTGCCCCACGGTGGTCGCTTCATGGCTGCGCTGGCAGGCCGCCAGGATCGCCTCGGCGCCGGCGAATACCCGCGCACGGTTGGAATCGAGCCCGTCGAACGCGCCGGCAGCGGCGAGGCTTTCGATCACGCGCTTGTTGATCGCGCGCGGATTCACCCGCGATGCGAAATCCGCCAGCGAGGTGAACAGGCCTTCCCTGCGGGCCTGCACGATGAGGTCGACCGCCTGCCCGCCAACGCCTTTCAGGCCCGCGAGCGCGTAATAGATGGTGCTGTCGCTGACCTCAAACGTGGCGCCGGAACGATTGACCGAGGGCGCCTCGACCTTGATGCCGAGCCGTTGCGCTTCGGCGCGAAATTCCGAGAGCTTGTCGGTGTTGCTGAGGTCGAGCGTCATCGACGCCGCCAGGAATTCGACCGGGTAATGCGCCTTCATGTAGGCGGTGTGATACGACACCAGGGCGTAGGCCGCCGCGTGGCTCTTGTTGAAGCCGTAGTCGGCGAACTTCGCGAGCAGTTCGAAGATGGTGTCGGCCTGCCCTTTCGGCACGTTGTTCTTCATGGCGCCGGCCACGAAGATCGCGCGCTGCTTTTCCATCTCCGAGCGGATCTTCTTGCCCATGGCACGGCGCAACAGGTCGGCGTCGCCGAGCGAATAGCCGGCCATGACCTGCGCGATCTGCATCACCTGTTCCTGATAGATGATGACGCCGTAGGTTTCCTTCAGGATCGGCTCGAGCATCGGATGCAGATATTCCGGCTCTTCGTCGCCGTGCTTGCGGGCGCAATAGGTCGGGATGTTCGCCATCGGACCCGGGCGATACAGCGCCACCAGCGCGATGATGTCCTCGAAGCGGTCGGGCCGCATGTCGACCAGCGCCCGGCGCATGCCCTGGCTTTCCACCTGGAACACGCCGACCACGTCGCCGCGCGCCAGCATGGCGTAGCTCGGCGCATCGTCGAGCGGCAGGGTCGCGAGATCGATTTCGACGCCGCGCTGCCGAAGCAGCTTCACGGCGACATCGAGCACCGTCAGTGTCTTGAGGCCGAGGAAGTCGAATTTGACGAGGCCCGCGGGTTCGACCCACTTCATGTTGAACTGGGTCACCGGCATGTCGGATTTCGGATCGCGGTAGAGCGGCACCAACTCGCTTAGCGGCCGGTCCGATATCACGATGCCCGCGGCATGGGTGGAGGCGTGCCGGGTCAGTCCCTCCAGGCGCTGCGCGATGTCGAAGGCGCGCGCCACCACCGGGTCCTCGTCGCGAAACGCCTGCAGCTTGGGCTCGCTGGCGATCGCCGCCGCCAGAGTCACCGGGGCTGCGGGATTCTGCGGCACCAGCTTTGTCAGCTTGTCGACCTGACCATAGGGCATCTGCAGCACGCGGCCGACGTCGCGCAGCACGCCGCGCGCCTGCAGAGTGCCGAAGGTGATGATCTGAGCGACCTGATCGCGGCCGTAGCGCTGCTGCACATAGTCGATCACTTCGCCGCGCCGGTCCTGGCAGAAGTCGATGTCGAAGTCGGGCATCGACACGCGCTCCGGATTGAGGAAGCGCTCGAACAGCAGGCCGAACCGGATCGGGTCGAGATCGGTGATGGTCAGGGCATAGGCGACCAGCGAGCCCGCGCCGGAGCCGCGGCCCGGTCCGACCGGAATGCCCTCGGCCTTCGCCCATTTGATGAAGTCGGCGACGATCAGGAAGTAGCCCGGATACTCCATGCGGGTAATGACGTCGATCTCGAAGGCCAGCCGCGCGCGATAGGTTTCCTCTGTCTCGCCCTGCGCAAGGCCGTGGACGCGGAGCCGATGCGTCAGCCCCTCCTCGGCCTGGCGACGCAATTCCGTGGCTTCGTCGCTGACCGAGTCCGCGGTGTTGGCGGCAGCACCCACCGTAAAGCGCGGCAGGATCGGCTTGCGCGTGACCGGGCGAAACGCGCATCGCTCGGCGATCTCGACCGTGGACGCCAACGCCTCCGGAATATCGGCGAACAGCACCGCCATTTCGGCGCGGGTCTTGAAGCGGTGATCCGGGGTGAGCTGGTCGCGGTCGGTTTCGGCAATCAGGCGGCCGCCGGCGATGCAGAGCAGCGCGTCATGGGCTTCGTAATCATCCGCCGTGGCGAAATACGGCTCGTTGGTCGCGACCAGCGGCAGGCCTTTTGTATACGCCAGATCGATCAGGCCGGCTTCGGCACGGCGCTCCTTGTCGATGCCGTGGCGCTGCAGCTCGATGTAGAGCCGGTCACCGAACAGGCCCGCCAGCCGGTCACAGCGCGTCGCCGCGAGTTCGGCCTGATCGGCTGATATCGCCAGCGAGATCGGCCCCTCCGGCCCCCCGGTCAACAGGATCAGGTCCTCGGCGTCGCCCTGCAGCCATTCAAACTTGATGTGCGGCGCCTGATGGATCGGCGTCTCCAGGAAGGCCCGCGAGTTTAGCCGCATCAGGCTGCGATAGCCGCGCTCGCGCGCCGCCAGCAGCACGACCCGTGCCGGGACCGCGGCCAGCGCATTGCGCGCATTGGGGTCCTGATCGCCGAAATCGACCGCCAGCTCGCAGCCGATGATCGGCTGGATGCCGTAGCCGGCCATCTTGTCGGAGAATTCCAGCGCCCCGAACATGTTGTCGGTATCGGTCAGCGCCAGCGCCGGCTGGCGGTCCGCCTTGGCGAGCTCGCCGAGCTTCTGGATCTTGATCGACCCCTTCAGCAGCGAATAGGCCGAATGGACGTGGAGATGGACAAATCCGGCATTGGACATGGTTGCCGAAGGCTTCTGCGTCATGGACTGGCGATCGCTGGGCTTGAGGGACGCTAGTGACCTCAAAGGCCGACTCGCCCCTCAATGGTGAAGCCTTGGCCTCACGGAGTCCACGCGGAACCGGCGATTAGCGCCGGCCGTCCGGCTTTTCCCCAACGCTTGTCGCCAAGGCTTGTCGCCAAGGCTTGTCGCCAAACCGAGCGCCCCGCCCGGGACCGGCCTCAGAGCTGGGGAATCACCTGCGCCCAGACCGCGATCATCCCGACGAACAGCGTGATCGACGCCAGCGCCGCCGCCTCTTCCACGAATATCTTCAACATGCCCGCCTCCTCAGATAGGAACATATGAAGAACATTGTTCCTTTTTTGTTCTAGGAGTCAAGTAGCGGTTGGTGGGTCAATCTGAAGAATTAACTCCAAATAAGCGCTTGGTTAACGGGACTCGCGCCCGACGGGAACCTGCGTCTAGGATCGCGGGTTGGGAGAATCGCGATGTCGAGTTGGTCCGGCTGGGATTGGATTTCTTACGCTTGTCTGGGCTTCGCTGCGCTCGGCTTGGCTGTCGGCGCTTGGGGGAAGGAAAACCCCGAGATGTCTAAATACCTCCCTTTATCTCTCTTTTCGTCACCAAAATGGGCGGCTGTTCCCGCCGTTCTCGTTGCTTTGGCCACGATAATTTTCATTGTCAGACTGCTGGTTCCTGCTGACGTTCCGACCCAACCAAAAACTGGCGAAGTGCGACCTCAGCAGCCGCTTGTTATCAACGAGCCGACACCTCTAAAAAAAATGTTCACCGCTTATGACATAGAGCAACGATTGCGGGCGATAGATGAAATCTATGCCTTCCTTGGCGCTAACGTCACGGATGCGTCAGCGGCAGGCGAAAAGCTAAACGCCACACTCGCAGCTAGAATAGACAGAGGAACGGCGATAGCTGACCTTGATCGATATGCCGATGACACGAAGACAACTCTGGAACAGTATTTTCGCAACATTGCTAAATTTCAGTATTTTCCGGACATATACCTGATTGCCTTTTCGTCCGACTGGAACCCAATGGATATACCGAAAACAAGTTCACTGTTGCGAGCCGAACTGCAAGAGATCGAACAGCGAGGCCAGTCCGCCAATGCGATGCAGTATCTTCGAAATAATAGATACATGGCTGAGTTTCAGGGTCTAACGTCTGGCAAGTTCTGGAGGTGGATCAATCAAAAGCAAGAGCAGCTTACAAAAAAGCGCAGAGAGTACGAACAGGCGCCCGTGTATCCAAAATAGCTTTACTTATTCTCCAGCAGCCATCGCTGCGACTTCTCCTTGATCCAACTCGGCGCGTCGGCCTCTTTCTCAAAGCCGAAAATGGTGTCCACTTCTCCACCGCATCACATGACGCTGACCGAATGGCCCTTCCCGATTGCATACTGCCGGACCACGAATTGATATTCCGGCTTGAAGTTCGCCAACTCCCACTGCTCAAGCATCTCGACAATATCGGATACCTCCCAAAGCTTCTTGGAAACGCCGGCAGCCATCGCGGGCATGACCTTGAGCATCTGATGAATGCGGACGAAATTGTAATACATCGTATGAAGCGCAATCGCGGCGGCGGGGTCCGCCGCTCGTTCATCGGCGGACAGCTTGTCCGCCCTCGCGTTGCCGCCCTTAATTAAGGCCACCCATACGACCGCGCTGTACCGCAGCGGGGTCATTGTTGTCTGGGGGCGCGGCAGGCCCCTGTCCCGTCGCAATGTCGATGATCGACTTCGCGAGTTGGTTAGGGTCTCTGGGGCGCTTGGGGTGGCGATTCATCGTCTCGGGTCTCGTATGCCCGGATTAGCGCCAAATTCCGGTGAATGCGCTCTGAAAGTGAGGATACTTCGCTCCCCGTAACATCTTCACCACCTGGATGGTCCGCAAGGTCGTCACGGTCGCTTTCTACGACCCATTGTAGCCGATCTTTGATTTCGCCGAATCTGCTCATGCCGCAAAATATGCGCGCAGAATCGGCCATTTTCCAGCCCGAAACGCCGCCCTTATTCAAACTGACCCACTACTCAAGCGGCGGTAGTGGGGGCAGTTTGAAAAATGCGCCCCGAGATAAAGGGCTTGGTCAACCGGCACGGTACTGGCCGACCCTCAGTGGTCCCGTTCTGACTTTGGTCAGGGCCTGGCGAGCGACTATCCGATCCGCTGTCCCCCGAGGGTAGGCTGCCTCAGTCGGCGTCCCTGTCTCGCAGTCATCCCTGCGACTTCTCTCTAATCCAATCCAGCGCGTCAGCTTCTTTCTCAAATCCGAAAATCGTATCGAATTCCCGCCGCGCCACATGACGCTTACAGAATGCCCCTTCCCGATTGCGGGCTGGCGGACGATGAATTGATATTGCGGCTTGAGGTTCGCCAGTTCCCACTGTTCGAGCAACTCCACAATATCGGACACTTCCTTCCCGAAGCTTCTGAGAGACGCCAGCGGCCATCGCGGGCGTTACTCTGAGCGTCTGGTGAACGCGGACGAAATTGTAATACATCGTGTGGAGCGCAATCGCGGCTGCGTGGTTCTCAACTTTCCTGGAGAACGCAGTCCGAAGCCTACCTCGTCGCAATGTCGATGATCGACTTGGCGAGTTGGTTGGGGTCGCGGGGAGCGTTTGGGATGGTCAGTCATTCAGAGACTTCGCCAATTCCAGCCCTTGCTGGCGACCTTGGGCGATGCCCTGAGCGATTGCTCTCACAACGTATTCTGCCTGGCTCTCAGAGAGGTCTTTGGGTGCCCATGAGCGCTCGATTCGGCGGGCGCGTTGGATGTCCATTTCTGTTATTTCGAGCGGCTTTATCGACATCCCCTATTCTATCATATTCCAAGGGGCCAAAACAGGGGAGCATCGCTGCCACAATCAAACTGACCCACTACCCAGCTGCAAGAAGCGCCGCTGATAGCAGAATGGGGAGTCTTGTTCGCATCCCCCGGATATGCGCCGTGGTGAAACCGAAGAAGGGTGAGTCGGCCTTCTAGTTTTTAGCTAAATTTGATTGAACCGTCATCCGCGTCCAGGGACGACGCAGGGTAGTGACCCTTGTCCACTTTGTTATTTACGAACCAAGAGGTCCAAACCATTTGCTCCTTCGTGTCGTCCTTACCTACGGCGGTGACGGTCATGAGTGGGCCGCCTGATTTAAGGCGCACTGTGTCGCCAATCTTGAACATATCGCCTCCCGTTGAACTGGTTCAGACACTGCATCATAGTTGCGGAGGAAAAGAAATGAAACCAAAGGTTCGCTGTACTACCGCCAGTGATCTTCATTTGGAGCGGAGATGGACAGGCGAAAGCCGTCGCATACCCCTGAATCTAGGAGAGCGTGTCAGACTGAATAGCGGAAGTCCGATCGGTCTGGTCGTTGAGACTGGCGAACTGGTGACGATCGCTTGGCCGGGTGGCGAAGCAACATTCCCGCCGGAGTGTTTGCGCCGCGTCTAACGCCTCCGCCAGTATTTGACCAATTCGGGTTTGGGCTTCTTCAGCCTTGCGCGCCAGCGCAGGAAGCGCCGGGCGAGCCTTTTGAAGTCCTGCTTGGTTCGCTTGACGATACGTCAGACGCTTGGCAGCCACACCCTTGATGGCAAGGTCCACACGTTCCCCGTCGCCGATGCCGAGCGCAACGCGGTTGGAGTAACGGAAATCATCGGCAAGTCATTCCGGCGCTCATCTCACCCCAGAAGCCACACTCCGTTACTGATCCCGCGCGCGCGTGGAGGTCGTTGCGGAACACCAATAGAATCGCAGCCGCTAGAAGCGCCGCTGACAGCACGATGGAGAATCTTGTTCGCATGCCCCGGATATGCGCCGTCGGCCGCCCGTTTTCCAGCCCGGAACTCTGCCACAATCAAACTGCCCCATAACCCAACGGACGCCGGCCGTGCCGCCCCTGAAGCCGAGGTCTGCGCAAACGTGAGTTGACGGGAACCCGCCCGCCCGGTTTGGGTTGCTTCCAATGGAATCAATCAGCAGGCGGCTGCGGCCGACAGGGAGACTTTCATGCGTAACGTAATTTTGGGCGTGCTGGCGGCGAGCGGGTTGGCCATGATCGGCGCCGCACCGGCCGAGGCCGTCGGCACCCGCTATCCCTTCTGCATTCAGGGCAACGAATATCCGGGTCTCAGCAACTGCACCTTCACGAGCTATGAGCAGTGCCAGGCCAGCGCGTCGGGGCGGTTTCTCTACTGCATCGAGAACCCCTATTACAACGCCGGCAATCCCGATCCCCGCGGCTATCGCGGCCCGCGCGTCCGTTCGGTCTATCCCTCCTACTGATCGCGCAGCCGCAAAACGCGGGAACGTGAATTGACGTGAAACCGCGTGAGCTGTCTGCTTGCGATCTGAGATTCCGGTCCAAGCAGGGAGGTAGCATCCGATGCCAAGGATATTCCAGGCGCTGATGCTGTGCTGTGCCGCTTCCGTCATCAGCACGCTGCCCGCCGCGGCGCGAGATTATCCATTCTGCATCAAGGGCTGCGATTTCGGCTCCGGGCGTGGCGACTGCAGTTTCTCGAGCTACCAGCAATGCCAGGCGTCGGCCTCCGGCCGGGACGCCTATTGCGACGCCAATCCCTATTTCAACGCCAATGCCGAGCTGCAGCCTGATCGTACCCGCCAATCCCGAAGGAGGTTCTAATGCGCATTCCAGCTTTGGCGATTTTGGCGATCGCAACGGTGTCAGTAGCCGGGCCGGCGGCGGCCCAAACATACGCCCCGGGCTATCCGGTCTGCCTGCATGTGTGGGGACCGGCCAACTATTACGAATGCCGCTATGCCTCGCTGGCGCAGTGCAACGCGTCGGCATCCGGGCGCGCGGCACAATGCGTCATCAATCCATATTTCGCGAGCGCGGAACAGCCGATGGGGCGACCCTACCGGCGGCACCGCAGCGTTTACTACTAGATTAGTCCAGCTCGACGACCTGGCCGTCCACCAGCGACACCCGCCGGTCCATGCGGCCCGCCAGTTCCATATTGTGGGTCACGATCAGCATAGCCACGCGAGTCGCCTTGACCAACTGCATCAACGCCCCGAACACGTGATCGGCGGTGTGGGGGTCGAGATTTCCGGTTGGCTCGTCGGCGAACAGCACCCGCGGCGCGTTGGCGACCGCGCGGGCGATCGCCACCCGCTGCTGTTCGCCGCCCGACAGTTCCGCCGGCCGGTGCTTGATGCGGTCGCCGAGGCCGAGATAGGCGAGGATTTCGGTGGCGCGCTTGATGGTCTCGGAGCGCTTGAGGCCGCGGATCATCTGCGGCAGCATGACATTTTCCAGCGCGGAGAATTCCGGCAGCAGCCGGTGCGACTGATAGACGAAGCCGATATCGGAGCGGCGGATCAGGGTTCGCTCGATGTCCGACAATCCCGAGGTCGGTGCGCCCCCGATATAGACCTCGCCGTCGTCGGGGGTCTCCAGCAAGCCGGCGATATGCAGCAGCGTCGATTTGCCGGCGCCCGACGGCGCCACCAGCGCCACCGACTGGCCCGCCCACAGCGCGAGCTTGGCGCCGTTGAGAATAGTCAGCGTCTCCGTGCCCTGCGTGTACTGGCGCTTTATGTCGTGAAGATAGACGACCGGTACATCTTCCGCCCCCTGCTCCATCTGTGCCTCACTCGTACCGGAGCGCATCGACGGGATCGAGGCGGGCGGCACGCCAGGACGGATACAGCGTGGCGAGGAAGGACAGCGTCAGCGCCATGATGACGACCGCTGAGGTCTCGCCGAAATCGACCTCGGCCGGCAGCTTGGAGAGAAAGTAGAGTTCCGGCGAAAACAGCTCGGTATTGGTCATCCAGGACAGGAACTGCCGGATCGATTCGATATTCAGACAGATCATCAGGCCGACGAAAAACCCGGTCAGGGTGCCGACCACGCCGATCGCCGCCCCCGTGATCAGGAATATCCGCATGATCGAGCCCTGCGAGGCGCCCATGGTGCGCAGGATCGCGATATCCTGGCCCTTATCCTTTACCAGCATGATCAGGCCCGAGACGATATTGAGCGCCGCCACCAGCACGATCATGGTCAGGATCAGGAACATCACGTTGCGTTCGACCTGCAGCGCGTTGAAGAAGGTCGAATTGCGCTGCCGCCAGTCGACCAGAAACACCGGCCGCCCGGCGGCCTCGGTCACCAGTTTGCGGAAGGCGTCGATCTTGTCGGGATTGTTGGTGAACACCTCGATCGCGGTGACGTCGTTGGCGCGGTTGAAATAGGCCTGCGCCTCCGGCAGCGGCATGAACACGAAGCTCGCGTCATATTCCGACATGCCGATCTCGAACACCGCGGCCACCTTGTAGGGTTTTATGCGCGGCGTGGTGCCCATCGGGGTCACCGCCCCCCGGGGCGCCACCAGCGTGATGCTGTCGCCGGCGTGCAGCGACAGCTGATCGGCGAGCCTGCGGCCGATGGCGACGCCCTGGCCCTCGTCAAAACCCTCGAGCGACCCCTGTTTGATGTTCTTGGCGATCGAGGTGAGGTTGTTGAGGTCGGCGGAACGAATGCCGCGAACGAAGACGCCCGAGGCGTTGAACGGCGAGGATCCGAGCGCCTGGCCATCCACCACGGGTGCCGCGAGGCGAATGCCCGCGACCTGATTGATGCGCTCGGCGACGTCCTTCCAGTCGGTCAGCGGCGATTCCAGCGGCTGTACCAAAAGATGCCCGTTGAGGCCGAGAATCTTGTCCAGCAGTTCCTTGCGGAAGCCGTTCATCACGGCCATCACGATGATCAGCGTGGCGACGCCGAGCATGATGCCCAGAAACGAGAATCCGGCGATGACCGAGATAAAACCTTCCTTGCGACGCGCTCGCAAATAGCGTCCGGACAGCAGCCATTCAAAGGGCGCGAAAGGTGGGGTTCGAACTGGCTCGCTCATGGCTTCATCCATAGTTCGATTTTCACACGATTCGGGCTAATTGTAGCCGGAACGGCCGAGATAGCAGCCTGCGCGGTGGATAATTCGTCACGCGGTCAGCCGTGCCACGACATCTTCAGGGCTCAGATTCTCGCGCGACCCGTCGCTGCGCCGCTTGATCTCGAACTTGCCTTCGGCGAGGCCCTTGGGACCTACCAGAATCTGCCAGGGAATGCCGATCAGGTCGGCGGCGGCGAATTTGGCGCCGGCCCGCTGGTCGGTGTCATCGTACAGGACTTCGACGCCTCTGGCGCTAAGCTCGCGATAGAGTTTTTCGCAGGCGGCATCGGTGTCCTCGGACCCCTGCTTCAGATTGAGGATCGCCGCCTTGAAGGGCGCCACCGCTTCCGGCCATTTGATGCCGGCATCGTCATGGCAGGCCTCGATGATGGCGCCGACCAGGCGGGAGACGCCGACGCCGTAGGAGCCGCCGTGAACCGCGACCTCGGCGCCGTCGGCGCCGGCCACCATGGCCTTCATCGTGTCGGAATATTTGGTGCCGAAATAAAAGA
>Ga0193699_10000960_pt1 | contig 11648 bp, 6 predicted proteins | sample L3c2metaG_FD_160095 | JGI IMG/M metagenome (GOLD analysis project Ga0193699, IMG submission 160095) | Soil microbial communities from a riparian zone of the East river system, Colorado, United States - L3c2 | ecosystem: Environmental > Terrestrial > Soil > Riparian zone | place: USA: East River... | reverse complement strand
AACCGGACAGGCAGATTTCCCGCATCCGGCTCTCGGACAAGACTTCACGCTTTCGCGTGCAACGCCATCTGCAGCTTCTGGACATTTATTGGAGTTGATAGGTTTCCCAATCTCCAGGTCCTTCACCACGTATTGCGTCTGTCTTGAACTGAGGTCCCTTCCCTCCACCGGCGTTACCCGGCTTCCGCGGTACTACGAACCTCTCCGCCACCCCAGGGCGCCCAGCCTGTCCCTCACGGGCTTCCGGTTGGTCATCGCTGACCACGCCTTGGGGCTTCCCGTGTTTCGTGCGCTTTCCTTGTGTACATGCCGCCGCCACTACCCCGGCGCAGCGTCTGAACGTATCGCTTCGCTCATTTCATCCAGACGTATCAGTCTTCCCCGATAGGGTTGTCGGGTCGACCTGCGCATTGTCCTTTTCGAGGATTGCTCGGCGTTCACTCGCGTTGCGGCCTGCACACTCGCGCTGTCACCAATTTGTGACACGCTAATCGAAGGCTTCAGCCACTTCGTTACCTCCATGACTGCTCCGATTGCTTCCGGCTGGAGCGTTGCCGGGTAGGATTTTCACCCACTGGAAAGCGCCGCCTTTGCACGGCGCACACCCATCTCGGACATCGGACCCAATTTTGCCGTCTCAAGCCCGTTGTGCAACAACTTTTCGCGCGTCCCGGACGTCCGTCGGCGAATGCGGCTCGATCCGATTCCCTGTTCGTCGCTCAGCCAAAACGATTCCGGCTCACGATCCCAATCCTTCCCGTAAGAGGATCAGTATCGTAATTATCGGCCCAGAAAAATTATTGAGTTCTGACCCTGGTTTTCGAGGTCCGCCCGGTCGACATGAGCTCCGCAGACGATTTTCAAGCAGCCCGATGGATGGCGCCGGTGCAACACTTGAGCATCTCGGCGACTTCACTCGCGGGCTTAGGCTTGCTGAACAGGTAACCTTGGACTTCCGTGCATCCCGCGATCCGGAGTTGTTCGAATTGTTCGATGGTTTCTACGCCCTCCGCCGTGGTCGTCATTCGCAGCGCCTTGGCCAGCGCCGTCACGGCAAACACAATGGCCGAGCAATCTTCCCGTGTTGTCATTTCTCGAACGAAAGACTGGTCGACCTTGATCTTGTCGAACGGAAATTTGCGCAAGTAGCTCAGGGACGAGTATCCGGTTCCAAAGTCATCGAGCGATACACGAATGCCTAGAGCGCGTAGCTCGTACAGGACCGCAAGTGTCTCCGCGTTGTCCTCAAGGACGACCGACTCCGTGATCTCGAGTTCCAGGCGACCGGGCCTCAATCCTGAATCGGCCAGGGCCATGGCGACAATGAGCCCAAGAGTGCTTGGACCATTGAACTGTTTGGGCGACAGGTTGACAGCGACATATATATTTTTCGGCCATCGCGCCGCCTCGATACAGGCTTGACGGATCACCCAATCGCCGATCGCACCGATGGCACCGATCTCCTCAGCAAGAGGGATGAACTCCGCTGGTGATACCAATCCCCGCTGGGGATGACGCCAGCGCAAGAGCGCCTCTAAGCCCGCGACCTCTCCGCTGACTAAACTGACGATCGGCTGGTAGAAAAGCTCCAGTTCTCCGTTCGGCAATGCATTCCTCAGGTCAGCCTCGAAGTGGCGGCGCGCCTGGACTTTCTCCCCCATTTCTTCCTTGAAAAAGCGCCATACGTTTCCACCATCTGCTTTCGCCTTGTACAAGGCCAGATCCGCATTCCTGAACAGTGCCTCGGCGTCCGCTCCGTCGTTAGGAAACAAGGCAACACCGATGCTCGTGCCGACGTTTACACAGTCCCCGTTAAGATCGTACGGGCGATTGATTGCATCGACAATTCGGTCGGCGAGGTCCGCGGCGGCTGCAGGCTGGTCTCGAGCCGTGTAGAGAATTTCAAACTCGTCGCCGCCCAGGCGAGCGACGGTACCTGCGTCGCCTACGCACTCGCGGAGTCTCTGAGCGACATCTTGCAGCAAAGCGTCTCCGCTGGGATGACCCAAATTATCGTTGACGGCCTTGAAGCGGTCGAGGTCGAGACAGAGCAAGGCGAAGTTTTTGCCGCTCGTATTTGATTCCGCAATGGCATCGTCCAGACGCTCGCGCAACAGATTGCGATTGGGCAGATCGGTCAGAGCATCATGGTGAGCCATGCGAGCAATCTGAGCGTCCGTTCGTCTGCGCTCGGTAATATCCTCGTGGGTCATAACCCAGCCGCCGTCGGCCATCTGTTCGTGCCAGATACTGATTGAGCGGCCGTCTGCTAAATCTCGGGTAACCGCGCGGCGGCTGAATTCGATCACTTGCCGGCCGTCGAATTGTTTCGGGTCTGCTCCATCGGAGGAGCCCGTCTTCACGCGATGTTCGAGAATGGCTCGAAATGGGGTTCCGGCGACACGCAATTCCGGTGGAATCCCATACATCCGAACGTATCGATCGTTGCAGACGATAAGCCTATGATTGGCATCGAACAGACACAGACCTTGAGACATGTTGGTCAGAGCGGCCTGAAAATGCACATTGGCATGTTCGAGTTCCTCCTTGCGTGTAAGAAGGTCGACAGCATTTGACTTGAAGATTTCCAAAGCTCGCGCCATGTCGCCGATCTCGTCCCGCGCGCTTTGAAAAGGCACAACTACCATGGTGTCATTGCTCGCCAGTTGTCGCATGACGGCAGTGATGCGACGCAACGGGAAGAGTACGCCCCATCTCATCAGAACGGCCCCCAACCCGAGGAGAACCAAGGCGAGGAGAGCATTCACCACACTCCACTGGACAAGAGATTTGCCGGTCTCCTGCAAGCCTTCAAAGCTGGCTTTCGCTTTAACAACCTGCTCGGCATGCCGCGCAGACATCAGTTTTTCGATCTGATCCGCGGCTTTTGAGTATGGGCCGTTTGCCGCTTCGAGCGCCTTGTCCTGGACGAAATTCTTGGCGTAGAATAAAACTTGGCGGCTCGCTTCGAGAAACGACGGTAGAATCGCGACGATACGTTTCCGGAGAACGTCGTTCGACGCGGCTGCGGCTGCGCCGTTTTCTGATAGCGCCGCTGCAAGCTTGGCTTCGACAACAACCAACGTTTGTTCGATCTCGCGAAGGCGCTCACGCTCAAGTTCGGCAGGGGCCGATCCGACGAGGCGCCGATGCTGTTCGAGAAGCTTGTCTAGTGACAAGGCATCCTGGAGCTGAAGGAACCCATCCTCATACAGTGCATGCGCAACCCATTCGGCCTGCCGGCTAAGGAAGATTGCGCCGCCGGCAAGGGCGGTGACCAAGCCAACGGAGAGCGCCACCTGAAGGTACAGCTTCGCCGCGATACTGAACCGCAATCCTTGAAAAGAGTGTCGCATGGATCTGGCCTATTCGCTCGATAAGGCCGCGCTTCGCGCAGCCGCTATCACGGCCAGCATTGCCGCTGTGGGCTCGCCCAGGCTGACTAACATCAGGATCTGCTCGACGGGATGGTCCACCACAAGCTCCACGCCATTTCGCTCACGAACGAGCACCAATTGGGAAACCCCGAGTGCGCCTGCTTCCTGTTTGACCACGGTTATCACCTGCGAGGCGTTCAGCACCCGTATGGCGTCAGGAGCCGCAACGTGACGCCCATCCAGCAGCAGCGTTTCCATAGTCAAAAGCGTCCCGCCGCCATCGCGGACGGCCACTAACCGGATTGGAAGGTCGGGACCTCCCAGATCACGCCAGTTCGTGATCTGTCCGAGGAGGACGCCTTTAAGATTGACGCTCGTGACTTTACGGACGGGGTTACTCGGATGAACGGCGAGGCCAGGTCGGGTTCGAACGAGTTCGAAGCCTTGCAATTTATCGGTCAGTGCAGATGGGTGTCTTGATTTGGTGGCATCGATCACTTTGTCCAGTGATGATGAGATCATCGCCAGATCTGCGGCGCCTTCAAGAAGGGCCAGGACGCCATTCTTCGAATTGTTCGGTATGACCGTTAGCCCCTGACCAGAGGCTGCTTCAATGTCTGCCTTGAACGGGCCGATGACACGATTGGTTACTGTGCTCGAGCCTTGCAGAACAAGCGGTCCGGCCTGAGCGCCCGCGGTTGGAACCGAGATCGCAAATCCAACAATACCGGCTAGAACGAACGCCCGGGCTCTGGCCCACATGGGTTTCTCCACTTTTGTCGAGGACGACGTCATCGTCAGATGCCTCAATGGCCGCTTCGGCCGGCTTGGCCAGGTCGCGGATTCGCTCATGCGTTCGATCAGCAACACCAGTTCCGATGCGACCGACCAATAGCTGTCGTGCTGTCGACCCGCTTAAGGTCAAATTGCCTTCAAATGCCGTTGGCCCGGGACTTCCCTCTGCCCACCAGCAGTACGCCGCACACGCTACCCCAGGGTTAATCCGGAGCCCCGCGAAACTACGGGATAGCATGCTCAACACGGGAGCTACTGCAGGTTACATGAAGGCAGATGCGCAATCGCTACCTAAATGGGTCGTCCACGATATGTCCGATGTGCCCCCGGCAGCGACCGAACAGCGGACATCGCGCAAGGTCCGAAAAGGGTCAATCGCGTCGGTTTGACGATGTCCGAGTCACTTCCGCTTCTCACCCGATAGCGGCGGTATAGCGGACGTCGCGGCGCTTCGCATTTGTGCCAACAGCGGACTAACGCACGCTGAGCGCAGCGGTGTCGCCAGCAGCGCTTGCGAGATTTACCCCTATTCTCGTGCAAGTTCGAGCAACCGATCCCTCTTAGGAGTCTGCGGCCGCGCGCGCCCTGCGCCCCTTCGGCTTCTATATGTGGCAATCGCTATCGCTATCCATGTTGCGTGGAATGCGAGTCCGGCCAGAAGGACGAATTGACCGGGAATGGGCCCAATCGCTGCTCGCATCCAGAACTCCTGCGCCGAGGCGACCGGCGCCGGATGGATCAGCAGTTTACCAACGTATGCGGTCACCTGGATCGCGAAAATCCAACTGTAGTTATTGCGAAGTCTGCGGCCCATTGCCTCAACATAGGTTATATGAAGGTTAGGGGCTCGGTAATCCTGGTAGAGAATCTCGTTCCAGCCATTCTCGACCTGAACGCCCTCGCCACGGAGAATTGGCCCGAAGAATTGGACTTCGAGGACATGCGCGCGCATGCGCCAAAAATCAAAGAAGCGGTAACGCCGCGCCTCGATGAATAAGAAGGTAGTAACCAAGAGCCCTACGAGCACCAGCGGCAGAGGGGACGCGGATTCGCTGCTGAACGTGAGTGACAGTGCAATACCAGTTGTAAGGACCGCCCAATTGGTCGTTGCATCGAGGCGTGTACGCCATACAGTGCTACGGTACAGCTCGCCGCGATAGAGGTGCGACAACGCGGTGATATCAGCTGTGTTGAATGCAGATTGCTTACCTTCGACATTGCTTTCACTCATCGTTTTGATCCCTTGCGCTTTTATGTCATTCACTACCCCAACACATGATGCTGCTTGGCGAAGTTCTATTATGTCCACCTGTTGTCAGGCGCCCAAGGGAAAAAACGCCCCGTTTGGTGTGTTGCTTACGACAAACGACACAGGTCGAGCCCGGCGAAGTCGCCTTTGCGACTGCGATGCGTCTGTTAATCGATTCAGATGGCGAGCGCCTTGCCATCCGATAAAGGTTGCTGTGGGTCAATCGCGTTACTTCGACCGTGCGCCGCTCACTTCCGGTCTTCCCCGATTAGCGGACATTCTTAGGGTCAATCGGCATGTCTCAAACGTGCCAAAAGGCGACGTCGGGCGCAAATGAAAACCGACCTGACCCACCACCGAATCTTCGTGTACTCCGCCAAACGAGGCTCGAACGTCGCTCTATTTGATTAAGCCGCCGTTTTCGCCCTGTCATCAAGTTGCACAAGGAGCGAGCCAAGCTCGTGCGCCGGCCGCGGCTTGCTGAAGAGATAACCTTGAACTTCGGTGCAGCCCTCAAGTCGAAGTTTCTGAAGCTGACCAACTGTCTCGACGCCCTCCGCGGTCGTGGTAATCCCGAGCGCATTGCCCAATCCGGAGACAGCGCGAACGATAGCGATCGACTCCGGCTTGTCGAGCAGATCCTTGACGAAGGTCCGGTCTATTTTGATCTTGTCGAATGGAAATTTCTGCAAGTATCCGAGGCTGGAATAGCCCGTACCGAAGTCGTCCATCGCAATTCGCGTGCCAAGGTCTTTCAATTGAGTGAGAGTCACCATCGTTGCCTCGGTATCCCGCAACAGGACGGTCTCGGTAATCTCAAGCTCAAGGCGACGCGCGGGAAGACCGGATTCTCCCAATGCAGAGATGACATCGAGGACAACTCTTCCGTTCTTGAATTGCAGAGCAGAGAGATTGACGGCAACCGCGATGTCTCCCGGCCAATTCAGCGCTTCGTTGCAAGCCTTTTTCAGAACCCAGGCGCCGATCGAACCGATCAGGCCGATCTCTTCCGCGAGCGGGATGAAGTCGTCCGGCATGACAAACCCCCGCTCTGGATGCCGCCATCGCAAGAGAGCTTCGAAACACGTAACCCTATTTGTCCCCAAGTGGATCAGCGGCTGATAGAAAAGCTCGAACTCTCCAAGCGCGAGGGCTTTGCGCAGATCGAGCTCAAGCCCACGCCTGGCTTGCATCCTGGCGTCCATCTCCGACTCAAAGAATCTGTAGGTACCTCGAGCGTCCTGTTTGGCGCGGTACAGTGCCATGTCGGCGCCCTTCAGAAGGCGATCAAAGTCGCGACCGTCACCTGGCGCAAGGGCAATACCCACACTTGCGCCGATGACGATCTGATGGCCGTTTAGATCATAGGGCTCAGCAATCCTCGCAATCAGGCGGGAAGCGAGGGAGATGCAGTCCACCGGCTGGTCGACAGGAATTTGCACGATCGCGAACTCGTCGCCTCCCAGGCGTGCAATGCGATCGGTTGGCCGCACGCATGATCTAATCCGTTCGGCCACCGCCTGTAACAAGGCGTCTCCGATCGGGTGACCAAGCGTATCGTTCACTTGCTTAAAGTGATCGAGATCAAGACAGAGAACCGCGAGAGCGGCGCCCCGTTCGACACTACTGAGGGCACGATCCACGTCTTCACGGAAAAGGCCTCGGTTTGGTAGATCAGTGAGCGCGTCATAATGAGCCAAGTGCTCAATCCGCGCCTCCGCTTTGCGGCGATCGGTTATGTCTTCATGGATCGCAAGCGAGCCGCCGTTCGGAATCGGCCGGTGAGAAACGGCAATAACCCTGCCATCCGCCAATTCGCTGGTGCGATGCCAGGCCTCGCGGTTACCGACCGCGGCAAGCAGCTCCCCGACAAGATCTTCGGCACCTTCGTAGTTGATAGTCACCGCGGCTCGTCGTTCCAGAATCGCACTGAGCGGTGCGCCCGGCTCGAATTCCGAAGGATCGATTCCGTAAATTTCGGCGTAGCGCCGGTTGCTAATGATGAGGTTCTGCTCGCCGTCGAACATGCAGAGCCCTTGTGGCATGTTATTGACCGCGACGCTCAATCGCTCATACTGCACATTGATTTCTTCCGATCTGGCGATCAAATTTCGACGCGCCTCGGCAAGATCAGCAATCATCAGATTGAACGAGTTTGATAACGTTCCGATCTCGTCAAGACGGCGCGACAGGCCGGGCGCGACGTTAAGTTCTCCACTCTCACATATGCGTACGACGGAACCGGTCAGATCAAGAACCGGACGAATAAAATACCGCCGGATCATCCAGAATCCAAACGCAACGGCGAGCACCGCCGCCGCCAGCGCCACCGGGGTGAGGCGCCACGCCAACTGCGAACTATCGTTCAGGTCGCGGCGAGCGCGTTCGACGATTTTGTCGACGTTTTCTTCCATTGTGACAAACAGGGAAGCCAATCTGTTGCTGCCCGATTCGTATGGGCCGTTGACAAGTTCCAGCGCCGTTGTCTGGGCAAAGCTTCCGGCGGCTTCAATGACCTCCGCGGCCGTGTATGTCATCTCGTTCCGCACTATCCGGGCCTTGCGCGCGTTCTCGAAAGAACTGATGCGTTCGTCGGAAACAAGCGCTCCAATCTCTGCATTGATCCTGAGACCGACGTTTATGATCTGCTGTGCGTAGCGATCGACGTTTTTCAGATCGAGCTCGGCTGGAATACGAGAAACAAGTCCAAGTTCCTTCTCGACGAGCACGCGAATGTCCGCGAGACGGCGTGATGCCGACATCGCCCGTTCAAAATCCCGCTTGGCCTCATCGACTGCCGTTACCAAGGTTATTCCGAGTATCGTGGCGACGACGAGCGCAGGAAGCGCGGCCATGGCGAGCGAAAGCAGCGTCTTAAACGCCAGGCTGTATATCGCTTTGCTGGAATCCTGAACGAGATGCGTCACGGCATGCCAATCTCGACTGCCGCTTCAATTACTCGCATGACTTCCTGCCCGGCATCCTTGCGGAACGCGAGGTAGAGATGGAGCGGCAGCTTGACTTCGGTGCTCAACACTTTGAATTTGCCGCGCTCAGGCACGTCATGCGCCCAGGGCAAGCGCGAGCGCGAGCGTCGCCGACCATGCCTGCGGCTTTCGATACAACATGACACCTCCCTACAAACTACAGTTGCTGTTCTTCTCGTGTATGCCTTTAGCCGTTCGGCCTAAACGGATCGGTTATTCAAATTGAATGAAACGGAAATACCTGGATTCGTCTCGACGTTGTGTTGATTCGTCGCGAATGAAATCGCGAGCCTGCAATGCTAGAACAACAACCGGGTTGTGCTGACACCGCGCGAACGATCTGTCGCCGCTTACTTCTTCCCGCGTAGCGGGTCTCCTCACTTTTAGTGATATTTCCTTGATGCTACCGTCTCCCTAAATTTAGGCTCTGTAGGACTACGGTCATCGAAGAGGCGCCAGTGGGCCACGCGAAGAGCGGACAATTTCCGAGCCGGTCGGCACTTCGCTTTTGTGCCAAGAGGCGACAAGCCTGGCCGCAGAAATTCAACGCACATCTTCGGCGCACCAATCCCGGGTACCGTTACGCAGCGTTCGCAGGTATTTTGACCTGCGCGAGTACCATTAGTGCAAAGTTGGAGGAATGCTTCGTCGGACCAAAGTAATAGCCTTGCACTCCAATGCAGGAGAGCCGTCCGGGCGCTCAACCGAACGCCGGCCTAGGCGGCGATCACGCAGTTGCGGCCTTGATGTTTCGCGCGATAGAGCCGCTGATCGGCGACACCCAAAAACGCGTCGAGGGTATCTCCATCGCGGCCAAATTCCGACACCCCGATGCTGATGGTGACCTTGATCGGCGGCGGAATTCCGACCTCGAACGCATCGCCTGCGATGGCCGATCGAAGACGCTCGCCGACCACGCGAGCTGCCTCGAGCGTTGCCCCTGGCAACAACACCATGAATTCTTCACCGCCCACGCGCGCGACGACGTCGTACGGGCGGATCGCCTCAACACACTTCTGCACGAATCCACACAGGACGGTATCGCCGCCCGGGTGACCATATTTGTCATTGATCGTCTTGAAATGATCCAGGTCGAGCGACAGCAGGGACAATGGACCGCCGCTCCGTTTGGCCCGCGCGATCTCGACGTGGGTGCGCGCGATGAACTGGCGCCGGTTCCCGATACCGGTCAGCGGGTCGGTGGAGGCAAGATGCTCCAGCCTTTGATTGGTCCGTTGCACTTCCAGTAAAGCAGTTTGAGTGTCGGCCATTGCTTCGGACAGGCGGGCCAGCAACTCTCCCTGGCTGTAGATCGTTGAGAATGAGCGCGTCGTCCGGAATGCCTGGATGACGCCATAGCTGAGCAGGAAGAATCCCCCGGCGAAAATCGCGTGGGCGAGCCACCAGGTATGATCCCACGGTCGCGCCAGAATGAATGCGAGCGACGATAGCGCGAACCACGTGACCGAAATCCCGAAAATCATCATGAGCGGCGAGCGAATCCGGCGCATCAGCAAGGCCGCGACATTAAGCGCGGAGAAAACCAGTGCGCCGCCCTCCATCGACGAGCGTACCGCCGGGTGGCCGGCAAAGTCAGAATTGGCGATCCAGGCGACGGCCAGATCCACCGCCAGGAACAGGGCGATCCACATCAGCCACGTGCGCGGGTTCGACCGCTCGTCGACGTCGTCGGGCGGCCGCCTATAGGAGAGCAGCCCAACGAGGAGCAGGATCGACATCGCGAGGCGGGACGCCGGTCCATAGAGCAGAAACAGCCAGATATTGTGGTGCGCCATCCCGGTGAAGGCGCCGTGTAGCGCATAGATCAACACGAAGCCGAGAAAACCCAGCGTCAACCAACGTAACAGGGGTTCGCCTGAAGACTTGTAGCAACGCCACGTCACATAAGCGACGAACAGCCCTTCGATGGTCGCGACGGCAATCGCGATTTCGTGGAACAGGTGATCCTCGAATTTCAGCGTGGGATCCTGGAAGAAATACAGATAGGCGATGGCCTGAGCCGGCAACAGGGCGAAGGCGATGAGGAGAAAACCCGCATAGGCCTGCGTGACGATCCGGAGCGCAGCGGGCGGTTCGTATACCGCGATATTGGCGCTCATATGCATATACCCGCCTCCAATGATGGTACCCGCGGTCGTTTCATGAACCGTCGGTGACGCGTCGGCCGCGGGAACGCGGCTAAACCGGGACGATTGCCTGAGCCGCCCGGCGCAGTCTGATCGTGCGATGCAGTGGACGTAACGGCGTCAAATGATGTCAGACTGATCGCGCGGAAGGCTGCATCACCCGTTGGAGCCTTGGATCATGCTACCATGAACCTTGCCGAGCGTTAAAATGATGCTCCGTATGACTACGGAGCTGCAGGACAATCTTCACCGGACGCATCGGCCGATTGCCGTTCGCATACGATCGGCGCGGCCCTCAGTGTGCATGGCGTTGAGGCAAGTAATGCTGTTCCGAATCGGCCATCGACGCGTTCTTGCGAGATTTGTAAAAACGCAGAACGGTCCGACACGTTTCGGTGTCGAGGCCTGTAAACGCTTCTCTCATGTGATCCAGGTCGCGTGCAGAGATGCCGTGATCTTTTGCACCAAGAAACAGCAGAGACATCGTCGTTTCCCACTCAAAGTCGAGGGCTTTGGCGAGGATCATTGTCATCTCATTGCTGCTATCAACCAACGCTCGCTCCACCACATCGACAGGCAATGAGCATAACAGAGACAGTCCAACTGTGGCCTCTTCGAATTTGTGGTACCGGGCGTATTCCAGAATGCTGTTCTCATTCAAATCGCCAAGTTGATGCCGGGCTACCACGATCTTCTTAGCATTAAAGTAGCTCATTGATGCCGGGCCGAACCTGGACTGTAGCGCTCCGGTGACATCAGTCACTGAGGTCTGAATTTGGCCTAGCAAATCCGGACGCTCCCACTCAAGCTTTCGTATTACGTCGTCCGATGCCTTGGCAATCAATTGCTGAAATATATGTCTCGGAATGTCCTTCCGGAGCCCCAGCTGCTCGGCCAGAATTGAATCGGTCTCTGAGCGTTTGATCATGTGCAGAAAGCCGAAATCCGAGAAGCGAGCACCATTGTTTGTCGCGACCGAATTCACGACTTCCCGATTGCCGCGCGTTACGAGTTCGTCTGTTACGACGGTGGCAAGAGAACTTCGTTTGGAGATTGCCAGAAGATGCGACTGGCTCTTGTTTCTGATGTTTAA
>Ga0193699_10000959_pt1 | contig 11658 bp, 14 predicted proteins | sample L3c2metaG_FD_160095 | JGI IMG/M metagenome (GOLD analysis project Ga0193699, IMG submission 160095) | Soil microbial communities from a riparian zone of the East river system, Colorado, United States - L3c2 | ecosystem: Environmental > Terrestrial > Soil > Riparian zone | place: USA: East... | reverse complement strand
CCCCCGATGGTGATACCGCAGCTCTTCGATGTTCTGCTCGATCGGCCGCTGGACCTTGCCGCGGCCTCTGCAGCCGCTCGCGCGAACGACGACGCGCTGATCTCGAAATACGTGTTCGAGGCTTCTCGCTTCTATCCATTGACGCCGGGTCTGTTCCGCCATTGTACCGAAGATTACAAGCTTGCTGCCGGCACGTGGCGCACCAAAGTTATACCCACCGGTGCCTTGATAATGGTCTCGACGCGATCGGCGATGTTCGATGGCAGACGAGTCGAGAGAGCAACCCAATTCCGCATCGATAGGCCCGACTACAATTACATGCATTTCGGCTACGGCATGCACGAATGTTTTGGCGTTTACATGAATCGCGCGATGATGCCGGCGATTTGCAAATCCCTGTTGAAGAGACGAAACTTACGCCGTGCTCCGGGTGCCGACGGAAAGCTTCAGATGGACGGCTCTTTTGCCAAGAGCCTTCTGGTACAATTCGACGTCTAGCTAGATTTCCCATCCGGAAACGTCAGGTAGTCATCTAACGTCGAACTCGTCCTGGGTCGGTGATCAATCGGTCGGCACAGGAAATCTGTCATCGGGCCGCTTGGGCTCACGCGCATTGGCCGCTTCAAGAACCAACGAACGCACGATTTCCTCTACGGACCTGCCGTCTTGCCAAGCGAGCTGCCTCAAGCGCTGAACGCATGCATTGTCCAGATTTCGAATAATGATTTCATTCATGACGCACCCGCGTTTCGTTTAGCTCGCCCCATAACAGGGGGGGGCGACTCGGGCAATTTGACGACCATTCCGCATGTTTAGGAGTGAAAGTTCATGCGTCTAGCCGCGACCGTCATTTCTCCGGCGAGATGTGGGCGAGACGGCTCCAGCACCGTAAAAAAGTCATCGGGCTGGCCGTCATCAGCTTCCAGACCCGCAAGGATGAGACGGCGCAAACTCTCCTCCAGCGGAAGACCTTTCTCCCAGGCCCTTCTCTTCAATCGAACCAAGAGAGCATCGTCAAAGTCGCGGATGATGATCTGTGCCATGTTGCGCCCTTACGTTTTGTTTTTGGTAGACACCCCCCGCCCGAGAAAATCATACGGCAAGAATCGCGATTCTGGTCATCAACTTATTGGTCGGTCGGGCCTGAGGGCCTACGGCTAAGGCGACGATCCGATTCGCGCGACGCGATTGAGTCCCTCATCTGTTGTTGAAGAGAATCCTGCGCCGAGGGTATCGAAGAGTCCACAGGCGCCCCAAAAATGTCACAAACTATGTATGGTTTGCGTGAAAGTGCAGCCGGCACGGCGTGGACCAGAGGACGTCAGTCCGTATACGGACGACATTTGGGTTAGGTAAATTTTGTTCCTCTTTCGGATTTTGGAGCGGGCGAGGCGATTCGAACGCCCGACCCTAACCTTGGCAAGGTTATGCTCTACCCCTGAGCTACGCCCGCGCTCCAAGCGAGGGATGGGGTTATTGCCCAGCCCGCATCAAGTTTCAATAGGTTGACCCATGCGGGGTTAAGGGGCCTGTAACGTGTCGTGGATCCCAGAGATTTTGAACGACCTGCCCACCCGCGGTCGTCCCCTAGAAACACGGGCCGCTCGGGTTTCAAGATGTCTACCCTGAAGACCACCCTTAGAGTGACCTATGGCACCAGGGAAATGCGCGCGATCCCGATCCCATGAATGTCGCCTTCTTGCGCAACGGCCACAGGACGGGCATCGCGGCGGCCGAACTCATCCGCTTTGCCCGGCTTGCGCCTGTGCACCCCGAATCATGACATTGGGCTAAAACGGTGGGGCTTCCTGGCGCGGGGAGGCTTGGCTTTTTCACACGGCCGACCCATGTTGGGGGCGCAGGTTCGACCCAAAGGCGCATCATGGCTTCGCTCATCGACCCCACCGGCCGTCCCCTGAAAGGGCTAAAAGATAGCACCCTGGCCAAGAACGGGTCGGTTCCGGGCGGGACGCCCGCCGCCGGCCCCGCCGGCTATATAAAAGATGCGTCCTTGACCAGTTTCGCCGCCGACGTGCTGGACGCCTCGATGGAGGTGCCGGTAATTGTCGATTTTTGGGCGCCCTGGTGCGGTCCCTGCAAGCAATTGGGTCCCCTGCTGGAACGTCTGGTAACCGAAGCCAAGGGCGCGGTTCGCCTGGTCAAGGTCAATATCGACGAAAACCCGGAGATCGCGCAGCAATTGCGCATCCAATCGATTCCCACCGTTTATGCCTTCAAGAACGGCCAGCCGGTCGACGGCTTCATGGGTGCGGTTCCCGAGAGCCAGCTCCGCCAATTCGTGCAGACGCTCATAGGGCCGGGAGGGCAGGACGCCGAAGGTACGACCGAGGAAGCGCTTTTAATTGCGGCGGATGCCCTTCAGAAGGGCGATGTATCCACGGCCGCGCAACTCTACGGCCAGATTTTGCAGGAAGACCCGGGCAACCCCCAGGCGGTCGCGGGTCTTGCGCGCTGCTATCTGCAGAGCGGCGACATTGACCGCGCCAGGAAGACGCTTCAGCTCGTGCGTCCGGACGGCGCCTCGGACGAAGCGATCCGAGCGGTGGAAGCGGAGCTTGCGCTGAAAGAAAGGGCCGCGGCCGCCGGCGACCTCGGACCCTTGCGTGTGAAAGTTGAGGCCGAGCCCGCCGATCTGCAGGCGCGCTTCGATCTCTCTCTCGGGCTCGATGCGAAAGGTGCGCGCGAGGAAGCAATCGACCAACTTCTGGAAATCGTGCGCCGCGACCGCAAATGGAACGAGGACGCCGCGCGCAAACAATTGGTGACGTTGTTCGAGGCCATGGGGCCGACCGATCCTCGCACGATCTCTGCTCGCCGGCGGCTTTCTTCCCTGCTTTTCTCGTGACCGATGCCCGCGCCGCGCCGCTATCGTAACATTTCCGATCTTCCGGCCGTTATTCCGGTGTTTCCGCTGACCGGAGTTCTGCTGCTGCCTCGCACGCGGCAGCCGCTGAATGTTTTCGAACCGCGCTATCTCGCGATGGTGGATGCCGCTATGGACCATCAACGCGTCATCGGTATAGTCCAGCCCCGCAATCCGGGCGAAGATATGGCGAAAAAACCTGCGCTCGCGGATGTTGGATGCGTCGGTCGCATAACCGACTATAGCGAGACCGACGACGGCCGTTATCTCATCACATTGACCGGGATTGCCCGGTTTCGCGTCTCCGGCGAACGCGAGACGACGACCCCCTATCGCCAGGTCGCGGCGGATTATACTTCTTTTGCCGATGATCTTCTGTCCAAGGAAGATCCGCCTATTGCGCGTGATCGGCTTCTCGCCGCACTGAAGCCGTATCTTTCCGATCGCTCCATGCAGACCGATTGGAAATCGATCGAGGAGGCGCCGGCCGAAACTTTGGTGAACGCCCTCTGCATGCTCTGCCCATTTGACCCGAGCGAGAAACAGGCGCTGCTTGAAGCTCCGGGCTTGAGAGAGCGAGCGGACGCGCTGATTACGCTGATCGAGATCGCGAACGCATCGGCCATCCCTTCGGGAGGCAGCCCTTCCATTAACTGAAAGAAAGCCGAAATGGACGTCGATCCGAAGCTCTTGGAGATTCTGGTGTGCCCTCTTACCAAAACGACGCTGATCTATGATCGCGAACGCCAGGAGCTCATCAGCAAGAAGGCGGGTCTCGCCTATCCGATCCGCGACGGGATCCCGGTGATGCTGCCAGAGGAGGCGCGCGCCCTTTCCGAAAGGGAACAGGCGTGAGTGCGGGAGGCCAACCCTGGCCGACCGAACTGAAGCTCAGCGCCGCCAAGGATGCCCTTACCGTGACGTTCGACAATGGCGAGCACTATCAGCTCGGCGCGGAATATTTGCGGGTGGAATCGCCCAGCGCCGAGGTGCAGGGCCACGGTCCGTTGGAACGTCAATTCATCCCCGGCAAGCGTCACGTCAAGATCAGGCGTCTGGAACCGGTCGGCCACTACGCCGTGCGCATTGTCTTCGACGATTCACACGATTCCGGACTGTTCACCTGGTCCTATTTGCTTGAGCTCGGCCGTCACTACGGGGATAAGTGGCCCGCCTATCTGGGCGGCCTCATCGCCAAGGGACTCAGCCGCGAATGAGGTTCTGTGCTAGTTTCCGTTCGCCTTTGGAGGATTGCCATGAAAGATTTTGTTGTTTCCCTTCTTGCCGCAACGGCCATGGGAATCGGCGCGGCGCAGGCCCAGAGTGTCGTCGAGCGGCTCGACCCGGCGCTCGATGCGCTCGTCGCCCCGGACACTAGGATCGAAAAGATCCACGAGGACGACCAATTCTTCGAGGGCCCTGTGTGGCACCATGGGAGCGCGGGAAGCTTTCTTACCTTCAGCGATTTGATCTCCAACCGCGTCGACAAATGGGATCCCAAGACCAAACAGGTTACGACCTATATCGCCGATGTCTGGAAGGGCAAGGACAACTCCAACGCGATCGCTCAGGAACGAAACGGAAAGAAATATGTCCAGGTTGGGCCTAATGGCCAGACGCTGGACAAGCAGGGCCGCCTCGTCTTCACCGCGATGGGCTCGGGGCAAATTGTGCGCCGCGAAGCCGACGGCAAGCTCACCATCCTCGCGGACAAATATGAAGGCCATCATCTGAACGCACCGAACGACCTCGTCATCAAATCCGACGGCACGATCTATTTCACCGATATACGCGCGGCAACCAAGACTTCGGACCAGAATCCACCGGAAGGCGTGCCCCATACCGGTGTCTACCGGATCAAGGACGGCAAGCTCGAATTGCTCGACAGCACTGTCGAAGCACCGAACGGCATCGCCTTCTCACCCGACGAGAAGACGCTGTATGTCAACGATATCCGAGCAAAGAAAGTCGTGAGCTACGATGTGAAAGCCGACGGCACGCTCGCCAACCGCAAAATCTTTATCGACATGAATTCCGATTCGCGGCCCGGCCTTCCGGACGGCATGAAGATCGATGTGCAGGGCAATGTCTGGGACAGCGGGCCCGGCGGTATCTGGATCGTCTCACCGGAAGGCAAACATCTCGGCACGATCCTGACGCCGGAGCGACTCTCCAATCTCGCCTGGGGCGATGATGACGGCAAGACGATCTACACGACGGGCGGCACGATGGTGACGCGTATCCGCGTGAAAATCGCCGGGTCCCGTCCGTAGCATCGAATGGTAGGCCAAGGCTCGAATCTACCGCACCCTTGTGCCCGCCTTTTCGTCCCAATGCAGGAGCCGATTCGATTTGGGCAGAGGTGCGTCGCTTGCGCCGATGCCAATCCCATATTTCCAATCAGGCGGACAGATCGCGACGTAACGCGCATAGCCGCCGGTGCCACCTTTGAGCTTGGGATAACCGATCGCGACCAACGCGCCCGTCTCCGGCACTTGATCGAGATTGGCGACGCCTTCGGCCTGCGCATAGCCGTGATGCATGAGCCAGGCTTCGCCTTCGAGCGTCAGCGTCGTGTCGGTATCGAGCGGCTCATGACCGTGAAATAGGATATGGCGCTGCTCGTGTAGGAATTGCAGCGCCTCCAGTTTCACGCCCGGGAATTTTGTTTCCTCGGCGAGCTTGGGATCCGGCCAGCGCTTCGACCAATCCGAGCGAATGAAGACAACGGAGCCCGCGGGAATGCGTCCGTGCCGCTTTTCCCATGCCAGGACATCGGACGTCAGCATCTGATAGCCTGGGTCTTTCTTTACCTGATCGACGATGGAGATGACGACTAAGGGACGCACCGCGTAAGTGGCAGGCAGTTCATCGATCGCCGGATATTCTGGCGCCCAATGGGCCGGCGGATCGAGCTGCGTACCCAATTGATCGGTCGAAAGGTCGTAATGCGTCGCCACGAAACCATCGGCTTTGTTGTAGTCATAGGCCTTACCGGTTTGCGGATTGACGGAGGGCGCGAATTTCGAGGGACCAAACCCTTTCCAGACAGGAATATTGGGCGCGACGGTGTGGGTCAGGTCGACATATTTGGCGCGCACCAGAAACTCGTCATAAATCTTCCAGAGTCCGGGCGCAGGTGCGGCCGGAGCGGCCACCACCACCGGTATGGAAACTGTCAGGATGAAGGCTAGAGCCAAGGCCCTTGGTAACATATACGTCGAAAAGGCGCGAAATATGGTCCTGGGCATGGCACGTTCTCCGCTTTCCAGCGACAGAATCGAGCGGTTTCGAGCGACTGTCCAGTATGAGCCAAATTCGGCTTGAGCCCGCCCCCCTCACCCGCTAGGTTCCGCCGCCATGCAGCCCTTTACGACACTCTCCGGCGTCGCGGCGCCGCTCCCAATGGTCAATGTCGATACCGACATGATCATCCCCAAGCAATTTCTCAAGACCACTAAGCGTACGGGGCTCGCCTCGGCGCTCTTCTTTGAGATGCGCACGCGACCGGACGGATCCGAAAATCCCGATTTCGTGCTCAACAAGCCCGCCTATAAGAAGGCGCAGATCCTGGTGGCGGGCGCGAATTTCGGCTGCGGCTCATCACGCGAGCACGCGCCCTGGGCGCTTCTCGATTTCGGCATACGCTGTGTGATTGCGCCGTCCTTCGCGGATATCTTCTACAATAATTGCTTCAAGAACGGCATCCTGCCCATCGCGCTGCCGCAGGCCGAGGTGGATAAATTGATGGATGACGCGGAGCGCGGCGCCAACGCGGTTATCAGCGTCGATCTTGAAAAGCAGGAGTTGCGCGGTCCCGACGGCGGCTGCATCAAATTTGAGATCGATCCCTTCCGCAAACAATGTCTGTTGAACGGCTGGGACGACATCAGTCTGACGCTGCGCAACGAGAACAAGATTTCCGATTTCGAGACGAGTCGCAAACGCAGCCAGCCTTGGGTGTGACATAACGTAATTTAAGGTGTCATGTCTGCTGAGCGGGCACCCCACATAGCCTTCACGCTTTCCAGATTCCCGCTCCCCGCTTTCGCGAGGACAAGCTTCGCGGGAATGACACATGCAGGTGTGCGATGACCTACAAAATCCTTCTTCTTCCCGGCGACGGAATCGGTCCTGAAGTAATGGCCGAGACCGAGCGGGTCATCCATTGGCTGGCCAAGAACCGTAGCCTTTCCTTCGCGATCGAGCGCGCACTGGTGGGCGGCGCGGCGTTGGATGCCGAAGGCGTGCCCGTTACTGATGAAACGATGAGGCTCGCCCAGGCGGCCGACGCGGTTCTTTTCGGCGCCGTCGGCGGCCCGCAATGGGACAACAACCCGTTCGATAAGAAGCCGGAGCGCGGGCTGTTGCGGCTGCGCAAGGATCTAGAGTTGTTTGCCAATCTTCGTCCCGCCATCTGTTTCGACGCGTTGAAGGACGCGTCTACCCTTCGGCCCGAAGTGGTGGCAGGCCTGGATCTTCTGATCATTCGCGAGCTCACCGGAGGCGTTTATTTCGGCGAGCCACGCGGCATCATCGAACTCAATGACGGCACGCGCCGTGCGGTGGACACGCAGGTCTATACGACCGGCGAAGTGCAGCGCATCGCTCGCGTCGCATTTGGGCTCGCACGCCTTCGTGCAAACCGCGTCGCTTCGGCGGAAAAGTCAAACGTCATGCATACGGGCGTGCTGTGGCGCCAGGAAGTGCAGAAGCTTCACGATGCCGAATTCGCCGACGTGGAGCTCACGCATATCCTCGCCGACAATTGCGCCATGCAATTGGTGCGCAATCCCAAGCAGTTCGACGTCATCGTTACCGACAATCTGTTCGGCGACGTGCTTTCCGACGAAGCCGCGCAATGCACCGGCTCCATCGGAATGCTGCCCTCTGCGTCCCTGGGCGCGAAAAACGAGAAGACGGGGAAGCAGCCGGGACTTTACGAACCCGTGCATGGCACGGCGCCGGACATTGCCGGCAAGGGTCTCGCCAATCCGTTTGCCTGTATCCTCTCGCTTGCGATGTGCCTGCGTTATTCTCTGGGCCGTTTGGATGAAGCCAAGCTTGTCGAGCGCGCGGTCGAAAATGTGCTCGATCAGGGTTTGCGCACTGGTGACATCATGCAACCGGGCAAGAAGCTCGTCGGCACACGAGAAATGGGCGAGGCGGTTATCGCCGCGCTGAACGCGTCGGACCGGTAGACGCGCATTTGTCATTCCCCTTGTGGGCCATGAGCGTCAACGGCCGCCGGAGAGCTTCGAGCCTTCTGCTTTCTGGACGGGAAGTGCGCGTGCGTCGATCGTGTCGATGCAGCCGAGATTGACGCCGATCATGTCGGGAGCCGTGCGCGGCTGGTGATGCGTATAGATCCCGCAATGTTTGCAGAAATAATGCTTCGCGATTTTGGTGTTCCATTGATATAGCGCCAGATCACCTTCGCCTTTCAGCAGCCGGAACTCCTCCTTCGGCACACGAGTCATGATCGCGTTCTTGCGCTTGCACAGCGAACAGTCGCAGATCAAAACGGACGTGAGGTCGGAGTGGATTTCAAACTCGACCGCACCGCAATGACAGGAACCTATATGAACCGCCATGAAATCCTCAGGGGGTTGTAATATCTGAAGGTAGGATAGGATGGCCATCGCCGTCACGCTGAATCGGGACGGCAGAATTGACCGCTGTCAGCTTCAAGGGTCCGTAAAGATGCGGGAAGTGCTCACCGCTGCGCGAGGCTTCCCATTTCAACGCGGGGCCGAGCCCGTCCACATCGAGCGTCACAAGTAACAAACCCTCTTCGCCGGCAAAGTGCTTTTCCAGTGTTCCCTTTAGCTGTGCGGCGCGCGAGAGATGGATGAACCCATCGCGGACATCATCGACCGAACCGCTAAAAACTCCCAACTTTCGCGCGGCATCCCATTCGGCCGCCCGCGCAACCTTATAGACCAGCTCGCTCATCAGGACGGGTATCCCTGATAGCGATTGACAAGCGCCATATACTCCGCCCGCCGGTTCGCCTCGAGGAGGTCGAGGAGCCTCGCTGCGCGCACTTTAATCGCGCGCTCATAAGCGGTTCGCGGTCCGGTTCGTGTGGCAGCGGCGAGCTCCGCGATCACCTCTTCCTTGTTCGCGCCGAGATCGAGGCCCGACAGCAGCAATGCGCGTTGCAACCGGATAACAAGATCCTCCGGTTCGGCAGCAACGGCACGGCGCAAATAATCCTCGCCCATTTTGGCACTCGCGCCATAGAGCGCACGCGCCAGCAGGCTGCCGGCATTGCGCACGACTTCGATATGCCATGTGCCCGCAGCCGCCAGACTCCAGGAATCATTGGGCGCAATGGCGAGCGCCCGATCAATCGCTTCCTTCGCCTGCTCGGGATATCGCGCGAAGCGTGCGCGCAGACTTCCCACGAGACGCGCCTCATATCCCAACGTGGCGGCGAGATAGACGAAGGGTTCCGGATGTTTCGTATCGAGCGCGATGGAGCGGCGCGCCAAGGCTTCAGCGCGCTGCAAACAGGTCATGCAGGGAGCATCGCGAAGATTGGCGTCGGCCAGAACCGCGCGCGCGGCAACCGCCAAACCCTCACCGGTGCCTTCCGCTTCGCCCGCAGCGACGGCCGCTTCATAATTGCCGGCACGGTACAAATCCATCGCCGATTTTCCCTGTTCGGCCGTCAGTGCGGGCGTGCAACTCATGGCCACGGAGAGAACCGCTGCGTCCAGGAGACGCATGTGTCGCTAGCCCTTGCCCGCCGAGAGGAATGCTCCCGCGAGCGCGGTTCGAATCAGCACCGCCGTTTGGGCACAGCCGAACAGCGCCGCAAAGGAGCCAAAGCGCGGACCTTGTGTCTGACCCAACGCCACTTCGTAGATCGCCTTGAACCAATCGCGCAGCGGATCGAAACCATGGCTCTTGCCCATCTCGTAAACGACACTCTGCACCGCTTCTGCGTTGCGTTCTTCCGCCATGTTCTCCAGCGCATCGGCAAGCGCAGACAACGCCTCGCGCTCCTTCTCGGACGCGGCGCGATAACGCTTTTGCGGCCGTACGAAATCCTCATAATATTTGAGCGCGTAGGTCACCAGACGATCCAATCCGGGATGCGTCTCGGGGCCAGCGCCTGGCGCATAGGCGCGGATGAACCCCCACAATACCTCGCGCTCATGCGCACCCGATGCGCTGACAAGATTCAACAGGAGCGCGAAACTGACAGGATAATCTTCATTCCGTGGCTCACCCGCGTGAACGAACCAGACCGATTTTCCAATGCCGCGCCTGACTCGTTTCCGTCGCGATGATACTGCGCGACAAAGGCGAGATAGTCGTCAACAGCCTTGGGGATCGCGTCGAAATAAAGGCGTTTTGCGGCCCGTGGTTTCTGGAACATGAAAAGCGCGAGGCTTTCCTCCGGTCCGTAAGTCAACCATTCGTCCACTGACAGACCATTGCCTTTCGACTTAGAAATTTTCTGTCCTTGTTCGTCGAGGAAGAGTTCGTAGGTGAAGGTCTCCGGCGGCTCGCCGCCCAGAACCCTCACGATCTTCGTCGACAAGTCGACCGAGGGAATAAGGTCCTTGCCGGACATCTCGTAATCGACGCCGAGCGCGAGCCAGCGCATCGCCCAATCTGCTTTCCATTGCAGTTTGCACCGCCCGCCCGTGACAGGTACTTCGGTGCGCCTGCCCTCCTCTTCGTAGATGATCGTTCCGGCATCGGCGTCCCAGGCGACCACCGGGACCTGCAGCACACGACCGTTCTCCTGAGAAACCGGTAGGAACGGACTGTAGGTCGCTCGCCGTTCGGGACCGAGCGTCGGGAGAACAACGTCCCGCACGTTCTCGTATCGGCGAAGCACCGCGAGGAGCGCCTTGTCGAAAAGGCCGTTCCGGTAGCACTCCGTCGAACTGAAGAATTCGTAGCGAAACCCGAAGCGGTCGAGGAACGCCTGGAGTCTCGCATTGTTATGGGCGCCGAAGCTCGGGTGGGTGCCGAAGGGATCGGGAATGGCGGTCAGGGGCTTGCCCAAATACTCACGCAGCATGTCCTGGTTGGGTACGTTGTCGGGGACCTTCCTCAAGCCGTCCATGTCGTCCGAAAAGGCGATCAGCCTCGTGGGCACTTCGGATAGCATCTCGAAGGCCTGTCGAACCCAACTCGTGCGAGCAACTTCCCCGAACGTCCCAATATGGGGCAGGCCCGAGGGGCCATAGCCAGTCTCGAACAATACTTCATTTACCGATTGGCCAGCGGCGCGACGCGTTTCGACGCGCGCAAGCAATTTTCGCGCTTCCTCGAAGGGCCAAGCGCGGGCGGCCGTCGCAAGCTCGCAGCGTGAGCCAGATGTCATCGGAATCCTTAGCGTTAAGCGTATCGAAAGGCGGGAAAGCTAGGCTTAGCGTTCACCGAGGTCAACGCGAGCGTCGGGCTAATCAACGGGCGCGAATTGCCCGCGAAGGAGTGGGTGGGGTGATCATCGAGCCCGGCGCGCAATCTATTTTGCGGGACCAAGCCTTGCTGCGCGATAGGGTCGCCATCCTTTATGCGCTGAGCGATCATTATCTGTTTCTTCCATTTGCCGCCCTCTGCACGGTCGCGGCGTTGGTCGGACCTCACATTGCCCTTTCCTACGCAGCGATCCCGTTCATCCTCTTGATAGCCATTACCATTGTCTGCAGCCGATTGAGGGCGGCATATGACCGCCGCAAACCGGATGACGACCCGGCTCTTTGGGCGAACCGCTATACGATCCTGTCCGGCATATCCGGCCTGGT
>Ga0193699_10000958_pt1 | contig 11658 bp, 5 predicted proteins | sample L3c2metaG_FD_160095 | JGI IMG/M metagenome (GOLD analysis project Ga0193699, IMG submission 160095) | Soil microbial communities from a riparian zone of the East river system, Colorado, United States - L3c2 | ecosystem: Environmental > Terrestrial > Soil > Riparian zone | place: USA: East River... | reverse complement strand
TTTCGGTTTTGTTGCCGGTTCCGACGGGAAGTGCGTGGTACTTCGCCGACTGATCGAACAACACGATCATTCTTTCCCGGGCCATCACATTTCCCCGGCGCGCGGGATCGGCATCGGGCTCGCCGGCCAGATAGCCATCCACCGCAGGAGAGATGTCGATCGTCCGCGCCTGAAGGCCCAGCGAATCGATCACCAGCTGCGCGTGAGAAAGTGAATCGGGATTGGAGGTTCTATACGGCATGCGAACCGCCACGACATTCTCTTTTCCGAGAGCCTTCGCGGACAAAAAGGCGGTGACAGCCGAATCGACGCCGCCCGAGAGACCCACCACGGCTTTCTCGAATCCGCGGCGCTCGAATTCCTCTCGCAGAAATGACGCAAGCCAGCCGGCCGTAAGCTCCGGATCGATGGCGAGCGGCGGCGGCCCCGAGCGCGAGTCGACCGCTCGGATTACAGCGATCGGTTCGCTGCCATTGCGATTTACGTCGGCAGCGGCGTCGCTTTTTTTCGAAGTCTTTGTTGGGCGCTTCGGTGTTCCCGAGCGATCTGCAGCACCGCCTCGATTCGCAGGCGTGAGCGGACCCCCTTGGGCCGGCTCATCGTCATAACTCAGGACGAGCCGCTCGCCGGCTTGAATGCGATCGACGGTGCGCATCAGATGCGGCATCATCGTTTGCAAATCGGTGAGAAGCGGAACGTCGGATCGAGCGCGCGTTATGTCGTGCGGATCGAGCGTGATCGTGAGAATCGTCTCGTCCCAGAGAGGAGCCTGGGCGCGAACATCACCGTGCGGTCCACAGATGATGGATCCACCGACAAAGGATTTTCCACCTTCGGTGCCGACAAGATTCACGAGCGCCACGAACACCCCGTGCTCCTCCGCGATATCGCGGGCGAGTCGCTCCCACCGCTTGAGATTGGCTGGAATGGGGCCTTCGTCTTCACGTGGCCAGACTCCGCGCGCCGGCGATGCGGACACAATGAACACCATCGTCGCCCCATCGAGCGCGGCTACGGTTCCGGTCAGGCTGTGCCAGGCATCTTCACAGATCAGCATCGCGGCCCGACCCCACGGGGTGTCAAAGGCGCGAACCTCGAAGCCGCGATCGACGAATCTCTCCTCGTCGAACATCCCGTACGTCGGCAGGAAGAGCTTGCGATGCACGTGGCGGATTGCGGGCTGGTCGCCTCCCAGCGTCACATAGAGCGCGCTATTATAGAAGGCGTTGTTCCACACCTCGTAGAACCCAATGCACACATCGAGTGTCCGCGGTGTAGTAACTGCGGAAGCGTATTGCGCCTGAAGGTCCTGGGCAAAGGCGCCCGCCGTCAGGGCGACATCGCGTACGCCCCCCTCGACGAAATATCCGGTGAGCGCAGTCTCCGCGAAGACGGCTACATCGGGACGAGGGTCCAGTGATTCGATTTGCGAAAAAACGCCGGCCAGGCGGGCGAGATTTGTTGCATAGTCGCCCTTGCGCGGCTTGAACTGAACTACGGCGAGATGAATAGAGCGATCCATCCTTCTGAAGTTGCCATAGCGCAGAGGTACAATCAACCGCTGCGCGCCTTTGCCCTCGGCATGCTGTTGTTTATGCCTGCTTTGGCGAGCGCACAACAACCCGTCGCCAATGACGCCGAGCCCTGGACGATTGTCCCGATGCCCCAGGCGTCGCTGGTGCTCGCTCGCGACGGCTCCCTGATCGGTGAGATCGGGAAAGAGATCCGCATCAACGTGCAGATCGGCTCGCTACCGAAATACCTGCCGCACGCGTTCGTTGCCGTCGAGGATCACCGTTTCTATCAGCACGATGGAGTCGATGTCGTTGGCATCGCGGGCGCTCTGAAGGACAACATCTTCGGAGAGCGTCGCGGAGCGAGCACCATCACGCAGCAGCTCGTGGGCAACATGCATCCGACGCTCATTGATCGAACCGACAGGAGCCTGGGCCGGAAGCTCGCGGAGCAGTCCGCCGCGCGCGAGATGGAGAAGCACTACACCAAGGACCAGATTCTCGAAGCGTACCTGAACCAGATTGGTTTCGGGCACGGCTGGTATGGAGTCGAGATGGCCGCGCGGCATTACTTCGGGAAGAGCGCCGCGAAGCTGTCGCTGGCCGAAGCAGCATCGCTCGCGGCAATGCCGAAGGGGCCGGCGCTCTACGATCCGCTCAAGTATCCCGATCGCGTGCGGCAGCGCCGCAACGTCGTCCTCTCATTGATGGCGGATCAGGATTACATCACACGCGCGCAAGCCACTGCGGCACAGGCCGCGCCGCTCGTCACGTTTCCGAACGCGGGCTATTCCGCGTATTCACCCTGGTTCGTCGATGTCGTTCGCGTCCAGGCCACGCGCGCGGGAATCCCGGTCGCCCAGGGCGGCTACCGGATATACACGAGCCTCGATCCCGTCCTTCAGAACGCGGCGACAAGCGCGCTGGCCGAGGAGACCGCGGCGCTCGAGTCGCAGCCCGACTACGCGCATCCGAAATACACTCCGGGCTCGACACCCGGATCGAAATCCGGCCGACTCACCGGATATCTCCAGGGAATGGTGGTGGCGCTCGATCCCACTTCCGGCGATGTCCGCGCACTCGTAGGCGGACGCGATTACAACGATTCGCAGTTCGATCGCGCTGTCGATGGAATGAGGCAGCCCGGATCGTCGTTCAAGCCAATCGTGTATGCGCTTGCAATCGCAGACAGCATCTCGCCGAATACGATCTTCCAGGATACCGCGCTCGCGATCACTCTCCCGAACGGCACCGTTTACAGCCCTGAGAATTCCGATGGCCAGTTCCTCGGCCCGCTGACGCTTCGGGAGGCGCTCGCCAAATCGCGCAACGGCGTCAGCGTGCAGCTCGGGCAGAAGCTTGGAATCGACTCCATCGCCAATCTTGCGCGTCGGATGGGTCTGAGCTCGAGGATCGCTCCGTATCCGTCGAGCGCGATCGGCGCTTCTGTCGTGCAGCCGCTGGATCTGGTTGCTGCCTACACGACCTTCGCGAACCTCGGCACCCCGGTTGAGCCCCGCTTCATCTACCGTGTCGAAGACAGGAATCGAAAGATTGTTCTCAGCCGCGAGGTGAAGGCGCTCGCTCCCGCGCTCGATCCTCGCGTGACCTACGTCGTGCGCGACATGATGCGCGACGTCGTCGAGCGCGGCACGGCGGCCAGCATTCGACGGTATCTGCCGGCATCGATTCCGGTCGCCGGAAAAACCGGGACTACCAACGACAACTCAGACGTGTGGTTCATCGGCCTAACGCCCGACCTCGTCGCTGGCGTCTGGCTCGGTTTCGACAAGCCGACCTCGATTACGGCGGGTGCAGCCGGCGGATCGCTGGCCGCCCCGGTGTGGGGCAAGATGCTCGCTCGCTACTACGCCGCCAAACCCGAAATTCTTACATCGCGCGCGGCCGAGCAGTGGACTCCGCCCATCGGTGTGATCTTCGGCGACGTCGATCGCGCGACTGGTGAGCTCGCGACCGACCAGACTCCAGCAGATCGCCGCTATACGGAGTACTTCGTGGAAGGAACGGAGCCAGCGCCGCTCAAAGCTGATCCATGGAAGCTGTTTGGCTGGGGCCCTATAATTTTCTAGGCGAGACTGGCGCTGTAGTTGGCGGCAGCGCAGCCTCTATAGAAGAGAGAGGTGGCGGATTCCAATCCCCATTATTATGTTCGCGGCCCACCAGAGTTTCGGATAACCTGCTGTGAATGAAGCCGTTGCAGCGCACAATGAAGAGGCGGGTCTCGTCGCCCGTGTTCGTGGCGGTGATGAGGCCGCGTTCGAGTCGCTATACATGGCTCACCACAATGAGCTGTGGCGGTTCGCCTACTCCTACGTGCGCTCGCGGGACGTGGCGGAGGAGCTGGTGCAGGACGTGTTTCTCGCGATCTGGGGAACGCGCGCGACGTGGGAGGTTCACACGCGCGTGCGAGCGTGGATGTACGCATCGGTTCGACATCTGGCGCTGAATCACCTCCGGCACGAGCGAGTTGTCACTCGCTCGATTTCCGCGGGACGCCATGCGGCCTCCGAAACAGAGCAGACGGTGGGAGCCTCCTCGCTTCACGAGATGACGATGGGCGAGCCTCCTATGGATCAGCAGCTGTCGCTCGAGGCCAAGGAGATCGACGAGGCGGTCGTTCACGCCATCGCCGAGCTTTCCGAGCGACGGCGTATCGCCATGACGCTGCGCTGGAAACACGACATGTCCTCGCTCGAGATCGCCCGCGTGCTCGGGACTAGTCCGGAAGCGGTGCGGACTCTGCTCACTCGCGCTCGCGCCGACCTCGCCCTCCTCCTCGACCGCCCACGCCATTAGAGCTCTAGCCCGCAGCCCTCAGCCGCTCCGCCGACGGCTCCAGGCTGGTAGTCTTTAGTTGCCGTTCAATAATCTGTAACGCCCGTGTAACGCCAGCCTGACTCGCGGTACGTACAGGAGTGGATCCTGTACAACGACTCAGTCTGAGCGTTCCAAAGCATGTCTGATCGCGTGCCCGGCGAGGGCATCGATGCCGAAATGCTCGATCGCTATCTGGCGCACGAGTGCTCCGAGGACGAGGCAGCTCTCGTGCGGCGCCATCTCATGGCGCGTCCCGACGTCGCGAGAGCGTTGGCGTCGTTTCTATCCGAGCTGGAAGACGAGAGGTCACGGCCCGCTCCCCCTGACGCCCGGGAATCCTGGCAGCGGTTGCGAGTCCGGCTTCACGAGACCGACGATGATTCGCACCCGGATGCGGGACTCCGGGAAACCCGGCACGTCGAAGGCACGCAGCCCCGTCATCTCTTCTCGCTTCTTCCTGCGCGCCGAGGCAGCTCTGTCTGGCGGCGAATCATGTATCCGACGCTGGCCGCCGCGCTCGTGGCCGCTGTCGTAGTTCGTGTGACGCATCACGACGCCGCGGCGGCGCCACCGCAGCCGCCGGAGGAAAGCTTCGCCACCGCCAATCGGGAGCGGGCCGAGCTTCGACTGTCCGACGGGACCCGCATTCGCCTCGCACCGGCGAGTCATATACGGGTCGCCGCTGACTTCGGCGAACAGGCGCGCGCGGTATACCTCGACGGCCAGGGGTATTTCGAGGTGGCGCACGATGTGGATCGCCCGTTCACTGTTTATGCGGGGCAGACGATCGCGCGCGATCTCGGGACCGAATTCGCCGTGCGCAACTATTCTGAGGACCGCGCCGTGCAGGTGGTGGTCCGCAAAGGAGCGGTCGCCATGAGCGGCGTCGGCCGCCTCGACGCGGGCGATGTCGGCCGCCTCGCAATCGATGGCACATCGAGTCTCACCCGTGGCGTCGCCGTCGATTCACTCCTGACCTGGCTCGACGGCCGCCTCGTCTTCCACGACGCGCCGCTCGCGACCGTACTCGCGGAGCTGCGGCGTTGGCACGACGTCGACGTCCACCTCGCCGACCCCGCACTCGGTACGCTGCCGTTCACCGGCGTCCTGACCGACGCCTCCTTTCGTTCCTCGATCACCCTCGTCGCAGCAACGCTCGGTCTCCGAGTTCGGAAAACCAGGGACCGGGTCACGCTCGACCGGATTGGCGGCCTGACGCCGTCTTCTCTCTCACCCGCCACGGCTCACCGCGCGCGATAACGCAATGTCCACTCACGCTGTCCATCACGACCATCGCGATCTACGGCACCAGAATTCGGGAGGAAGCTACATGAAGTACCTCACTCGTATGACACTGGCAACGCTCGCGGCGATAACGCTGCTCGGCGTTAACTCCGTTGCCGCGGCGCAACAGCCGTTCGTCGCCCGACAAACCACTTATATCGTCCGCTTCGCGTCGGCAATCGACGAGAGCGATGCGCCCGTGCTGCTGCGACAGGCCATCACCCTGCATCTTCGCAAAGTGACGCTGGAGCGCGCACTCCAGGAAATCGCATCTCGAGCCGGCGCGCCGCTCTCGTACAGCCGGGCCGTTGTGCCCCTCGATCACATCGTCTCGATCGACGTCCGCGATGGCAGCGTGCTGCAAGCCTTCTATGAAGTCCTCAGCGACATCAACGTCGAGCTGTGGGTCTCGACTGACGGACACATGGCGCTCGTACCAGCAGCAGTAGCGGAGGCTTCGACCGAAATGAGCGGCACCATCGCCGGACGCGTCACGGTAGCCGGGACGAGCGACCCGGTGCCTGACGCGACAGTCTCAGTGGGCGACGCGCGACTCCGCGCCTCAACCGGCGCCGATGGCACCTATTCGATCACTGGCGTGGCGGAGGGTGCGCATAAAGTCTACGTCCAGCGCATTGGATTCTCTCGCGACAGCGCCTCGGTCGTCGTGACGACCGATCAGACAGTGACTGCCAACTTCTCGTTGCGCGCGCTGGCGGTCAGCCTGAACGAAGTGGTCACCATTGGGTACGGGACGCAGCGGCGTCGTGATCTCACTGGTGCCGTTGGGTCAGTGACCTCGGATCAGATTCAAAGCACGCCCGTTACATCGGTCGAGCAAGCGCTCCAGGGCAGAGTCGCCGGCGTTCAGGTAACCACCGGGAGTGGCCAACCCGGGTCGACAGCAGCAGTCAGAATTCGCGGCGGCAACTCTATCGCGGCGGGCAACGATCCGCTGTATGTCATCGATGGGGTTCCTATCGCTGCCAGTGCCGACGGCACAAACACCTTCACGCTCGAAACTCAGGGTGTGAGCGGTATGAATCCCCTCGCCGCGCTCAATCCATCCGACATCGAATCCATCGACATCCTGAAGGATGCGTCGGCAACCGCGATATACGGCGCGCGCGCCTCAAACGGTGTGATCCTCATCACCACCAAACGTGGTCGCGCGGGAGAGAACACAGTCACATTCAACGCCTACCGCGGCACGCAGACGGTGCGGCATCAACTCTCGCTTCTGGACGCGCAGCAGTTCGCCGATTATGCCAACGCCGCCCGGGTGAACGGCGGTCAGCCGCCGCTGTATACGGCGGCAGAGATTGCCGCGCTTCCGAACACCGATTGGCAAAAAGCAATCTTCCGGTCTGCTCCGATCACGAACGTAGAGGCCTCGTTCTCAGGCGGTGACAACGACACGCACTACTATGTTTCGGGAAACCTGCTCCGGCAGGACGGTGTCGTGCTGAACACCAATCTCAATCGTGGCTCGGTGCGTCTCAACCTCGATCAGGACATCAGCCGCAGATTCCGCGTCGGCAACCGCTTCACCTTGAGCCGATCGCAGTCGCAGCTGATGCCGAATGGCGGTGGTGGACAGGAAGTATCCTCCGTCCTGCTCAACGCGCTGACTGCTCCGCCAACGCTCGGTGTCCTCGGGTCCGGCAGCGAATTTTTCATCGGAACGAACCCTGCGACCGGTCGAATTTTCTCGAATCCGGTCGGCGCGGCCAGTCTGATCGTCAACCAGGAACAGCAGAACCGCTTCGTCGGCAACATCTTCGGCGAATACGACCTGCTTCCCAAATTGACATTCAGGACGTCCTTCGGAGCCGACTACCTGTCCTCGATGCAGGACTTCTATTCTCCATCGACGACCTATCCCGGAGTCACCACCGGCGGCTATGGAAGTCGCGGCTCGCTTGCCGTGACGACGTGGCTCAGTGAGAACACGCTGCACTTTACTCCGGGGCAGATCGGGATGCTGCGGGCCGTGGATCTCCTGGGCGGTGTGACCCTGCAGCGGACCAACTCGGACAACGTGTCGGGCACGGGGCAGAACTTCGTCACCGACGCGCTCGGACAGAACGGACTCAACACCGCCGGAACATTCATCGGGGTCTGGACGGGAGCGCCACATTCATCGCTCGCTTCCTACTTCGCCCGCGCGAACTGGAACCTTATAGACCGGTTCCTCTTCACCGTCACCGAACGCGTCGATGGTTCCTCAAAATTCGGTTCGGGCAACCAGTACGGCTACTTCCCATCTGCCGCAATCGCCTGGCGCTTGTCGGACGAGTCATTCATTAAACGATTCGGTTTGTTCGACGACCTGAAGCTGCGCGCGAGTATCGGAAAAACCGGAAACCAGGACATCGGCAACTACCGCGCGCTCGCGACGCTCGGCAGCTCCACTTACCTGTTCAACGGCGTCAAGGTCGTCGGCTACAGCCCGAGTACATTGGCCAATCCCAATCTTAAATGGGAGAGCACCAGTCAGGGCAACATCGGACTCGATATGGCCCTGCTGCGAAGCCGCCTGTTGCTCACCGGCGATGTCTACAACAAGACAACCCGGGACCTTCTCCTCGAGGTCGCCGTCCCTGCCAACCTCGGCTACAGCTCGCAGCTCCAGAACATCGGCAGCGTCCGCAATCGGGGCGTCGAGCTTTCGCTCAACACCGTGAACACCACAGGCGCGCTCGGTTGGACATCCGGGTTCAACATCGCATGGAACCGCAACAAAGTCCTCAACATCGGGGCCGACTCGCAGATTGTGGGGCCAGTCGGAGTAGGCGCGGGAGCCAACCAGAATCCCACTATTCTCAAGGTAGGACAGCCGCTCAACTCGTTCTACGGTTACGTCTACGACGGCATGTCGAACGGGCAACCGACCTATGCCGATCTCAACGGCGATGGCGTGATCTCGACGGCGGACCAGAAGATCATCGGCAGCGCCGAGCCCACGTACACGGGCGGTTTCACCAACAATCTGAACTTCAGGAACTTCGACCTCTCGGTGTTCATCCAGTTCTCGCAGGGAAACAAGATCTACAACATCACGCGAGCGCTGCTGACCAACGATGCCGGGAACAACAATCAGCTCGTCGACGTGCTGCCTGCCCAAAGCAGCGGCGCCAACGGAATACCAGTCCCGAAAATCGGCAACACTTACGACACGCGACCATCGACGCTGTTCGTCGAAGATGGCTCCTACATCCGCGGCAAGAACCTCCGACTCGGCTACCGGCTGCCGGCATCGCTGCTCGGATCCGCGCGGGCCGGCCACCTTCAGAACGCCGAGATCTATATGAGCGCGCTGAACTTCTTCACAAAGACCAATTACACCGGGTACGATCCGGAAGTAAGTGAGTATGCGACCAGTGTCCTTGCTCAGGGCATCGATTTCGGCACGTATCCCCAGACACGACAGTTCATCGTCGGCTTCACTACCGCCTTCTAGCGCGACGGAGTCACGCGAATCCTATGCAGACCAATAATCTTCTCAAAGCATTGCGCCGGAAGACCGCGATTCTAAGCTGTCTGACCGCGCTTTCGGTCGCGGGCTGCGATCAGTTCCTCGAGCCCAAGCCCACCGATGTACTCGCACCCGAAAACTTTTACCGGTCGGCCGCCGACGCGATCTCGGCTGTCAACTCCGTCTACTCGCAGGCACAGTGGGTGTACTTCTGGATCTGGTACGAGTCCGACGTCGCCTCGGACGACGCTTTCGCGACGCCGAACTACGGGGCGGACGGACACCAGCTCGCATCCTATACCTTTGATCCGACGCTCTGGTCGATCAACGATCTCTGGACCAACGCCTACATCACGATCAACAAGGCGAACATCGTCCTCGACCGGGTACCACCGATTGTAATGGACGTTGGCGAGCGCAACCGTGTGCTCGGCGAGGCGCACTACCTGCGCGCGCTGATGTACTTCCAGCTTGTCCGAATGTTCGGCGACGTTCCGCTGATGGAGCACGAGGCGAAGTCGGTGGCCGATGCGAAGATCGCCAGAACCCCGGCCGCTCAGGTCTACGCCTTGATCGTGAGTGACCTCCAGACAGCGATGAACGATCTTCCGCCGTCTTACTCAGGAGCGGACCTTGGCCGCGCGACTTCCGGCGCCGCGACCTCACTGCTCGCCAAGGTCTATCTCAATCAGAAGGACTACAACAACGCGGCGAAGTACGCGGGGCAGGTGATGTCTTCCGGCACTTACTCGCTCAACTCGCGTTGGCTCGACAATTTCAAAGTTTCGCTTGAGTACGTGAACCCGGAGAGCATCTTCGAGATCAACTACGGCGCGCCGGAGCAGACCCCCGGCGTCGTAGGCAGTGTTCAGACGCTGTTTACTCTTCCTTCCGGATTCCCGGGTGGGGACGCTTATGGGCTGATCCAGGTGAATCCGGACCTGATAGCGCTCTACTCCGCGAACGATCAGCGTGGGAATGGCGCGACCTATATGACGTCCCCCTATGTAACCGCGTTGGGTGACACCGCAACATGGGGAGTGCCGAACGGCGCGGCATTCCACAAGTGGATTGACGAAACGAATAGCAAGGACATGACCGCCCGCTCCTGGCAGCAAATGCCGAACAACTGGATCATCCAGCGGTATGCGGACATTGTGCTTATCTACGCCGAGGCGGTGAATTCGGGTGGCACCGCGACCAACGGCTCGGCGGAAGCGGCGTTCAACCAGATTCGCGCACGAGCTGGCATCTCCACCGTGTCCGGTCTAGGATCGGCCGCTCTGACGGATTCCATTCGCGTCGAGCGCCGGCGTGAGTTCGCCTTCGAAGGCCAGCGCTGGTTCGACTTGTCGCGCTGGGGAATTCTCGACGCGACGTTCAAGGCCAAGACTGCTGAAATGCAAACACTCTTCCCAGGCGAGACGGGGGTTCATGGAGCTCCAAGCAACCTGTTTCCCATCCCGGATGGCCAGATCAACAGCAACTCTCTCTTGACGCAGAACCCCGGTTGGTAACGATGGAGGAGTACCTCCGCGAAAGGCGCCGAAGGGTGGCACTCAGGCTGGTGCTGCTCGCGGCGCCTCTAGCGCTCGCGGGATGCGGGCACAATACAGCGGTCGAGCCTGGTGGTAATGGGCCCACAGGCGCAGTCGCGCAGGTGTGGCTCACGACCGCGGATCAAACACATCTGCTCTCCGCGCAGCCCGACGTGCAGATCCGGTCCGCGGCGGACGCATCACCAATCGTCATCGACGTAGACGAGGGAACGAGCTATCAGGAGATGGTCGGCTTCGGCGCCGCGATGACTGATGCGTCGGCCCAGCTTATCCAGCATGCGCTGGGCGCTCAGCACGACGCGATTCTCCGCGAGCTGTTCGGCCGCAATCCGGGCATCGGATTGAGCTTCATGCGCGTGCCGATGGGTGCATCGGATTTCTCTACGCACGACTACAGTTACGACGACATGCCGGCGGGCCAAACCGATTCTACGCTTGCACACTTCTCAATCGATGAGGATCGTGTCGACAAGCTGCCCGCACTCAAGGCAGCGCTGGCGATCAATCCGCAGCTAAAGCTCGTCGCGTCGCCGTGGAGCCCGCCTGGCTGGATGAAGTCGACAGGTAGTTTGATAAAGGGAACCCTGCGTCCCGAGTTCTATGATTCCTTTGCCCAATACTTTCGGAAGTTCATCGACGGGTACACGGCGGAGGGAGTACCAATCTTCGCCGTGACAATGCAGAACGAACCCGCGTACGAGCCGAATGACTATCCCGGGATGCGGCTCGATCCGCCGTCTCGAGCCGAAGTGATCGGCAAGCACGTTGGACCACTCTTCGAGAGTGCGGGCATTCAATCGTTGATCCTCGATTGGGATCACAACTGGGATATGCCGGAGTCCCCTCTCGCCGTATTGGCCGACAGTGCCGCGCGAAAGTATGTGAACGCCGTTGCCTGGCACTGTTACGCCGGCGATGTGGGCGCTCAGGAAAACGTGCACTCGGCGTATCCGACGAAGGACGCCTATTTCACAGAATGCTCCGG
>Ga0193699_10000957_pt1 | contig 11665 bp, 11 predicted proteins | sample L3c2metaG_FD_160095 | JGI IMG/M metagenome (GOLD analysis project Ga0193699, IMG submission 160095) | Soil microbial communities from a riparian zone of the East river system, Colorado, United States - L3c2 | ecosystem: Environmental > Terrestrial > Soil > Riparian zone | place: USA: East... | reverse complement strand
TGTAACCCAGTGATTGAACCAGCGCATGGAGCAGGTGCTATGACCACGGCAACCGGCGAACTGCGGGACGACGAGTTGGATGGAGTGACCGGCGGCCTCGTTGTGATCGCGATAATCGCCATCTTGATCGGTCCGTTGCTCCCCGCAGTTAATCCTCCTCCAGTGAATCCCCCTAAGGCGTCTTGATCAACACACATAGTGAATGGAGCTGACAATGGCTAACGCAATCAATGCCGCTGCAAGGAGCGAGCGCGAACTGACCGAGGACGAACTCGAACACGTCTCGGGCGGAAGAGGCACGCCAAAACTTCTCGAAGCCGCCATAAAAGGACAGGTCTTCAAGAAGGTTGAAATACACGGCACCGCATAGCGTTGAGCCAGTGTGGCGACGCCAGCGATTGGATGGGTCGCCTGTCTGACGGAGAAAGATCATGAGCAAGCACACTTCGTACAGCGCCGCTGCAACGAACTAGCAAACACGCGAACTAACGGCGGATGAACTTGATCAAGTCGCCGGAGGGACCCCGAGCATTCCGATTCCCCCGCCGACTAGTTATGCCATCGGCCGCATCGAAGCTCGTTTTCCACGTGTGACCTGAAGCAACGGTTTGACGGAGACGATCATGAGCAAGACCAGCCACACTTCGAATGGCGCGCTCGAAGATCACGGCACGCTCGCGGATAGCGAGTTGGATGCAGTGACCGGAGCGTTCCCCACATCATTCTTGGCGACGGTTGACGGACACACGGAGGTGTCGTGGACACCGCGCGCCTATGCCGTGCAGACCGATCTGTCCGGCCGCGTCACCGGTGCGCGCGCTGGCTTGTATGAATGGAGAAGACGATGAGCAAGACCACCATGCACAATTCCGAAGCCAGCCTCGAATTCCGCGATCTTAGGGACGGACTGAGCGACGAGGAGCTAAAGAAGGTCTCCGGGGGCTACATCGGAGAGACGGAAAAGAACGCCTCAGAAACGATCACAGGACGAAGGATTCAAAAGTTCCAATGACGCGCCGCCCCTTCGGCGCTCCAGGGGAGGACCTTTCTGCGATTTTCAATGAAGGAAACCGACTCAGGCTTGTGGGGGGTCAAAGCTCTTCGTTGCGTCTTCCTAACGATCTTCCCTCATACCGCTGGCGTGAGAAGGTAGACGCACATCCGGTCACGACCCCTTGATTTGCCGATACCGGAGCATACGGTGGTAACGGGCCGAGCGCTACCGCGTTCATTGCGGGGCCGGCTGTGGCAAGCTGTTGGCAGACGGTCCGTCGACCGCCTTACTGCGATGGCACAGGCAATATCATGCGCAAGGTAATCACAGCGCTCTGTGTCCTGGCGTCTGTGGAGTTGACGAGCGATGCTGTCGCCCAGCAGTGGACGGAATATCGTCCTGCCGACGCCCGCTTCCGCGTCGAGATGCCCGGAACTCCGCAGATTCGCTCCGATACCATTCCGGAGCTCGGGTCGCTCAAGCTGACCCAGGCGGTCGTGGAATCTGCAGATGGCTGGTTCGCCGCCAGCTATGTCGATCTACCGCCCGACCAGATCAAGAATGCAAGCGCCAACAACATTCTCGACACCGCTCGGGACACAACCATCAAATGGCTCGTGAGCCGCAACAACAAATCGCAGCTGCGCAGCGAGCGTCGCTTGATCACGAACGGGTATCCGGCCCGCCATGTCGTTGCGGAAGTGCCCATCTTCGAAAGCGTCTTTGTTCTTGCTGCGCGGTTCGTGTTCAATGGACGACAAGTGATCGTCATAACGTTCACGGGCCCTTCCGGGGCCGAGACGGAAGCGGACGTCTCGCGGTTCTTCGACTCGTTAACGTTTCAGTGGTGAGACGGTAGCATCGCTGCGCCTCCACCCGCGGCCGGGGCGCTCCCTGGCCTCTACGCTGGATCGAGCAATGGCCGACGGGAAGCCTCCGATGTTTGACAGCATGGCTGCCGGCGAACACACTTTCTGCGCGCTGATGCGGATCCCGTGTGCGTTGGCAGTTGGCCATATCCACAGGACGCATCCAATGGCCCGGGAGGCCGGGCGAGCGCAATTAAGGTTGCGCGCCGCCTCGATTCGATTGGTAAGCTCACTTGGAAGTGCGCGTTCTGATGGAGTCGTCGTTGAATCGGTGGCAGCATGAGCAACGCCTCCGAGAGAATCTTCCGAGCAGCCGCAATTGAGCGCCTCTCGTCGCCCGAGCAACTCGATCAGTTGGTTCGGATAACGCGGCCTTTCGACTGGGCGGCCGTGCTCGCGATCGGCTTGGCGTTGATTGCGGTCGTTGTCTGGAGCCTGGTCGGCCAGATTGCGACGCGGACTCCCGGTGACGGCATTCTGATTATCGGTGGCGGCCAGGTCGTCGACGCCGTCTCCGCTGCGGCAGGGCGCCTCGAATCGATCAATGTCGCCGTGAACGAACGCGTTTCGCGAGGCCAGGTGATAGCGCGGATTGCTCAAACCGACAGCGAGCAGCGCTACCGCAATGCTTTCGAGGTGCATCAGGAACGCATGCGCGAGCATTCCGACCTGATGTCCACGATTGATCGCGAGCTCGCCGCCAAAGCCCAAAGCTTCGCTGCACTCGAAGCGGGTCTTCAGCAGACCATTCGAGCGACCGAAAAGCGCGTTGCCTATCTTACGATCATGGTCGGTCAACTCGAGGGGATCTTGGCGAAGGGATACGAGACACGGCGGAATGTCGAGGACCGTCGCCGCGAGCTGACCGATGCAGAGCAGAGAATGACCGATGCAAAGAACGAGATTCTGAAGTTGAAGACGCAGATACTCGATCTTGAGACTCAGCGCGAGCGGGATCGTCAACAGTCACTGTTTCGCGTAAATGACGCCCGCCGGCAAACGGAACAGCTTGCAGGTGAGCTCGAGCGAAGCTCCCAGGTTATCAGCCCGATCGATGGTCGCGTTATCGAGTTCAAGGTGTCGGCGGGTTCCGTCCTGGCCGTCGGCACGCCGGTCATCCAAATCGAGAGTGAAGGCCTGACCCTCGCGGCGGTTGTCTACATCCCGGGCGACCGCGGCAAGGACGTCAAGCCGGGGATGGAGGTTCGCGTCGAACCTACCACGGTGCGACGCGAAGAGTTCGGCACGCTCGTCGGCACGGTTCGCACGACTTCGGACTTCCCGATGACCCCGCAAGGAATGCTCGCCGTGCTGCATAACGATACCTTGGTGTCACGCTTTTCGCGCGATGGTGCGCCTTATGCTGCCGTGGTCGAGCTTCAGCGCGATGATGCGAGCCGCACGGGCTATCGTTGGTCGGTGGGACATGGCCCTCCGATACACTTGACGACTGGCACGCTGGTCCGAGCCGAGATCACGACCCGGACGCGGCGTCCAATCGATCTCGTGCTGCCGAATATCAAGCGCCTGACCGGAATTGGCGGATAGAAGCACGCTCCGATGACTGTCCCGTTCGACCTTCACTGGCCGCAAACGCAGCCCTTACTTCGGCGCGTCTTCTCAGGGCTCGGTCGCAGCACGATCCAACGAACACCTACCATCCTTCAGATGGAAGCGCTCGAATGCGGTGCCGCGTGCTTGGCAATGATCCTTGCCTATTACGGCCTTTGGATCCCGCTTGAGCAGCTACGGGTCGCTTGCGGGGTGTCGCGGGATGGCAGCAAGGCAGCAAATATTCTGAAAGCGGCGCGCCGCTTTGGGCTCGTGGCTAAGGGATTCCGCAAGGAGCCCGCGACTCTCCACGAGCTCCCCATGCCATGCATCATTCACTGGAATTTCAATCATTTCGTGGTTTTGGAAGGGTTCGATGGCGGGCGCGTCCATATCAATGATCCGGCGGTCGGCCGCCGGCAAATCGACATGACGGAATTCGATGCCGCGTTCACAGGCGTCGTCCTCGCGATGGTCCCGTCAACGGAGTTCAAAAAGGCGGGTAGCAAGCCGAAGGCATCGCGCATACTCCTCCGCGAGCTGAGCGGCTCGAAACAGGCAGTCGCCTTGCTGATCACCATCAGCCTCGCGCTCGTCGTTCCTGGTATCGTGATCCCCGCTTTTTCCAAGATTTTTGTCGATGATATCCTCATTCAACACGCCAATCGTTGGTTCATCCCGCTGCTGATCGGTATGGCGGTCGCGGCGATTGCCCGCGCACTCGTCACGGCTTGCCAGCAATCGTTGCTGCTGCGCCTCGAGACAAAGCTCACGGTTGCGATGATCAGCCGCTTCCTGTGGCACGTACTCGCGCTGCCGATGGAGTTCTTTACGCAGCGCCACGCCGGCGACATCGCAAACCGGATAGCGATCAACGAGCAGATTGCTCGTCTGCTCTCGGAGGGTCTTGCAACCAACGCTTTGAATCTCGTGTCGTTGGTCTTCTTCGCCGCGGTCATGGCGCTTTACGATCCCCTACTGGCGGCGATCGGCGTCGGCATGTCGCTGACGAATGTGCTTGTCGTCAAGCTCATTGCGCAGCGCCGGCAGGATCTGAGCGCCAGCCTACTACTCGAGCACGGCAAGCTGCTTGGCAGCACGATCGGCGCAATCCGCACCATCGAGACTCTCAAAGCTAGCGGACTCGAGGACGACTCGTTCGCCTACTGGGCGGGGATCCAGGCGAAGGCGTTGAATGCCGAGCAAGACCTTGGATTTTATTCGACGATGCTGGAGTTGTTTCCCACCCTTTTTTCCGGCCTGACCATGGCAGCGATCCTGGGCGTTGGCGGTCTTCGTGTGATGGAGGGAGCACTTACCCTTGGAGGCCTGGTCGCGTTCCAGTCGCTCATGTCGAGTTTCAGCGGGCCTATCACCTCCCTCGTCCAGTTGGCGGGAAGCGTCCAAACGATTGGCGGCGGGCTCGTTCGGCTCGATGACGTGTACAACTATCCTGTGAGCCCTTCCGTCCGTTCCCAACCATCACCCGGCGATATCCCGCCGAAGCTCTTCGGTCGGCTCGAACTCAAAGGCATACAATTCGGCTATTCAACGATGGAGCCGTCCTTGATCGATGGGCTCTCGCTCGCTCTGGAGCCGGGCATGCGCATCGCTTTGGTCGGCCGCTCGGGCAGCGGCAAGTCGACGGTGGGGCGCCTGATCTGCGGTCTGTGCACACCCTGGGCCGGTGAGATTCGATTGGACGGTCGGCTGCTGTCCGAAATACCGGCGCAAATCTTCGCGAATTCGGTTGCTTATGTCGACCAGGATATCTTCCTGTTCGAAGGAACACTCCGCGAGAATCTCGCCCTATGGGATGCGAGCGTGTCCGACATCGATCTATCGCAGGCGCTCAAAGATGCCTCGATCCATGACGATATTGCATCCCGTCCGGGAAATTACGATTGCTATGTGAGCGAAGGTGGCACGAACTTCAGCGGTGGCCAAAGGCAGCGGATCGAGATTGCGCGGGCACTGGTCGGCAATCCTTCACTGGTCGTGTTCGACGAGGCTACAGGCGCTCTCGATCCTATCGTCGAAAAAGAAATCGACGACAATTTGCGGCGGCGTGGATGCGCCTGCATCATCATTGCGCACCGCTTGAGCACGGTTCGCGACTGCGACGAGATTATTGTGCTGGAGCAGGGCAAAGTCGCGGAACGCGGCCGGCACGAAGATCTGCTGGCGATGCGCGGAGCATATGCGCGGCTGATATTGCAGGAATGAGCGAAACGTCACGCATACGGGAAGGAGCTTTCCCAGCTGTCATGGCGGAAGAGCCGGTTGCGCCGCAGTGGGAGCGCATTGCGCTTGACAGTCGTCGGCCGTGGTCTCTCGATGACCGCGGGCGTGTTTTGCGAATCGTCACCGGCCATGTCGATGTGTTCGCCGTGCGCTCTGGTGCAGGAGCCGAGCGACCGCGACATCACCTGTTTCGCCTGGAGAGCGGCGAAATCGTCATGGACCTTCCGGGCACCGGTGGGGCAATTGACGCTGTCGGTGTCATCGCGGTCGGCGGACCGGGGGCCGAGGTGCTTATGGTGCCCCGCGAGAGCATCGACGAGCGCGCTCTGATCGAAACTTGGATCGCCCGCATCAGCGCAGCGACGGTCGGGACGGCTGTCGATTGGACTGCGCGCGAAGCCGGGGCGGGATCGGCGTTCGAACTCGCTCCAGATGAGCAACTGCGCGGAGCCGCGCGCGGTGTCGCTTGGGCATCGTGCGATCGGGGTGAGGTCCGTTTTATGGGACTCGAGATGGGAATCAATGTCGGAGACCCGCCATTGCCGCTTGCGTCGGGAACATGGGTGAAGGCCACCGGCGGTGCAGCAATCCGGGTCCGTAGCGAGCCGCCGACCGGGGGCGAGCTTTGGCGCGCCATCGATCGTTTTCATCTTCTTGCCATGGAGTGTATCCGCCTCCGCCTTGCAACCATCGACGATATGGAATCGCGGCAGCTCGCCGAACGAACACACCTTGCCGATGCGAAGGCGCATGAGCTCTTGAGCGACCTTGCAGCGGTCATCGTTCCGCGATCCCGGCGGGTGGAATACGAAGAAGCTGGAGCGAGCCCCCTCTTTGGAGCGTGCCGAGCTGCCGGCGATGCGTCCGGCGTGACCATTGTTCAACCTCCGGGCGGGCGACTGACGCGACAGGAATTCAGCGACGTCAAAGAGATCGCGCGGGCTTCCCGGCTCCGCATGCGCCAAACGCTGCTGCGACCGAACTGGTGGCGCTGGAACGTGGGGCCGCTGATTGCCTGGCGTGGCGAGGCCCGGCGTCCCGTTGCTCTCATCCCCATGTCCCGCCATTACGTGATGCTGGAGCCGGGATCGCCGGGACGTCGCGTCGTGGACGAATCACTGGCGTCGGAATTGGCAGCCGAGGCCGCGATGTTTTATCCGAAGCTGCCGTCGTGCTCGCTTTCCACATGGGATTTGCTGAAATTTTGCACCCGACACGTTCGTGCCAATGGCGGCCGAATCGTATTCGGCGTGCTCGCGATGGGTATTCTGACTTTGGCGGTGCCTCTCATCACCCAGGCGCTCGTCGATTCGGTGATCCCGCGCACGGAGTTCAATCAACTCGGCTACTTGACCGCCGCGCTGGTCGTGGTCGCCATTGCCATGGCAAGCCTGCAAGCGATGCAGGGCATCGCCATGCTCCGGCTCGAAGGTTTGCTCGATTGGAAACTGCAGGCCGCCATTATCGACCGTCTGCTTCGGCTCCCGGTGTCGTTCTTCAGGCAGTACACGGTGGGCGATCTGGCCGATCGCACCCTGGGAATCGGTGCCATTCGGCGCGTTGCAACCGGTCGAACCCTTCGCGGGTTGCTGGCCGGCATATTCGGGCTCTTCAGTCTGTTGCTGATGTTCTATTACGATACGCGGTTGGCATGGATTGCGACCGCGTTGACGGCGCTGCGCGGGGTGCTGATCGTCTCCGTCAGCGCGGTGCGGCTTCATCACGAACGGCGGCATGTCGAGCTGCGAGGCAAGGTCGAAGGTTTCGTGCTGCAGCTTCTAACCGGGGTGGGCAAGCTCAGGGTCGCCTGCGCCACGATCCGCGCCCTTGCGGTGTGGGGAAAACGTTTCGCAGCCCAGAAACGGCACTTCATTGCATCCCAGCGCGCTGCAAACGTACTCAGAATAATCGAAGCGGCATTTCCGACCATCGCTACTCTGATTGTGTTCGCCGCAGTCCAAGGCGACACCGAGGGCAAGCTGACCCTCGATCTCGGTGCCTTCCTGGCCTTCTTTGCCGCCTTCGGCCAGTTCATGGCGGCCATTGGCGAATGGAGCACAGCCATCGGGGAGTCGTTGATTGCCGTTCCATATTTTTCACGCATTCGGCCGCTCCTGGCGAGCGCGGTTGAAGGTTCCGAGGAACTAAAATCGCCTGGCGAGCTGGCGGGGGTACTCGATCTCTCGAAGGTCACTTTTCGCTATATGCCAAGTGGGCCGCCGGTTCTCGACGACGTTACCATTCGGGTGGCTGCGGGAGAGTATGTTGCCATTGTCGGGCCATCCGGCAGCGGCAAATCCACGATCTTCCGGTTGCTGCTGGGCTTCGAACGTCCGGAATCCGGTGCCATCTTCTTCGATGGCAAGGCGCTGGACACGCTCGACATCGGCGCCGTGCGCCGACAGATCGGCGTCGTGCTGCAGAGTGCCAAGCTCATGACCGGTAGCATCTATGAGAACATTTGCGGCGGCATTCAGTTGCCGCTGAACGAGGTATGGGACGCCGCCCGGCTTGCGGGCCTGGACGCAGACATTGAAGCAATGCCGATGGGAATGCATACCGCGATTTCGGAGGGAGTGAGCGCCCTTTCCGGTGGGCAGCGGCAGCGGTTGTTGATTGCGCGTGCTTTGATTCGCCGTCCCCGCATCCTCCTGTTCGACGAGGCCACGAGCGCACTCGACAACCAGACGCAATCGATCGTGAGCGCATCGCTTGCCAGGCTCAATGTGACGCGCGTCATCATCGCGCATCGGCTCAGCACTGTTGCGCAGGCCGACCGGGTTGTCGTGCTAGTGGCTGGAAGGCTCGTCCAGTCGGGGACATTCGCGGAATTGAGCGCCGGTCCCGGCGTGTTTGCCGAGTTCGCCAAGCGCCAGCTGCTTTAGCGTCGATGGAGGGCGATTGCGCAAGGTCCTTTACATATTCGGTCTGTTGACGGATGCCGATATCGATTGGATGGCGCGCGTCGGCATCCGGCGACGGCTGAAAGACGGTGAAATACTCATCGAGCAGGGCAAACCGATCGATTCGATCATCCTGCTACTCGAGGGTCAGCTTTCGGTCGCTGTCAGGGACGTTGGCATCGTCGCGCGGAGGGGCGTCGGCGAGTTCGTGGGTGAAATGTCCATGGTCGATTCGGCACCGCCGTCGGCCACCGTGGCTGCCGAGGGCGAGTGCCTGATCTTGCTGCTTGACAAGAAAATCCTCTTGCAAGAGTTCACAACGGACGCCCCCTTCGGATGCCGTTTCTACAAGGCCCTGGCGGTATTTCTTGCCGATCGATTGCGCGAAATGGAGCATCGGTTGAGCGGAAACGATGGACAGGATCTCGCAGCGGAAGCCATTTTGAAGGATGAGCTCGATGACGCGATCTTGGACAATGTCTCCATGGCGGGCGATCGGTTCGACCGAATGTTAAAGGTCCTGACCGGCGTCTAAAGTCGATATCGACAGCTTATTTCACCTTGAGAGGATAAGGCGGCTTAGGAAGGCGAGGGCATTGGGCTGATGACGCTGTGTGCAGCCAGAGGCCGCCGGTCATCGCGTCCAACTCGGGATCGGCGAGCGGGCCGCGATTCGCCGAGCGTCGCGTGACCGAGCTTCGAGGTGTCGTTAGATATTCCCCCGCGAGAGGACGAAAGAAGGGCAGGCCGATGAAGCTGGAGTGAAACGATGGTTGTTCAAGCCGAGGGATACGTGAGCGATGTTCCGTATGTGCGCGTTTTTATCCCACACTTGGCTCCGGCCTGGCTGGACCACGTGGCCATCATGTGTGGTGTTGCGCCGCCAATGCGCAAGGAGGGATTTGCTTGGTGTGACCTCGGTTGCGGTCAGGGCGTGACTGCTGCCATGCTGGCGGCCATGCATCCGGCCGGCCAGTTCCACGGCATTGATGCAATGTCGGGGCACATAGATCATGCTCGGCGACTGGCTGGTGAAGCCGACGTCCCCAACGTCAACTTTCATGCTGCAGATTTCGCCTCCGCAGCCGATCTCGCGTTGCCGAAGTTCGACTATATCGTTGCCCACGGTGTCTATTCGTGGGTTGGCGCGCAAGTTCAGGCTAATATGCGGTCATTCATCGACCGTAACCTCGCGCGCGGCGGGTTAGTCTACCTGAGCTATAACGCCATGCCCGGACGCGCCGCCGATTTGCCGTTCCAGCGTCTGGTGCGCGCTATTGGGGAGACCTGCACCGGCGATAGCACCGAACGGGTCGCGACCGCGCTGACAATCGTCGATGCCTTTCTCGAGCTGAAAGCGCCTGCGTTGGTGGCGAGTCCCATGCTCTCAGCGTTCAAGCAACACAAAGACCGCTGCGCCCTGACCTACCTCACTCATGAATGTATGGGGCAACACTGGAACCCGCTTTTTGTCACCGAAGTCCGGGCCGACATGGAGGCAATCGGCCTAAAGCCAGTCGGGTCGGCGACGCTTATCGAGAATCATGATTCCTTAGTGCTTGGACAAGCCGCCCGCGAGGCGCTTGCAGGTATCGACGATGAACATGTCCGTGAGTTGGTCCGCGATTACTTCATCAATCAATTTTTTCGACGCGACGTGTACGTTCGAGAGGGCGAGCGGCTGGACGAACGCGAGCAACGCCAGCGGCTGCTTGCCAACGCATTTGCGCTCACACGCGGAGCCAGCCGGATCGAATACCGGCTTCGCACGCCTGCGGGCGACCTGACTTTCGACAACTCGGCCGCGCGTGCGATCATCGCCGTGCTTACGGCAGGACCGTGTCGGCTTAGCGGTATTTTCGAACGGTGCCGTGTGGCCGCTAAGGATGTAGTAATGCGATCGTCCTGTGCGCGTCCAATCAAATCCGGCCGGTAGAGCCGGTCCTAGCATCGATCACCAAAATGAACGCAGTCATTTTGCGTCAGCTGGGTGGCCCGGAGGAAATTCTTCATCTTAGCCTGCCCTGCGGCACGGCAGTCGACATCGATGACACGCTGCATGCACTGCTGCGTGGCGAGACGGTCAATGGCCGCGAATTTGACGAGCAGCGAGCCTTCCTTACTGCTCACGGTATCTGAGCGACGTCCATTCAGCATCTCGGGGGCGAACAAGACAACAGGACAGTCCGGAACTATGAGAACGCATTGCTCCAGCGAGCTGCTCCATCGCATGACGGGCATGCCCTGCGCGGCGAAGTCGGCTTGATGCGCACAAGATCGTCGCGGACGGATCGGATCATCGGCCCGCCGGTGAGCCCGTGTCATGGCAATCCGGCGTAAGAAGTTTGTCCTCGATCTGCTTGTCTACGCTCGCGTGAGTCAACCCTCTTTATTGCCCTTTATGTCGTACTTAAAATGGATACCGGCGTCCAACGACCCATCTGCCTTCTGCGGCTTACCACCGCTCACATGACCGAGCTGCTTCTCGTCCAATTCGACGTCGCCTTTCTTACTAGTCTTCAGCAGATTGTCGGCAGAAGAAATTTTCGCAGCCTTCTTATTCGGCATCTTGCTGGTGTGGTCGCTCATAGCTAGCTCCTCGTCGAGAAACGGACCGTACGCGGTCGATATCCCAATATTAGCACGGTTTGAGAGAATTGGGCGAGCAGGCATTCAATCTCTCGGATGGACTACGATAGTCGGGGGCTATACCGGCGAAGATGTGACGTGCCCGAACCCTCCAATCGTTCCGCCGACTAGCGTTAGGGGAAAATCATGACCAAGAGCAACGCAGAACGCAAACCGACGAACCAATCGAATGAACTGACGGCGGAACGAACTCGAGCATTTCTCGGGCGGAGATGGAACTGCGGAGCGGAAAGGCGGAAATCAAAATCACCCGCTCGAATTCCTCAAGATCACAATGAAGCATGTGACTGTCTCACATGTCTCGCTGTGATCGCATTCAGTGAATAGAGAAAATCATGACTACCCCAATCAACGCCGCTGCAACGAGCGACCGTGACTTGACCGAGGCCTGGAATCTCGACGACCACGCCCCGCTCGCAGATACCGAGTTGAATTCGGTGACCGGCGGCATAGGC
>Ga0193699_10000955_pt1 | contig 11674 bp, 7 predicted proteins | sample L3c2metaG_FD_160095 | JGI IMG/M metagenome (GOLD analysis project Ga0193699, IMG submission 160095) | Soil microbial communities from a riparian zone of the East river system, Colorado, United States - L3c2 | ecosystem: Environmental > Terrestrial > Soil > Riparian zone | place: USA: East River... | reverse complement strand
GGCAATCGCGAAATGCGTTTCCGCATCGTCGATCGCCGCGACAAGCCGATGGGCCGCATCATCCTCACTGCGGATTTCGATGCCGATGGCGCCCTGACAGAGCGCCGGGAGCCATTGTTGAGAATCCAGAATTTCACTGTCAGGAAGGGCGAGCTTCAGCCGCGCCACGCCGGCGCGCGCAAGCATGATCGCATCGGCTTCGCCACGGGCGAGCTTCAACAGCCGCGTCTCGACATTGCCACGCAAGGACACGATTTTGAGATCGGGCCGCAGCCTCAAGGCCTGGGCCTGACGGCGCACAGAACTGGTGCCGAGCCGGGAATTCTCGTCGAGCTTGTCGAAGGGCGCCCCGTCCTTGGCGATGAAAAGGTCGTGCGGATCTTCGCGCGGCAGCACCGCGGCGACGGAAAGTCCGGCGGGCTGCCGGGCCGGCATGTCTTTCATCGAATGGACCGCGATGTCCGCGTCGCCGCCGAGCAAGGCCTCCTCGATTTCCTTGACGAACAGCCCTTTGCCTCCGGCTTCCACAAGCGGGCGATCCTGAATGCGGTCACCGGTGGTGCGAAAGGTCATGATCGGGCAGATGTCGTCGAGCTCGCTCTCATCCCAGCCATGGGCATCGGCCAGCGAGGCTCTCACAAGATGCGCTTGCGCAAGCGCGAGGGGCGAGCCGCGAGTGGCCAGACGGAGGATCGGTGTGCTCATAGGCAGCATATGGGGTTGGACTTTGGTACGCCCTCTATCATAGATCGCAACCATGTCGCCAAAGCCTTTGATTGTCCTTGGTCTGGAAACGAGCTGCGACGAGACCGCGGCTGCCATCGTGCGCGGGATCCCTCCCGGCCCGGGCGAGATCCTTTCCAATGTGATGTTCAGCCAAGTGGCGGAGCATCGCCCCTATGGCGGCGTGGTGCCGGAGATCGCCGCCCGTGCCCATGTCGAGCTTTTGGACGGTGTCATTGCGCGCTCGCTTGGCGAGGCAGGCCTTGGGCTAGGCGATGTCGATGCGGTGGCGGCGACTGCAGGACCGGGTCTCATCGGCGGCGTGATGGTAGGCCTGGTCTCCGCCAAGGCCCTGGCGCTGGCTTGCGGCAAACCTTTGATTGCGGTCAATCATCTCGAAGCCCATGCGCTTTCCGCACGGCTTTCCTCCGGCACGGAGTTCCCGTTCCTGCTGTTGCTGATTTCCGGGGGCCATTGTCAGTTGATGGCGGCGCAGGGGGTGGGCTCCTTTCGGCTCTATGGCTCGACCATCGACGATGCGGTTGGGGAGGCCTTCGACAAGACCGCGAAGCTTCTGGGTCTTCCCTATCCGGGCGGGCCTGAGATCGAGCGCCTGGCGTGCCAGGGCCGGGCCAAGCGCTTCGCCTTGCCGCGCCCGATGCTCGGTCGGGAAGGGTCCGATTTTTCCTTCTCCGGACTGAAGACCGCGGTACGCCAAATCGTCAGAGGCCAGGCGCCCCTGACCGATCAGGACAAAGCGGACCTCGCCGCATCCTTCCAGTCCGCCGTGGTCGACGTGCTTGTCGACCGTGTTCGTGCTGCAATGCAGCAATTCCGAACGTCGTTCAGCAACGTGAACGACCGGTTAAATTTCGTGGCTGCCGGCGGTGTGGCGGCAAACGAGCCCATTAGACGGAGCCTAGGGACCCTTGCCGAAGAGGAGGGATTTGTGCTGTCACTCGCCCCCCCGGCACTTTGCACGGACAATGGCGCCATGGTGGCCTGGGCCGGGTTGGAACGGCTAGCCCTGGGGGTGTCCGATCCTATGGATACTGCGCCGCGAGCCCGTTGGCCATTGGAATCCCACGACAATCGGGTTCGGGGTGCCGGAACGGGGCGTTAGCCGCCGAAATAGACCACGAAGGGCAGGAGGCAGAGAATTCCCGCAAAGGCAATGACGAACGATGTTAGGACACGTGCGCTCAAAGAAGCTGTTTCTCTGGGAGGAAACGGTCGGATACTACGCAAACTCAACTCAGTCATTTTGTGCTCCATATTGCACCGCACCATTTGCTGTGCACCTGCAATATGGGGATAGATGCTTAAGGAAACAATAAGAACGCATGGCTTCCATCAAACTCGCCACCTGGAACATCAACTCGGTTCGCCTGCGCGCCGAGCTGGTCGGTCAATTTCTGAAAAACCATGCCCCCGACGTGCTTTGCCTTCAGGAGACCAAGGTGCGGGACGAACTCTTCCCGGCCGAGGTGTTCCACACGCTCGGATATGTGCATCAGGCCATCAATGGCCAGAAAGGCTATCACGGCGTGGCCATCCTTTCGCGGCTGCCGTTTCGCAAGACCGATGCCATCGCCTTCTGCGGCAAGGACGACACGAGGCATGTCTCCGCGCATTTCGAGGCGGGGCTGGAGCTGCACAATTTCTATGTCCCGGCCGGTGGCGACATTCCCGACCCGGCGAAGAATCCAAAATTCGCGCACAAGCTCGATTTCCTGCGCGAGATGGAAACCTGTTTTGCCAGGCATGGCAGCCAGAAAAGCGATCCCATCGCCCTGGTCGGAGATTTGAACGTCGCGCCGCTTGAGAACGACGTCTGGAGTCACAAACAGCTCCTCGATGTCGTCAGCCACACTCCGATAGAGACCGAACTTCTCTCAGCCGCGAAAGAAGCCTTCGAGTGGCATGACGTGACGCGAGGCTTCGTGCCGCATGACGAGAAGATCTATTCTTGGTGGAGCTATCGCGCACGCGATTGGGCGGCTTCCGACCGCGGGCGCAGGCTGGACCATATCTGGGTAAGCCGTCCCTTGCGCGATAGCGTCTCGGAACATGCGATCCTGAAAGATGCGCGCGGTTGGCTGCGTCCGTCCGATCATGTGCCGGTGATCGCGACGATCAATTTTTGAACGATGCAGGGTTGGTCTATTTCTGCCAGAACAAATCGGTCTTTATGAAACGCTTCCAGCGTTTTTTCGCTTTTTCCCAAGTGGGCTCGATGCGGCTCTGATGCCAGCCATCGACGAAGGCTGAAGCTTCGAGCAGCTCCATTCCGCTGCGCTCGCCCGCGTGCTCGTCGATACGGCGCAATATCGTTTCGGCCATCGCCGCATCGTTCAGCGCGCCGAACAGATCCTGCAATTTGCTGAGCCGCTCGAGAAATTCCGAAACCGCCTTGGCCGGAAAGATCGGCGCGAAGAACTCCGCCGAGTAGCGAAGCTTCTTGAGCGCGATGCGCAGGCGATGGCGTTGCTGCACGTTGAGCGAGGAAAGATGCTTGGCGCGTTTGCCCGCCTGTTTGAGCCGCTTGTCGAGAGTCACCGCCGCAAGATCATGCGCGGGCCTGAAGAAGGCGAACAATTGCTCGTGCGAAGCCGATTCCCGCCAGACGCGAGTTTCGATGGCGGTGGCCAAGTCCAGCAGGAACCCGGTGAAATCGTCGGAATGAACAAGCTCGGCCGTCCGGTCCCAGGATTCCCGGCGGAGCTCTTCGAGGATCAGGCGGACCTGCGGCAGTCCAGGTTTGTTCGCCGCCTCTTCCACCGGCGCGAGCAGTTCGGTGGCAAAGACGTCGAGTTCGCGCGTGTCGCCGAAGACATCGGCCAGCGTCTTGGCGCGTTCGCGCAAGGATTCCAGCGCGCGGACGCGAAACTCGCCGCCCGAAGCGGAGAGCGCCGCGCGCAGGCGCCGCAGTCCCACCCGGATCTGATGCACGCCCTCGGGCAGCCTTGCCTGGGCGACAGCGGGCACGTTGCGCGCGATGTGGCGCAGGCAATGCAGCAGCGTGGCGCGGAAGGCTTCTTCCGCGGTGCAATCTGGCGATAGCTCCGTGCGGCCCGCTTTGTGGGCCGAAATCTCCTGGCCTTCGAGCGCCCGCATCCCGCGCTCCGATTTGCTTTCGGGATTGACCGCGAGGGGTACCTTGCGCGAAAGCCGGCGCGCAACGTCGAACAACGCCGCCGTCGTGCCCTGTTTCAGCTCGAGCTCGAGTTCGCTTATCGGGAGCGCAGCATGGCCGTTGACGAGCGTGCGGATTTGGCCGCGGTCCACCGCAAGCTCGATTTCATCGCCGGCAGGGCTTTTGACATGGCGCGTGGTGCGCAGAATGTCGGTTTCGATCACGGGGTTGATTTCGCCCCCGTCCACCAGCGCCTGGATCCGTTCCCGAACGTCGGCGTCCGGAATGGAATCGAGATCGGGCTGCGGTGAGGGAACCTTGCATTCATATTCGTGGCGCTGCGACACCAGCGCGCCGAAATCCTCGTCCTTGACCGTCTGGATGTAGCCGCGGCCATTCTTGCGCACGCGGAGTGAAAGCCCCGCTTTCGCAAATGCGAGCTTCGGCGTGTCGTAATAGATCGCATTAAGCCGACGTGTCGCAGCGCGACCCACCACGAATCCATGCAGTGCCGAGCTTTTCGCGACGCGTGCGAGATCGCGCTCGGGGCCGGCAAAACGGATTTCAATTTCTTGGGACATGGAGGGGAAACGCGCAAGGGAAGGAGATGATTGCCGCAATCGGCACCCGCTAGCAATCGCGGCGCTTGTTCCCGTTACGTACTAGTGCCTAGGGCTCGCTTGTCGTCGCCAGTTTCTGAACTTGGCTGTTGGCCAGGGCCAATTTCGCAATCGAAGCATCCCCGCCCTCGGCAAGCTCGGAAAGAAAACTCGCCGTACGTTCGATTTCTTGATGGCGGAGCTCCGCCCAGGCATCCACGGCGTCCGTGCCTGCAGGCAGGCGCGCCGCATGCAGAAGCGCATCGCCGGCAAGCAGACGCTGCGCCGAATAAAGATCATCGGTGATACGGCGCAGGGCCAGCCGGTCCCAATGATCGGCCGTCACGATGCGGCCCGCCAGCACGCGCAAACGGTCCAAACCAACAAGCGCCCCCATGGCGAAATAAACCCGCGCGGCGTCGGCGGCGGAAACGCCCCTTGTCTGCGCCAGAAGCACGATCTCCGGGACGGCACCGAGAAGCGGAAGAACGGCCGCATCCTCGGCGACATCGAGCGGGACCCCGGCTTTTTGGAGCGCTGCGATGCGTGTTTCCGCGGCTTCCGCTTCCAAGGGTGAAACCAGCGTTGAGAAACGCCCCTTGAGCGCGGCAAAACCCGCGCCATAGGTTCTCACCGTCTCGTTCATATCGCCTGTCGGCATTTGCACGATGAACCAGAGGCCGATCCGGCGCAGCAGCTCGGCAATGTCGGCCATCATGGCGTTTTGGGTTTGCGCCGGTATTTTGAGATCGAGCGCGCAGATCCGCGCCTTGAGGCCCGAAAGATCGAACACGCCTTCGGCAAGGGCGAAAGCGCGGGCGGCGCACCATAGCGGCGCGTTGGAAAGCTCGCGCATACGATGGGAGAAAAGCGGCCCCGCGAGATTCACCGTCTTGTTTGCAAGTTCTGTCGCCACGATTTCGCGCGCGAGGCGATGCTTTTTCACTTCGCTTGCGAAACGCTGCGCAGCGAGCGGGGGAAAATAATCCGTGAGCAAAGCATCGAAATGGGGATCGCCGGCGAGCTCGCTTTGCTCGATGGCGTGGGACAGATCGAGCTTCGCATAGGCCAGCAGCACCGCCAGCTCGGGCCGCGAGAGGCCCTGGTTGGCGCGAGCATGGGACCGGATCGCCTCGTCCGAAGGAAGATATTCCACGTCTCGATCGAGTGCGGCTTTTCGTTCGAGCTCGCGCATGAAGCGGGCGGAGGCATCGAGATCGCGGGCTGCGGTCGATTCGGCCACGGACAGCGCCAATGTCTGATCGTAATTGTTCTTGAGCACAAGACGCGCCACGTCTTCGGTCATGGCGGTAAGCGTGGAAAGGCGCTCGGCAGCCGAGAGCTCGCCACGCCGCAACGGGCCGCTCATCAGGATCTTGATATTGACCTCATGGTCCGATGTGTCGACGCCGGCCGAATTGTCGATAGCGTCGGTATCGATGCGTCCACCCTTTGCTTCGGGCCCGCCCTCGCGCGCATATTCAATGCGGCCGAGTTGCGTGACGCCAACATTGGCGCCTTCCCCGACGATTAGCGCTTTCACATCGCGCCCATTCACGCGCAGCGAATCGTTGGTGCGGTCGCCGGCATCGGCGTGACTCTGGGTGGAGGATTTGATGAACGTGCCGATGCCGCCAAAGAAGAGCAGATCGACTTCGGCGCTGAGCAGCGCACGAATGAATTCGGCGGGCGCTATCCGATCCTTGGCGATGCCACTTAGGCGTTTCATCTCATCGGAAAGGACGATCTCCTTTGCGGTACGCGGAAAGATGCCACCGCCTTTGGAGATCATCGTCGCATCGTAATCGGCCCAGGAAGAACGCGGCAGGTCGAAGAGGCGCTTGCGTTCGGCCCAAGCCGCATGCGGCTCTGGCGAGGGATCGACGAAAATATGGCGATGGTCGAAGGCGGCAAGAAGCTTGGTTTCTTGCGAACACAGCATCGCATTGCCGAAGACATCGCCCGACATGTCGCCCACGCCCACGCAGGTGAACGCCTCCGCCTGGATGTCGCGGTTCAGCTCGCGGAAATGACGCTTCACCGCCTCCCAGGCGCCGCGCGCGGTGATGCCTATTTTTTTGTGGTCGTAGCCCTGGCTGCCGCCGGAAGCAAAAGCATCGCCAAGCCAGAAGCCGCGGGCGAGCGCGATCTCATTGGCGATGTCCGAGAATGTCGCTGTGCCCTTGTCGGCGGCAACCACAAGATAGGGATCGTCATCGTCATAACGGATCACATGAGGAGGCGGGATCACTTTGCCGTCCGGACCGATATTGTCCGTGAGATCGAGCAACGCCCCCACAAAGGTTTTGTACGCCGCAATGCCCGTTGCTTGTGCGACTTCGCGTGACGCGCCTGCGGGAATCCGCTTGGGATAAAAGCCACCCTTGGCGCCGACCGGAACGATGACGGCGTTCTTCACCTGCTGCGCCTTGGCGAGGCTCAAGACTTCGGTCCGGAAATCTTCGGCCCGGTCCGACCAGCGTATGCCGCCGCGCGCGATTTTGCCAAAGCGCAAATGCACGCCTTCGACTTCGGGCGAATAGAGGAACATCTCATAAAGCGGCTTTGGCGCCGGCAGCATGTCGAGGCGGCGGCTGTCCAGCTTGAAGACAAAATACGGTTTCGGATTTCCGTCCGCATCCGTCTGAAAGAAGCTCGCCCGAAGCATGGCGTCGATGACCGATTGCATGGCCCGGATGATGCGATCGTCATCGGCGCTCGGCACGCCGTCTAACGCCGCTGCGATTTGTTCGCGGATGTGGTCCATCGCCCGTGCGCGCGCCGCGCTATCGCCAAGGCGGTCCGGATCGTGGGCGTTTCGGAAGAGGCTCACCAGCAGGACGGCAATCGCGGGATTCCGGACCAGCGCGTTTTCCATATAGGCCGGGCTGAGCGTCAGGCCTGCTTGCCGCAAGAACTTCGCGACGCCGCGCAGGATTGTGATGTCGCGCCAGGGAAGTTCGGCCACCACGACCAATTTGTTGAAGCCGTCGGATTCGGCTCGGTCCGCCCAGACCGCGTGAAAGGCATCTTCCAAAAGGAGTTTCAAGCGTTCGATCTCGACCGCTTCGCCGTCGGCCCGCGCCATCAGGATATTCTGCAGCGCGATTTCCTCAGGCTCGCCGTCTTCGCCAAACGGATTCAACGCAAAGGCGTCTTCGGCGATGACCTTGAGGCCAAGATTTTCGAACACCGGCAGACATTCCGATAGCGGGACAAACCCTCCATGCACGAAGAGCTTGAGGCGTAGCGCATCGACCGTATCATCGAGATGACCATAGGCGTGCGCCGCGAGCGTACCGCCTGCGCCGTGGCCCTTGAGCACCGCGTCGATGCGGCCGATATCCTCAACGGCCTCCTCCGGCGTGAAGCGCTCGCGATAGCCGGCGGGAAACGCGTTGGCATAACGCAGCGCAAGTCTGCTCGTCGTCTCGCCATATTCGAGTCGCATCGCATCGGCCAGGCCATCGTCCCAATTTCGGATCGCGGCGCGGATTTCGCTTTCCAGCTCTTTGACATCCGCCTCGGGGCGAACACCGGGATTGCGGCCGATAATGTAATGGACGCGCGCCAGCGCTTCGTCGTCCAGCATCGGAGTTGCCGCGGATTTGCGTCCGTCGAACGTGCGAGCGAGGATGCCGTGGATCTTTTCGCGCACCGCGCCGCTGTATCGTTCGCGCGGCACGTAGACGAGCGCGGAGACGTAGCGGTCGAAGCGGTCGAAGCGCAGGAATACCCGCACCTTGGGCCGTTCGCCAAGATTGAGAATCCCAAGGCCCGTGGCGAGAAGCTCATTCTCGGAAATCTGGAACAACTCGTCGCGCGGGAAGGTGTCGAGGATATGCTGGAGCGCCTTGCCGTCATGGCTCGCAGGCGGCAGACCCGATCCCGCCAGCACGCGTGCGGTCTTGCGGCGCAGCAGCGGAATCTCCGCCGGCAATTGGCTGTAGGCGGTTGAGGTGAAGAGGCCGACGAAGCGGCGCTCGCCGATGAGCTGGCCCTTCGCGTCGAAGATCTTCACGCCGACATAATCCATGTGCACGCGGCGATGAACGCTCGAACGCAGGGCCGATTTGGCGATGATGAGCGGCGCTGGCCGAGTCAGGAAGTCCCGCACGTCGGGCGTAAGGCTGGAGCGGTCGGCGCCCCGGCGGACGATCCGCATCTCGGGATCGGTGAGGAGGCCCAGCCCGCTTGCGAGATCGGGATCGAGCCGTCCCTCTCCATCGGGCGAGAACACATAATCGCGGCAGCCGAGAAAGGTGAAATGCGCCGCTGCGAGCCAATCGAGAAAGGCGATATTCTCCGCAAGTTCCTCGGCGGGCACGGGTGGCGGGTTGCGCTTGAGACCGGCGGTTGTTTCGGCCAGGCGCGCCAGCATCGGCTTCCAATCGCGCACCACCGCGCGCACGTCGCCAAAAACCTTGAGCAATCCCGCGCGCAGCTCTTCCGCCAGCGCCTTGTCGACCTCACCATCGAGGGCGAGCACCATGACGCTTTCCTTGAGCGGCGCTCCTTTCGCGTTTCGTGCCCCTCCCTCGTCGCGAGCCGCGGCAATCACCGGGTGAAAGGCGGTGGCGATGCGAAAACCTTGGGCGCGAATTTCGGCGATGCAGGAATCATAGAGGAACGGAATGTCGTCATTCACCGCAACAATGATGGTCTCGTTGCGGGTGAACTCCGGGTCTTCGGAACCTGGCGCGAAAATCTCGACCAATGACGCGCCGCGGACTCTTCGCGCCGTCCGCGCGAAGACGAGCTTTACCAGCGCCGCCAATTCCGCGCCGGTGTAATGGATCAGATCCTCGGGAGAGGCGTAGCGGGTAAAGCCGGTGAAGAACGCCGCGAGCTCCGAATCGCCGGTACCGATCAGGCGGGCGCTCACAGCGAGATGGGCGGCCGCTTCGGCGGCATCCAGATTCGCCTCTTCGGGCGCGGTGCCCTGCGCAGTCTCGATCATGCGGGATGTCCGAGCCATGTCAGCCCCCTCTGCGCGCTCTTGCGATAAAGGGGCAATTAAACCTTTAAGAACTTAGGGAACGGTGTGCAAACTCGAGGGAAGTACCGGTGGGTTAGGAATGATGAATGAATTCTAGCATGTTATCGGTCACGGAACGCGGTGGGATGGGACGGTGAGAATCGGCAAGCCTGTCCATGTCGTAATCTTCGACCTCGAATTCACGGCCTGGGAAGGCTCGATGGAGTCGCGCTGGACGCGGCCAGGCGAGCTTACCGAGGTGGTCCAGATCGGCGCCGTCAAGCTCGACGCGGCAAGCCTCACAGAGGTGGATGCTTTCCAGATGCTCGTGAAACCGCGGGTGAATCCCATTCTGTCCGATTATCTGGTGGCGCTCACCGGAATTGACAATAAGCAGCTTACCGCGCGCGGCGTCGATTTCATCACCGCCTATCGCGCCTTCCTCGATTTCACCGCTACGAGCCATGCCTGGGCGCATGGGCGCGACGATCTGATCCTCTCCGGCAATTTGAAGCTCTATGGCTGGGAGGGCGCGCTTCCCCTTCCGTCCTACTCCAATGCGGTCCCCTGGTTTACGGCGCAAGGCATCGATCTGAAGGGCAAACGCGCCTGCGATGTGGCGGAAGCGGCCGGCGCCGTTTTCGAAGGGCGCAAGCACGATGCGCTGGCCGACGCGCGTGGCGTGGCAGCCGGGTTCGCCGCAATGATCCATAAAGGCGCGCCGAATCCGTTCCTCGAAGGCGGGGTTTCATCATGACCGCGGAGGACATCATCAACTGGCTCGATCTGAAGCCGCACCCGGAAGGGGGATTTTACCGCGAGACCTTCCGCGATTGTGCGGGGCCATCAGGCCGCGCGCTTTCGACCGCGATCTATTATCTGTTGCGCGCGGGCGAGGTCTCACGCCGTCATCGCATCGATGCGGCAGAGATCTGGCACTGGTATGCGGGCGACGCGCTTGAGCTTTGCATCGGGCAGGATTCCGCCCCGCAACGCGTCCTGCTGGGCCCGGATCTGGCGAGCGGCATGCGCCCGCAAGCCGTGGTTCCTGCGCAAAGCTGGCAAAGCGCCCGGCCTTTGGGCGCCTTTACCCTTGCTGGCTGCACCGTCGCGCCAGGTTTCGAGTTTTCCCGATTTGAAATGGCCAGTGAGAGTTGGGCGCCGAGCTAGATCTAGAAAGCCGTCTGCAAGGCCCGCGCGATGGCGAGCGAGGACGGCCGCGCCGACAATCCCACCTCTGGCGCAATGGTGATCAACAGAATCCCCTTTTGCACCACCACGCCGGCTTTGGGACCGGGAATCACCCTGACGATGTGGATCCGATCGAACAACAGCATCCGCTTTGGTGTCTTCGCCACGGTTTCCAGGGCATAGGTCGCGTTGCGCATGGCGTCGCAAACCAGCGCCCGCAACACCTCCGATTTCCCGATCAGGTCCCAATCGGCGGCGAAGCCCAAGGCGAAATCCTCGCGCGACGAAAGTTCCTGCGCCAATTTCGCGGCAAAGGGTTTCACGTCCTTCTCGCTGATCGGCGGCAGATCGACGTTCTGAACCATGTCGCTGTATCCGGCCGGGATTCCGCCCTTGGCCGCGGCGGTGTAAAGGGTGACGCCGCCCCATCCGGTCACTTTCAGGGCGACCGCGCCGGTGTCGTATTTCAGCACCCGGCCGCCCATGGGCGCGGCCTCGCTCGAGAGATAAAACACCTCATCACCGCCGCCGAAGCGCAGCCTCACCGAATCCCCACGCCGATCGACCATGAAGGTCAGGCTGTCGTCGGCCACATAGGTTCCGTCACGGGGAAGGGGCTGCGAAGCCCCGATCAGGCGCGAGGGCGGGTTCCCTTGCGCGGCAACGGCAAACCCAGCACCGCTGAATAGCGCCCAAGCGATGACCGATGAAACAAGCAGCCTCACGGCTCTATCTCGCGCAATTAGGTTCTGAGTTGGCCATTGGCCACTCCGCCCCCGTCAGAACGTTCCCCGTCGGAGAGTGAATACGTTGAAGGTGGCAAGAATATGGACGCCAAACCTTTCCGCGATACGAATGGTTAATCACCAAGAGAGTTCGCTTGTAGCCTTGGCCCACAAATGGACCTAATGTCCGCGCCCGATTCACCATATCGGCCATCAGCGGGAGATAGCGTGCCCAGCCTCGACAGTTTCAAAGCGCGGCGCAAGCTTAGCGTCGGCAGCAAGACCTATACCTATTTCAGTCTCAAGGCGGCGGAGAAGAACG
>Ga0193699_10000953_pt1 | contig 11680 bp, 9 predicted proteins | sample L3c2metaG_FD_160095 | JGI IMG/M metagenome (GOLD analysis project Ga0193699, IMG submission 160095) | Soil microbial communities from a riparian zone of the East river system, Colorado, United States - L3c2 | ecosystem: Environmental > Terrestrial > Soil > Riparian zone | place: USA: East River... | reverse complement strand
CCACCCACCCGACTGCAGATGCACCGTGACGATGCCGGGGAATGCGTACTCCACCGTGCTTCCCTTGAGTGCCAGCTGGAGCCGAGCCGCCACTTCGTGGCCCAGCTCGTGGCTCACCGTCGCATCGTCGCCGATCGCGTGCTCGAGAGTCTGGCTCATGAGCTCCGGCGGCAGCTCGAAGTCAGCCAGCGGATCATCGTCGGGCGGAGGAGGGTTACGAGGCATCGTGAGAGATTGACCGGAGCAGCTAAAGCGCGGGGTGTGACACACCGTCAGTATCGGTTCCCGCCACGGATTCGCCAAGCGGAAGCGCGCGCGACATCATCATTCAATACACCGAGCGGCCCGTAGAGTACCGCGCGCGAACGACCTCGATCTACCTCGAACGAATGAAGCCGTTGACCGGGAGGCCGGTCACGCCATACCGCATACCTGGTACCCTGTACCCACCCGCGACCGCGCTCCACTCGCACGCCGTCGGCTTGAGGCCGCCCTGCGCCAGGTCGAATGCCCCCTGAACGAGAACGAGCCCGCCGATGGCCGCCCCCACCACCGCCCAGCGCGGGCCGCGCCCGGTGCGCCGCAGCATCCACCAGCCAGCGAGCAGGACGGGCACTTCGGCGAGAAAGTCGAGCAGCGGGCGATCGTAGAGCTGGAGTCCCAGCAGCGGTCCGCCCGGCCAGTAGAGCTTGTGACCGGTGACGAAGTCGAGCGGGAGGTGCGCCAACACGACGCCAGCCACGAGCAGCCCCGCGACGCGAGAGCCAGTGGTCAGGAACGCGATGCCGCCCAGCACCGCGGCGGTGATGGCGGCGGCGGGGATGGTGTGGGAATAGAGCCCGTATGGACTGCAGATCCCCACGACCGCGTAGGCGACGTCCAGCAGGTCGGGGGCAACGGACGCCACGACGAGCCAGGTCAACGGCACGACAGGCCAGCGACCGCGCGCGGCGGCGGCCACTCCGAGATGACCGGTGATCACAGCGGCAGGAACTTCTTCACTTCCTCGATCAGGCGTACGGGGGAGACCGGCTTGGCGAGGTACTCGTCGCACCCCGAGGCGAGCGAGGCGTCGCGGTCCCACGCGCTGGCCAGTCCGGTCACGACGATGATCGGGATGTTGCGCGTCGCAATGTCTTGCTTGAGCGTGCGCACGGCGTTCCAGCCGCTCGTGCCCGGCATCGTGACGTCCATGAGCACGAGCCCGGGCCGCTCGCGACGCACGACGTCGACCGCTTCGGCCCCGTCCGCCGCTTCGACCACGCGGTAGCCTACCCCCGTGAGGAGGGTGACGTAGAGCGCGCGCTGGTCGGCGTTGTCTTCGGCGACGACGATGGTCGGCGCGGGGGGAGCCGGTGGCGGCATGTAGGAGGGAAGGAGGTTGCCCCGAAGTTTACCTCCCGTAGCACGGGGATGCCATCATTCTGGGGCGGTGGCCGCGCTGCGCGCTGATAGGTGGCGGCGCGGTGGCGCGCTCCATGCTTTCGCCCGCCTTCATGCTCCTCTCGCCCAAGCACCTCCCACGGCTCGCTGCCATCGTCGGGCTGTTCACTCGCTACGGCCTGCGCGACATCGCCAAGCAGCAGGGGCTCATCGCGCTGCTCCCCGCGGAGGAGGACCTCCCGCCAGCGGAAGTCGCCGAGCAGAAGGCGCTCGCCGTCGGCTTCCGGAAGAAGCTCGTCGAGCTCGGACCCGCGTACGTGAAGCTCGGCCAGGTGCTCTCCACCCGGCCCGACCTCCTTCCCGAGCCGTACATCAGGGAGCTCGAGAGACTCCAGGACGACGTCGGTCCGATTCCCTTTGAGGAGGTGGAGCGCCTCATCGGGGAGGAGCTGGGCGGCCGCATCAGCAAGCTGTTCGAGTTCTTCGATCCGGAGCCTCTCGGCACCGCCAGCCTGGGACAGGTGCACGGCGCGCGCATGCGCGGCGGACGGGAGGTGGTGGTGAAGGTGCAGCGACCGCACATCCGCGCGTCCCTTGCCGACGATCTCGAGTTCTTCCACGAGCTCGCCGAGTTCATGGCGGAGCACACGCGCGTGGGCACTCGCGTCGACATCCTCGGCGTCATCCAGCAGATGGAGCGCGCCATCGCCGAGGAGCTCGACTATCGGACGGAGGCGCGGAACGCCGCGACCTTCCGCAAGTCGCTCGCGCCGTTCCCGCGCATCATGGTGCCCAAGGTCATCGCGGCCTATTCGAGCGAGCGCGTGCTCACCACGGAGCGGATCCACGGCGTGAAGGTGGACAAGGTGTCGCCGCTCGCGCGCCTCGAGCACGACTTCACCCCCGTGGCCGAGGAGCTCACGCGCGCCTACCTGAAGGGGATCACCCTCGACGGCTTCTTCCACGCCGATCCGCATCCGGGCAACGTGTTCGTCGTCCTGCCCGGGACGCGGAACCCGATGACACCGGCCGAAGTCGTCGCCGGCGAGCGCCGCGACATCCCGCGCGACGCCACGACTCCCCTCGCGCAGCTCGAGTTGGAGGCGCAGGCGGCCGCGTTGCCGATCCCCGACGACGTGGACGTGCGCCTCGCGCTCATCGACTTCGGGATGACGGCGCGCCTCTCGGCGCACATGCGCGATGCCGCGACGCGCCTCCTCATGGCGCTCGGCGACAACCGCGGCGACGTGGTGGCCGAGACGCTCATCGAGCAGGGGCAGCCGACCCAGGAGTTCGACCGCGCCGGCTACACGCGCGAGATCGCGACGCTCATCGCCCGCAACGTCGAGCTCACCGCGGCCGAGGTGCAGGCGGGCAAGATCCTGTTCGAGGTCATCGACCTCTCGTTCCAGCACGGGCTGCGGCTGCCGGCCGAGATGACGCTGCTGGCGAAGGCGTTGTTCAACCTGGACGGCGTGACGCGCGCGCTCGATCCGTCGTACACACCGCTCGATACCATCCGCGCGTTCGGCAACGAGATCGCCGGCGCGCGCGCGAGACGCGACATGTCGCTGCGGCGGCTGTATCAGATCGCGACGGAGAGCGGGGACTTCCTGGCGCGCCTGCCGCATCGGCTCGACTTGATCACCAAGAGGCTGGCCGACAACGAACTGGGAGCGCATGTCGACATCCCGCAGCTCCCGTCGTTGGTCGTCGCGCTCCAGAAGCTGGCCAACCGGGTCTTCTCGGGGCTGGTGCTCGCCGGTCTGCTCGTCGCCAGCGCGCAGCTGCTACCGTATTGGCGCACCCTCGGCACGGTCGGTTTCGTGATCGCCGCGGTGCTCGGCGTGTACATCGTGGTCACGATCATGATCGGCGACCGCAAGAACGATCGCGGCTGAGCTTCGCGCCGAGCGATATACTCCCCCCATGCCTCCCTCCCGCGCCGACGCCCTCGTCGTTCTGGGGCGCGGTGTCGATCCCGACGGCGCGCTGCCGATGCTCGCGAAGCAGCGCGTGGAGCGAGCGGCGGAGTTGTACGCGTGGGGGGTGGCGCCGCGGATGATCTTCAGCGGGCGCTGCAGCCTCATGACCGAAGTGGCCCCGCTCCGCACCGAAGCGGCGGCGATGGCGGAACACGCCCTCTCGCTCGGCGTCCCCAAGCGGGCGGTCCTCCTCGAGGAGGAGTCGCGCGACACGATCGGAAATGCCTACTTCGTGCTCCGTCGCTTCCTGGAGCCCAACGACTGGATGTCGATCCGGGTCGTGACCTCGGACTTTCACATCCAGCGGACGGCCTGGGTGTTCCAGAAGGTTCTCGGACTGGGGTACGACGTCGCGTTCTCCCCCTCTCCATCTGAGCTGGATCATGGCACAATAGCGGCACGAGCGCGTGAGGAAAGCGACATCTCTACATTTCTGATGGATTGGCTCGGCTCCATCCCCGACGGCGACCCGATTGCCCTCGCCCGCCTCATTTGGCAGGAGCATCCTGGCTACGCCCCCGATCCGACGATCTCCAAGGCCGACATTCAGTCCCGCGTCGCCGAGATCGCCCGCATGCACCGGTCGGCGGACGGGGTTCCGCGCGGACATCGGATGCGCCAAGGGCGGATAGCCGAGCTCTGAAACTCCCTGTCGTCCTGAGGAGCGAAGCGACCGAAAGGACCTGCACGTGCGGGTCCTTCGCTGCGCTCAGGACGACAAGAGCGAGAGTAGTTCTTGCATTTGTCCCTTTCGTCAGGACTCCACTCCGACGAAACGAGGCTGAATGCTCTGCATCCTCCACGGCTATCTGCTCGAGGGCTCGGGCAGCAATCTGTGGACGCGCTGTGTGGTCGAGTCGCTCTGCATGGAGGGACACACGGTCCAGCTCGTGTGCCAGGAGCCCTATCCCGAGCGCTACGACTGCATCGCCGAGGCGTATCGCTACCACCCGGATGGCACCGTCGAGACGATGTTGCGCCGCGATGTCCCGTATCCCGGCAGGTGCATCATGCACAAGCCGCAGCTCGGCGACACGCTGCCCGTGTACGTCTGGGACAAGTACGACGAGTACCCGAACGTCGTCCCGATGGTCAACCTCGACGACGACGCGATCGAGGCGTACGTCGCCTGCAACGTCGAGGTCGTGCGGCAGGTCGTGCATCGCTACGGCGTGCACGCCATGCACGCCAACCACGCCGTGCTGATGTCGGTCGTCGCGCAGCGGGTGAGCACCGAAACGGGCATTCCCTTCTCGATCATGCCCCATGGCAGCGCGCTGGAGTACGCCGTCAAGCCGGACCCGCGCTTCAAGCGGCTGGCCACGAGCGCGTTCACCGACGCCGGACACGTGTTCGTGCACGGCGAGGAGATGCGCAAGCGTGTCGCCACGATCCTTCCCGACGTTCCCGGCCTCGACGAGAAGTTCAGCGTCCTCCCCCTCGGCGTGCACACGGCGCAGTTCGAGCCGGTGCCACGTGAGCGGCGGCGGGAGAAGATGGGGCGGCTGTTCGTCGAGCTGAACGACCTGCCGCGTGGACGGCGGCCGGCGCAGCTCGCGACGATGCTGGCCGACGTCCAGCGGACGTCCGACGCGAAGTCGCTGCGCACGGTGCTCGCGAGCGTCACGTACGAGACCAAGGCGCCCGACGAGGATGTCGAGGAAAAACTTCAGCAGGTGGACTGGGAGCACGACGCGATCCTGCTCTTCGTGGGCCGGCTCATCTCGGCGAAGGGGATCCAGTCGGGGCTCGCCGCGCTTCCGCTGCTGCTGGCCGAGGATCCCGGTATCCGGCTCATCGCGGTGGGGCACGGCCCGCTGCGTGAGCCGATGGAGGTGTTTCTCTCGGCGCTCGAGCAGGGAGATCGCGATCTCGTCATGCGCATCGTCGATTGCGGCCGCCTGCTGGAGGGCGATCCCGACGGCGCGGGCGGCTCGCAGTCGCTCGGCAAGGTGAAGAGCTTCTTCCGCGATCTCGAGGATCGGGGCGAGCTGGATCACTACTTCGAGCTGGCCAGGGCCCATGTCCGCGCCGACCGCGTGATCTTCACCGGCTATCTCGCCCATCACGAGCTCCAGCACCTCTTCCCCTGCTGCGACGCGGGGATCTTCCCGTCGATCGTCAAGGAGGCGGGCCCGCTGGTCTTCCTCGAGGCCCTCGCGTCGGGCTGTTTCCCGCTCGGCACCTACTTCGGCGGGATGAAAGCGAGCATCGATGCCATCGCCGAGCTCTTCCCGCCGGAGATCGCGGCGGCCATGATGATCGACCCGCTCGACACCGTCGCGGACATCGTGACGAACGTGTCGCTCGCGCTGCGCTTTGGTGTCCGCTACAAGGACGTGCTCAGCCGCACGGCACAGGCACGCTATGACTGGACGAGCGTGGGGCGGCGGCTCGCGCACGAGCTCGACACGCTCGCGACGCTCCGTCGTGGGAGTACGTCTGTTGCATGAGCGCAGGGTGATGCCATGCCGCCGTCCCGACATCTCGCTGCGACGCGTCACCACGCTGCTCGCCGCCCTCGCCGCCCTTGGCATCGCCTGTGGACGCTCCTCCACCGAGCCCGGCGCGGTGGCCGAGGTCGCTGACGCGGCCGCCACGGTCGCACAGGCGGCCGCGGCGGTGACCGGCCAGGACGCACCGTTGGCTGACGAGCAGCTCGAGGGCAGGCACCTCGGATTCGACACCCACACCTATCCCGGCGACAAGACCATGCTCGCCTGGAAGACCGCGGAGGACGCGCCGTACAGCTGGGTGGGCTACTATCTCGTGGCGCCCTGCCACAAGGATACGTCGTGGAGCGGCAAGCGGCAGACGCTCACCGACATGGGCTGGGGGCTCGCGGCGGTGTACGTCGGCCAGCAGACCTGGGGCCGCACACCTAAGCCGCTCACGGCGAAGCAGCTCGCGCGGCTTCAGAAGTCCGGGTCGAACTGCAACGCCGACTTCCTGACCACCGATCGCGGCGTGGCCGACGCCAGGGACGCGATCGCCAAGGCGGAAGCCGAGGGGTTCGCGCCGCGCTCGGTCGTCTTCCTCGACATCGAGCGAATGGAGAAGATGCCGCAGGCCATGCGCAATTATTATCGCGCTTGGGCGCGCACGCTTCTCCAGGACGGCCGCTTCCGGCCCGGCGTGTACGTGCACGCGTGGAACGCGCAGGCCGTGCACGACGATCTCAAGGCGGAGTTCCGCGCCGCCGGGGTGAAAGAAGAGCCCCGCGTCTGGGTGGCCAGCGGCCGCGGCTTCGACGAGAGCAAGTCGCCGCAGGATGTCGGCTTCGCCTTCGCCGGCGTGTGGCAGGGAATGCTCGACGTCGCGCGCGCGGTGGCCGACATCAAGCTGCCGGTGGACGTGAACGTGTCGACGTGGATGTCGCCGTCGGAACCAGCCCCCCGGGTGGTGGACTGACGCCGCCCTGCTGTCGTCCTGAGCGCAGCGAAGGACCCGCACCTCGAGCGCGTCGAGCACGACGGAGGGAGTGCCCGCGGCCGCAGCCCGCGCCGCGATCCCAGCGCGGGGAACGCCGACGACGAGACCGCCATCCCTCGCGCGGGCGGGCACTCTTTCCACCCGCAGCGAGTATTACATGGAGCCGGCGCGCAGCCGCGCGGCGACCCGAGCCCGGAGGCTCCGATGTCTATTACCCGTCGTGGCGCGCATCGCGCAGTGACGATGACGCTCGCCACCATGTTGTTCGTCGCCGGCGCCGTGCCGGCGATCGCGCAGACGACCGCTCGTTCGACGAATGGAGACCGCCACGTGACCGACACATTCAAGAAGCCCTCGGATGCCGAGCTGAAGACGAAGCTCACCCCGATCCAGTACAAGGTGACCCAGCACGAGGGGACGGAGGCCCCGTTCCAGAACGAGTACTGGGACAACCACGAGCCGGGGATCTACGTCGACGTCGTTTCCGGCGAGCCGCTCTTCAGCTCACTCGACAAGTTCGAGTCGGGCACGGGGTGGCCCAGCTTCACGCGGCCGCTCGTGCCGGAGAACGTCAAGACCAAGACCGATCGACAGCTCTTCATGACGCGCACCGAGGTCCGGTCGGCGCACGCCGATTCGCACCTCGGTCACGTCTTCGATGACGGACCGAAGCCCACGGGACTGCGCTACTGCATGAACTCCGCGTCGATGCGCTTCATCCCGGCCAGCAAGCTCGCAGCGGAGGGCTACGGCGAGTACGCGAAGCTGTTCGAAGGCCAGCGCGGCAAGTAGCAGGGAACCGAAAGCCACGCGGCGGGTGCGCGCGCACCCGCCGCGTGTTGCGTCACGGCTTCGTGTGCATCGCGTGCTTCGCGGCCACGGCGGCCTTCGCGTCGGCCTTGGCTTCGGCCTTCTCCATCGCCGGCGTCTCGTGCTTGTTGCTCAGGACCGTGCCGGTGATCGCGTCGACCTGCACTTCGTCGATGCCGGCCTTGCCCTTCGTCACGATGTCGAAGGAGTAGAGCAGCTTGCCATTTTCCCGCTCGAGCTCACCAGCCTTCACCTTGCCGCCGGGGACCTGCGCAAGCGCCGTCGCGCGCGCCGCCTTCTCCGACACCTTCGCGTGGGCCCGGAGCTGCGCCTGCGTCTCGTGCTTCGCGGTCGCCTGCGCGGCGGACGGGGAAGCGGCGAACGTGATGGCGGCCATCGCCGCCAGAACCGAGATGGTACGAGTCGTCTTCATGACTTCCTCTCAGGTTGATGGAATCACCGCGCCCGCACTCGCGAGCCGCGGTCGTGCTGCTCCCTTGGGAGCCAGTGAGTAGTCGCGGCCCCGAACGGCCACGAGGAAAGTCGGAACGAGGAAGAGCGTGATCGGCGTGGAGAGCGCGAGCCCGCCGATCACGGCGAGCGCCAGCGGGCGCTGCATCTCGCTGCCCGCGCCCAGTCCAAGTGCGAGGGGAAGAAGGCCGAACAGGGTGCACAGCGTCGTCATCAGGATGGGGCGCAGCCGTACACGCCCCGCTTCCAGCAACGCCGGCTCCAGCGTCTCGCCCTCGGTGAGCATCCGGTGGTGCGTGAAGTCGAGCAGGATGATGCCGTTCTTCACGATCAGGCCCACCAGCAGGATGAGCCCCATGAACGACGACACGTTCAGCGGCGTGCCGGTGATCCAGAGCAGCAGCATCGCGCCGACGAACGAGATGGGCGCCGCGGCGAGCACCACCAGCGGCTCGACGAACGAGCGGAACTGGAGGACCATCACCCCGATCACCGCGGCGATGGCGAGCGCCAGCACCGTGAGCAGGGACCGGAAGGCCTCCTTCTGTCCGGCGGCCTGCCCGCCGATCTCGATTCGGATGCCGGGCGGCGGTGGATGCTGCGCGAGAACCTGGTCCACCCCGCTCATCACCGATCCGAGCGAGCCGCTCACGTCGCCCTCCATCGTGATCATCTGCTGCTGGTTCTCGCGCGTGTACGCGGCGCGTGTCTCCGACTGCTCGAAGGTGGCCATCGCGGCGAGTGGTGCGCTCGAGCGCATCCCCGGCACGGCGACGGGAATCGCCCCGAGACGGAGTGGATCGTTGCGGACGTGATCCGGGGCGCGGACCCGGATGTTGATCGACCGGTCCTGCAACCGCACCTGCCCGGCCGGGACGCCAAGGAGCGCTCCATTCACGGACGCCCCGACCTGGTCGGGCGTGAGTCCGACGCGGTTCGCCTCGGCGCTGTTGATGTGCATCAGCAGCTCGGGAGACTTCTCCGACACGCCGTTGAAGAAGTCCTCCAGGCCGCTCACTTTCGTCATGTCCGGCTCGACCGACTGCGCATACGTCTCGAGCGCGTCGAGGTCGGAGCCGAACAGCCTGATCTCGACGGGACGGGCCGCGCCCGCCAAGTCGTTGATCACGTCGGCGAGGATCTGCACGAACTCGATGCGCAGCCGCGGCACCGCGGATTGGATCTTCACGCGCACGTCGTCGATCACCTCGTGGCTGGACCGGCTGCGCTGCGACGGATCCTTGAGGCGGGCGACGATGTCGCCGCGGTTCTGCTCCGTGGCGAACAGGCCGAGCTCGGCGCCCGTGCGACGCGAGATGCCGTCGATCTCCGGCGTCGCCATGAGGATCTTCTCGGCGATGTGCACCATCCGGTCGGTCTCGCTGAGCGCCGTGCCGCCCGGGGACCAGTAGTCGAGCACGAACGCGCCCTCGTCGATCTCGGGTAGGAAGCCGGTCGGCACGAGCTTGTAGACGACGAAACCGGCGACGATCATCAGCACCGCGCCGACGATCATGAGACGGGTGTGGTGCAGCACGCGGTCCAGCGAGCGCGTGTACTTCTCCGAGAGCGCATCGATCCCGCGGCCGACGCGGGCGAGAACCCCCTTCGCCTTGCCCGTGAGCCCTACCGGCACCGGCGTGCGGCCGGCCGCCGCCGGCTCCTCCGCCGGCGCCGCCTTCAGGAACGCTTCGGCGAGCAGCGGAATGATCGTCACCGCCAGAACCAGCGAGATCAGCACGGCGATCGTCAGCGTGATCGACAGCGCCTTGAAGAACTGACCGACGACGCCCTGGAGGAGTCGTAGCGGCAGGAAGACCACCACCGTCGTGATCGTCGATGTCGTGACGGGTACGATCAGCTCCTGCACCGCCTCACGGATCGCGCGGTCCCGGTCCGGCGTGAAGCCGAGGTGGCGCACGATGTTCTCACTGACCACGACGGCATCGTCGATCACGATGCCGATCGCGATCGCCATCGCGCCCAGCGTCATCAGGTTGAACGTCTGGCCCACGAGCGACATCACGAACACGGTGATGGTGAGCGTGAGCGGGATCGACGCCGCGCTGATCGCCGTGATGCGTCCCTTCCGCAGGAAGATGAACAGGATGATCACCGCCAGCGCGGCGCCGATCAGCATCGCGTCGCGCACCGAGGTCGTCGCCTCGCGCACCAGCGTCGCCTGGTCGTACACCGGCTTGAGGATCATGCCTTTGGGCAGGGTCTTCTGGAGCGTGGCGACCGCGCTCTTCAGGCTGTCGGCGATGGCGACGGTGTTCCCACCCACCTGGCGGGTGATGTTGAGCAGCGCCGCCGGCTTGCCGTCGCCGGCGACGATGCGCACGTGGTCCTCCGTGCCCACCACCACGCTGGCGACGTCGCGCACGTGCAGGCCCTTCGCGATCACGACGTTGCTGACGTCTTCCGCCGTCGTCGCCTCCACCGCCGTCACGACGAGGTACTGCTTGTAGTCCTGCGCCACGCGTCCCACCGCCTGCACGGTGGTGGACCTCTGGATCGCGCTCGCGACGTCGTCGTACGACAGGCCCTGCTCGGACAGGCGCACGGGGTCGGCGATCACCTCGATCTCGCGGATGTCGGACGCCTGCACGTCCACGCGTCCGACGCCGGGCACGCGCGAGAGCACGGGGCGGAGCTGGTAGCGCGCGATCTCGTACATCAGCGCCGGCTCTCCCCCCTCGAGGTTGTACGAGATGATCGGGAACAGTGACGGCGACAGGCGCTCGACCTGGACGTCGAGTCCCGGCGGTAGCGTCGCCGCAGCCTGATTCACGCGCTGTTGCGTCTGCTGCAGCGCGAACGCCATGTCGGTGTTCGGCGCGAAGGTGATGGAGATCTCGCTCGCGCCGCGAATCGACCGCGACTGAAGTCGCGTCACGCTCGGCACCATGATGATGGCTTCTTCGAGCGGCTGGGTGATGGTGAACACGATCTGCCGCGCGTCCAGCGCCGAGCCCTGCGCGACGACCGTGATGCGCGGAAACTCGAGCTCGGGGTAGATCGCCGACGGCAGACTGAGCGCCGCCCAGATGCCAGCCGCGCAGAGCAGCGCGACGACGAGATACACGAAGCGCCGCTGGCTGGCTACGGCACCGGCGAGCGTCCAGCGCTCCTCGCCCGTATGCGGCGTCGGCGCGTCGTCGCTCATGGCTTCACCGGAACGGGACGGGCGACGCGCGCGCTGTCTTCCAGGCCATACGCGCCCTGGGTCACGATCGTCTCGCCACCCTTGAGCCCATCGAGAATCTCGGCCGTCGTTTCGGTCCGCCCTCCTACCTTCACGTCCACCGCGTGCGCGACGCCGTTCTTGTCGACGACGAACACCTTGTAGCTGCCCGGCGCGTCGCCCGGCACGAGGGCTTCGATCGGCACGACGATCGCGTTCGGCCGCGTCTCGACGGCGATCACCCCGTAGACGCTCTCACCGAGCCGCAGCGCCCGCGTCGGCGTGGTCACGTTCACCCGAATGGGCACCGCGCGCGATGCCGTATCGAGCGCCGCGTTGATGGACGCCACGTTGCCCCGGCCGAGCGATTCGCCCCCCGCCTTCTCGCCCGACGTCAGGTCGCCGCGCGCGA
>Ga0193699_10000952_pt1 | contig 11684 bp, 9 predicted proteins | sample L3c2metaG_FD_160095 | JGI IMG/M metagenome (GOLD analysis project Ga0193699, IMG submission 160095) | Soil microbial communities from a riparian zone of the East river system, Colorado, United States - L3c2 | ecosystem: Environmental > Terrestrial > Soil > Riparian zone | place: USA: East River... | reverse complement strand
CGGCGGAGGTGCTGGCGGGCGCATACGGCGACGCGGTGCGCCGTGCCGCGTCGGATCGCGTCGCGGTGCAGGAGACGCTCTCGCGGCTCGCGCCCGAGGAGCGCGACATGATTCCCGACGTCGGCCCCACGGTGGAGGCGCTCGCGCAGCGCGTCGGCTCGCTGGCGCTCACGCTGCACCGGCTCGACGCCGACGTCGGCGGCGCGTCGGTCGCGCTGCTCGAAGCGCGCGTGAAGGCCCTGCGCGCCGAGGCGGGGAAGGAGCCGTCGCCGGAGCAGGAGCGCCGCATCGCCCTGCTCGACCGCCAGCGCTCGACGATCGGCGAGCTGGCCGAGCGGCGCGGCGTGCTCGCCGCGCAGCTGGAGAGCGCCTCGCTCGCCCTCCAGAACCTGCGGCTCGACCTGCTGAAGCTGCGCTCGTCGGGACTCGGCAGCGCGATGTCGGATGTCGCGAACGCCACGCAGGAGGCGAAGGCGCTGTCGCGGGACATCGGGCACGCCGTGGATGCCGTGCGAGAGGTCAAGCGCCTGTAGCGCCCCGGCAGTTTTTGACCGGACGACCGGATGACTCGTCGATTCGGTATGCAAACGGCGGCCCAATTTCGAGCCGGAGGGGTACGATACTCATGATGCGTCGTGTCATGCTCGCCGCGCTGGCGCTCGCCGCGCCCGCTGCCGCCCAGACGGCGGACACCGCCCGCGTGCCCCTCGTCCCACGGCCCGCCGTCGTGCGCGGCCTGTACGTGAACCGCTGGGCGGCGGTGGGGCGGAAAGTATGGGATCTCGTCGACGTGGCGAAGCGCACGGAGGTGAATGCGCTCGTCATCGACGTGAAGGACGATCGGGGCTACCTGCTCTACCGGTCATCGGTGCCGCTCGCCCGCGCCATCGGCGCCGACAAGTTCACGCCGATGCCCGCCGCCCGCCTGCGCGCCCTGCTCGACACGATGCGGGCGCACGACATCCTGCCGATCGCGCGCATCGTCGTGGCGAAGGATCCGGTGCTCGCGAACGCGAAGCGTGAGTGGGCCGTGAAGCGCCGCGCCGATGGCAAGCCGTGGCTCGACGCGCACGGCAATCCGTGGCTGGACCCGCATCAGCGCGAGGTCTGGACGTACGCGGCCGATCTGGCGGAGGAGGCGGTGCGACTCGGCTTCAGCGAGGTGCAGTTCGACTACGTGCGCTTCCCCGACGAGCGGCGACTCCTGAGCGAGGCGCGCTTCCCGCTGGCGAACGGGCGCCGGCGTGACGCGGTGATCCGCGATCAGCTGGGGTATCTCCGTTCGAGGCTGGCGCCGCTCGGCGTGCCGATGGCGATCGACGTGTTCGGGGCCACGACGACGATCGACAACGACATGGGGATCGGCCAGACGTGGGAGCAGTTCGCCGACCAGGCCGATGTCGTGCTGCCGATGACGTATCCATCACACTATCCGCGCGGCAGCTACGGCATCGCGCATCCCAATGCGGAGCCGTACGCCGTGCTCGATCGCGCGCTGCGCGGCGCGCGCGTCCGGAATCGCGGCGTGCCGCACGCCGGCGCGGTCGTGCCCTGGTACCAGGACTTCACCCTCGGCAAGCCGGCCTACGGCGTGCCCCAGCTCCGCGCGCAGATGCAGGCAGGCTACGACAACGGCATGTTCAGCTGGATGCTGTGGAACGCCAGCAGCCGCTACACGGTGAAGGCACTGCGGCCGGCGATCCTCGACGCCGCCGAGGAGTCGCCGAAATGGATCGCCCGCATGGCGAGCGACACGGTGTCCCCGCCATCGGTGATCGCGCCGCTCAAGGTGCCCGGTGCGCCGACGACCGTGCCAGACACCGCGTCAGACACCGCGCGCGCGGCTGCTCCGCCGCGCTAGCGCGTCACCCCATGGCGCGAAAGGTGTCGAGCCGGCTGTCGGTCATCGTGTGAACAGGGTGGCAAGCACGTCGGTCACCTGCCGCGGCGTGTCTTCGGGCAGGAAGTGCCGGGCGCCCGGCACGACGTCGAGCGTCGCACCGGGAATCGCGTCGGCGAGCCGCGGCGCGAGCGCTTCGGTCTCGCGCGCGTCGAGTGCCTGGATGTGGCGCACGAGCGCCGCGCGTCCCTCGGGCGTCGCGAATGGCCGCAGGAACTTGTCGATCGAATGCGTGGTCCGCGACGCATCGTCGTAGCCGCGCTCGAGCTCCGTGCGCACCATGGACAGCAGCCACGCGGCGGGAAGATGTCTCGTGATGGGAAGCGTGGCGCGGGCGAGTACGACGTCGCGTGTCGCCCAGCCGCCGAACCCGATGCTCGCCACGAGCGCGAGCCGCGTGACGCGCGATGGCCAGTGCACCGCGAGCGACTGCGCGATGCCGCCACCCACGCCATGACCGACGACGCAGGCCGACGCGATGCCGAGCACGTCGAGCAGGGCGACGACCCGTTCGGCGTGCGCGTGGAGTGTGAGCGCGCGCGAGGCCGGCGGATCGCTGCGGCCGTAGCCCAACAGATCGAGCACGACGAGTCGATGCCCGGGGGGCATCAGCGCGACGACGTCGCTCCAGAGGTGGCCGGACGTGGCGAAGCCGTGGATGAAGACCACCGGCTCCCCCGCGCCGCGAGAACCGGCGGCGTAGTAGTAGAGCCGTGCGCCGTCGAGATCGACGAACTCACCGCGCACGGCGCGGCGATCGAGGACGGGGGGTGTCGCGCAAGGAGATGGGCATCGTGCGCGGAAGATGCCGTGAGCCCACGCGCGCGACAAGCGCGTCACGCATGGACCCGGATGCACGACGGGCCGACGACAGCTGTCGTCGGCCCGTCGTCATCCCGCGCACGCGATGAGCGCTACGGCTGACGCTGCGCCTGCTCCATGCGCGCCTTCATCTCGGTCGTGTGCTTGTCGAACACGGCCTGCTGGTCCGGCGTGAGGATCGCACGGATCTCCGCGCTCGACCGATCGCGCAGTGCGGCGCTCTTCTTCATCAGCACGGCGCGATCGCCCCCGTTCTGAAACTCGCTGCGAAGCGCCGTCATCTCGGGCTGATACTTCTTCTGGATCTCCTCGAGCTTGGCCTTCTGCGCATCCGTGAGCTCGATGCCGTCCAGCTGCATGTTGCGCCGACCCTGGCCGCCCTGCTGCATGGCTCCCTGCGCGCTAGCGAGCACCGCGCCTCCGAGGAGGAGCGCCGCGACGAGCGCCACGATGCGAATTGCCTTCATAGCCGTACCTCGGGAGGATGGAGAGACTGCAAAAATTCAAGTCGTTGTGCCAACGCCACTTACCGAGGCCCCTCTAGCGGGCGCGGGTGAATCTGCTATGCTTACCCGCCGTTCGCCGGGGCGTTCCGCCCGGCCTGGAGTGCGTCATCTGGCCAGACCGCTAGCTCTGCGAGCCCCATTGTGACCGTGCCGTTGCCACCGAACAGTGCCACGACCCCCGCGTCCCCGATGCCACCCGCCTCGGCGACCCCGTCCGCTGCTATCACCCCGTCAGTCGCATCGGCGCCACTTCCGCCTCCGCCCCCTTCCAGCCCCGTTCGTTTTCCGCTGGACTGGCTCCTGACGCACGCCGCCCCGGCCATCAAGTATCGCGCGCTCGTGGAAGTGGCCCGCCTCAACCCGGCTGACGCCGAGAAGGTCAGCGCACTTCCTCTCGCACATGCACCGGCGCTCATGCTGGCCATCCAGCAAGCGCCGGACGGCACGTGGGACGGCGGGATGCTGACCGTGCCGTCGTCGCGTGCCGAAAATTTCGAGGGGGTCGGGACGATCCCTGCTGTCAGACGATTGATCGAGTACGGATGGCACAAGGATAGTCCCCCGCTGGTGCACGCGCGACGCATCCTCTTCCGCCTCCTGGCCGAAGACGAGGATCCGTCGTACCTGTACGAGCTGGGGGGCAAGCACGCCCCGGACGAGGATTCGGTGAGGCGCGGCCGGGCTCTGCTGCGCGAGGCCGCCGCGGCGGCGCTGGCACAAGCCGGCTACGAGGGCGATCCTCGACTTCGCGGCGCCGCACGGCGCATCCTGACGCGGATGGCCGACTACCTGCGCTCTCCCCTCGCGCAGAAGCCATTCATTCGCCAGGGCAACCAGCACATGCTGGCCGCGGAAGCGGCCCCGCCGTCGTACTACACGGTGATGATGCTGGCCTACATGCCGCTCTTCCGCGCCGAACATCATCGCGAGATGGACGCGCTGTACACCCATCTCGCGCAGCCCATGCCGCGCCAGGAGGCAGTCCAGCTCGTGGGCAAGCACCCGCTCCCGGTTCCGCACCTCGTGCTGGGCGACATGCTTCCGCACCGCAACGCGGCGGACGCCGATGTGCCGTTCGCCATGTACTGGCTGGAGCTGGTGGCGCGTCTCGGCTTCCTCAAGCGCAACGAGAACTGGGCCAAGCTGTTCGAGCGCTTTCTCGAGGATCGCGATCGGGAAGGGGTGTGGCATCCGCACAAGGGCATGGCGAGTCCCAAGAGCTCCAACCCCTTCGTCTGGCCCACCTATCCGCTCGAGACGCTCGGGACCGGGGAGGAGCGGTGGGCGGACATGACGTTCCGGCTCGGGCTCATCGCGCGTCTCGCCGGTCGGCCGATCGAGATCGTCTGAGCGGCCCTCGTCAGCACGGGGAGCCGCGCCTGCGGGGGCGACTGCCCCCCGAGGCGATGTTCCCGGCCGGTGTTCCCGGCATCACCACCCGCCGCGTCACGCTCGCGAGCGGCCTCGGGCTGCGCGTCGCCGAGTCGGGTGATCCGGCCGCGCCACCGGTGCTGCTGCTTCACGGCTGGGGCGCGTCGCTGTACATGTGGCGCGACTGGTTCGCGCCACTCGCGGCGGCCGGACGACGCGCCATCGCGGTAGACCTGACGGGACACGGCCTCTCCGACAAGCCGGACGACCCCGCTGCCTATCGACTCGATCGGTTGGTCGACACGGTGCGGCAGCTGCTCGACGCCGAACGTCCGGACCGGGTGGACGTCGTGGCGCAATCGATGGCGGGGACGATCGCGCTCGAGATGGCGCTGGGCGGCGAGCCGCGGCTGCGACGGCTGGCGCTCGTCAATCCGGCCTGCTTCGGCCGCATCCGCCTACAGGCGCTCGCGCGCGCGGTGAGCCCGAGCATCGTGGACGTCGTGCTCCCGCGGATGGTGCCGCGCTGGATCGTGACGCGCGCGCACCGGATCGTCTACGGTGACCCGTCGCGCATCACCGATCGAGACGAGGACGAGTACTGGGCGCCGTCGCAGTTTCCGTCGTATGCGCGGGCGATGCGGCGGCTCCTGCACGAGTTCCCCTGGGCGCGGCCGCCCGTCTCGGCGATGGCGCAGCGGCTCCGCGCGCTGCAGGAGCCGGTACTGGTGGTCTTCGGGACCCACGACCGGCTGGTGCGCGATGCTCGGCCCTACGCCGCGGCACTCGTGGCGGAGGGCGCGCCGCTGGAGCTGCGCGAGGTGAGCGGCGGTGGTCATGCGGTGAACGAAGAGCGTCCCCGGGAGGTCCTCTCACTCGTTCTGCCGTTCCTCGAGGCGCCTGAGGAAGGACTGGGACAGCACCGCGCCATGTAGACGCCATTTCCGCCTCGTGCTATATTTCGGGGAATCGATCGTCCAAAGACCAGGCCGGGGAAGGGCGGCGCCATCAGGGCGCCCAGCTCGTCGTCGGTCGGCGGTGGAGGACACGCGCACCAGGCGCGTGAGGCTGCGGACCCCTCCACGACCGTTCGGCATCGGGCCGGACGACACATCCCGTGCGCGGCCACCTTCCGTGGTCGCATCCTTCATCACCGCACCGGTCGAACCGCGGCAGAAACCGCGAGAGTCCGGTGCATGCGCCGGTCCCGGAAGTCCCGGGATCGCGGCCCCGGCGCAACGCATCAGGACGAATGACCGACACTCAACTGACCCTCGCCGAAGCCGAGGCGGCCACCGGGCCGACCTTCTCCTTCGCCGATCTCGAGCTTCACCCGCTGATTCTCGACGCCATCAGCGACGCTGGCTACGCCAGCCCCACCCCCATTCAGCGCGAAGCGATCCCCCTGGCCCGAAAGGGCCGCGACATCATGGGGCTGGCGCAGACTGGCACCGGCAAGACTGCCGCGTTCACCCTCCCGATCATCGATCGGCTGATCGACGGACCACGGCGCACCCGCGCGCTCATTCTCACGCCGACGCGCGAGCTGTGCGTGCAGGTGGAAGACAGCTTCCGCCGGTACGCGAGCCACACCGACCTCTCCATGGTCGCCGTGTACGGCGGCGTGCCGCTGGAACCACAGGAGCGGAAGCTGCGCGGCGGCGTGGACGTCGTGGTGGCGACGCCGGGCCGACTGATCGACCATCTCGAGCGCCAGAACGTCGTGTTCGACGATCTCGAAGTGCTCGTCCTGGACGAGGCGGATCGCATGCTCGACATGGGCTTCGCCCCGCAGATCAACAACATCGTCGGCCAGATCCCCGTCTACCGCCAGACGCTGCTGTTCAGCGCGACCATGCCGCCCGAGGTCGAGGCGCTGGCGCGCAAGTATCTGCGGAAGCCGATCGTCGTGCAGGTGGGCGTCCGCTCCGCCGCCGCAAGCACGGTGACCCACGCGGTGTACCCGGTGCCGCGCGAGAAGAAGAACGCGCTGCTCGTCGAGCTCCTCACGGCGAAGGTTCACGACTCGGTGCTGATCTTCTCGCGCACCAAGCACGGCGCCGACCGGATCGTGCGCGACCTGGAGAAGGCCGGGCTGAAGGCCACGGCGATGCACGCCGACAAGACGCAGGCGCAACGCACGCGCGCGCTCCAGGATTTCAAGGACGGCAAGACGACCGTGCTCGTGGCGACGGACATCGCCCAGCGCGGGCTCGACATCTCCGGCATCACGCACGTCATCAACTATGACGTGCCGCAGCAGGCGGAGGACTACGTGCACCGCATCGGCCGCACCGGCCGCGCGGCGAAGGAGGGGGACGCCTACACCTTCATGTCTCCCGACGAGATCGGGATGGTGCGCACGATCGAACGCATGATCGGCAAGCCGATTCCGCGCGTATCGGTGCCGGGGTACGACTTCGGGACGGTCGCGGCCGACTAACGAGGATCAAGGGGTCAGAGTCGTTGAACCGTTCAACGACTCTGACCTTTGATCTAAGGGTCACTGCAGTACGCGGGTACTCCAGTACCGAGTACTTGGACTGGCATACGTCCCCCAGGAATGCCTGGACGCCGACTGGCGGCGACCGACTCTCCAAACGCGGCCCGGCATTCCTGGGACCGGTATGCCAATCCCGGTACTGCGTACTGGTCTACCCGCGTACTGCGGTGGCTGTCCAAGGTGCGGGTCCTTCCCTTCGGCTTCGCTCAGGGCAGGCGCGTTGCTCAGGACGACAGCGTTTCGCTGCCGCCTTAGTCGTAACGCACCCGCCCGAGTCGCGACACGACCAGGGTATCCGCCGCCGCGCCGCGTCGCGCCACGAGCGTGAGGTTCGCCGCGCCGTAACCCAACCCGCGCACGTCGAAGGCAATGGAGTCGCGCGAGGTGGAGAGCGTCACCCCGTAGGTCCGGCCCAGCGGGTAGCTCGCCAGCGACTCGCCACGCGCACGCAGTGTGAGCGTGGCTGCGCCGGTATCGACGCGGACGCCGACGACGGCGTGCCGTGCCAGGGCCTCGTCGCGGGCGCGGGCGAGGGCGTCGGCCGCGCTGGCAATGGCGGTGCGGACGGCGATGCGGTCCAGGTGCTGATGCAACCCACGCAGCCCGGCCAGCGCGAGCAGCGCGACGATGGTGAGCACGAGCACCAGCTCGACCAGCGTATAGGCGCAGCGGGTGGGACCGGACGTGCGTTGCATGAGTGGAGCTTCGTCCATCGCTCCCCGCCGTCCCGAACCGAAGCCATGCACCCCGCCGCCGATTCACGCCTCCGGACCGTTGACGGCCGCGCGACGGGCGCCATCTTCCCCGCCTCACTCCCTCCCCGAGCGCACATGTCGTCCCGCTTCGTCACCCTTCTCGCCGCCGCGGCCCTCCTCGCGCCGGCCGCATCCGCCGCGCAGCAGGTCAACGATTCCGCCTACACGGCGCGCATCCGCGAGCTCACGCCCACCGACCCGAACTGGAAGTTCACAACTGAGCTGGTGGACCACCTGCCCGCGTCGGCAACCGTGCCCACGCCGCTCAAGGTGCTCGGCTACGTGCCGGGTACCATTGCCCGGCTGGCGTACGTCGAGGAGCTCAATCGGTACTTCCGCGCGGTGGAGAAGGCGTCGCCACGAGTCAAGGTCTTCTCGCTCGGCATGAGCGACGAGGGGCGCGAGATGATCATCGCCGCCGTCGCCGACTCGGCGACGATCGCGCGGCTCGACGAGTATCGGGCGATGACGGCGCGGCTCGCCGATCCGCGCGGGCTCGCGCCGGCGGAGCGGGCGCGTCTCATCAAGGAGGCGAAGCCGATTTATTGGCTTACGGGAAGCATTCACTCCCCCGAAACGGGCAGCCCCGAGATGCTGATGGAGCTGCTGTATCGCCTCGCGGTCGAGGAGAGCGACTACGTCTCGTCGATCCGCAACGGCGTCATCACGCTCATCACGCCGAGCACCGAGGTGGACGGGCGGGACCGACAGGTCGACGCGGCGAAGCTCTCGCGGTCGCTCGGCCTCGGCCCGAGCGGCGTGTCGCTCACGTACTGGGGGAAGTACACGGCGCACGACAACAACCGGGACGGGATGGTGCTGTCGCAGAAGCTCACCCAGCACGTGATGAACGGCTTCCTGCACTGGCATCCCATGGTGATGCACGACCTGCACGAGTCCGTGGCCTTCCTGCACACGAGCACCGGCACCGGGCCGTACAACGACGAGTTCGACCCCATCGTGATCAACGAGTGGCACACGCTCGCCTACCAGGAGATCAACGAGCTGACCAAGCGCGGGCTGCCCGGCGTGTGGACGCACGGCTTCTACGATGGTTGGGCGCCCAACTACATGCTGGCGATCGCGAACCTGCACAACTCCATCGGCCGGTTCTACGAGACGTACACCGCGATGAACGCCGACTGCCACACCACCAACTTCCCCGCGGCGACGACCGAGCGGCGGTGGGATCGTCCGAGCCCGCCGGTCAACGGCGTGAAGTGGTGCATCCGCAGCAACATCAACTTCCAGCAGTCGGGGGTGCTGACGGCGCTCAAGTACGTCGCCGACCACCCGGCGACCTTCCTCGACAACTTCGTCACCAAGGGTGAGCGGCAGATCGCGAAGGGGAAGAAGTCGGCGCCGTACGCGTTCGTCATTCCGCGCGCGCAGCGCCGCGCGGCCGAGGCGGCCGACCTGGTGAATCTCTTCCGGCAGCACGGCACGGAGATCCACGTGGCGTCGGCGGATGTCACGCTGAAAGGGGCCACGGCGAATGACGCGCCGGTCACGGTGCGCGCCGGCGACTGGGTGGTGCGGATGGACCAGCCCTACACGCAGACGGCGCGCACGCTGCTCGCGATCCAGAGCTTCAAGCCGGACCTGCCGTCACCCTACGATGACACCGGCTGGACGCTGGACGAGCTGCGCCACGTGCAGACGCTGAAGATCGCCGATCCCGCCGTCCTCGCCGCCCCGATGACGATGCTCGCGGGAGACGCCTCGGTGCGCGGGACGCTCGCCGGCGGTGGCGACGTGCTGCTGGTGCCGCACCTGGGCGACTGGCGCTCCGCGGCGCTCCCGTGGAAGACAGGACGCGCGCGGGTATCGGTGGCGGACACCTCGTTCACGGCGGCCGGCAAGAGCTGGGAGCGCGGCACCTTCGTCATCGAGGGCGCCGACGCGACGACACGCGAGGCGGTCGAGTCGCTCGGGTTGGGGGGCACGGGGTTGGCGAGCGCGCCGAATGTGCGCCGCCATGCGGTCTCGGCGCCGCGCGTCGCATTGGTGCACTCGTGGATCGAGACGCAGAATGAAGGATGGGTGCGCTACGCATTCGACCGGATGGGGGTCCCCTTCACGTACGTCGCCGACCAGAAGCTCGACCAGCCGGGATTGCTCGATCGGTACGACGTCGTCGTCTTTCCGCACGTCAACGGCGCGGCGACGACGATCGTGAACGGCCGCCCGCAGGTCGGGCCGGCCATCCCGTGGAAGAAGACCGCGCTCACGCCCAATCTCGGGAAGTGGGACGAGACGAACGACACCCGTCCCGGCATGGGCCTCGCCGGCCTGGCGGCACTGCGACGTTTCATCGAGCGTGGCGGGCTGCTGGTGGTCGAGGGGAACAGCTCGCGCGTGCCGATCGACTTCGGGCTGGTGCCGACGGTCAGCGTGGTGGCGTCGCCGAAGCTCCTCGCGCGCGGGGGGGTGTATCGCGCCCAGCTCATGATGCCCGAGAGTCCGATCGCCTACGGCTACGAACGGACGACCTTCCCGCTGTACTTCAACCAGGCGCCGCTGATGACGGTCCAGGCGCCGCCGGCGGCGGCCCAGCGCCCGGTGGGGGTGGACAGCGCGATCACCAACGCGAGCGAGCGGATGCGGGCGCGCACGATCGTGCGGTGGACGCCCAAGGCCGACGAGCTGCTGGTCTCCGGCCTGCTCGATGCGGGCGACGAGATGGCCGGCCGCGCGACGGTGGTGGACGCGCCGCTGGGCAAGGGGCACGTCGTGCTGTTCGGCACGCGGCCGATGTGGCGCTGGCAGTCGCAGGGAGCGTTCGCCCTGATGCTGAACGCAATGGCCAACTGGAACGCGCTCGACGTGAACCAGCGGGTGCCGGGAGTAACGCCTGTCACAGCGGCGGCGGCGGCGTCCGCCGGCCGATAGGCTTCAACCACTTCCTCGTCGCCGGGCCGGGGGCGTTCGAGTCGCCCTCGGCCCGTCCGCGCTTATATTCCTCCAGGCCACGGGGGAACCACGGATGACGATCACCATCGAGTACTGCACGCTTTGAAGCTACGAGTCGCGGGCCACCAGTTTGGCGGCCGAGATCGAGCAGACCTTTCCAGACGCCACGGTGACGCTCCAGCCGAGCTCGGGTGGGCGGTTCGAGGTTCTGAAGGATGGCGTGCCGGTGTTCGAGAAGTCGAAGTCCAATCGACACGCACGGCCGGGCGAAGTGCTGCAGTTGCTAGGCGCCGCCGGCTGAGCTCCCTCACGAGGTGACGCCACATGGGCCGGCGCGTCCTTCAGGCGCGCCGGCCCATCGTTCGTCGCTTTCCTGTCTGCACCACCGGACCATGAGTCAAGAATGCGTATTGCCCTCTCCACCGGCGGCGGCGACGCCCCGGGTCTGAACGCGGTCATTCGCGCCGCGGTCCTTTCGGCCATCAACCGTGGATGGGACGTCCTCGGCATCAAGCGCGGCTTCGCAGGGCTGCTCGGTGAAGACGAGGTCGTGCCGCTGACGAAGGACTCGGTGCGCGGCATCGCGCATCTGGGCGGCACCATCCTGCGCACAACCAACCGCGGCAATCCGTTCTGCTATCCGCGCAAGCAGGCGGACGGCAGCTACGTCGAGTTCGACCGCTCGGACGAGCTGATGGAGAACGCGCGGAAGCTCGGCATCGACGCCGTGATCTCCATCGGAGGCGACGGGTCGCTCGACATCGCGAACCGGCTGTGCGAGAAGGGAATGAAGATCGTCGGCGTCCCCAAGACGATCGACAACGACGTCAGCGGCACGGTGACGACCTTCGGTTTCGACACGGCCGTCAACACGGCGCTCGAAGCGATCGACAAGCTGCACACGACTGCTGAGA
>Ga0193699_10000951_pt1 | contig 11687 bp, 11 predicted proteins | sample L3c2metaG_FD_160095 | JGI IMG/M metagenome (GOLD analysis project Ga0193699, IMG submission 160095) | Soil microbial communities from a riparian zone of the East river system, Colorado, United States - L3c2 | ecosystem: Environmental > Terrestrial > Soil > Riparian zone | place: USA: East... | reverse complement strand
GCTGATCGGGCCCTGGTCGCCCTTCGGCGTCTTGTCGTCGGCGTCGCGCCAGAGCTTGACGGTGCGCGCCGTGAAATAGAGACGGCGGTCTTTGTCCTGAAGCCAGATGAACTGGCCGCCGCTGTCGCCTTTGCCGGCGGCGACCTTCTTGTAGATCGCGGTGACGACGGCGTCGGGATCCTGCGGCGCCGCAACCGCAGGAAAGGCGGCGAGCACAAAGGCGAGGGCCATAAAAGCGCGGCGGGAAATCAAGGGAATGCTCCAAGAGAAGGCATTCCACTATACATCATTCGCGACGCCGCACCTGGGCCGTGGACTCACATCCGCTTCGGCCCCTTGGCAACGCGTTCTAGCCTGGCGGCGAGACCCGTCTTGCCGCGGGTGACGCGCAGCGTCACGGCGTAAGCTTCCTCGGGGCCTTCTTTCGGGCGCCAGAGCGAGACGGGAGTCTGGATCACCCCGACATTATTGATCTTCAGCTTTTTGCCGCCCTGAACCGAGAGCACATAGGCGTCGGTGTCGCCGATCTTTTTCTCGAGCCGCTTGCGCAAGGCGGGCTCGAGGATCTTCAGCAGGTCGACCGTGTCAGCCGCCGTGGCGTCGGCGCGCAGCGCGAACGCGTCGAAGCTGCCGGTGTCGAAGCGCTGCCGCAAGGCGCGCACGGCAAAGCGGCTGTTGGCCGACCAGGACACTTCTTCCAGCAGCCGGTTCACGTGCAGCTCGCCGGTGTCCCAATATTGCGTCGCGGCTTTGGCCAGGATGGCGCCATCGGCGAGCCGCACCAGCAGCAGGTCGATCGGGTCGTTGGTGTCGGGCTGGTCGGCCGGCTCGGCATTGGGCGCGCGCCAGGCAAAGGCGAAGCGTTTGTCCGGCGACAGCGTGTCCTTGATGACGCGCGCGGCGTGGACGCCGGCGCCGCAGGTCAGGCCGTCGAATTTGTCGGGCTTGCACGGGCCCATGTCCGCGCGCGCGGGCAGGGTCGCGAGGAGAGCGAGAATGATGGCCGCGCCGGTGGTTTTCATGCCGCGGAGCGTATCGGGGCGTGGGGCGATAAGGAAGCGGCGCGATCACCGCCCAACCGGCCTTCGCTTATTTCGTTCCCGTTGTGGCCTTGTTGCGCGGATCGTCGGCGGGATCGACGTAGGTGATCGCCATCGGGCCGATGCCGTGGATCTGGATGATGGCCGCGGCCGGGGACCAGGCGTAATGCGGCGTGTCCTTGGCCATGTGGATGTAGGCGCCGACGGGCAAGGCTTCGCCCTTCGTGCGGTCGAGCTTGCCGCCCATGGCGACATGGAGCGTGCCCGATACGACGGTGATGTTTTCGTCGGCCGGATGCGTATGAGGCGGTACGGTGTAGCCGGCCGGCGTCCTGATACGGACGACGTAGGCGCTACCATCCTTGCTCGGGTCGCCGGCGAGAACGGCAACTTCGCTGCCGGGCGGGAATGCGGCCGGTGCCGCACCCCATTTGAGGGCGTCGGGCCGCAGGGCGGTATGCTCGTCCATTGCAAACGACGCAGCCGGGAGCGCGGCGAGGATCAGGGCGGCGATGACTGTTTTTCTCATGGCAGTGGTACCTCGTGAGGTGACGCCCCCCGAGCCAGCCGATGGCGAATTCATGATGCCACACCGGCGATGAAAAGGCGGTCACGAAATCGCGAGGCGGGAGTCGTAGGGCGCAATAGCGGAGCATATTGCGCCGGCTGCCGACTTGGCGCCGAGATTGCGAACGGCGGATCACGCTTCGCTAATCCGCCCTACGGCTTACTTCTCGACCTTGCCGCCGGCTTCGACCCAATCTTTGAAGCCGCCGAGATTGTAGACTTTCTCGTAGCCCATGTCCTTGAGCAACTTGCCGGCGAGCGCGGCTCGGCCGCCGCCGGCGCAATGCAGGATCACCGGCTTGTCGAAGGAGAGCGACTTCTCCGCCGTCGGCGCCGACAGGTCGGCCTTGAACTCGAGCGAGCCGCGCGGGATGTGCACCGAGCCCGCGGCCTTGCCGGTCTGCGTCAGTTCAGCGCTGTCGCGAATGTCGATCAGCACGGCGTCGCCTTTGCCGACCATGTCGATGGCGTCCTTGCCGGAGATCTTCGGCACGACGGCGTTGGCGGCATCGACGAGGGATATTGCGGTGGTGGGCATGGGGGCTCCTGGGCGTGAAAGCAGGTGACGCAGTGTAGGGTGGGTTAGCCGAAGGCGTAACCCACCGGGTTATATTTGGGAATGGCGGATTACGCTTCGACAATCCGACCTACGGGCTGGGTTCGTTCGGGTCGTTTGACATGTATTTTATCCGCCATTGTTTGATCGTGCCATCAAGCGCAGTGGCAGCGGTCAGAATTAGAGCGTCTTTGGGCTCCAATAGCTTTGCTAAATGAATGCACACCATCTGTAGATGCTTCGCTAGTTCCTGAAACAGCGCCGTTAGTATTGCTTCAGATGGAAAAGGTCCGATTTGCGTCATCCCCTCGGGCGAGATTATTTGGAAACCGTCCAAGTCAACATGCGTGGCGTGCTTAGAGAGAAGTTCGTACTCTTTGGCTCTTTTCTTCGCTGTGAACCCGTCAAGCTTGTCAAGCGCTTCTCGAATTGTGATCTGTTTGAATTCCTTTTTTCGAGCGCTCGCGTCGATTGAGATCCACCGACGAAGTTGCTCGCGGTCTCGCACAAACAGATCAGATAAAAATTCGACTTCCAAAATATCTCGCACCATGGCGAAGGCGGGCTGAAAATAGCCGGCGCGCGCAAGCTTTAGACACGCGCCTGCTGTATTAAAGATACGAGCCGTCAACCGTAAGATTACGAGTGCTTCAGTATCACCTTCGTATGAGTGTGTTTTCAGGCACTCGTGTAGGAAATCAAAGGCCGAATGAAATAGTTTAAGGTGGTCCTGTAATTCTAAATTGTTGCTTACAATGCGATCGTGTTCGGTTTCAATGCGAGATTCATCAAACCAAGTAAATGGGCGTGCTTGTTCGGCCATTTGGCTTTTATTACTCTGCCGCTTGCTGGCCCTTCTTCCGCTTGTTCTCTTTCCTTCCCAACACCGGCTTCAAAAACTGTCCGGTGTAGCTGCGCGCCACCTTCACGATATCTTCCGGCGTGCCTTGGGCGACGATTTCGCCGCCGCCGTCGCCGCCTTCGGGGCCTAAATCGATCACCCAGTCAGCGGTCTTGATGACTTCGAGATTGTGCTCGATGACGACGACCGTGTTGCCGGTCTCGACCAGTTCGTGCAGCACTTCGAGCAGCTTCGCGACGTCGTGGAAGTGCAAGCCGGTCGTCGGCTCATCCAGAATGTACAAAGTGCGGCCGGTGGCGCGTTTCGACAGCTCCTTGGCGAGCTTGACGCGCTGCGCCTCGCCGCCGGACAGAGTCGTCGCCTGCTGGCCGACATGGATGTAGTCGAGGCCGACGCGGTGCAGCAGCGCCAGCACATCTCGCACGCGCGGCACTGCCTTGAAGAACTCCAGCGCTTCCTCGACCGTCATGTCGAGCACGTCGGCGATCGACTTGCCGCGGAACAGCACCTCGAGAGTTTCTCTGTTGTACCTCTTCCCTTTGCAGACGTCGCAGGTGACGTAGACGTCGGGCAGGAAGTGCATCTCGATCTTGATGACGCCATCGCCCTGGCAGGCCTCGCAGCGGCCGCCTTTGACGTTGAACGAGAAGCGGCCGGGCTCGTAGCCGCGCGCCTTGCTCTCGGGCAGGGCGGCGAACCACTCGCGGATGGGCGTGAAGGCGCCAGTATAGGTCGCCGGGTTGGAGCGCGGCGTGCGGCCGATCGGCGACTGGTCGATGTCGATGATCTTGTCGATGTGCTCGAGGCCCTCGATGCGGTCGTGCGGCGCTGCCGGCAGGGAAGCGCCGTTGAGCTTGCGCGCCACGGAATTGTACAAGGTGTCGATCAGCAGCGTCGACTTGCCGCCGCCGGAGACGCCGGTGATGCAGGTGAACAGGCCCAGCGGAATTTCCGTCGTGACGTTCTTGAGGTTGTTGCCGCGGGCGTTGACGATTCTAAGCTGGCGGCGCGGGTTGCGGGCTTTGCGTTCCGGCACCGGCACCGAGAGTTCACCGGACATGTATTTGCCGGTCCATGACTCCGGCGCGGCGATGATGTCGTCGACCGTGCCTTCGGCGATGATGTGGCCGCCGTGAATACCGGCGCCGGGGCCGATGTCGAGCACATAATCGGCGGTGCGGATGGCGTCCTCGTCGTGCTCGACCACGATCACGGTGTTGCCGAGGTCGCGAAGCCTCTTCAATGTTTCGAGCAGCCGCGCGTTGTCGCGCTGGTGCAGGCCGATGCTCGGTTCGTCGAGCACGTAAAGCACGCCGGTCAGGCCGGAGCCAATCTGCGAGGCGAGGCGGATGCGCTGGCTCTCGCCGCCGGACAAGGTGCCGGAGGCGCGGGCGAGCGTCAGATAGTCGAGCCCGACATCGACCAGGAATTTCAAGCGCTCGCGGATTTCCTTGAGCACGCGCACGCCGATCTCGGTCTGCTTCGGCGTCAGGTGCTGCGGCAGTTCGTTGAACCACTCGCAGGCACGCTTGATCGACAGCTCGGCGACCTCGGAAATGTTCTTGCCGCCGATCTTGACGCACAGCGCCTCGGGCTTGAGCCGCGCGCCGTGGCACTCGGCGCAGGGCGTGTCGGTGAAATATTTCTGCAGGTCCTCGCGCGCCCACTCGCTCTCGGTTTCCTTGAAGCGGCGCTCGAGATTGGTGATGACGCCTTCGAACGGCTTTTTCGTCGTGTAGCCGCGCAGGCCGTCGTCATAGACGAATTTGATCTCGTCCTCGCCGGAGCCGTAGAGGATGGCGTCCTGCGTTTTCTTCGGCAGGTCCTTCCACTTGCTGTCGAGCGTGAAGCGGAAATGCTTGGCCAGCGCGTCGAGCGTCTGGATGTAATAAGGCGAACTCGATTTGGCCCAGGGCGCGATGGCACCCTTGCGCAGTGTAGTCTCGCGATCCGGGATCACCAGGTCGGCATCGATGTGCTGCTCGACGCCGAGGCCGCCGCAAGCCGGGCAGGCGCCGAACGGGTTGTTGAAGGAGAACAGCCGCGGCTCGATTTCCGGCAGCGTGAAGCCGGACACGGGGCAGGCGAACTTCTCGGAAAAGATGATGCGCTCAGCGTTTTCGTTGCGGCCTTTGTTGGCCTTGGCGCCGGAGGCCTTGGTGTCGGCAAGCTCGATGATCGCCATGCCGTCGGCGAGCTTGAGGCACTGCTCCAGCGAGTCCGCGAGCCGCGTGCCGATGTCGGATTTCACGACGAGGCGGTCGACGACGACGTCGATGTCGTGCGTGAACTTCTTGTCGAGCGGCTTGACGTCGCCGATCTCGTAGAAGGCGCCGTCGATCTTGACGCGCTGGTAGCCCTTCTTGAGAAACTCGGCCAATTCCTTTTTGTATTCGCCCTTGCGGCCGCGCACGACGGGGGCCAGCACGTAGATGCGGGTGCCGTCCGGCAGCGCCAGCACGCGGTCGACCATCTGCGACACGGTCTGGCTTTCGATCGGCAGACCCGTCGCCGGCGAGTAGGGCACGCCGATGCGCGCCCACAGCAGGCGCGCGTAGTCGTAGATCTCGGTCACGGTGCCGACGGTGGAGCGCGGATTTTTCGAGGTGGTTTTCTGCTCGATCGAGATGGCGGGCGACAGGCCGTCGATCTGGTCGACGTCCGGCTTCTGCATCATCTCGAGGAACTGGCGCGCGTAAGCCGACAGCGACTCGACGTAACGGCGCTGGCCCTCGGCATAGATCGTGTCGAAGGCGAGCGAGGATTTGCCCGAGCCGGACAGGCCGGTGAACACCACGAGCTGATCGCGCGGGATGGTGACGTCGACGTTCTTGAGGTTGTGTTCGCGGGCGCCGCGGATGGTGATCTGACGCGCGTCGCGGAACCGTTTGCTGGAGATATCGGTCATTGCAGCTTTCTTGGAACGCGGGCGGCCCTTGCGACACGAAAACACGCCGGCAAAGCGCCGGCGCCTGCGAAATCGGAAACGACAATAAGGAACGTAGGTAGAACAGAGCGGTTTCGCTAGTCCCGCCATCGCCTCGCAATGTGAGGGATGGGGATAACCGCAAAAAGCAAAAGGGCCGGCGCAATGGCCGGCCCTCGCATCGTTTTAGTATCGCGGTTGATTAGAAGCGATAGTTCAGGCCCGCGCGCACCACGTTGTAGTGGTAGTCGCCGGTGCTCACCGGAACGCCGGCCAGAACCAGGGTGACGCTGCGCGCGTTCACGTAAAGGTACTCGGCCTTGACGCTCCAGTTGGTCGTGAAGCCGTATTCGACGCCGCCGCCGAGGGTGTAGCCCGAACCCCACTTGGAGTCAGATACCGTGACGCCCGGGGCGGAAAACGTGGCCTTCGTGTCGCTGTAAGCCCAGCCACCCGTGCCGTAGACCATGAAGCGGTCCCAAGCGTAGCCGATGCGGCCGCGAACGGTGCCGAAGGCCGGAACCTTGGCTTCACCGGTGACGACGCCGACGGTCGCGGTATTCTTGAGCGACGTGCCCTGGAAGTCGGCTTCGACGCCGAGCACGAGCGGGCTGCCGATCGCCTGCCAGTTATAGCCGATCTGGCCGCCGCCGACGAAACCGCTGGCACTGCCGAAGTTGCTGCCGCTGGACGACCAAGCGCCGCCAGCGTTCACGCCGAGATAGAAGCCGGTCCAGTTATAGGCCGGAGCGACGAAAGCCGGGGCCTTGGTGTAGTTGCGGGCTGGCAAGTCGGCCGCGGCAGCAGCGGTGGCGAGGCCGACCGTAGCCAAGGTGGTTACGACAGCAGTGATAAAACGCATGTGTGTCTCCTAGGGGGTTCAAAGTCCAGATTTTTTGCGGAATGGCAAAATTCGCTGCATCCGTCGGAAGGCTTTAGCCTCTTTTCTCGGCAGCGTCTGTGGCTTTTAGGTCACTGCAACTCATAATGTACACGGCAGAAAAATGGAACTCTGTCGTGCTTTTGGCACAGCGTTTGGAGCGGTGGCAAAAATAGGAAGGCCGGCGCGATGGCCGGCCTTCGCATCGTTTTGGTATCGCGGTCGATTAGAAGCGGTAGTTCACGCCGATCTTGCCGATGTGGGAAGTGAACTTGACGTCAGTATCGAGGCCGCACGTTGCCGCGCCGCAGGTTGCCTTGCCGAGATCGACGTAGAGATATTCGATCTTCGCCGACCAGGCGCCGAGGAAGGCGTATTCGATACCGGCGCCGGCGGTCCAGCCGATCTTGGTCTTGGTTTCGGACGCGCCAATCGGATTGGTCATCTTGATATCGCCGAAGGCTGCGCCGCCGGTGATGTAGGGCAGGAAGCGATCCCAGGCGTAGCCGATACGGCCACGGCCAGTCGCGAGCCAGCGGTTGCGGGTTTCGCAACCCGCCGCGCCGCAAGCCGTCAAGGTCGAGCCTTTGATCCAGCTGATGTCGGCGTCGGCTTCGAGGCCCCAGACAAAAGCGCCGGTCTGCAGGTTGTAGCCGATGGTGCCGCCGACCAGCGGGCCTTTGACGTTGAAGTCGCCGGTCGAAACGAGCGGGTTCGACCAGTTCGATTTGCCCCAGCCGTAGCCGCCGTTGATACCGACATAGAAGCCGGTCCAGCTGAACGGCGCGACGTACATGGGCGCCTTGTAGACGGGACGGGACAGATCAGCCGCGAGCGATGGCGAAACCATCGACACGGCCATCAGGCCCGCACCCACCGCGAGTAGAAAACGCTTCATAGATAATCTCCAGGTTTTTTCGGCCGAATAAAACGCGACTGAAGCCTGTGTATATCTTGTGATTGATTCGAACTGTGTTATTTACGCAACATCAAGCCTAAATGTTCAATGAAATCAAACGCCTAAATGGTTAACAGAATTAAGAACATTTGAGGAACAAAAACTTGCCCAACCGGCGGGGGAGCGCTAGATATGGTTTGAGAAGCCCCTGTGGATTAAGGCCAAACGCGCTTGCCGCGTGACAGCCGAGGTCTAGTGTCAAAAGTTAAGATTTCCGGCCAAGAAATCGAAGGCGCCGGGTTTGTAATCGTTTCCTGCGATCCAAATGCGCGCTTTGCGCGACCAGCGGTGGCGTGCGCGCCAATTGGCAAAAGACAAAAGAAAAAGGGCCGGCACTATGCCGGCCCTCATCGCATGATCGTTTCGATCGCGGCTAGAAGCGGTAGTTCACCCCGGCGCGCACAACGTTAAATTTGAAGTTACCGCTGACAGGAACGGTGCCCAGCAACATGTTGGTTTCGCGGGAGTCGACATAAAGATATTCGACCTTCGCGCTCCACCGGTCCCAGAAGCCCCATTCGACGCCGCCGCCGGCTGTCCAGCCGGAACTCCAGTGGGAGTCGGAGACGGAGCCGAAGGGACTGGACGCGCTCAACTCGGTGCGGGTGTAGGCCCAGCCACCGGTGCCATAGATCATGAAACGATCCCAAGCGTAGCCGAGCCGGCCACGGAGCGTGCCGAAGGCATTCATGCGGCCGTTGACCGTGACGCCAAATGCTGGTGACGAGGCCGAATTACGAACAGTGGCGCCTTGGAAGTCAGCTTCCGCGCCCAATACCCAGGGGCTGCCAATCCCCTGCCAGTTGTAGCCGATCTGGCCGCCGCCGACAAAGCCACTGGCGTTACCGCCGCTAGTGGTCCAGCCGCCACCGGCATTCAAGCCGGCATAAAAGCCTGACCAATTATAAGCCGGCGGCAAATACGCCGGAGCTGGAGCCTTCCGCGGCAAATCCGCTGCCGAAGCACTAGTCGCGATACCCAAGCTGAGGAGTGTCGCACCGATTACCGTCGCTAATCGCATTGAGTCCTCCTAGATGTTGCTATGGCCGCACCTTTGGTTATGCGCTCAGTCCACGTTCTCGCACCACATGAGCCTACCGCTAATCACAGAGAAAAAGTGTGACATACAAGTCGCGGTCGAGAATAATTAATTTTCGCAACTCGAAGGTGTCTGGAAACCTCCTGGGGCATTGGTTGCAAAACCAAATGGCGTCCGGCGCGCTAGGCTCGTGTCTATTTTTCAAGACGATCCGGTTGTGTCGAGCGCGAAATAGGGATAGAACATAGAGGGAACGCTTCTATTGCGCTGGGGGCACGTTAGCCTCCATATCGCTCCCGGGGACGCTTCGCCGGGCGATTGAAGTCCGGAGGAGACACCTTGTGGATTAATGCGAAACGAGCCTGCCGCCCCCTTTGTCGCCCCTGCGGTGGGGACTAGGGTGTTCGGTCATTCATAGAAGGGCGCGCGCGGCGGCAGCCCTCAGGCGGCGGCGACTCTCGTAGCGAGTGGCGTTGGCCGGTTATCCAAGTAGACAGCATGTGGAGAGCATCATGGCGGGTAGCGTCAACAAAGTGATTTTGGTCGGTAATCTCGGCAAAGATCCGGAAATCCGCCGCACCCAGGACGGACGGCCGATCGCCAATCTCAGCGTCGCCACCTCGGAAAGCTGGCGCGACAAGACCACCGGCGAGCGCAAAGAGAAGACCGAGTGGCACCGCGTCGTGGTGTTCAACGAAGGTCTCTGCAAGGTCATCGAGCAGTATCTGAAGAAGGGCTCGAAGGTCTATCTCGAGGGCGCGCTGCAGACGCGCAAATGGACCGACAAAGACGGCCACGACAAATACTCGACCGAAGTGGTGCTGCAGGGCTTCAACTCGACGCTTACCATGCTCGACACCCGCGGCGGTGGCGGCGGTGCGAGCGCAGGCCCGAGCGACGACGGCGATTTCGGTTCGCCCGGTCCGACCGCGTCGCGCGAACGCAAACCGGCGATGGCCGGCGCCGGCAAGCGCGACGACATGGACGACGAGATTCCGTTCTGACGTTTGGCGGCGCGCATCAATTTTCGTTCGTCCCCGCGCAAGCGGGGACCCAGAGCGGAACATTTCGTTTTCAATTCGGTGACTCTGGATTCCCGCTTGCGCGGGAATGAGCGGATGTCGGCTTACCCCGCCAGCGCCGCGCGGACGCCATCGACGACATATTGCACGGCTAGCGCGGCCAGCAGCACGCCGAGCAGGCGCGACATCACGACATTGCCGGTGGTGCCGATCAACTTGCCGATGCGGCCGGCCGCGGTGAAGACGGCGAGACAAATCGCGAGCACCACGGCGATCACGCCGAGCAGAATGCCGAGCCGCATGGGATCGCTATCGGCGCGTCCGGCGAGCAGCACGGTGGCGGTGATGGCACCGGGGCCGGCCATCAGCGGGATCGCGAGAGGGAAGGCGGCGATGTTGCGGACGTGATCCTCGATTACTTCCTCGGCAGTCTTCGATTGGCGGGCAATACGGACGCCGAACACCATCTCTGACGCGATCGAAAACAGCAGCAGGCCGCCGGCAATCCTAAACGCGGGCAACGTGATCGACATCGTGCGCAGCAGCCAGTCACCGGCCAGCGCGCTGCCGGCCAAGATCGCCACCGCGATCAGGCAGGCGCGCAGCGCCACCGAACGGCTCGCTTTGACCGGCAGGCCGGTGGTGATGGCGATGAAAGTCGGCACCAGGCCGACCGGATCGACCACGACCAGCAGCGTCACAAAGGCGGAGATAAAGAATTCGAGCGCCATGCCGCATCATGCGGCGCCGACGGCGGCGGCTAAAGCGGAATCTTCAGACGATCGCGCCACCGTTGACGAGGACGGCCCTGGCCTTGTCCAGCCATTCCCGCCGGTCTGTCATGTTCACCGGCGTGCCGGTCGCATTCGGATTTCCCATGTTGATGGCGCGAGACACCGTGAGCAGATCGTCGCGGTCGGCGAAGGTGTTGCATTTCGAGTTGGTCCATTCCCACAGCACCGGGGTGAGCGCGTGCTCGCTCGAGGTCAGGAATTCCGGGTGGCCATGGAAATCGACGCCCATCTTGAGGCTGAGCCGCTGATGGGCGTCGCCGCCGGTGGTTTGCAGCATGCCGTTACCGCGAAATGCGAAGCCGTCCCATTGCCGCGTGTTGCCGAGAATCTGCGCCTTTTTCGGATTGCCGGGGTTATTGCCGTTGTTGATGCCGTGCTGGGCATAGAGTGGGCTCGGGCCGCCGACGCCGTAGAAGCGGTCGCCGATATCGCGCTCCTGCATCACCAGCATGTCCGCTTCGCCGGGAAATAGGGGCGGGGTGCCCTTCGATTGCACCTTGAGGAAAATTTCCGCGATGCGCGCCGCTTTGGAATAGCGCATGGACTCGCGCGTCAGAGTGAAGCCGCCGCTTTCGTGGCCGCACTGCGCCAGCACATGCGCAAGGCGCAGCGGGCTGTCGACCTTGGCGTCGGCGAGTTGGTCGTCGCCGGCGTCCCACGCGCCGAGATATTCTGGCCGTGCTGTCGGCGCGATGCGCCGGACGACGTCGATGGCGCGCATCATCGCGATGGTCTCCCCCGTTTGGCCGAATTGGCGTAAAGCTGCGCTTTGCGCCGTTGCCATTATAGGTTGCTCTGCGAAGTTGTCATGACGCCGATTTGGCGCTCCCATCACCTGCGCCGAGGTGGCCCTCAGAACGCATTTTAAACCATTGAAAATACAATGATAATTACCATGTACGGGACATGATTTCGGGTGGCAGAACGCCCGTGAATCAGCTACAAAAACTTGATCTTCGCGAACCTGCAGGAACCCATTTTTGTCTGATACCGAAACACCGAAATCGGGGGACGGAAGTCCTTCCGACGTACGCCCCGTGTCG
>Ga0193699_10000950_pt1 | contig 11690 bp, 12 predicted proteins | sample L3c2metaG_FD_160095 | JGI IMG/M metagenome (GOLD analysis project Ga0193699, IMG submission 160095) | Soil microbial communities from a riparian zone of the East river system, Colorado, United States - L3c2 | ecosystem: Environmental > Terrestrial > Soil > Riparian zone | place: USA: East... | reverse complement strand
GACCGTCCTCCTGTCCTCCCGTCCGACTGTCCTCCCGTCAGACTGTCCGACTGTCCGACTGTCTCACCGTCGCGCACAGCGACCGCACCGGACACACCCCGCATCGCGCCACGCGGGCCGTGCACACCAGCGCACCCAGCTCCATCAGCGCCTGGTTGTGCGTCCAGGTCGCCGGGCCCGTGCGAGGCAGCAGCTCGCGGGCGATGGACCAGAGACGCTTCTGCCCGCGGCCGGACTTGAGCTCCACGTCCGGAGCGAACACACGTTTGAGCACCCGCGCGACGTTCGTGTCCACCAGCTCGGCGCGACGCTCGTAGGCGAACGAGCTCACGGCTCCCGCCGTATAGGCCCCGACCCCGGGGAGCGCACGCAGCGCCGTCGCGTCGGCGGGAAGCACTCCGCCCGCGTCGCGTCCGTGATCGGTCACCACCTTCGCCAGCGCATGGAGATTCCGCGCGCGGGCGTAGTAGCCCAGCCCCGCCCACGCCTCCGTCACCCGCTTCGGGCGCGCCCGTGCGACGTCGTGCAGCGTGGGAAAGGTGGAGAGGAACTCCGCGTACTTCGGTACGACGCGCGAGACCTGCGTCTGCTGGAGCATCAGCTCGGAGACGAGCACGCGATACGGGTCGCGCGTCTTCCGCCACGGCAGGTCGCGGCCGTTCGCGCGGAACCAGCGGCGGAGCAGCGTCCCGAAGCGCCGGCCGCGCTCCACGTCGATCGGCCGGTCCGGCGCGGCCCGTCGTGCGCGGCCCTTTGCCCGAGCGCTCAATGCGGCGTCCACTCCGGCGACGCCGTGAACAGGCCGTCCACGAAGCCGATGCGGTGCGCGAGGACGAGTCCGAAGGCGATGCTCGCCACGCCCGACGCGATGCGCAGCGTGCGGTTCATCCCGACGAAGCGACGCGACGCGAACAGCGCCGGCGCGGCGATCGAGGCAGTAACGAGGAGCATGCCGGCGATCGTGCCGACGCCGAACACGGTGAGATACCCCACCGCCCGGGGCGGATCGGGAATCAGTGCGACCTGGGGCAGCGTCGCGACCGCGGCCGAGCCGGCGAGGCCGTGGACGAAGCCGACGGTGAGCGGACGCGCCGTGCTGTCGGCGACGCGGCGCTCGCCGCCCGCCAGCGTCAGCAGGCCGAGCACGACGAGCATGACGGCGACGGCGAACTCCAGGGAGAGCCCGACCCGTGGCGGGATGCCGTCGAGCTGCACCCTGAGCACGATGATCGCCCCGCCGACGAGGAGGATCGTGGCGGTGTGGCCGATTCCCCAGAGGACGCCGGTGCGCGCCGCCCGGGCGAGCGATCGCTGCTGAGAGACGATCGTCGTCACGGCGACGACGTGGTCGGGGTCGGTCGCGTGCCGCATGCCGAGCAGAAAGCCGAGCGCCAGGACGCTGAAGAGGGCGGTCAACATGGGGGAGAAAGCTAATATGCCGGGTATCCCCCCGCCCAACGCCGGACGACGCACGGCGCTGCGAAAAAAAATGCCGTGAATGGCGCCGGGAATACCGAATCCCTACCACTTCACCGCGCCGAATTGGAGCTCGCCGACCAGGTCACGACCGCACGGCGATGCGGCGTTTACCCTGCTGCGCCCTCTTCAGACTGTTGGGCGCGAGGATGCGGGCGGTACATGATCACGTTCGCCCGCTCGAGCGTGATCAGGCCACCGGCGATCATCTCGTCCAGCTCCGGCAGGATCGCGTCGATCCGTTCAGCTGTCTCGATGCATTCGACGATGATCGGCAGATCGAGTGAGAGGACCTCGATGCGATCGGTGTGCAGCGTCGAGCTCGCGCCGAAGCCCATGATTGCGCGCAGTACGGTGGCGCCGGCGTAGCCACGGCCGCGCAGGAGCTCGACGATCGCGGCATAGAGCGGCTTCCCCTCGTACTTGTCGCGCTCCCCGATGTGAATGCGCATGAGGACCCGCTCGCCCTTCAATCCGTGCATGCTCCCTCCCCGGGTCGAACGTCAGTCAGAGCCGCTCCCGGAACGCGAGCAGCTCGCGCGCCAGGATGAAGCCGCAGAAGGTGGCGACGATCGAGAGGACCACGCTGCCGAGCACGTACGCGCCCGCGCGCTCGTACTGGCCCTCTTCGATGAGAGCGGCGGTCTCGAAGCTGAAGGTGGAGAAGGTCGTGTACCCACCGCAGAAGCCGGTCGTGAGCAACGCGCGCATCTCCACGCTCACCGCCGGCGTCGACAGCGCGTATCGGATGACGAAGCCGAGGAGGAGACTGCCCGTGACGTTCACCAGCAGCGTGCCCCAGGGGAACGCCGCGCCGAATCGGTGGTGGATCGACGACGCCAGATAGTAGCGCGACACGCCGCCGACGGCGGCACCGATCGCGATCGCCCAGAACATTCTCACCGGCACCTCTGCATGCAGGCCCCCGCGTTGGCATCTGCCGCTTTGCGAATCGCGCGTCGACAATCTATCCTCCCGGGCATGTCCGCGCCCATCACGATTGCCGACGTCCGCGCCGCCCGCGAACGCCTCGCGCCCCATCTCGCCGCCACCCCGCTGCGCCAGTATCCGCAGCTCGACGCGGCGTTCCCGTGACTCTCCCTGCTCGTGAAGCACGAGAACGTCCAGCCGACCGGCTCGTTCAAGGTCCGCAACGGCCTGGCGACGGTCACCGCGCTGGGTGCCGCCGAGCGGGCGGCGGGGATCGTCGGCGCGTCGACCGGGAATCATGGGCTCGGGCTCGCGTTCGCCGGCCGGCAGCTCGGCGTGCCGGTCACGATCTGCGTGCCGCTCGGCAACAACCCCGAGAAAAACGCCGCGCTGCGCGCCTGGGGAGCGCTGGTCGTCGAGGGCGGTGCCGATTACGACGAGGCGGTGGCCGTCGCCCAGGGCCTCGTCGAGTCCGAGGGACGCACGCTCGCGCACTCGACGAACAATCCGCACGTGCTGTCCGGCGCGGGGACGATGTCGCTCGAGCTCCTCGAGCAGGCGCCCCGGCTCGACACGCTCATCATCGCCATCGGAGGCGGCTCGCAGGCAGTGGGCGCGATCACCGTTGCGCGCGCGCTGCGCCCCGGCCTGCGTGTGATCGGCGTGCAGGCGGCCGGTGCATCCGCGGCGCATGACGGGTGGCATGCCGGCGCCCCCCGCCGCACCGAGCGCGCCGCGACGTTCGCCGAGGGAGTCGCCACGCGCTCGACCTACGAGCTGACTTTTCCGACCCTGCTCGAGGGGCTCGCCGGCTTCATCACCGTCACCGACGCCGAGATTGCCGACGCGGTGCGGCTGATCCTGTCATCCACCCATCACCTCGTGGAGGGCGCGGGGGCGATGGGCGTCGCCGCGGCGCGGAAGCTCGCCCCGGAGCTGCAGGGTCAGACGGTTGGCGTGATCTTCTGCGGAGCGAACATGGATTCGGCGGTGTTGAGGCGGATACTGAATCGGGAGATGTGAAGGACGGAGGCTCGGTGCCGGTGCCCGGAAGCCCGGTGCCCGGAGGCCGCATCCGCGCATGCGCGCATCCGCCTCAGCTCACCTTCCGTGTCTTTCGCTTCAGAAAGTCCATCAGGATGAACTGGCCGAGCGTCATCGTCGTCGTGAAGTAGGCCTTGCCGCGGCTGATCTCGCTCATCCGCTTCACGAACTCCACGAGCGCGCGATCGCGAGCGAGCATGAAGGTGTTGATCATGATCCCCGAGCGCCGGCAGGCCGCCACTTCCTGCAGCGTCTTCTCGATCACCGTGACGTCGAGGCCGAACGAGTTCTTGTAGATCTGCCCATCCGGCATCGTCAGCGCGCTCGGCTTGCCGTCCGTGATCATGATGATCTGCCGCATGTCCTTCTTCTGCGCCATCAGCAGGCGGCGCGCGAGCTTGAGCCCTTCGGCGGTGTTCGTGTGATAGGGCCCCACCTGCGCGCTGGCCAGCGTGGCGAGCGGGATCTCCTCGGCGCCGTCGTGGAAGAGCACGACCTTGATCGAGTCACCCGGGAACTGGGTCCTGATCAGGTGGGTCAGCGCCAGGGCGACTTTCTTGGCTGGTGTAAAGCGGTCTTCGCCATACAGGATCATCGAGTGCGAGCAGTCGAGCATCAGCACTGTGGCGCAGCTCGAGCGGTACTCGGCCTGACGGACCATGAGGTCGCTGTACTCCAGCGTCATGGGAACACTGATGTCTCCGCTCCGGATCATGACGTTCTTGAGCGTCTCGTTGACGTCGATGTTGAGCACGTCGCCGAACTCGTAGTGCTTGCTCCAGCCGTCGGCCTCGATGCCGGTGGCGAGGTACGGCGTGTCGTGGCTGCCGAAGCTCGACTTGCCGAGCGAGCCGAGGAGGCTGCGCAGGGTCTTGTAGCCGAGGAAGTCGATCCCCTTCTCGGTGAGGTTGAAGTTCACGTCGCGCGCCGCGGCCTGCGCGACGGAGCCCTTCCCCTCGAGGGGCTGGTGGCCGGCCGGCATCTGCGGCGGGGTGTCGAGATTCAGGTACCCCTCGTCGATCAGCCGCTTCACCAGATCGTCGAGCAGCTTGGCGAGCTTGGCCTGCGCCTCCTCGTCCCCCTCTCCACGCAGCGCCTCCAGCATCTCCGGGGAGAACTGGCCGCTCTCCATGAGGGCCTGGAGGATCGCTTCCCGCAGCGCGCTGAGGGAGCGGTCGCCGGGATCCTCGAAGCCCATGCCGTAGTACGGCTGCCCTTCGCCCCCGGCGAAGCCGGATTGGAGCAGGAAGTCGGCGAGCTTGTCGAGCAGCGACTGGAGATCGACCGCGTCGGCCATCTCCGGCGAGAACTTGCTGTAGGTATGAAAGCGCATGGCCTCTCCTCCCGGTTGTAGTAATACTCGCCGGCACGCGAAGGTGCCACGTCATGGGGCGCCCCGTCAGCCAGCGAAGCACGCGCCGCCCTATATTGCGCCCGTGCCCGCTACCACATCGTCAATGAATCCGTTTCGGGTCGTCATCCGACACCGAAACTTCCGGATCTTCCTCTTCGGCCAGACGCTGTCGCTCATTGGGACCTGGATGCAGACGATGGCGCAGGGGTGGCTGGCGCTCGAGCTCACGAACAGCGCCTTCCTCGTCGGCCTGGTGGCGACGGCGACCTCGATCCCGATCCTGCTCTTCACCATGCACGCTGGCGTGCTCGTGGACCGGGCGGACAAGCTGCGCCTCGTGCGGATCGCGCAGAGTGCCTACCTGCTCGAGGCGGCGGTGCTCTGGCTGCTCGTGGCCACCCACCGCATCACGATCGGCTCGCTGCTCGGCCTCGCCTTTCTCAGCGGCCTCATTGCGTCGATCGAGATCCCGGCGCGGCAATCGATGTTCATCGACCTCGTGGGGCGCGACGACCTCCCCGAGGCGATCGCCCTCAACACGAGCGGCTTCAACCTCGCGCGCGTCGTGGGTCCGGGCATCGCCGCGGTCGTCATCGCGCGCCTCGGAATCTCGTGGTGCTTCTTCCTCAACGCGGTGAGCTTCGTCGCAGTGCTCGTCGGACTGTTCATGATCCAGCTACCGCCGCACAAGCCGCATCCGGGTCACGCGCGGCCCTGGATCGGCGTGCAGCAGGCGCTCCGCTACATGGGCAGCACGCCACGGGTGCGCGCCCTGATGATCATGGTCACGGTGTACTCCATCCTCGGCGTACCGGTGCTCGCGCTGATGCCGGTGGTCGCGCGCGACATGTTCCACCTCGGGGCGGCGGGATACGGGCTCCTGCTCTCGTTCCTCGGCATCGGCGGGCTGGCGGGAGCGCTGTCCCTCGCCGCCGTCGGCCATCGGATCTCGCGCACGCGACTGCTCCTCGTCGCGTCGATGACGTGGCCCGTGCTGCTGATCCTCTTCGCCTTCACCGCCCGGCCGTGGGTGGGCTACGTGCTGCTGCTCGGCATCGGCTGCACGATGATCCTCAACGGCGCGATCGCGAACGGGCTGCTTCAGCAGACCGTCCCGAACGAGCTGCGCGGCCGGATGATGGCGGCCTACGGGCTCGTCGTCGTGGGACTCGCACAGGTCGTGGGCGCCTTCTCCGCCGGTTCGCTCGCCGATCTGATGGGCGTCCGCGCGACGATCGCCCTCGCCGCGGTGGCGATGTTGCTGTATGGCGTGTGGGCGTTCTTTCGTCGGCCAGAGCTGCGGACACTCGAAGACTCGGATGTACGCGACTTGCCCTTCCGTAGCGGCGATCTGGGGCGCAACGAGGCGATCGAAGCCTTGCCGGTTGGCCGTCGCCTGGCATCGGCGGATGAGGATCTGGAGCGACTGAAGCGACTCGCGGACCGGCGCGGACCGGACTCGCGATGATCGGCCGTCAGAGATCGGTGTTGATCCGCGTCACGCCGAATCGCTCCCGCGCCACCCTCGTCACCAGCTCCGCCGCGCCGTCGAGCCCCAGCCGTGCCGTGTTGACGCACAGGTCGTAGTTGGCGAGGTCCCGCCAGTCGCGCTTGAAGTGGTGCTTCACGTACTCCTCGCGCTGGTGGTTCATCTCCGTGACCTTCTTGCCCGCTTCGTCGAACGGGATGTCCAGCACCTCCACCGCGTACCGCACCAGTTCCTCGAACGGCGCGTAGCAGAAGATGTGGAGCGCGTCGGTGCGCGCGGCCAGCATGCACTGCGCCCCGCGGCCCACGAGGACCGCCGGACCGGCCCGCACCGCGTCCTCGATCACCAGGCGCGTCATCAACACCATCCGCTCCTCGCTCGGTTGCGCCGCGAGGTCGCCCACCATCGGCATCATCTCGGGGACGCCGAGCGCCATGGCTGTCGCCATCCGCTCGACGAGCGAGGGGACGCGCTCCTCGCGCGCCGACACCTCGGCCGGGGTCATGCGGAGCCGCTGCGCGACCTGCTCGACCACGGCGTTGTCGTACAGCGTCCATCCCAACGCGCGGGCGACCCGCTCGGCCACCTCCGAGCCGCCGGATCCGTACTGTCGCGAAATCGTGATGATCGCCATCAGCCGCTTCCGCGATCGAGGGTGCGTATCCGCACCTGCTCCACCACGGAGAACCCCAGCGCCGACCACGCCCCCTCGGCCGACTCGCTGCCCGCCACGTTGTGGAGGCGCATCTGGTCGAGGCCGCGACCGCGCGCCCACCGGTCGGCCGCGCGCAGCAGCGCGCGCAGCACGCCGCGCCGGCGCGCGGCGGGGCGCACGTAGGCCGACGACACGTACGCGTAGCGCGCCGGCTCGAGCAACGGCGATCCGATCGACTCGACGCAACGCAGCACGCCGACGACGCCGCCATCGAGCTCGGCGAGGAAGATCACCTCCATCGTCGAACGGAGCTGGGTGGCGAACAGCCCGCGCGCGCGATCGCTCACGTCCGGGCGCAGCCGCCCGTAGATCGGATGCTCGGGATGCTCCCGCAACAGCGCGAGCCGCAGCTCGACGACCGCCTCGATGTCGTTCGGCGTCGCCGCTCGGATGCGGATGCGAGCCGGGCCGGTGCCCGCCGCCGCGACCGACGTCGATGCTCCCCCCCCGGGCGCGTTGGCCATGATCAGGCGGACAGACCGCCGCCGAAGAAGTCCTCGTTCGGTCGACGACGGCGCTTCTCCGGCTCCGCTCGCCCATAGAGCCCGCCGTCGGACCGCGAGATCCGCTTGCGCGCCACGAGCGCCTCGAGCACGAGCTCGCACGCCGCCACCGTCATGGCCGCGTCGCCGTTGGGCGCCAGGCCCACCCGGCGAACCAGCTCGATGAGCCCCGGTACGACGCCGAACGCCGCGGCCATCGCTTCGGACCGCTCGTCGTCCGAGACCTGGAGCGCGCCCCCCTCGTCGAACCAGATCACGATGTCGTCCACGTTCACGCCACCCGCCCGCTCCTGGAAGGTGGCGTCCGCGGCGCGGCGGATCAGCTCCCGCGCGATGGCATGACCGCCCACCAGCTCTCCCTCGTACTCCAGCTCGATCTTGCCCGTGATCGCCGGCTGGGCCGAGTAGACGTCGGAGATGCGCGGCACGACTTCCACCTCGCCCGTGACGATGGCGCGGCGCTCCGAGTTGGAGATCACGTTCTCCATCACGCTGATCGGCATCCGCTGCGACACGCCCGAGCGGCGGTCGATGCGCTTGTCGGTGCGGGCCTCGAACGCGACGCGCTCGACCACCTCGCTGATGAAGTCCGGGATGCGGACCCGCTTGCCGTCGCGCTCCGTCCACGCCTCCTGCTCGGTGATCGCCATGCCGAGTTGCACCGTCTCGGGATAGTGCGTGATGATCTCGCTCCCGATCCGGTCCTTGAGCGGCGTGATGATCTTGCCGCGCGCCGTGTAGTCCTCGGGATTCGCCGTGAAGCACAGCTGCACGTCCAGCGGGAGCCGCACCGGGTAGCCCTTGATCTGGACGTCGCCCTCCTGCATCACGTTGAACAGGCCGACCTGCACCTTCCCCGCCAGATCGGGGAGCTCATTCAACGCGAAGATGCCGCGGTTGGCCCTCGGCAGCATGCCGTAGTGGATCGTCAGCTCGTCCGACAGCACGTGCCCGCCGCGCGCCGCGCGAATGGGGTCGAGGTCGCCGATCATGTCGGCGATCGTCACGTCCGGCGTCGCGAGCTTCTCGACGAAACGGCTGTCGCGGCCGACCCACGCGATCGGCGTGTCGTCGCCCGCATCCGCCAGCAGGTTCTTCGCGTACCGCGAAATCGGGGCGAAGGGATTGTCGTTCACCTCGCTCCCGGCGACGATCGGCAGCGCGTCGTCCATCAGGTCCACGAGCGCGCGCAGGATGCGCGACTTCGCCTGCCCCCGCAGTCCGAGCAGGATGAAGTTGTGGCGCGAGAGGAGGGCGTTGACGATCTGCGGCATCACCGTCTCCTCGTACCCGATGACGCCGGCGAAGAGCGGGCCGCCCGCCGCGAGGCGGACCAGCAGGTTCTGGCGCATCTCGTCCTTCACCGACCGCAGGCGGCGGTCGGGTGCGCCGAACGGCGTGCGCTTGAGCGCGCCGAGAGTTTCAGGGTGCGACGACAAACCATGCCTCCGGGCAGGAACCGAATCTATCGGGAATCAGCGCGGCGGGGCGAGGCCACGCAAGTGCATTGTAACCCCGACGGGCGGTTGAGTTCGCGTTGCGACATGAGGCGTCTGCCGCCGCTCTTCCCCAGCCCGATACCAGTTCCGAATTCCGCGCCGCACGCCCCGCGATTCACCCCTCACGACGCGCCGCACAAGGCAACGCGCTCCGCCTCACGACGCGCCGCAAGCCGCCCCTCCTCACGCCAGATTCACTTCCACCTGATTGTCGTAGAACACCGGCCCGTGCCCCAGGTCGGTCTCGCGCTGCGACGTCGTCTGGTTCGCGTTGGCGCCGTCTCCGGCCAGCTTTCCCCACCAGATCGACGGCGCCCATGCGACGCCCTCCCGAATCGACGCCTCCACGCGTGCCTTCGCGAGAAAGGCGCCGCGATCGTTGTGCACAGTGACCATCACGCCAGCGCTGATGCCGCGCCGCTCGGCGTCGGCGGGGTGCAGCAGCACCTCCGGCTCGCGCGCCTGGCGCCGCAGCGAGGTGACGTTGGCGAACGTGGTGTTCAGGAAGGTGTGCGCCGGCGACGAGATGAGGGTGAGCGGATAGCGCCGCACGCGCTCCGGATCGCGCTCCACCGACTCGTACGGCGGGATGTAGTCGGGCAGCGGGTCGAGCCCCAGCTCGGCCATTCGCGCGGACTGGAGCTCGCACTTGCCGCTCGGCGTCGGGAACGCGCCATCCGCGTAGGGCAGATACGGCGTCGGCACGTTGAGGCGCATCCAGCCACGCGCGAGCAGCTCGTCGAGTGTGACCCCCTTCAACTTCGGCGACGTGGCCCCGAGCGCCTGACCGATGATCGTCAGGTCGTCGTCGCGCATCGCCTCGTGCGTCATCCCCATCCGTGCCGCCAGGAGCCGGAAGATCTCGCTGTTCGGCTTCGCCTCGCCGATCGGGGCGATCGACGGCCGGTTCAAGGTCACGTAATGATGACCGTAGGCGAGGTGCAGGTCCCAATGCTCGAGCTGCGTCGTGGCAGGCAGCACGATGTCGGCCCAGTCGGCGGTGTCGGTCTGGAAGTGCTCGAGCACGACGGTGAACAGGTCCTCGCGCGCGAGCCCGCGCAGCACCGCGTTGCGGTCGGGCGCGACCGCGGCGGGGTTGCTGTTGTACACGATCATCGCCTTCACAGGGGGACCGCCGACGCCGGCATCGGGCATCGTCAGCGCGTCGCCAAGCCGGATCATGTTGATCGTGCGCACGGCCGGGCTCAGGTCGGGGCGCGCGATGGCGGCGCGGTCGAACTGGAAGTTGGCCGACGTCGAGAGCTGCACTCCGCCACCGGGCCGACGCCAGTGTCCCGTGATCGCCGGCAGGCAGGCGATGTTGCGCACGGCCATCCCGCCGCCCGCATGCCGCTGGAGGCCGTAGTTCACGCGGATGAACGCGGCCTTCGCGCGTCCGTATCGCTCGCCGAGCGAGACGATGACCTCCTCGGCAAGCCCCGTCACCGCCGCGGTGCGCGATGGTGTCCACTCGGCGGCGCGCTGGCGGAGCTGCTCGTGGCCCAGCGTGTGGCGCTCGAGGAAGTCGCGGTCCTCGAGCCCGCGCGCGAACACGACGTGCATCATTCCGAGCGCGAGCGCCGCGTCGGTGCCTGGCCGGATCGCGTGCCACTCGTCGCATTGCAGCGCCGTGCGCGTCTGGATCGGATCGATGCAGATGATCGGCGCACCGCGCTCCTTCGCCTTCAGGATGAAGGGCCAGAGATGCGGATTGGCGGTGAGGGTATTGGTTCCCCAGAGCAGCACGAGGTCGCTGTCGGGCACGCCCTCGCTGTCCGCGCCGACGTTGGCGCCCACGGTCATGCGCATGCCGACCGTGCCCGCCATCGAGCAGATCGTGCGGTCGAGCATCGACGCGCCGAGGAGGTGAAAGAATCGACGATCCATCGACTCGCCCTGCACCATCCCCATCGTGCCGGCGTACGAGTATGGAAGGATCGCCTGCGGGCCGTCGGGCGATCGCGCGATCGCGCCGAGTCGGTCGGCGATCTCGCCGAGGGCCTCGTTCCAGCCGATCGCCTCGAAGCGTCCGCTCCCCTTCGGCCCCACCCGACGCAGCGGCGTTCGCAGCCGCTCCTCATGATAGGTGCGCTCGACGTAGCGGTTCACCTTCGCGCACAGAAACCCTTGCGTCACTGGATGGTCGGGGTCGCCGGCGACGCGGACTGCCCGGCCGTCCTGGACCGTCACGAGCATGGCGCAGGTATCGGGGCAATCGTGCGGGCACGCGCCGCGCACGACTCCGTCGCGAGGAATTTCGAGGTGGGGCTGGGCGGCGACGCTGGTCATCGAGCGGGAGGAGGGAGTGCCCGCAAGCTAGCGCCAGCCGGAGAGCCGGGCCACTGACGATTCTTGTCCTCTCCAGTAACTCGTTGTATCGCTATGCCTTACCGAGCTCGTGAAAACATACGTTGTCAACGGGACGGGAGCCGGCGAGCCGACGATCGCGACAAATTGCTGGGCACGCAGAGGAAGCCGTTGGCCTATCGTGACTTGGCATCTTCAATCCGCTCTTGACAGCGGGACTGCGAAATCTAAGTTTCCCGTCGCTGAAGGCCGGCACCGCATCGCGTGCACGGACCAACGCGTCATACACACCAAGACCTACTCAGGAGAATTACATGAAGCGCCTGGCCCTTGTCGCCGCCGTGCTCGTCATCGCCGCCTGCAGCACGAAGGA
>Ga0193699_10000948_pt1 | contig 11707 bp, 6 predicted proteins | sample L3c2metaG_FD_160095 | JGI IMG/M metagenome (GOLD analysis project Ga0193699, IMG submission 160095) | Soil microbial communities from a riparian zone of the East river system, Colorado, United States - L3c2 | ecosystem: Environmental > Terrestrial > Soil > Riparian zone | place: USA: East River... | reverse complement strand
CGGTCCGGCTCTTCGACGCGTGGACCACGCTGCCGGCCGGGCCCGCGTCGCTCGCCGCCAAGACCGGCTCGCGGATCCTGCCGCTCGCCATCCGGCGTCGAGCGGACGGCGACTTCCACGTGTCGTGGTCGGAACCCATCGAGGTCGCCTCGTCTGCGCCGGCCGACCTCCAGGCCGCGACCCAGGCGCTCGCCGATGCGCTGGCAGCCACGATCGGAGCGGCGCCGCACCAGTGGTACAGCTTCAAGCCGATGTGGCCCGAAACCGCCGAGGAGGCGGCCGAGCTCGCCCAGCGGGCTGCCATGATGCAGGCCGGCGGGTCACGCGCTCAGGCCGCCATCAAGGAGGCGCTGGCGCCCGAGGCCGGGAACCCGCCATGGCCGATCGAACCCGTCGCGGAGCCCGACACTGCCCTGGACGCGGCGAGCGCGGCCCCGGGCCAGCCGGAGGGTGCCGGCACGTGACGACCGCGCGGGCCACGGGCACGCCCTTCCAGCGGCTCCGAGCCTCTGGCCTGGCCGCCGTGTCGTGGATCGCCTGTCACCTGCCTGAAGGACCGCTCATCCGCCTGGCCGACGTCTCCGCGGACCTGCTGTACCGCCGCTCGCCGCAGAAGGCGGCACAGGCTCGACGGAACCTTCGCCGGATCGTGGACCACCTCGTCGCGAACGGAACCGCGGAGCCGCGGATCGTGGCGGCAGCCGGCGATCCACAGCGGCTCGAGGCGCTCGTCCGGGCCGCATTCCGCCACCACGCCCGCTACTACCTCGAGGTGATGCGGGCGCCGGCGGTCGACGACCGCGTCTTTGCCCGGATCGAGGTCGAGAACCCGGAGCTCGTGGAGGCCGTCCTGTCGGCCGACCAGTCATCGCTCTTCGTCAGCGCCCATCTCGGGCCGATCGAGCTGCCGGCGGTGTTCCTCGCCAAGCGCAGCGGGCGTCGCGTGACGGCACCGATGGAGACGCTGGGCGACCCCGCCCTCCAGCGCTGGTTCGAGCGAACGCGGGGCGTCTTCGGCGTCCACATCGTCGGCCTGCGTGAGGCGCGACGAGAGCTCCTTGCCGCGCTCCGACGCGGCGAGATCGTGGGGATCGTCGCCGACCGTGACATCACGGGCGGCGGGATCGAGGTGCCGCTCTTCGGCTCGCCGGCGCCGCTGCCGGCCGGGCCGGCGCTCCTGCTCACGGAAATGGACGTGCCGTTCCACGCGGCGGGCATCTGGCGGACCGGCCGGGGCCGCTACCGCGGCAGGCTCGTCGAGATCCCGGTCGTCCGGGAGGGCTCGCGGCGGGAGCGGATGGTCGGGACGCTGGCGAACGAGGCGCGCGCGTTCGAGGAGCTGATCTCGCAGGCACCGGAGCAGTGGACCGCGGTCTTCTTCCCGATCTGGCCGGATCTGGAGGCCGAAGCCGCCGCGGGCGCGACGACGACGTCGCGGCCGGATCCGGGATTGGTCCACGGCACCGAGACCCACGACGCGGCCGCCGCCGCCTCGCTGCCCGAGGTCGTCCGATGACCGATCGACTCGGCCGGTCGGACCTCCACATCCACACCCTCGCATCGGACGGGACGTCGGGGATCATCGAGATCCTCGATCACGTCGAGCGCGCCACCGACCTCGACGTCATCGCCATCACGGACCACGAGCGGATCGACGCCGCCCTTGCCGCACGGACGATCGCCCGCGAGCGCGGGATGCGGGCGGAGGTCGTCGTCGGCGAGGAGGTCTCGACGCTCGGCGGCCACCTCCTGGCCCTGTTCATCGAGGAGCGCGTTCGACCGCTCCGCTCACTCCGCACGACGATCGGCGAGATCCATGAGCAGGGCGGCCTGGCGATCCCGGCCCACCCGCTCGTCCCCTATCCGCTGTGCGCCCAGGGCTGGGTCTTGCGTCGCCTCCTCGAGGACCGCGACCCGCGGGTCCGACCCGACGCGGTCGAGGCCTTCAACCCGACGACGCTCGGCCGGCCGTGGCACGCGAAGGTCGTCCGGTTCGCCGCCGAGCATGGCCTCGCCACCGTCGGCAACAGCGACGCTCACGAGGCCGCGGCGATCGGGATCGGCTGGTCGACGTTCCCGGGCCGCACCGCCGAGGACCTGAGGGCGGCGATCCTCGCGAGCCAGACCCATCATCACGGATCGTTCCAGGCCACCGGCGGCCAGCTCGCGACCTTCGGGCGGCAGCTGCGGAAGTACTCGCGCGACATGAGCGCCACGGTCCGCGGGCGTGTCCGACGCGACGGATCCGCCCGCGATCTCGGCTACCCGGGTGGCAGCCACCGTCCGCCCCGGTTCGAGGAAGCCTGGGCGTCGCTGCGTGAAGCCGCGGACCGTGAAGCAGAGCGCGAAGGCACCGGCCGGAGCGAGCCGGGCCGGTGAAGATCGGGCTCGTCTCGCCGTACGTCTACCCGCTGCCAGGCGGCGTCACCCAGCACGTCCGCTACCTGTACGAGAACCTCCGGCTGCGCGGCCACGACGTCCGGATCCTGACGAGCAGCCACGGCCTCCAGCGGGCATCCGAGGGCGACGTCATCCGGATCGGCAAGGGTTTCTCGATGCCGGTCAACGGGTCGGTCGGGACGATCACCCTGTCGCCGCGGTTCGTCTCCCAGGTCCGCGACATGCTCGCCCGCGAGCATTTCGACCTGCTCCACTTCCACGAGCCGTTCGTGCCGTTCCTGTCGCCGATCATCCTGCGCCTGTCGACGAGCGTGAACATTGCCACCTTCCACGCGTACGGTGGCTTCTCGCCGTCGTACGAGTTCGGCAGCAAGGTCATGAAGGGTGAGGCCGCCCGGTTGCACGGCCGGATCGCGGTCAGCGGTGCCGCGAAGCACTTCATCGACCGCTATTTCCCGGGCGATTACAAGGTGATCCCCAACGGCGTCGACGTCGACCGGTTCCGGCGCGCGGTCCCGATCGCCCGCTGGCAGGACGGGACGAGCAACCTCCTCTTCGTCGGCCGCCATGAGCCGCGCAAGGGCCTGCTCGACCTCCTCAAGGCCTACCGGATCCTGCGCAAGACCGGCTGCAACTGCCGGCTGCTCGTGGTCGGGACCGGGCCACTTGGTCGGGAGGCACGCCGCTATGTCGCGACGCGGCGGCTCCAGGGCGTCGAGTTCCTCGGCCGCGTGTCGGACGAGGAGAAGGCCCAGCTCTTCAGGACGGCCGACGTGTACGTCTCACCGGCGACCGGCGGGGAATCATTCGGGATCGTGCTGCTCGAGGCGATGGCCGCAGGGACGCCGATCGTCGCGTCCGACATCCACGGCTACAAGGGCGTCCTCCGCCGCGGCCGCGAGGGCCTCCTCGTTCCGCCGCGGGAGCCAAAGGAGCTCGCCGGGGCAATCGCCCGCCTTCTCCGCGATGACGAGCTGCGGACCGAGATGGGCGAGGCCGGCACGGCCCGTGCGCAGGAGTTCAGCTGGGAGCGGGTCACCGCCAAGGTCGACGACTTCTACAGCCTCGTCATCCGCCGGCTTGCCGCCAGGAACGAGCTGCCCGAGGGCTTCTCGGCCCCGATCCCGCCGTCGCCCCGCGGCCAGCCTGTAGCCGGGCCCGCGCTGATGGTGGCGTCGGCGGTGACCGCCGAGGTCGTCGACTCGGCGGGCTGACCGCTCAGGGCCCCGGTGAGCCCGGCGCCAGGCCTTCGGGACCGATGCCCGCCATTCGGTCGGCCGCCCGTCGTTCGGCCCATGCCAGACGCCAGATCCAGGCGGCGTAGGCGACCACGACGCAGAACAGGAACACCGCCCCGCCCAGGATCGCCGTGACGGGGTCGAGCAGCTTCACCGCCGGACGCGCGACAGTGTTCACCGGGAACTGGAACGCGTAGAGATAGGTCGGCAGGATTCCCTGGTAGGCGCTGGCGATCGCCGCCGGCAATGGCAGCGCCGAGATGTTGGGGTAGACGACGACGAACCAGCCGACGATGGCGGTGATCGCCCCGACGACGAACCGGAGCGCATCGCGGGACGTGGCCACGTACACCGCGAGCAGGAACAGCGGCAGGCCGAGGATGACCGCGACCGGCTCGACCGGGATCCGATCCAGGGTGAGCACCGGGTCGACGCCGAGCCGGCCGACAACGAACAGCCCGACGAGGGCCCCGATCGCCGTCGCCCCGAGCGGCGCGAGCTGGCGGACGACGCCCTGCTCCGGTTCGCCGCGATCCAGCTGGCTCAGCTGGCGCAGGAACACGATGACGGCGACGCACAGGACGACGGCAAGGCCGAGCGTCTGGGCGGTCAGGACGAACTGGGGGATGAGGGGCGGGCAGGCCTGCGAGCCCGGGTTCACCCGCTCGACGCCGACGAAGCCGCAGAGCGGCCGGTCGAACAGCCACATGAGGGCGGGCCCCATGATTGCCGCCGCCGCCGACAGCCTGATGAGGAGCCACGTCCGCCTCGACGCCCCGTGCCAGACCTCGGCGAGCAGGTACGCCAGCCCCATCACGATGAACGGCAGGCTCGTGTAGTAGTGGTACTGGAACGCCGGCCGATCGATCCGCGCCCATGAGACCCACTGGGCCGCGAAGCCGATGCCGATGAGGGCGAGGGCGAGGCTCCGCCGAGCGTAGGCCTGCCACGCGACGAAGGCCATCGCCGGCACGCCGAGCCACCAGATCGCCAGGTTGCCCGCATCGTAGATCGAGGCCGCCGTCGATCCGGCGAAGCTGCCCTGGTAGAACCAGACCGGTTTGAGATCGAACGGCCAGGCCCACCACGGCGAATCCGCTGCGTGCGCCTGCGCCAGGTTGTTGTGGTAGTTGTACATCTGGACCGTCAGGTCGACGAGCGTCTGGCCGGTATGGCCCGGCGGCCACGTTGCGGTGATCCGGTGGCCCTCGATGAACGCCCACGGGATGTACGAGGCCACGTACAAGCCGAGCGGGATGACCAGCAGGCAGACGACCATCCAGAGGACCGGCAGGCCGAGCAGGGCACCTGGCCGGAGCCACGCCTCGGCGGGTGGTGGCGCGGGCGGCGGCAGGAGCGCCGCCGGGTCGCCCGGCGAGGGCCGCCGCGCGAGCGGACCGAGCCCCATTCGCCCGGCGAGGAAGAAACCGGCATAGACGAAGAGGGACAGCAGGACGAGACCGGCGGCGACGTACAGCGGCGTGACCGTCAGCGGTCCGAGCACCAGCTTCGAGCTGGCCTTGCCGAGCGCGACGGCAGCGAGCCCGACGACGACCCCGAGTCCAGCCGGCGCGCCGACGGCGAAGCGGATCTCCTCGTCCGACCAGGCGATCGGGTGGAGGACGCAGACGGCCGCCGCAACGGCGGTGAGCCCGATCATGATCGCGACGAACGGCAGGTTTCCGACGCCGCCCCCGGGCGGCACGGCGATGGCGATGTTGCCGAGGACCGCCGTCATGAAGATCAGCGCCAAGACCAGGACGAGCCGCCCGAGCGCGCTCCTGGCCAGGATCAGCAGCCCCAGCGCCCCGATCGCGTAAAGGGCGACCCATTTCGAGGCGAGGGCCAGGCCGAGCAGGACACCGATAGCCGGCATCGCCACCCAGAACGCGCCTCGCCAGCGCCAGGCACCCGACCACAGCGCCGCGAAGATCGTGTAGGCGCCGATGATCCCGAGGCCGACGTAGGCGTCGTTCATCCCGATCCGCGACTGGACGAAGAACATCCCGTCGGCGATGGCCAGGAGACCGACGAGCAGCCCCACCGTCCGGCGTCTGAAGAGGATCCGGGTGAGCAGGTAGAGAAGGCCCGCCATCAATGCCCCGGCGACGACACCCGGCAGCCGCCAGGCGAACGCATGCTTGCCGACCTCGACGGTTGCCAGCTGGCCGTTCGGGTCGAATGCCAGGATCTGCTGGCGATCATCCGACGGGTACGGCTTGGCGACGTCGACCGCCAGGGCGACGGGCGCGAACGGGAGGCGAGCGTCGGCGAAGACGGCGTTGTCGCGAGGGTCATTGCCGTGCGGCTCGATCACGTAGATCGTCGAGCCCTCACCGTCCGGCGCCGTCCCCAGGACGTGGACCATCTCCGAGGCCTCGTCGAACGCGACCTTCGTCCCGGCCCCCGGCATGGCGATCGTGTGCAGTATCACGGGCCCGTCCGTTGCTTTGGGACCACCGGTCACGATCACCGCGACCGCGCCCGGTGAGCCGTCGATGCCTGCGCCCGTCGTGGCATACAGCTTGTTGTCGTCGATCCCGGTGACCGCGGCGATCCCGCGCGCCCCGCCCTCGAGCTGGATCGTGGAGATGACCTCGCCCGTAGCCGGGGCGACGAACGCGACCCCATCGGCCGAGGCGACACCCACCCGTTCGACATCCTCGATCGCCAGCCCGGCCAGGCGCCCATCGTCGATGGCCTTCTTGACGTCGGCGCGCTGCTTGGCCCCGGACAGCCCGGCGAGGATCACCGGATCGGCGGTCGACGCGAGGCGGGCCTTGTAAGTCGCCACGTCGCCGCCGAGCAGATTGGCGAGCGTCGTCGCGGCGATCCCAGGATCCTCGACGGAGCCCGCCGTCGCGGTGACCGCGGGCCCGGTGCCGGCGGGCGCGAACCCGGCGATACCGGCCAGCGCGACCGAGCCAACACGATCCGCGCTCGTCGTGTCGTACGTCTCGAGCTTGTCGCCGGCGGTCGCCACGAGGAGCGAGGCGCCGTTGTCGGTCACGTACATGCTGGCAACGGCGCCGTCGGCTGTCGCGAAGGGCTCGGGCGCCGGTGGTCCGGTCGCCGGCGCGTTGGCCGTCACGGGGGCGCGCAGGGCGTCAAGCTCGGCGAGAGCGATCGTGACGATCTCGCCGGTGTCGGTCCCGACGTAGAGCTGTTCGGCGACCGGGTCGATCGCCAGACTGTTGGCGCCGGGGATCGGCACCGTTGTGACGAGCTGGCGTGTCTCGAGGTCGTACGAGCGGAGCTCCGAACCGGTAACGACATGGACGCGGTCACCGGCGCGAGCCCGGGGCAAGCTCGGGTCGTCGCGACGCGGCTCGACGAGGGCGTCGCGGACCGGCACCCCGAGATCGCTCGTCCCGCTCACCCGGTCGTCACCGAACGCGACGATGCCGCCGGCCATGACGTACTTGGCAAGATGCGGATGGGTCCACTCGTAGATGTTGTGGGAGATCCCGTAGCGCCAGTCCTGGAGGAACTCCGTCGCGGTGCGGGCGTGATAGACCTCGTCGAAATGCATCTCGTACGGCTCGGCGAGGCGGAAGATCCGGAGCCCGAGGATGGCGACGACGAGGACGACGACGAACCAGGCGTCGAGCTTGTCGAGTCGCCCGCCGGGTTCGTTGACGAGCTCGCCGGAGCGATCCGCCCGTAACGGCCGGTCGAAGAGCCGGCTGCGGAACCAGGTCCAGGCGCCGGCCTCGGCGAAGGACGGCCGCTCCGACCACGTCGGCATGGGCGCTTGTGCCGCGGCCGAGGCGCCCGTGCCGGCCGAAACGCCACCAGTGGCTCGACGGGACAACGAATACCCCGGCATGCCGTCGTCTGCGGCGGCTGCCCGTCGTGCGTCGCCAGAGCTTCGCGTGTGCGACACGGTTGAGTCCTCGACCGTCGGTTCGTCCCCGGCATCGTGGACGCCGATCTCGTCCGCCAGTTTCGCTCCGGCCCTCGGGCGGAGCTGGGCGAACGCCCAGACCGCAACAGCGAGGAACGCCAGCGCGATCACCGTCACGCCAGTAGAGCTGCGGACAGCCTCGCCGATCCCCAGCCAGTCGATGACCCCCGGGTGGTTTTCCGGACCGTAGAGCGTGGTCAGGACCACGTACATGTTGAGGAACGTGCCGATCGACAGGACGACATAGGCGACGAGCCAGCGTCTCGAAACCCCGGCGAGGATCGCGCCGAGGGCGAAGAACGGGAAGAGGTAACGCTCGTGGACGCGGGTCGGCAGGACGAAGAAGGCGATGGCCAGCAGCGTCAGACCGAGCAGCAGCATCTGGCGATCCGGCCGGCGCGCGACGACGACGCAGACGACGGCGAGAGCGGCGATCAGGAGTCCGCTGCCGACGACGAGGGCCGGCACCGGCCCGAACTGCACGGCCACGTTGCAGACGGGCCCTCCCGGCAGCGGCTTGGCGATGAGCGAGTCGCACAGCCATGAGCCGTCCCTGGCGAGGCCGCTACCATCGAGCTCGGCCAGGGCCCACGGGTTGTACGCGTTGACGCTGACGTAGGGATAGCCGCCCGCGGTCTTGAAGATCTGGTCGACGAGACCGCTCTTCAGCGGCGCCCCGTTGCCGCCGATCTCGATGACAGACAGGCCGAACGGCGCGCTCAGGAGCACGGCGGTCAGGAAACCGACAAGGGCGGTGGAGAGGATCCGGATCGGGCGGTCGGTCCGACCCTCCCACGCGCGGAGCCGGGCGAAGATGCCCCGATCGTCGGACCCCGCGTCGAGATCGGTCTCCCGCACCTCCGGCCCCTCGGGTGCATCGCCGGCGGCCCAGAGCGGATCGGGCCGGCCGAAGCCGCCCTTCGGCCAGAGCGCGCGGCGGATCGTTACGACGGCGACGAGCGGGATGAGGATGCCGAGCTGTGGCTTGATGAGCGCCGCGATCACGGTCCAGATGGCGGCCCGCTCCGGTCGATCCCGCCACAGCTCGCGGAGCCCCAGCAGCAGGAAGACGACACCGAAGGAGTCGGCCTGGCCCCACGTGACCGAGTCGAACCAGCTCACCGGGTTGGCGACCGCGATCGCCGCCCCGATGAGCGCCGCGCGGCGGCTCGCCCCGAGCTCGAGGGCCATCGACCAGACGAGCCAGCCGATCGCCACGTCGGCGAGGATCGGCGGCAGCTTGATCATGTCGCCGATATGGCCGGCGGCTCCCGAGATCGCCTGGCTCAGCAGCCCGACGCCATACAGGACATAGAGATAGCCGGGGGTGTAGTCGTGGAAGAAGTCGCGCTGGTAGAAGCCGTTCAGGCCCTCGCTCGCGAGATTGTCGGCCCACGCCCGGAAGGAAACGAGGTCGAACTCGAGGCCGGTTCCGCGGTAGACGTATGCGATGATGAGCCGGAAGGCGAGCCCGAGTGCGAGCACGACGAGGATCGCCCCGACGCCATCTCGCGCCCAGGTCGTCTGTGTCGGTCCGCCCGCGCCCCGGCTCGGCCCGCCCGATCCGCGGCCTGACAAAAGATGGCCTCCTGCACGAGCGTTTCACGAGCGTTTGAGGTGGACCGCAGGGTAGCACAGGGTCGATTGCTGGCGTCCCGGGACGACCTCGACAGCACTCGCAACGGCGACAGCCGGGCCACCGACGGCCGGGTCGCAGCGAGGCTGGCGTCCGTCGCCATCGGCCTGGGCCTGGTCGTGATCGCCCTGTACGTCTACACCCTCACCCACCCGTACCGCTTCTACGACCACTTCGAATGGCAGGCCCAGGCATTCCTCGAGGGCCAGGCGGCGATCCGTTACCCGGTCAAGGCCACCGCGGACTCGCCGGGCAACTACTTCTTCCAGGATGTCCTGCCGGTCCCTTCGTCTGACGGGGTCGATCGGGGCCTCATCCCGTTCCCGCCGCTGCCGGCCCTGGTCCTCCTGCCCTTCATCGCCGCGTGGGGCATGGCCGCCGATGGCCAGATGATCTTCGCGATCCTCGGCGCGATCGACGTGGGGATTGCCTGGTGGGTCCTGGGGCGGCTGCCGATCCGGCGCTCGGTGCGGATCGCCACGACGATCTTCTTCGGCTTCGGGACGGTGTTCTGGTACGCCGCCCAGATCGGCACCACGTGGTACCAGGCGCACGTCGTCGCCGTCGGTCTGGCGCTCCTGGCGGTCGGCCTCGCGATCGGGGCTGACCCGGATGCGGCGGTCGACGAGGATGACCTGCCGGATCGACCATCGGATGCGCGACAACCGACGGGTCTCAGTCGCCTGATCAGCGGCCGCCAGTTCCTCGCCGGGTTCCTGTTCGGGCTGGCCTGCGCGGCCCGCCTGACGATGATCTTCGCGGCCCCGTTCTTCATCCTCGTCGGTGGCGGCGGGTGGTGGCTTCGGCGGGGCTGGTCCGCGGCGCTCGGGGCGGCGATCCCGATCGCCGCGCTGCTCATCTACAACATCGTCTCGACCGGCCACATCTTCAATCCCGCCTACGACTATCTCTATCACCTCGAGGCGGGGTTCTACACGGCGCTCAACTACAACCCGGCGTGGGGGATCGAGGATCCGCGCTACCTGGCCCAGAACGTCGGGATCATGCTGTTCAGCACCCCGGCGTTCGCCCCGGACGTCGTCCCATCCGCGCTCGGCGGCGGTCAGGCCCTCTGCACGCAGCCCGGCGCCGTCCGGACGCTGTTCGACGCCGCATGCCCCATCGCGCTGCCGCGCGACATCGGGATGAGCGTGCTCCTGACGAGCCCGGCGTACCTGCTGGTCGCGGGAGCGGCCCGCCGCTATGGCCGGAGCCGACTCGTCAGCGGCGCCTTCCTCGTGGTCGCCATCATCGCCATCGTGAACCTCATGCACTTCAGCCAGGGCTGGGTCCAGTTCGGCTACCGCTTCAGCCTGGACTTCCTGCCGTGGGCGCTCCTCCTGGTCGCGATCGGGCTCGATCGGCTCCGGTCGTCTGCGGCCGTGGCTGCCGGCATGGCCCTGGTGGCCGTGTCGGTCGCGGTCAACCTGTGGGGCGTCGTCATGGGAAACGCGCTCGGATGGTGAGCGCGGCTATTGTTCGCACAGCTTCATGCCTGACCAGTACCCCGACATCGCCGTCCTGGGAGATCTCACCTACGTGATCGACGCCAACCTGATGCCGCGCCTCGCGGGCGCAACCCGGGCCGTTGCCGCTCTCGCGGTTTGTTCGTGACGGAGCGGTTGCCCCACCTCTCGTACTTCTTTCCCGCCCACAACGAGGAGGCCAACCTGCGCGGCCTCGTCGACGAGGCGCTCGAGACCCTCCCGGCCATCGCCGAATCGTTCGAGATCGTCATCGTCGACGACGGCTCGCGCGACGCGACGGGCACGATCGCGGACGAGCTGGCCGCGGCCCACCCGGATGTGGTCCGCGCGGTCCATCACCCGACAAATCTCGGCTACGGCTCGGCGCTGCTGTCCGGCTTCCGGGCATCGCGCCACGAGTTCGTCGCGTTCACTGACGGCGATCGCCAGTTCCGGGTCGCCGACCTGGCCCGGCTGACCGAGCGGTTGGCCGAACCCGATCAGCCCGACGCGGTCGTGGGCTACCGCATCAAGCGGGCCGACCCGCTCGTGCGAACCCTCTACGCCCGCGCCTACCGGGTCGCCAACCTCGTCTGGTTCGGCCTCCGGATCCGCGATGTCGACTGCGCCTGCAAGCTGTTCCGGCGCGAAGCCCTGGCCGGGATCGCGATCGAATCAGGCGGGGCGTTCTTCTCGGCGGAGCTGCTCATCAAGCTGCGGGCCGCCGGCCGGACCCTCGTCGAGGTCGGCGTGCCGCATCACCCGCGGACGGCCGGCTCGCCGACGGGGGCGAAGCCGTCGGTCGTCCTGCGGGCGATCCGCGACTTCTGGCGGCTCCGCCTGCGGATGTGGGTCAACCGAACCCGGGCCTTGCGCAGGGGCGAGCCCGTCCTCGCCGCGTAACAGCGACCCGGCTCAGCTCCCCGAGCGGGGCTCGCCGGTCCCGGGGTCGACGTCGAGCGAGTTCACGAAGTCGCGGAAGACGTCCAGCCGCGGGTCGACGATCCGCTCGCCGGTCGTCTCGAGCGGGATCCCCTCCGTGCCGGGATCGTCGTCCTCG
>Ga0193699_10000947_pt1 | contig 11711 bp, 12 predicted proteins | sample L3c2metaG_FD_160095 | JGI IMG/M metagenome (GOLD analysis project Ga0193699, IMG submission 160095) | Soil microbial communities from a riparian zone of the East river system, Colorado, United States - L3c2 | ecosystem: Environmental > Terrestrial > Soil > Riparian zone | place: USA: East... | reverse complement strand
ATGCACTCGGCCGGATCAGCCAGGTCGACACCACGCCTGCGGGCGGAGCGCAGCAGACCGTCGCTTCCAACATCGCCTACCAGCCTTTCGGCGACGTGAAGAGCTACACCCTGGGCAACGGCCAGACCTACACACGCGGCTACGACCTGGACGGACGCATCGCGAGCTACAGCCTCGGCAGCCAGTTCTTTGCGCTGGGCTACGACGATGCGAGCCGCATCACCTTCATCAACGATACTGGCAACGCGCAGAACTCCAACACCTACGGCTACGACCTTCTGGATCGGTTGACGAGCGCGGTGCTGCCGAACCTGCCCTTCGCCTACAACTACGACGCGGTGGGCAACCGCAGCTCGAAGACCGTGGGCTCTTCAACCGACACTTACACCTACGGCACGACGAGCAACCGGCTCGCGAGCATCACCCCACAAGGCGGCGCGACGCGCACCTTCAGCTTCGATCCCAACGGCTCGACCACCAACGACGCCATCAACCAGTACATCTACGACACGCGCGGGCGCCTCTCGCAGTCGGTAGGCGCACTAGGCACGACTACTTACCAGGTGAACGCGCTCGGCCAGAGATTCAGAAAGACCAACACGACCGAGGACCGCGTCTATCTCTACGACACGCGCGGGCGCCTTGTCGCCGAGACCGACCCGGGCGGAACGCTGAGACGAGAATACCTCTACCTGAACGACATTCCGCTCGCGGTGATCCAATGAGGCCCGCCATAAGAAGGACTTCGATCAGGAGCGACGGCGCGAATCGGGCAGGCGGCGTGGTCAAGGAAATTCGTGGCGTGCCCGCAGCAACCCTGCGGCGCCTTCTGGGTTTGTGCCTGGCCTTGTGTGCGGGGGCGTCGGCGAATTCCGCCTGGGCAGTATCGGTGTCGCTCACGGCTCCTTCCAATTCCGTGATTGCGGCTCCAGCGACTATTACTCTCACGGCTATGGCCTCCACGGGCGCTGGCCGTCGCATCTTGAGGGTGGACTTCTTCCGAGGCACTTCGCGCATCGCCACTGATACGAGCGCGCCCTACAGCATCACTTGGAGCAACGTGCCGAGGGGAAACTACATTCTCACGGCCACCGCGATCGACAGCGGCGGCTCGGTCGCAGTCTCGAACCCGGTGGTCATCCGGGTCGATACCCCGCCCACCGTGAGCCTCACTAGCCCGGCGAACCACGCCGTGTTTACCCCCGGGGCGAACATTCCGCTCACGGCGAGCGCTGCCGACGCCGACGAGATCGTGACAAAGGTGGAGTTTTTTTCTGGGGGAGCGCTCCTTGGCACGCAATTCCTCGCGCCCTACAACATCACCTGGAACAACGTGCCCGCGGGCAGGTACACCCTCACGGCGAAGGCGACCGACCTGGTCGGACTCACCACCACTTCGGCCCCGGTGACGATTACCGTGGATACCCCGCCCACAGTGACTATCACCTCGCCTGCCAATAGCGCGGTCTTCGCTACCCCGGCGACGGTTAGCGTCAGCGCCACCGCAGCCGACGCAGATGGCAGCGTCACCCAGGTGGAGTTCTTCGACGGGGCGACGCTGGTAGGAACAGTGCCCACCACCCCCGCCAGCTCGACCTACAGAGTTACCCTTGCTAACCTCGGGGCCGGCACGCACACGCTTACCGCACGCGCGACCGACAATCAAGGAGCCACGACCACATCGGTCGCGGTCACAATCACGGTGACTTCGGCGGTGGCGCAAATTTACTATATCCATCCGGATCATTTGAACACACCGAGGATGATTGCAGACTCAACCGGTACGACGGTGTGGAGATGGGATCAGGGTGAACCGTTCGGGAATGACGCGCCGAATAACAACCCCTCAGGGGCCGGAGCGTTCGATTTCCCTTTGAGATTCCCGGGACAGTACTTCGACAAGGAAACGGGGCTGAGCTACAACTACTTCCGTGATTTCGATCCGAATCTTGGCCGATACATTCAATCCGATCCCATCGGCCTTAAAGGTGGCCTAAACACATATTCATACGTCAATTCAATCCCCCTAAATTTTGCTGATCCGCAAGGGAAAAGCTTTACGTGGCTGGGCCTAGCAGCTGGCGGCCTGATCATATATGGGGGATACTCACTGTGGAAATCTTACGACGATCAAATTCAATGCGAAAAAGAGTGCATAGTGAAATGCAATATTACTCGATGCGGCAGAGATGATCCGACTGATGATACGAATGAACCACGCTGCATCAATACGTGTGTTCCCCAGTGCATAATTAACAGGGGCCCGAAGAAAGGGCCTACCGGACCTCGCCCGCCCGATAGCACCCCGGACTATATAAGATGACTAGAGTCGTTAGATTGCTAGTCGTTGGCCTCTTGATAGTCACCCACATTGCAGAATTTGGAAGTGTTGCTTTGTTTGTGTGGCACGTTCAATTTGGGTCGGGCGCGCCCGTAGACCACATCATACTAATAGAGGTAGTGTGCGGAGCAGCGATCATCTTGGATGGCTGGTTGCTCTTGCTACTCTTCGAGCTTGTTCGCAATAACAATCGGATGGATATGTTCTTGTGGTTTGCACTAGTTGTCACCGCGGTCGTCTTTCCGGCAATGTACGCGATGGATGTTAGTCCCACCGAGTCCCCGTATCTAACGGCGACCACCCAAAGACTTAGTATGTTTGCTGTCCTGCCAATCGCAGCTTGGTTAATTAGATTGCTTTGGAAGCAGCCAAGCGCCAGCACAAACCGGTAGCACAATAAATACGCTAATCATCTGAACATACCCAGACTTATCGCGGACTTTACGGGTACGACGGTGTGGCGGTGGGATCAGGGGGACCGTTCGGCAATGACGTGCCGGACAACATTCCTTCTGTTCGAGTTCCCATTGCGATTTCCGGAACGCTATTTCGACCGGGAGACGAACGGGCTATTCCCGGCGTTACTTGGCTATTACTATTACGAGATGGAACGTTTGAAACGAAGGCTCAGAAAACTCGAATCCGGGGTCAAGGTCGACGAGACCGAGCATCTGCTACGGGTAGGTTCTTGACCATGGACTTGCGGAAGAAAATCCGGATCATCGCCGACCCTGCGGGTACGGAGGCCAAGATTGCCGTTCACCGATCCACCCCGCCCATGCACAAATACTTCACGACTAGGTAATCCTCGATCCCGTACTTCGAGCCTTCCCGCCCCATGCCCGATTCCTTCACTCCCCCGAAAGGCGCGACTTCGGTGGAGATGATGCCGGTGTTGATTCCGACGATGCCGTATTCGAGGGCTTCGGCGACGCGCCACATGCGGTTGAGGTCGCGGCCGTAGAAGTACGACGCGAGGCCGAATTCGGTGTCGTTCGCGAGGCGGATCGCTTCTTTTTCGTCCTTGAAGCGGAACAGCGGCGCGACCGGGCCGAAGGTTTCTTCCCGCGTCACTTTCATGGTGGTGTTGACGTTGGCGAGCACGGTGGGTTCGAAGAACGTTCCGCCGAGCGCGTGGCGCTTGCCGCCGGTCAGGATTTTCGCGCCTTTGGCGAGCGCGTCCGCGATGTGCTCTTCGACTTTGTCCACGGCGGCTTTTTCGATCAGCGGGCCCTGCACGACGCCGGGCTCCATGCCGTTGCCGACTTTCATCGCCTTTACTTTCTCGGTGAGTTTCGCGGCGAAGGCGTCGTAGACTTTGTCTTGCACGAGGAGGCGATTCGCGCACACGCAGGTCTGTCCGGTGTTGCGGTACTTGGAGGCGAGCGCGCCTTCGACCGCGGCATCCAGGTCTGCGTCGTCGAAGACGATGAAGGGCGCGTTGCCGCCTAGCTCCATGGAAGTTTTCTTGACGGTCTTCGAGCACTGTTCGAGGAGTATCTTGCCTACCGCGGTCGAACCGGTAAATGTGACCTTGCGCACGATCGGATTTGACGTGATCTCGCCCCCGATCGCGGAGGAGCTGCCGGTGAGCACGCTGAAGACGCCCTTGGGAATCCCTGCGCGTTCGCCGAGCTCGGCCATCGCGAGCGCCGAGTAGGGCGTCATCGTGGCGGGCTTGAGCACCATGGTGCAGCCGGCCGCGAGCGCCGGACCCGATTTGCGCGTGATCATGGCGTTGGGGAAATTCCACGGCGTGATCGCCGCGCACACCCCGATAGGCTCCTTGATGACGACGATGCGCTTGTCGGCCTGGTGTCCCGGAATGGTGTCGCCGTAGATGCGCTTGGCTTCTTCGGCGAACCATTCGATGAAGGAGGCGCCGTAGGAGATCTCGGTGCGCGCTTCCGCGAGCGGCTTGCCCTGCTCGGCGGTGAGGATCTTGGCGAGGTCTTCCTGGCTCGCCATCATCAGGTCGAACCACTTCCGGAGGATGTTGGCGCGCTCCTTCGCGGTCTTCGCGCGCCAGGCGGGAAACGCGGCGTTCGCCGCCTCGATCGCGCGCCGCGTCTCGGCCGCGCCCATATTGGGCACGGTTCCGAGGATTTCGCCGGTGGCGGGGTTGTTGACGGGAATCGACTTGCCGCTGTCGGCGTCGGCCCACTTGCCGTCGATGTAGCACTGCTGGCGAAAGAGAGACGGGTCCTTGAGGTTGAGGGCGGCGATGCCGGAAATCTTTGGATCGTTCATGGGAGGCTCCGATGGGAAACTGGAAGGCCGAGGCTGCCGGAAACACGGAAATTCTACCGCAAACCGTGCGCTACTTCAGAATCCGGCGGGACTCGCGGCGGTGTTTCAGTTTCCGGGACTGACCATCTCCAGCCTTTACAAATGAAACAGAGACGCCACCCGGACTCGCGCTACACTACTCTGAAGCGCATTTCACATAACAAAATGTGCGTTTCACCCGGAGGATGACCCATGATCAACCCGCAACGCCGCTTCTTTCTCGCTTTCGCCCTCGCCCTCGCCGCCCCGCTGGCGGGCGCGCAGACGCTCGCCGATGCCGATCTCGCCAGTGCATTGCGCGGCGGTGGTTACGTGATCGTGTTCCGCCATGGCGCGACCAACCCGGACCAGGCCGACACCGACCCGCTCAACGTCGACAAGCCGGGCAACGAGGCCAAGCAGCGCCACTTGAACGACAAGGGCAAGGCGCTCGCGAAGGACTTCGGCGACAGCTTCCGCCAACTGGGCATTCCGGTCGGAACGGTGGCGACCAGCAAGCTCTACCGCGCGCAGGAAACCGCGAAGCTCATGGGCGTGGGTGAGGTCACGACGAGCTGGGACATCACCGAAGGCAACCAGATCATCTCGCCCAACGAAAACAGCAAGCGCGCCGGCGCGCTTCGCAAGCTCGCATCCACGCCGCCGGCGGCGGGCAGGAACAACGTGTACGTCACGCACAAGCCGAATATCATCGACGCCTTCGGCAAGGACTGGTTCGAAGTGAAGGAAGGCGAGGCGAGCGTCTTCAAGCCAGACGGCAGGGGCGGCTACCAGGTGGTCGCACGGGTGCCGGCCGAGCAGTGGGCCGTCCTCGCCTCGAAATTCGGCAAGAAGTAGGAAGCCCGGCGTGCGCTACTTCAGTATCCGGTACAAGTCGCTGTAGTCGTCGGTCCAGAGCCTTACGCGCGGCACCGAATCGATCCGTTCCGCCGCTTCCTTCAGCAGCTTTCCCTCGAAGGCGGCGGGCGAGGCGGAAAGCAGCATCCAGTCGGAGCGGTACACCCCCGCGTCGTCGTCGTCGTCGTTTTCCACCTGGCGCACTTCGAGCGACAGATGGCGCGCCGCCTGCTGCACCACGGGAACCAGGTCGAGGTAGCGATTGGAGATGTGCACGGCGAGAACTCCGCCCGGCTTCAGATGGCGCAGGTACGTCCTGACGGCTTGCACCGTGAGCAGGTGCACCGGAATGGCGTCGCTCGAGAAGGCGTCGAGCGCGAGAACGTCGAAATGCTGATCCGGCTCGCGCTCCAGCGACAGTCGCGCATCGCCCAAAGCCACCTCCACCTTCGCCGGGCTGTCCGCGAGAAAGCTGAATTCCGAACGGGCGAGCCCGACAACATCGGGATTGATGTCGTAGAAGCGGAACACGTCGCCGGTTCTGCCGTAAGCCGCGAGCGTCCCCGTGCCCAGGCCCACCACGCCCACCCGCAAGTGGCCGTGCGCGCGCGCGTCGAGGATGGCGAGCCCGATGCCCGACGTCAGTCCGTAATAGCTCGTGGGCCAGTCGCGCCGGTCCGGTTCCAGAAACTGCCTGCCGTGAATGATGGTGCCGTGCGAGAGCGCCCGCATGGCTTCGGGCCCCTCGCCCGAGTCGCGCACGTTGAGCACGCCGTAGAAGTTGCGGGACGTGACGCGGGTATCGGCCGAGTTTTCAGAATACGTCCTGTATAAGGCGACGCCGAGCGCGACCGTCAGCGCGAGGAACACGATTCGAACGGCGATTCCCCAGCGCCCGTGAAACAGGCTGGCGCGGTCACGCAGCAGCGCGACCATCACGAGCACGCACAGCGCGAGCATGCCGATCGGCAGCTCGTAGAGGTCCTCGAAGACGTTGGGCGCGACCAGCCCGGCGACCACGCCGCCCGCCGCCCCGCCGAGCGCAAGCATGAGATAGAACCCGGTGAGATGCTGCGGATGGGGTTTGGAGCGGGCGAGCTCTCCGTGGCAGACCATGCACGCCGCGAAGAGCGTTGCGCAGTAGAGCGGTATCAAGGCCCAGATGCTCGGATTGGAGCGGGTGAGCGTCACGCAGACGCCGGCGAGCCCCGCGGCGAGCAGCGGCAGAAACAGCCACCGCCTGTACCATCCCGAAGCTTCGAAGCAGAGCACGAAGCTCAGGAGATAAAGCGCGAGCGGCAGCACCCAGAGAAAGGGAATCGCCGCGATGTTGAGCGTCATATGGGTCGTAAAGGCGAGCAGCAGCAGGGAAGCGCAGCAGGCAAGCGCTGCCCAGAGGGCCTGCAGGCCTGCTCCGGGCTTGCCCGCATCGCCCCGAGCGAGGATGCGCTGCGACTCGACGGCGCCGCTGCGCCAGGCGAGCATCGCGCACGCGACCGCGAACAGGACAAAGCCGACCGACCAGACTGCCGCCTGCGTGCCCAATGCGAGCAGGGGCTCGACCGCAAGAGGATAGGAGAGCAGCGCGAGCATCGAGCCCAGATTGGAGAGCGCAAACAGGCGATAGGGCGCGGCGCCTTCATGGGAGCGCGCGTACCAGGCCTGCACCAGGGGACCCGTCGTGGAGAGCATGAAATACGGCAGCCCGACGCTCGTCGCGAGCAGCCCGAATATCCGCCACGTCGGGTCTTCGCCGCCCTCGGGCTTCCAGGCAGAGCCCGCGGCGAGCGGCAGCGTCGCCGCGGCAACGGCGAGCAGCGCGATGTGAAGGGTGCGCCGCGCCGGAATCCGCCACCGGACGTAGGCATGCGAATAGACGTAACCGGCGAGAAGCAGCACCTGGAAAAACAGCATGCAGACCGTCCACACCGCCGCGCTGCCGCCGAACCACGGGAGGATGACCTTGGCGATGAGCGGCTGCACCTGAAACAGCAGAAAGGCGCTCAGGAAAATCGTGGCTGCGTAGAGGATCATGAGTTCGAGGACCGGAAGTGGAGGTCGGGCGCGCGGCGTGCCGGAGAATCGCTCGAGTCTCCGCGCGCCGCGGAATCGAAACTGCCGTCATTCCCGCGAAAGCGGGAATCCAGCGTCGTGCGACGAAAACCACTGGGTCCCCGCTTTCGCGGGGACGACGAAGGGGTCATGCGGTTACGCAATCTTCACTAGAACGTGCCGGGATAGATGCCGCCGTCGATCAGGAAATTCTGGCCGGTGATGTAACCCGCCTGGACGCTGCACAGGTAAGCGCACAGCTCGCCGAACTCCTCGGGCGTGCCGAAGCGGCCGGCCGGGATCTCTTTTTCCCGCTCGCGCTTGATCTCCTCCGGCGTCCTGCCTTGCTCCTTCGCGGCAAACTCGGTGTTGCTGATCAGGCGGTCGGTCCAGAAGCGCCCGGGGAGCAGGTTGTTGATGGTGACGTTGTGCGCGACGGTTTTGCGCGCGAGGCCCGCCACGAAGCCGGTGAGTCCGCTGCGCGCGCCGTTCGAGAGCGCCAGCTCCGCGATCGGAGCCTTCACCGCGCTCGAAGTGATGTTGAGGATGCGCCCGAAGCGCCTCGCGATCATTCCGTCCACCGTCGCCTTGATCAATTCGATGGGCGTCAGCATGTTCGCGCCCAGCGCCTTCTGCCAGTCCTCGCGCGAGAATTTGCGGAAATCCCCGGGCGGAGGGCCGCCGGCGTTGGTGACGAGGATGTCCGGCTGCGGGCAGGCGGCAAGCGCCGCGATGCGGCCCTGTTCGCTGGTGATGTCCGCCGCCACGGTGACGACTGTCGCGCCCGTTGCGGCGCGGATTTCATCCGCCGTTTTCTCCAGCGCCTGGCGTTCGCGAGCGATCAGGGTCACGCGGCATCCTTCGCGCGCGAGCGACGTAGCGCAACCCCGGCCGAGCCCCTTGCTTGCACCGCATACGAGCGCGGCCTTGCCGCGAATCTTCAGATCCACTGTCGATCTCCCGGAAAAATCACCTTGCCGGCCGGAGCGTGACCAGCATCACGCCGCCCAGCACCAGCGCGGCACCCGCCAATTGTACCGGGGTCATGGTTTCGTCCAGGCCTATCCAGCCGAAAAAAATGGTGGTCACCGGACCCAGCGCCCCGATCAGGGCAACCTGGTTCGCGCCGATGCGGCGCAGCGCCTCGGAGGTAATGAATACCGGGAGCACGGTCGAAAAAATCGCCATGGCGATGGCTATGCCGTATACCGGCGGCGGCAGCGCGAGCGCCGCCAGCGGCCGCAGCAGGAAGAACTGCGCGATGCAGAATATGCTCGCGACCGTCGTGGCGTAGGCGGTGAAACGGATCGAACCGACCCGCTGCACCACCTGGCTGCCGGCCACGAGATAGACGGCGTAGCCTGTCGCGCTCGCGAAACACAAGGCGGCGCCCAGGGACAGGTTCGCGTTGCCGTCCCCGAGCAAGGTCGACATCACCAGCGCAACCCCCGAGTAGGTGAGGACCAGCGCGACGATCTCGCGGGCGCTCGGGCGCTTGCGCAGAAAAATTACGGACAGCACGACGACCAGCGTGGGATAGAGGAACAGGATCAAGCGGCCCAGTCCCGCGGAAACGTACTGCAGACCCAGAAAATCGACGAAGCTGGCGAAGTAATATCCGATGAACCCCAGAAAGACGATCGCCCAGACGTCACGGCGGGTGAGGCGGACGCGGGTCGCATCGCGCCCGACCCAGGCCGCGGCCGCGAGAAAAAACGGCAGGGAAAAGACCATCCGCAGCGCGAGCAGCGTGACAGGGTCCATCACGTAGCCGTAGGCGAACTTGATCAGGATGGGGCGAAGCGAGAAGCACACCACGCCCGCGATCGCCATCGCGACGCCGATGGCGCGGTAGGAAGCCGCTGAAGTCACCGCAACGGTTCGATCATGAAACGATTGATTTGGCTTGGCGCGAGGAGCAAATGATAAAATTATAACGTTCCCGAACCGGATTTTCGCCCCCGAGCATGTCAGGACATTCCAGATGGGCCAACATAAAGCACAAGAAGGCGGCGTCTGACGCCAAGAAAGGCAAGACCTTCACGCGGCTGATCAAGGAGGTCACGGTGGCCGCGCGCCTTGGCGGGTCCGATCCGGCGATGAATCCGCGGCTGCGCCTTGCGATCGACAAGGCGTACGACGCGAACATGCCCAGGGACACGATCGAGCGCGCGGCGAAGCGCGGCGCGGGCGGCCTGGAGGGCGCAACCTACGAGGAGATCCGCTACGAGGGCTACGGGCCGGGAGGGGCGGCGGTGCTGGTGGATTGCATGACCGACAACCGCATCCGCACCGTGGCGGAGGTGCGTCACGCATTCGCCAAGCACGGCGGCAACCTCGGCACCGACGGCTCGGTGGCGTTCCTCTTCAAGCAGTGCGGCCAGTTCGTCTTCGCTCCAGGAACGAGCGAAGAAAAGGTCCTGGAAGCGGCGCTCGACGCGGGCGCCGAGGACGTGGTCACCAACGACGACGGCTCGGTGGAAGTGATCAGCGCGGCCGCCGATTTCGCCGCGGTGAAGGGCGCCCTCGCAAAAGCCGGGCTCAAGCCGGAGCTCGCCGAGATCACGATGAAGCCCACGGCGGAAAACATACTCAAAGGCGATGAAGGAGGGCGGATACAGAAGCTGCTCGACGCGCTGGAGAACCTCGACGACGTGCAGGACGTCTACACCACGGCGGTGATCGATCAATAGCGCCGTTGCCGGACGCGTCCACTATAATGGTCGCGTCAATGGCCGGTCCCCCGCTCAGGATCCTAGGCATCGACCCGGGTTTGCGCATCACCGGGTTCGGAATCATCGAGAAAAACGGCAGCAAGCTCGCCTATATCGCCAGCGGCTGCATCAAATCCGGAGACGCAGGCCTGCCGGACCGCCTGAAAATCATCCTCGAGAATCTGCGCGAAGTCATCGAGCGGCATCAGCCGCAGCAGATCGCGCTCGAGAAGGTCTTCGTCAACGTCAATCCCCGCTCGACGCTCGCGCTCGGCCAGGCGCGCGGCACCGCGATCTGCGCCGCGGTGGACGCGGGCTTGCCGGTATCCGAGTACACCGCGCTCCAGGTCAAGCAGGCCGTGGTCGGCAACGGCCACGCGAGGAAAGAGCAGGTGCAGCAAATGGTGAAGCGGCTTCTCGGGCTTGCCGGCGCGCCTTCCGCCGACGCGGCGGACGCTCTCGCCTGCGCAATCTGCCACGCGCACGGCGGGCAGGGCCTGGGCGCGATCGTCACGCGCGGTTTCCGGGTGAAACGGGGAAGACTCGTATGATCGGGCGGCTGGCGGGCGTGCTCCTGGAAAAAAATCCTCCCCAGATCCTTGTGGAAGCGGGCGGCGTCGGCTACGAGGTCGAGGTGCCGATGAGCACCTTCTACAACCTGCCTGCGTCCGGTGAGCGCGTGACTCTGCTCACGCACCTCGTGGTGCGCGAGGATGCGCATCTTCTTTACGGATTCGGCACCGATGCCGAGCGCCGCGCATTCCGGCAGCTGCTGAAAATCAGCGGCGTCGGACCTCGTATCGCGCTAGCGGTGCTTTCCGGGTTGAGCGTCGCTGAGCTGATCGAAGCGGTCGCCGCTCAGGAATCGGGGCGCCTGGTCAAGGTCCCGGGCATAGGGAGGAAAACCGCGGAGCGCCTGCTGCTCGAGCTGAAGGGCAAGCTCGGCGCCGAAGCGTTGAGCGGGGTCGCGGTCAACCGGCCCAGGCCCGTGGCGAGCGACGTCACGACCGCGCTCCTCGCGCTCGGCTACAGCGACAAGGAAGCGCAGCTCGCGGTGAAGCACCTGCCCGATGGGCTTTCCGTTTCCGAGGGCATCCGGCAGGCCCTGAGATCGCTGTCGAAGGCATGAAGCAACGGGCGGTAAGATAGCGGGATGGCAATCGAAACCGACCGCCTGATCACGAGCGCGCGCTGCGTCCCAAGTCGCTCGCCGAGTACATCGGCCAGGAAAAGATCCGCGGCCAGCTCGCGATCTTCGTCGAGGCCGCCAGGAACAGGAAGGAAGCGCTCGATCACGTGCTGCTGTACGGGCCGCCGGGGCTGGGGAAAACGACGCTCGCGCACATCATCGCGCGCGAGATGGGCGTGAACCTGCGCCAGACCGCGGGGCCCGTGCTCGAGCGTCCGGGCGACCTCGCTGCGATCCTCACCAATCTCGAGCCGAACGACGTGCTCTTCATCGACGAGATCCACCGCCT
>Ga0193699_10000946_pt1 | contig 11727 bp, 13 predicted proteins | sample L3c2metaG_FD_160095 | JGI IMG/M metagenome (GOLD analysis project Ga0193699, IMG submission 160095) | Soil microbial communities from a riparian zone of the East river system, Colorado, United States - L3c2 | ecosystem: Environmental > Terrestrial > Soil > Riparian zone | place: USA: East... | reverse complement strand
GCCGACGGTCACCGCTCAGACCAACCAAGCAAGCAAATCTCGCCTATCAACCGATGACCTGGTGCGTGCCGGAACGGGGGTCCTGGCCGCGGTCGCCGCGGCGATCCGCCGTTAACCGGACTTAACCTCTCCGGCGGCAAAATGCGGCCATGTTTCTGAACCGCCGCCGTCTCTTGCTTGGCTCCCTGTCCAGCGCCGCGCTGTTAGCGACGCCCGCGCGCGCGGCAACGCCCAAGCAGCAAGGCCTCGACGCCGCGCGTTTCGGCGTGCGGCCGAACGCGTCCGAGGATCAGTCGCAACGCCTGCAACGCGCGATCGACCGGGCCGCGCAGGCGGGCGCGCCGCTGCTTCTTTCCCCCGGCCTTTATCGCGCCGCCGGCCTCACGCTGCGCGCGGGCTCGCAGCTTACCGGCGTGCGCGGCGCGACGCGCATCGCGCTGACGGGCGGGCCGTCGCTGTTGTCGGCCGAGGGCGCCGAAGCGGTCACCCTGACCGGCCTCACACTCGAGGGCGGGAACCTCCCGCTCGCGCGCGATGGCGGCCTCGTCAATCTCACCGCCGCGAGAGACTTGCGCATCACGGACTGCACGATCACGAACGCCAACGGCAATGCCATCCGCCTGTTTCAGAGCACCGGCGCGGTGACCGGTAACATTATTACCGGTTCCGCCGACAACGCGCTCTATTGCGTCGACAACAGCAAGCTCGAACTTCGCGCCAACAAGATCTCAAAATCCGGCAATGGCGGTATCCGTGTCTGGCAAAGCCTCAAACGCAGCGACGGCAGCGTCGTCGCCGACAACATTATCGAGGATACCGGCGCGCGCGCCGGCGGAAGCGGTCAGAACGGCAACGCCGTCAATGTGTATCGCGCCGCCGACGTGACCGTGCGCGGCAACACCATCCGCCGCGCCGCGTTTTCCGCCGTGCGCGGTAATGCCGCGTCCAACTTCCTGGTCATCGGCAACAATTGCGCCGGCTTCGGCGAAACCGCGATGTATGCCGAATTCGATTACGAGAACGCGACGTTCCTCGACAACATCATCGACGATGCCGCCAACGGCATTTCCGTCACCAATTTCGACGTCGGCGGCCATGGCGGGCTTGTGCGCGGCAACCAGGTGCGCAATATCGGCCAACGCGTCCTGGCGACGCTGACCGAGGGCGCAGGCAACGGCTTCGGCATCAGTGTCGAGGCTGACGTGATCGCGACCGGCAACATCGTCGAGAATTGCGCCTATGCCAGCTTGAAGCTCGGCTTCGGCCCCTACCTGCGCAACGTCACGGCGAGCGCCAACACGATCCGCCGCTCGCCCTATGGCATCGTCGTCTCGGTCGTGCCGGGCGCGGGCCGCGCCGCGATCACGGACAACCGCATCGAAGGCGCGACGCGCGGCGCCATTGTCGGCATGGAGTGGCACAAGGCCGTGAGCGGCGACCTGGCGATCGGCGGCGTCGAGCGCTATCCGCAATTGCGCCTGAGCGGCAACCAGGCGAGTTGACGCTCTTAAGGCGACGAAAGGCGTGTCCGTCTTTCGTCTATGGAACTTGCCACGTTTAGGCCGGAAAGCGGCACTATCTAGACGCCATGCGCTCCCGCCGCCTCAAACGCCGCACCGCCGCCATGCTTATTGTATTTGCGATCTTTCTCGTCCCTCTTCTCGCCCGCGCCGCGCTTTACGCCATGGGCGACGCGCCGCGCAGCTATCGCGACGCCGACTGGTCGAGCACCGGCGCGCTACCGCCGGCGCGTCAGTTCGAGCCGGCGCGCGTCGTCGTTTTCACCGGCACCACCGGCGCCTGGAAAGGCGTGTTCTCGGTGCATAGCTGGCTCGTGCTCAAGCGCGCCGGCGCCAAGGACTGGACTCGCTACGACGTCGTCGGCTGGGGCACGCCGGTGCGCACCAATGGCTGGCCGGCGGACGGCCGCTGGTATGGCAACATGCCGGTGGCGATCGCCGATGTGTCCGGCCCGGACGCCGAAGCGATGATCCCGAAGATCGAAGCCGCCGTGCGCGACTACACCTACAGCCGCGCCGGCGATTATCGCATCTGGCCAGGCCCGAACAGCAACAGCTTCACCGCCGCGGTGTTGCGCGCGGTGCCCGAACTCGGCGTCGAGCTGCCGCCGAACGCGGTCGGCCGTGATTTCCGCCCGGGCTTCTATGCCGGGCTCACCGATAGCGGCACCGGCATCGAGGTGAACCTCCACGGCTATGCCGGCGTCAAGCTGGCCTGGGCTGAAGGCGTCGAAGTCAATCTGCTTGGGCTGGTGGCCGGGCTCGATGTGCGCCATCCGGCACTGAAGCTGCCGGGCTTCGGACGCATCGGCGTCGATGCCCCCATTGGCAGCGCGCTGGCCAAATAACAGTAGGCGTGACGTGAGGGCGTGCCGCGTGGCACGATGATGGCGCACCGAGAGAGTTTCCCATGCGCGATATGCTACCGCTGCTCGACAAGATTACCTTTCCCGCGATCAAGCGCGGTGCGCTCGATACGCTGCAGGTCAATGTCGGCTATCGCTGCAACCAGTCGTGCTTCCATTGTCATGTCAATGCCGGGCCGACGCGCACGGAGGAAATGACCGGCGACGTCGCCGACGTCGTGCTGGACTTTCTCAAACGCCGGCGTGTCCCGACATTGGATATCACCGGCGGCGCGCCGGAGCTGAATGCGAATTTCCGGCGTTTAGTGTTTGGGGCTCGCACTCTCGGCGTCAAGGTGATGGACCGCTGCAACCTCACTATCCTGGAACAGCCGGGCCAGGAGGACCTCGCGGAATTTCTGAGCGCGCATCAGGTGGAAATCGTCGCTTCGATGCCGTGCTATCTCAAAGACAATGTCGAGCGCCAACGGGGCAAAGGCGTGTTCGATGCCTCGATTCGCGGCCTGCAGAAACTCAATGCGCTCGGCTACGGGCGCGATCCGAGACTCGCGCTCAACCTCGTCTATAATCCGCAAGGACCGTCACTGCCGCCGGGGCAAGCCGCGCTCGAGGCCGATTACAAGCGCGTGCTCGGCGAGCAATACGGCATCGTCTTCAACAAATTGTTCGTGCTGGCGAACATGCCGATCCAGCGCTTCGGCTCGACGCTGGTCACCAAAGGCGAGTTCGAAGGCTACATCGACCTGCTGCAGCACGCCCATCTCGACGCCAATCTCGACGGCGTGATGTGCCGCAATCTGATCTCGGTCGACTGGCGCGGCTACGTCTACGACTGTGACTTCAACCAAATGCTCGATCTGCCGCTCGGGCACGGCGCGGGCGCGCGCGTGCATCTGTCTGACCTGCTCGACCAAGACATCGCCGGCGGCGACATCCGCGTCGCTGGGCATTGCTACGGCTGCACCGCCGGCCAGGGCTCGAGCTGTGGCGGCGCCTTGAAAGAAGCGGCGGAATGACGGCGCCGAAACTCTCCATCGTCATGCCGGTGCTCGACGAGGCCGCGGACATTGAGGCGGCGCTCGGTGCGCTGGCGCCGCTCCGCGCGCGGGGTGTCGAAATCATCGTCGCTGACGGCGGCAGCCAAGACGGCACGCCGGACCTTGCCCGCCCTCTCGCCGACCAAGCGCTGATCGCGCCGCGGGGACGCGCGCTGCAGATGAACGCCGGCGCGGCTGCCGCTCATTGCGACGTGTTGCTGTTCCTGCATGCGGACACGCAGCTTCCCGAAAACGCCGATCGCTTGGTGCTGGACAGTCTCGCCCGCACCCAAAACACCTGGGGCCGCTTCAATGTGCACATCGACGGCGGCGGCCTGCTCGGTGTGGTCTCTTTCATGATGAACGCACGCTCTCGCCTCACCGGCATCGCCACCGGCGATCAGGCGATGTTCATGACCCGCGCGGCGTTCGAGGCCGTGGGCGGCTTTCCGGCCATTGCGCTGATGGAAGACGTGGCGCTGTCGGCGCGGCTCAAGCGCCTGGGTCTGCCGTTATGCTTGCGCGCATGCGTGACCACCTCGCCGCGGCGCTGGCGCAAGCACGGCGTGCTGCGCACCATCCTGCTGATGTGGCGGCTACGGCTGGCCTATTATTTCGGCGCCGATCCCGCCAAGCTTGCGCGCAGCTATGGGTATGTGCCCGCCCAAAACTGATTATTGCAAGCGGATCAGCACCAACCCGCACAAGATCAACAGCGCCGCGACGATGCGCATGGCGCGTAGCGGCTCCTTCAGCACGACCACGGCGATCACCGCGCCGAACAGCACGCTGGTCTCGCGCAGCGTGGCGACGATGGCGATCGGCGCCAGCGTCATCGCCCACAGCACCGTGCCGTAAGAGATGACCTGCAAGGCGCCGCCGGCCAAACCGCGCTGCCAATAGGCCCGCATCGCCGGGATCACGTCCCGGCCGTCGCGATACAGCGCGTAAGGCACCATCACGATGGCGATGCCGACGAACAGCCACAGCGAATAGGATACCGGGTTGAGCGACAGCCGCGCGCCGATGCCGTCGACCACCGAGTAAGCGCAAATCGTGAGCGCGGTGAGCAGCGCGAAGCCGACGGCGCGGCGGTCGATGTGGGTCAATTCGCGGCCGCCGCGCGCCGACAAGAGAACGATGCCGGCGACCAGTGCGACGATGCCGCCCCAGCCGATCAGGCTGAGCCGCTCGCCGACGAAGATCGTGGTGGCGGTTGCCGTCATCAATGGCGCCGCGCCGCGCGCGATCGGATAAACCTGACCGAGATCGCCAGCGCGATAGGCCTCGATCAACGCCGCGAAATAGCCGAGATGGATGATCACCGACGCGACCAGCCACGGCCAGCAGGCCCAGGCCGGCATGCCGACGAACGGCAAAAACACCAGCGCCACTGCGCCGGAGCCGATGCCGATCAGCGTCGTGGTCGAGAGCGGATCGAGCCCGACCTTGATCAGCGCGTTCCAGCCGGCGTGGCAGAGCGCGGCGAACAAAACGGCGAGGAAAACCAGGTTTTCCAAGCCAGTTCTCAGGCGCCGGCGGCAGCGGGCGCCCAGAGCTTGGGGCCGGCGCGGGCGTATTGCGGCGGCCGCGCGACATCGGCGCCGAGCGCCTTGGCGGCGTGCCAGCCCCAATGCGGATCGTCGAGGAAGCAGCGCGCCATCGCCACCATGTCGGCTTTGCCGGTAGCAACGGCGGCTTCGGCTTGTTCCGGCTTAACGATCAGCCCGACGGTGCGCGTCGGGATGCCGGCTTCCTTCTTCACGCGCGCCGCGATCGGCACGTTGAAGCCGGGCTCGGTCGGATTGTGGATGCCGCCGGCAACGCCGCCGGACGACACACAGATGAAGTCGAGCCCTTCGGCTTTGAGCGCCTTGGCGATGGCGACGGCGTCGTCGGGCATGAGGCCGCCCTCCTTCCAGTCGCTGCCGGTGATGCGCGCGCCGAGCGCTATATGCTTCGGCACCGCCGCGCGCACGGCGCGGGCGACCGACAGCGGAAATCGCATGCGGTTCTCGAACGAGCCGCCATATTGATCGGTGCGCTTGTTGGACAAAGGCGACATGAAGCCGTGCATCAGGTAGCCGTGCGCCATGTGCAGTTCGACTTCCTCAAAACCGATACGCACCGCGCGCTGGAACGACGACACGAAGGCGTCGCGCACGCGGTTCATGTCGGCTTCGGTCGCCTCGCGCGGCGTGTGCCAGCCGTCGCCGAACGGGATCGGCGACGCCGCGATGGTCTCCCACGGATCCTGGCCGGTTTTGAGCGAGCCGCCGCCTTCCCAGGGCTTCTGCGCCGAAGCCTTGCGGCCGGCATGGGCGATCTGGATACCGAATTTGGACGTGCCGGCGCGCCGGCAAGACGCGATGACGTGGGCCAAGGCGGCTTCATTGTCGTCGGAATAGAGCCCCATGCAGCCATGGGTGATGCGAGCATGGCGCTCGACGTGGGTGGCTTCGACCACCACCAAGGCGGCACCGGAATTGGCCAGCATGCCGAGATGCATCAGGTGCCAGTCATTAGCGCTGCCATCGGCGGCCGAGTACTGGCACATCGGCGAGACGACGATGCGGTTGGCAAGCTCCAAGCCCGCCAGTTTGTAAGGCGAAAACAGCGCACTGCTCATGGGATACGAACTCGGGTGGGAGCCGCCGGCCTATTGTCGGCGCATGATCTTATCCGAAAATCGGTACCCACTTTTCGGGATCATGCGCAAGCCGCCTAGGGCTGCTGGATGGACTTCAGATAGGCGATGATGGCACCGACATCGTCGGCGTCAAACTTGAATTCCGGCATGTCAGGGTGGCCGGACATGATGCCCTCGCCCAGGGCCTCTTCCAGGGATTCGATCGGATAGCGCTTGCCCAGGCTGCGAAACAAGGGTGCGTCCTTATAGGGGCTGTCCCCGGTTCGGCCCACCGCATGGCAGCGCCCGCAATCGCGGGACAGCAGGGTCTCGCCGCGTTTGGCGTCCTGGGCGGCTGCGGGGAGAATGGATGCCAGGAGTACGACCGCGGCCGCTAGGCTGGCTGTCGGGCTCATGCTGCCGGGCGCATGCGGTCGTCGCGGACCGGAGGTTGCTCGGCCAAAATCTGCTCTGCCGCGGTCCGGTCGGCCAGATTGCTCCAGACCTTGGCGGCCTTGACCACGTCGCGCATGCGCACCACGAAATCGTCCTCGGTGTAATAGTGCTTCCAGCGGCCGCTACGATACAGCTCGGTGAAGTAGGCAAGGCGGCGATCAGCGAGATCGCGCCATTTCCGGGAGATTTCGTCGAGGCGGAGTCCGCCTTGCACGGCTGGCATAGATGGTCCAAGGCGAGAGCCGAATCGTCAAACGCCCGATCCATGATGAATCGACGACGACCGTCAGTTGCACAAATGACGCCTACGCACAGTGTGGATAACTCGGATGGTGTAAGCTGATTCGCTAACGATTCAAAGGGGGTAGATACCACTATAATTTAATGCGTAATTTATTCGCCAGTTCGCCGATGATGCCGCGGCGGAACAACAGCACGCAGGCGACGAAAATCACACCCTGAATCACCAGCACCCACTCGCCGACAATCGAGAGTTTGTACTGCATCAGCAGGATGACGAACGAGCCGACGACAGGCCCGAAAATGGTTCCCATGCCGCCGACCAGGTTCATCAGCACCACCTCGCCCGACATCGGCCAATTGACGTCGGTCAGCGAGGCCAGTTGCAGCACGATCGCCTTGGTGGCGCCGGCGGCGCCCGCCAGCGTCGCCGAGAGCACGAAGGCGACCAGTTTGTAGCGGTCGGTCTTGTAGCCGAGCGAAATCGCGCGCTGCTCGTTCTCGCGGATCGCCTTGAGCACTTCGCCGAACGGCGAATGAATGATGCGGTAGATGAACAGGAAGCCGGCGAGGAAGATCACCAGCACGACGACATACATCGCCATCTCGTTGCGCAGATCGATGAGGCCGAACAGGAAGCCGCGCGGCACCGCCTGGATGCCATCCTCGCCGCCGGTGAACTTCGCCTGCAGCGCGAAGAAGAACATCATCTGCGCCAGCGCCAGCGTGATCATCGCGAAATAGATGCCCTGGCGGCGGATCGCCAGCGCGCCGGCGAGCAGACCGAGAACGGCAGCCGTCGCCGTGCCGGTCAGGATCGCCAGTTCCGGCGAGAAGTGCCAGATTTTCGCCGCATGCGCCGCAAGATAGCTGGCCCAGCCGAAATACAGCGCGTGGCCAAACGACAGCAGGCCGACATAGCCGATCAGCAGATTGAAGGCGCAGGCAAACAGCGCAAAGCACATCGCCTGCATCAGAAACAGCGGATAGGTGAAGAACGGCGCGACGATCAGGCCGACGACCATGATCACAAACAGAATGGTCGCAGACTGCGTGCGCCACGCGGCGGGTTGAACGTCGGGCGTTGCCACGGGTTCGGCGGTGCGCTGTTCCATCACGCTCTCCGTCCGAACAGACCGGCCGGCCGCACCAGCAGCACGATCGCCATGATGACGAAAATCACGGTGTTGGACGCCTCGGGAAAGAACACCTTGGTCAATCCTTCGCCACCACCGAGACCGAAGCCGGTGACGATGGCGCCGAGGATCGAGCCCATGCCGCCGATCACCACCACGGCGAACACCACGATGATCAATTCCGAGCCCATCTGCGGGGACACGTTATAAATCGGCGCCGCCATCACGCCGGCGAAAGCCGCCAGCGCCACGCCGAAACCGTAGGTCAGCGTGATCATGCGTGGCACGTTGATGCCGAAGGCGCGCACCAGCGCCGGGTTCTCGGTAGCGGCGCGCAGATAGGCGCCGAGCCGCGTGCGCTCGATGACGAACCAAGTCCCGAAACAAACCGTGAGCGAGGCCACGATCACCCAGGCGCGATAATTCGGCAAAAACATGAAGCCGAGATTCTGCCCGCCGCGCAGCGAGTCCGGCAACACATACGGCAAGCCGGCGGAGCCGAAATAATTGCGTGTCACACCTTCGAAGATCAGTGCCACACCGAAGGTGAGCAACAGGCCGTAGAGGTGGTCGAGCTTGTAGAGCCATTGCAGCATCGTGCGCTCGATGATCATGCCGGTGATACCGACAATGATCGGCGCAACGATCAGCGCCGGCCAGTAACCGAGGCCGATATATTGCAGCAGCAGATAGGCGACGAAGGCGCCCAGCATGTACTGCGCGCCGTGCGAGAAATTGATGATGTTGAGCATGCCGAAAATCACGGCAAGCCCCAGGCTCAGCAGTGCATAGAACGAGCCGTTGATCAGCCCGATGAGGAGCTGGCCAAACAAGGCGTTGGACGGGATGCCGAAGATTTCAAACATAGACTTTCTCTTCTATCCCTCCCCCGCAGGGGGAGGGTGGATCATCGCGAAGCGATGAGCCGGGTGGGGTTTAGCTAGCTCAATCCCCCACCCGGCTCACTTCGTTCGCCACCCTCCCCCGCAAGCGGGGGAGGGATAAGAAAGATCAGCCGCTGACCAGCGGGCACTTGCCTTCGTTGAGCGGACGGAAGGCTTCGTTCGCCGGGATGGTGGCGCGCACGTTGTAGAAGTCGCCGGGATACTTGGAGTCGGCCGGCTTCTTCACTTCGTACAGATAGGCCGGGTGAATCTTGCGGCCGTCGGCGCGGATCGAACCCTTGCCGAACAGCGCATCGTCGGTCGGCATTTCCTTCATCTTGGCGGTGATGGTCTTGCCATCCGGGCTTCCACCCAGTGCCGCGCGGGCCTTCAGATAGTGCAGGATGCCGCTATAGACGCCGGCATGGATCATGGTTGGGAACTTGCCCGCCGCGGCCCGCTCGGTCTGCCAGCGCTTGGTCCAGGCGCGGTTGGTGTCGTTCTGGTCCCAGTACCAGGTCTCGGTCAGCGCCAGGCCCTGCGCGGTCGGCAAGCCGAGAGCGTTGACGTCCGAGGCGAACACCAGCAGACCGGCCAGGCTCTGGCCGCCCTTGACGATACCGAACTCGGCCGCCTGCTTGATCGAGTTGATGGTGTCGCCGCCGGCATTGGCCAGGCCGATGACCTTGGCTTTGGACGACTGCGCCTGCAGCAGGAACGAGGAGAAGTCGTTGGTGTTGAGCGGGTGACGGACCTTGCCGAGCACCTTGCCGCCGTTCTTCTCGACCACACCGATCGTATCGGTCTCAAGCGCATGGCCAAAGGCGTAATCCGCGGTGAGGAAGAACCAGGTGTCGCCACCGGTCTTGACCATCGCCTTGCCGGTGCCGTTGGCGAGCATCCAGGTGTCGTAGGTCCAGTGGATGGTGTTGGCGTTGCACTTCTCGCCGGTGAGGGTCGAAGCGGCGGCGCCGGACACGATGAACAGCTTGTTCTTCTGGCTGGCGATCTGGCTGACGGCGAGCGCGACGCCGGAGTTCGGCACGTCGACGATCACATCGACCTTGTCGACATCGAACCATTGGTTGGCCATCTGCGAGCCGACGTCCGGCTTGTTCTGATGGTCGCCGCTGATCAACTCGACCTTCACGTTCGGATGATCCTTGGCGAAGTCGGCGATCGCCAGCTTCGCGGCGGCGACCGAGCCCGGTCCGCCGATGTCGGCGTAAAGGCTCGACATGTCGCTGAGCACGCCGATCTTCACATTCACCTGCTGCGCATTAGCGCCGCCGCAGGCCAAAACAGCGGCGAGTGCCGCCAGCCCTAGGGTTTTTCTCATGGTTAGTTTCCTCCCTGTTTTAGATAAGTTTGATCAGACACCAAGATAGTCGTGCAGCTTTTCCACATTGGCATCCAGTTCCGCGTTGGCGAACTGGTCGATGATACGTCCATGCTCCATGACGTAGTAGCGATCCGCCACTGTCGAGGCGAAGCGGAAATTCTGTTCCACCAGCAGGATGGTGAAGCCCTGCTCCTTCAGCGCGCGGATGGTCTTGCCGATCTGCTGGATGATGACCGGGGCAAGGCCCTCGGTCGGCTCGTCGAGCAAGAGAAGCCTTGCGCCAGTGCGCAAGATGCGGCCGATCGCCAGCATCTGCTGTTCGCCGCCGGACAACTTAGTGCCCTGGCTGGAGCCGAGCCGCTCCTTCAAGTTCGGAAACAATTCGAAGATCTGAGCGAGCGAAAGTCCGCCCGGCTTGACCACCGGTGGCAGCAAAAGATTTTCCTCGACGCTCAGACTGGCGAAGATCCCGCGCTCCTCAGGGCAAATCGCAATGCCGGCGCGCGCGATCTGATTGGCGGCGCTGCCGATCAATTCGCGGCCCTCGAAGCGAACCGAACCGGTGCGCTGGCCGACCATGCCCATGATCGATTTCATCGTCGTGGTCTTGCCGGCGCCGTTGCGGCCGAGCAGCGTAACCACCTCGCCTTCGTGCACGTCGAAATTCACGCCGTGCAGAATATGCGACTCGCCGTACCAGGCTTGCAGGTCCTTGATCGCCAGCAAGGGCGCGGTGACGTCAAGCATTGCCCGTCCCCATATAGGCTTCGCGCACTTCGGGATTCTTCGACACCGTGGCGTAATCGCCTTCGGCCAGAACGCGGCCGCGCGTGAGCACGGTGATGGTGTCGGACAGATCGGACACAACGGACAGATTATGCTCGACCATCAGCACGGTGCGGTCGGCGGCGACGCGCTTGATCAGTTGCGCGATGCGTTCGATGTCCTCATGACCCATGCCGGCAGTCGGCTCGTCGAGCAGCAGCATTTCCGGATCGAGCGCCAGCGTGGTGGCAAGTTCGAGCGCGCGCTTGCGGCCATAGGGCAACTCGACCGCGGCCCAGTCGGCAAACGAGTTCAGCCCGACGTCGTCGATGAGCTCCAGCGCCCGCGCGTTGAGGTCGTTGAGCGTCGATGCCGAACGCCAGAAATCGAACGAGCCGCCGCGCGCGCGCTGCAACGCGATGCGCACGTTTTCCAGCACGCTCATGTGCGGGAACACCGCCGATATCTGAAACGAACGCACAAGGCCGAGCCGCGCCACGTCGGCCGGCTGCAAGGTGGTGATGTCCTGGCCCTTGAACAGAATGCGGCCGCGGGTCGGGCTGAGGAATTTGGTGAGCAGGTTGAAGCAGGTGGTCTTGCCGGCGCCGTTCGGCCCGATCAACGCATGGATCGTTCCGCGCTTGACGCGCAGGGCAACGCCATTGACGGCGGTAAATCCGGCAAATTCCTTGGTCAGATCCTCGGTTTCGAGGATCATGTCGTCACTCATACGCGGCGTTCCCCACAACCCTCATTCTCGGCATGTTTTCACATGACGGCAAGGGTTTGTAAGGCACTGGTATTCCATAGAAATCGCAGATTGGAAATAAGACTTTGCGACCGGAACAGCCC
>Ga0193699_10000945_pt1 | contig 11731 bp, 9 predicted proteins | sample L3c2metaG_FD_160095 | JGI IMG/M metagenome (GOLD analysis project Ga0193699, IMG submission 160095) | Soil microbial communities from a riparian zone of the East river system, Colorado, United States - L3c2 | ecosystem: Environmental > Terrestrial > Soil > Riparian zone | place: USA: East River... | reverse complement strand
AGAAATCGAGCTCCCACGACGCGTCGAAGCCGACATCCCACAGCTGTTGGGTGGGTAGCTGACTGGAGAGTCCGGGAGTCTGCGCCAGCGAGATCTGTGAGCGTGAAGTGCTCCCCACACCAGTCAGGGTCGGTACGAGATCCAGAGCCGCGAGCCGGCGCTGCGCGCGCGCGGTCGTGACACGGGACTGGGCGATGCGAACATCCATGTTCGCGCGCTGGCCTTCGCGCACCAGCATCGCGAGCGTTGTGTCACCGAGCTCGGTCCAGAACGGAGCCGGCGCCAACGTCGGGCTCAAATAGACGGCCGGCGTCAACGAATCCTCACTCCGAGGCGTCTGCGAACGATTGGCGATGATAGATGTGTTCGCATCCACGCCGTACGCGGACGGAACTGGTACTTCAGACGCGCGGTACGCCGGCGTGGAACAGCCGGCCAACACGAGGCTGAATGCCAGCAGAGATTTACGCATGGGTGCTGCCCTCATCTCCAGCCACCAGCGATGGGCGCCATGGATGGAGAGGTTTGATGTCGTCAGGATTCTCGACCGGCTGGCCGGAAACCGGCACCGGAGTCTGTGCGCGCCCGTGCACGTATCCGCGCACCAGCACGTAGAAGAGCGGCGTGAAGAGGAGCCCGAGGAACGTTACACCAAGCATTCCCGAGAACACCGCGATTCCCATTACGCGCCGCATCTCGGCGCCGGCGCCGCTCGCAACGATCAGCGGAATGACACCGGCGATGAACGCGAAGGACGTCATGAGAATCGGACGCAGTCTGATGCGAGCGGCCTCGAGGGCAGCGGTAAATCGATCGCGCCCCTGCAGCTCCAGATCGCGAGCGAACTCGACGATAAGAATCGCGTTCTTGCATGCGAGTCCGACCAACACGAGAAGCCCGATCTGGGTAAAGACGTTGTTGTCGCCGCGGGTCAGCCACACGCCGGCGATCGCGGAGACCAGCGACATCGGCACGATCAGCATGATTACAAGCGGCAACGACCAGCTCTCATATTGCGCGGCGAGAACGAGGAATACGAGCAGGATGCAGAGCGGAAAAACGAGGATGGCTGTGTTGCCGGCCAACTTCTGCTGATAGGTGAGCTCCGTCCACTCGTAGCCGATGCCGTTGGGCAGCGTCTCTCTGGCGAGCCGTTCCATTATCTGCACCGCTGATCCGGCACTCGTTCCCGGAGCCGCGCTGCCGCTGATATCAGCCGCGGGGTAGCCGTTGTAGTGCGTGACCTGGTCCGGTCCATAGGACTGCTTCATCGTGAGCACCGAGCCGAGCGGGACCATCTCGCCGCGTACGTTTCGAACCTTGAGTTGGGCGATGTTGTCGGAGTTCGCCCGATAAGGCGCGTCAGCCTGCGCGATCACCTGATAGGTGCGACCGAACTTGTTGAAGTCGTTGACGTACTGGGAGCCGAGATAGATCTGGAGCGTCGAGAACACACTGTTCAGCGGGATTCCCAGCTGCTTCACCTTGTCGCGATCGACGTCGGCGAAAAGCTGGGGCACGTTGATCTGGAAGCTCGAGAATGCGCCGGCGAGTCCTGGTGTCTGGAAGACGCGGCCGATCATTGCCTGAGTAGTCGCATAAAGCGTCGAATCGCCCAGCCCCGCCTTGTCCTCGATCATCAACTTGAAACCGCCGATCGAGCCCAAGCCGTTCACCGCCGGCGGAGGAAAGACGGCGACGAAGCCCTCCTGAATCGTTGAGAACTTCTGATTGAGCGCCATCAGAATGGCATTGCTCTTCAGGTCCTTGGACTTTCTTTCCTCGAAGGGCTTGAGCCCGAAGAAGATGACACCCGCGTTCGACTTGGGGCCGAAGCTGGTGATTGACAGTCCGGGAAATTCAACGGCGTGCTCGACGCCCGGGGTCTTTAGCGCCAGGTCCGTCATCCGTCTGATGACAGCCTCGGTCCGATCGAGCGATGCCGCGTCGGGCAGCTGCGCGATGGCGACGAGGTAGCGCTTGTCCTGGCTGGGCACGAATCCCCTCGGCACTCTCGAGAATCCGATGACGCCGATGAGAACCAGTACGCCATATACAGTGAGCGCGAGCACGGAGCGGTGGGTCACACGCGTCACGACGTTGGCGTAGCGATTGGATGCGCGCCCGAAGAGACGGTTGAACGGATCGAACAGCCAGCCAAGCCACCGGTGCATGAACCGTGTTGGGGCATCTTCTGCCGCGCCACGGGGTTTGAGGAGCACCGCGGCGAGCGCCGGCGACAGCGTCAGTGAATTGAACGCCGAGATCAGCGTCGAGAAAGCGATGGTGAGAGCGAACTGCCGGTAGAACTGCCCGTCCAGGCCGCTGATGAATGCCACCGGAATGAAGACGGCGGATAATACCAGCGCTATCGCGATGATCGGCCCGCTGACCTCCTCCATCGCGCGGTGACTCGCGTCGAGGGGCGAGAGGCCCTCCTCGATGTGGCGCTCCACGTTCTCCACCACGACGATCGCGTCGTCGACGACGATTCCGATCGCGAGGACAAGTCCGAACAGCGACAGCGTGTTGATCGAGAATCCCGTCGCCAGCATCACGGCGAATGTGCCGACGATGGAGATCGGTACCGCGACGAGCGGGATGATCGAGGCACGCCACGTCTGCAGGAAGAGAACGACCACGATGACGACCATCAGCACGGCGAGGAACAGGGTGTAGATCACTTCGCGGATCGAATCGCGGACGAACAACGTCGGATCGTACACGGAGGACCACTCAACGCCCTGTGGGAACCGCGTCTTCAGTTCTGCCATCTTCGAACGAATGTCACCGGAGAGCGCCAGCGCGTTCGAGCCGGGGGCCTGAAACACCACGATGGCGACGGCCGGCTTGTTGTCCAGCAGCGCGCGCAGGCCGTACGTTCCCGGGCCGAGCTCGATGCGTGCGACATCGCGCAGGCGGGTGACGGCTCCGTCGCCGCTCGTCTTCACGATGATGTTGCCGAACTCCTTTTCGTCGGTGAGCCGGCCGCGAGCGACGACCGTCAGCTGATACGCTACCGGATCATTGACTGGTGGAGCGCCTACAGTGCCTGCGGCGACCTGGAGGTTCTGCTCACGAATCGCCTGGACGACGTCGCTCGCCGATAATCCGTACGATGCGACGCGGTTCGGATCGAGCCAGACGCGCATGGCGTAGTCGCCCGCGCCGAACACGATCACCTGGCCGGCCCCGGGAATTCTCGACAAATCGTTGCGAACATTCAGCAGCGCATAATTGCGAAGATAGACGGGGTCGTAGCGGCCGTCCGGCGAGAACAAGTGCACGACCATTGTGATGTCCGGGGAGCGCTTCTGGGTCACGACACCGAGAGCGCGCACCTCTTCGGGCAATCGCGCCAGCGCCTGGGCCACGCGGTTCTGCACCTGCACCTGCGCCAGGTCGACGTCCGTTCCGATCTGGAAGGTTACGGTGAGATTGAACGTGCCGTCGGCGGAAGCGGACGATGTCATGTACAGCATCCGCTCGACGCCGTTGATCGCGTCCTCGAGCGGCGTGCCGACGGTCTGCGCGAGCACCGATGGATTTGCGCCGGGATATATCGCGCTGACCGTGATGGTCGGCGGCGTTACTTCCGGATACTCGCTGATCGGGAGCTGGGTTACTGCAATCACTCCGCCCGCAAAAATGACGAGCGACAGCACCACCGCGAAGATCGGGCGGTCGATGAAAAAGCGTGAGAAACGCACTTGATGGACTCCGGTTAGGTCGTGCTACCGCGCTGCCGGCGCGGGTGCGACAGATTCAGCAACTACCATCGGGACGGTCGTGGCAGCGACCTTCATCCCCGGACGAACGCGCATCAGGCCGTTGATCACTACGCGCTCACCGGGCTTGAGTCCGGATTGGATCGCGCGCAGGCCTTCGACGACCCTGCCGGTAGTCACCGGGCGGTACTCGACCGTGGTGTCGCTCTTGAGCACCAGCACGAACTTGCGATCCTGGTCGGTGCCGATCGCCGCATCCTGAACGAGCGTCGCCGGGTGGCGCTGGCCGCCCAGGAGTCGCACGCGAGCGAACAGTCCGGGAGTGAATTGACCGGTGGGATTCGACAGCACCGCTCGCGCGCGGATCGTTCCCGACGCTCCATTGACCTGGTTGTCGACGAAGTTGAGTCTTCCCTGGTGCGGGAATCCCGACTCGTTGGCGAGACCGACCAGGACCTCGCGTCCGTTTGGACCCGCGCCCTGCGCACTCATGTACTTCAGGTACGCCGCTTCGTCGGTGTCGAAGTACACGTAGATCGGATCGAGCGAGACGATCGTGGTGAGGAGCGTCGGCCCCGCCTGCACGATGTTGCCGGCGGTGATCTCGGCCCGACCCACGCGTCCCGAAATGGGCGCGCGCACTACCGTCCACTCCAGATTCAACCGCGCCACCCGGACCGCCGCCTCGGCGGCACGGACTCCCGCGTCTCCCTCGGCACGGCCGCTGGTGCGCGCATCGAGCTCTTCGCGCGAGATCGCCTGGCTGTTCACGAGCTTCTGCGCCCGCTCGACTTCCATTCCGGCGAGCTGGTTGCGCGTGCGCGCCTGGGCGAGGACCGCTTCCGCTCTCGCGACCTCGGCCTGATATGGGCGCGAATCGATCACGAACAGGACGTCGCCCTGACGGACCAGCGCGCCTTCCACGAAGCCGACGCGCTCAACCAGCCCGCCAATGCGCGGCCGGACCTCGACGGAGTTCACGGCCTCGAAGTGTCCAGTGAACTCGTCCCAGTCGGCGACCACACGCTCGACCGCCGGCGCGACTGTGACTTGGGGAGCCTGCATCGGCGGCGCGTCTTTCTTGCAAGCCACCGCGGAGAGAACGAAAACCCCCGCCGCGGCCCAACTGCCGGCGGTGATTCGGATGGAGGCTGATCTGGGACGAGAGAAAGTGGAACTCATGTTGCAAACTCCGGGACAAGTGGCTTGCTGCAGCAAACGGTGGTGGCACAGCGCATCGACATGTATTATGTTACCGATCGGTAACACTCACCAGTTACCCCCATGTTACCGGTCGGTAACATTTAAGTCAAGGAGGGGTACGATCAACTCGTGAAAACAGATATTTCCAAAACCACGCTGAAATCGAAGAACGGACGTCGCTCCGGGTTCCCCGTGCGCGCCCGAATTCTGGTCGCAGCCGGAGACCTGTTTCACAAGAATGGCATCCGGGGCGTCGGGGTCGAGGCGATCGCCGAGGCCGCGCAGACGAACAAGATGACGCTTTACCGCTACTTCGATTCGAAGGATGAGCTTATCACGGAGTGGGTGCGAGGGATCGTCGCGCACAAGGAAGAGGAGTGGAAGGATCTTGTGGCCAAGCACCGCGGAGATCCGGAGGGCCAGCTTCAGGATTGGAGCCGTCGCACTGCCGCGAAGCTGCGCGAAATGGAAGAGCGCGGATCCGCCCTGATGAACACCTTCGCCGAGCTGCCCGATCCGAACCACCCGGCGCGCCGTGTCCTCAAGGAGCACAAGCTTCGATCGTACAAGCGCGTCCTCAGCCTGTGCAAGGCGGCTGGATTTCGAGACCCGGCCTTCTCCGCGGACCTCTTCACGATGATGCTCGAGGGTGCCCACTCGTGCGGACAGGCTGCCGGGATGAAGCAGATAGGTGAGCATCTCGTTCAGGTGGTAGATCTGATGATCGACAACAGCCGCCGTCAGCGGGCGGATGCGGCCGCTGCCGCGGTCGGCTCTCACTAGTTAGTCGAACGAGATCGTCCGAAATCGACAGCGAATAAACAGTTCTTCGCTGGAAGCCGGGTTACACTTGGCTGGTTTTCGGCTGCTGGCGTAGTATGAGCGCGGCCGCGATGGCTGTGACCAGAACGATCACCGCATTGACCGCCGCCATCGTCACGAACGCCTGGGCGAACGCATCGCGCGCTGTTCCCAACAAGGCCGCCCCCACCTGTCCGGGCAATTGCTCGGCGACTGCGGTCGCGCCGCCGAGCGTCCCGCGCGCGATCTCTGTCAGGTCCGATGGCACACCATTGGGCATCGTCGCTCCAATCCTGGCCCGATAGACGGCCGTGCCGATGCTGCCAAGGACTGCGATGCCCAGCGCTCCACCGAGTTCCGAGCTTGTCTCGGAGATCGCTGACGCGGCGCCGGCACGCTCGACCGGTGCACTGCCGACGATGATGTCGGTCGTGAGAATTATCACGGGAGAGCCGCCCAAAGAATAGATGACTGATCCGAGAACGATGACCGCCAGTGGAGACGCGCGGTCGATTTGCGTGAGGATGCCAAGTCCGATTGCGGCGATGAGGAGACCGGCCGCGATCAGCTTTGTCGGCGGAATTCTGCGCGCAAGCGCGGGAACGACCATCGATCCGGCCACGAACGCGCAGAACGACGGCAGCGACCAAAGTCCCGCCTTCAATGGCGAGAGTTCGAGCACGAGCTGCAGGTACTGGGCGACGAAAACGAACGCTCCGAACACAGCGAACGTCCCGATCATGTACGTCGCCAACGCCGTGCTGAAGGCGGGGGATCGAAAGAGCTCGAGGTCGATCAGAGGATGGGCAAGCCTGGGCTGCCGGCGCACGAAGACATAGCCGACCAACACGCCCGCGACGACGGACATCGCGGCGACCAGGTCAGGGCCGTGTTCCGCGATTCGCTTGAGGCCGTAGATGACGAGCAGCACCGCGGCGAGCGACAGCACGGCGCTGAGAATGTCGACGGGCTCCGCGTCGGGATCGCGAAACTCCGGCAAAAGCCTCGGCCCGACGATAAGGAGCAGCACCATTACCGGCACGCCCAGCAGAAAGACCGCACCCCACCAGAAGTACTCGAGCACTATGCCGCCGAGGATCGGACCGATCGCGCCGCCGACCGAGTAGCTGGTCACCCAGACACCGATGGCGAAAGTGCGCTGCTGCGGATTGCGGAACATCGTCCGGATCAGCGAGAGAGTAGAGGGCGCCAATGTGGCGCCTGCAACTCCAAGCAGCGCGCGCGTCGCGATCAGCATTGCAGCGCTCGTGGAAAACGCCGCGATCACCGACGCGATTCCGAACGCAGCGGCGCCGATCATAAGCAGTTTTCGCCGGCCGATGCGGTCGCCGATGTTGCCCATCGTGATCAACGAGCCGGCAACGAGGAATCCGTAGATGTCGAGGATCCACAGCAGCTGGGCGCTCGTCGGCTTCAGATCTTCGCTCATACGCGGAACGGCGAGGTTCAGCACCGTCAGGTCCATCGCATAGAGCACGCACGGGAGCGCGATCACCGCGAGTCCGATCCATTCGCGCCGGGTTGCTTTTACATCGGTGACGGAATCTTTGGCACGGGCGGTCATGCCGACAAGTGTATTACACCCGCACACGTTGCCGCAAAACGGGGGCGGACTTCCTGTGTTGGACTACGCGGAGTCGGCGGCCGCGTGCGCCTTGAAAGGCGGGGGTCCGAGGATTACCACGCTCCCGTGACGCATTGCGGAGGCTCGGATCTTATCCATGGGCAAGGGCGCGCTGGGCGGAAGCGTCCGCTGGGTCGCGGGCTGCCCGACTTCCCGGAAAAACATCTCCAGCTCCTTGCAGCCCGGAGTAACTATCGTCAGCAGCAGCGCCGTTTCCGAGGTAACCAGCATCGCGTGCGGCATCCCTCGTGGCACAGAGGCGACCCCTCCCCGTGTCACCGTAGTTTCCGCGCCGTCGACGTGGACGCGGATCTCCCCCTCGATGACCCAGAACGTCTCGTCTGCTTTCGGGTGCAGATGAAGGGGCGTCGCTTTCCCCCGCTGGCTACGCTCCTCGAACAACGTGAACGCCTGCTCCGTCTCGTCGGCGGTAGCCTTGAAGGTAAAGAGATCGCTATTGAACCAAACGGCGTCTCCCTCGCCTTCCGCCCTGATGATCGCGGTCCTGTTCGACATGCGTGGGTCCTGCTGGTGGCGAGGAGCGTTCATGGGATGACAGTCCCATGAGACTACAGTACCTTCATGGGCATGTCAATCCCATATGAGCGATCGGGTCGGACCAGGCAGAAGGCGCGAACCCGCGCCGCGCTGATAACCGCGACGCGTCAGCTGATAGCCGAGGGACGAACTCCGACGGTGGAGGGCGCCGCAGCGCGCGCGTCGATCTCGCGGACGGCCGCGTATCGCTACTTTCCCAATCAACGCGCAATCCTGATCGCCGCACACCCGGAAATCGACAGGAAGTCTCTTCTGGTCCCGAATCCTCCGCGCGATCCAGCCGACCGGCTGGCCGCGGTGATCGAGGAATTTCTTCGCATTACGGTGGAGACAGAGCGCCAGCTGCGCATGGCCCTGCGCCTCTCGCTGGACGGCGGACAGGATCAACCCGACAGCTCGCTGAGGCGAGGCAGGGCAATCCCATGGATCGAGGATGCGCTCGCCCCGCTTGTCGGCCAATTTTCCAAACAGGAAGTACGGAAGCTGGCTCTGGCGATCAGGTCCGCCGCGGGGATCGAGGCGCTCGTCTGGCTTACCGACGTCGCGCATCTCTCGCGAGGCCAGGCGGTCGAGGTCATGAAATGGTCAGCGCAGGCGCTTTTACAGTCAGCCCTCGCCGACCGCAAGCGTGGACGGAAACCGGTTTCAACGACGAGGCACTAACCTCGTCGCCAACCATCCCCCCGCCGGGATGAGGATGATCACTGCGGGCCACAACCATCCCGGGTGAGGAATCGCCGCCAGATTGCCAACGGTCGCCACCAATACGAACAGCGTGACGATCATTCCATGGATTACGCGATCGTGGGTGGCGGTGCGCGCGGCGACGTAGGAACCTGCCGCGCCCGCGAGAACCCAGCCCGCAAGCAGAAGCAGGAACGCGGCGGTAGGCAGCGCGGCTACCGCTTGTCCCAACTTCTCCGGATCGCCGCTGACCCCGGGTGGGAGGGAATAGATTCTGCCCGCGATCGTATCGCCGAGGGTGACGACGATCAAAGCGACGACTACGCCCGCGAGAAGTACCAGCGCACTTCGAACCAGTGGCGGCATTCATCCTCCGTTAGAGATCGATCCTTCTTCGGCCATGGATCAACGAGACCAGGCGGGGTTCAGCGACGGCCGTGTCGTCAGGCGAGTGGTCTCGCCTCCATCTACTTGTACAACGTACACGCCGTTGTGTAGATCTGATATTGCGCGTCTCGCTTCATCGCAAACGCGACCCGTTACCCGTCGGGACTAACCTCCTGATCGATTGGCTCTCGTTCCGCAGCCGAGTTGAAGCCAATTTAGGCACATGGCGGACGAGGGGAGATTTCGTGAAAGGTTGCTAACCGATTCGGGCTCACCCGCGTGCCTCAACTGCGGCGCCGCACTGAGCGGACCGTTTTGCGCCACCTGCGGCCAGCGCGACGTGCCGCCGTACCCGAGCGTGCGCGAGCTGGCCGTCGACGCCGTATCAGAATTCTCCGGGTGGGACGGGCGGTTGGCGTCGACGCTGCGCGCGCTCGTTCGCCACCCGGGTTTGTTAACGCACGAGTTTCTGGAAGGCCGCCGGGCCCGGTACATCTCCCCGCTTCGCCTGTATCTCACGGCGAGCCTCGTGTACTTCCTGATAGCCGCGGCGACGCCCGACGTCAGGACGGAGTCGGGGAAGACGGTATTCCTGGGCCTGCACGTTGGCACAACGCGAACGCAAGCCAGCGCATCAAGCTCGCGTCCGGAACGAGTCGCCAACGCCGCCAGCGCATCTCTCGAAAAGGGCGCATTACTGAGCCCCGCAGAAAGGGACTCGGCCCTCAAGGACATCGAACGGGCGCCAGCTGTTATGCGGCCGTTTCTGCGACGCGCGGTCGAGGATCCGGGAGGCATCAAGCGTGGCATACTCACTACGATGCCGCGGACGCTCTTCGCGTTGCTACCAGTTTTCGCGGGAATCGTCGCTCTGTTCTACCGGGGCCGGAAGTACCCGGAGCACCTCTACTTCGCGATCCATTTGCACGCCTTCACCTTCCTGGCGCTTGCCGCTGCTGAGTTGCTCAAGTTCACGCAGTCACCCGTTCTCGCAGTCGCTGGGAGTCTGATCGGGGCAGTATGGCTTCCTATCTATGCAGTGCTGGCGTTCCGACGCGTGTACGGCGGCTCGTACGTCCGAACCGTGGCAAAAGTGGTCGCGATCGGAGCGATCTACGGGGCCGTGACCGCCGCGGCTTTCGTTGTCATGATCTACTGGGTATCAATCGCGGCCTGACGCGCTTTAGCTGCGGCTGGAACGTGTCGATTTTGCCCAACCCCATTCGTCGTGATTGTAGAAGGCACAAACACAACAGGAGATCCGACAATGCAATCCGTTTCCAGACTAGTCAGCCGTTCCTCGAGCCTCGTTGCCGCCATCGCCGTCGTGGCTGCGCTTTCGGTCGCTACTGCGCAGGCACAGTCGAGCGCCCGAGTCCCCGGCGGCGACGCAGCCAAGGGGAAGGGACACTACGCCGACGTGAACGGCATCAAGCTGTACTATGAGATCCAGGGATCGGGCAAGCCGCTCGTCCTGCTGCACGGCGGACTTGGCGCGATCGAGATGTTCGGACCCAATCTCGAGGCGCTCGCGAAGAACCATCAAGTCATCGGCGTCGACCTGCAGGGTCATGGCCGCACCGCCGATATCGATCGGGCCCTCAGCGTCCTGTTCATGGCAGACGATATCGCCGCCCTCATCAAGCACCTCGGCCTGCAGCGCGCTGACGTCATGGGCTACTCGCTCGGCGGCGGCGTCGCGCTTCTGACCGCGATCCGGCATCCGGAAGTCGTAGACAAACTCGTGGTCGTCTCCACTCCGTTCAGGCGCAACGGGTTCTATCCGGACATTCTTGCCCAGCAGGGACAAGTCACCGCTGCTGCCGCCGAAGGTATGAAGCAGACGCCGATGTACCAGATGTACGCCAGCCTGGCGCCGAGGCCGCAGGATTGGGCGCGGCTACTCGGCAAAATTGGTGATGCGATGAAGGTCGATTTCGACTACAGCGAGCAGATCAAGCGAATCAAGGCTACAACTCTCATTGTCGCGGGCGACGCCGATATTTTTCCGCCGGCGCATGCTGTCGAGATGTTCGCGCTGCTCGGTGGGGGACAGCGCGATGGAGGTTGGGATGGGGCAGGACGTCCGAAGTCGAGGCTCGCGATCCTTCCCGGCTTGACTCACTACACGATGTTCAACTCTCCGGCGGTGGTGGCCGTAGCCATCCCGTTCCTCGACGAGATCCCTCCAATCGGAAAGTGATCTTCAGGGCGCGGGCGACGACGACGTAGTGTCGCCCGGACGTCTCGCGATCGACGCAACGATCGGCAATCCGACGAACGGAATGTGTCCGATCAGCTGAACCCACCAGCGAAAGTTGATTGCCGGTGGGCGGTGAAGCAGGAGTGGTATGACCACGAGCGACATCACCAGCCAGATGAACGGCCCGTACAACGAAGCGACTTTGGGCACACCATTCCGGGACGCGAGCAAGTCACCGATCCGCCGCGATCGCGTTACGAGCAACAGAAACACCGCGGACCATCCGAAGGCGACGCCAAAATGCATGACAACGCCGAGCAATGCGGTTGGCGTACCGCCCTCGAATGCCCGCTTGCCGAGCACCGTCGAGGCGACGCCCTGAAAGAGTTGCGTCACCGTGGAATGGTAGAACACGGTAGCGAGCACGCTCGAGAAAAGTCCGTCGGTCGCGCCGGTCAGAAGGCCCGCACGGACGAGTCGGGGGAGAGTCATGTTCGACTCATTTGCGAGTGCTCCGTTTGA
>Ga0193699_10000944_pt1 | contig 11747 bp, 7 predicted proteins | sample L3c2metaG_FD_160095 | JGI IMG/M metagenome (GOLD analysis project Ga0193699, IMG submission 160095) | Soil microbial communities from a riparian zone of the East river system, Colorado, United States - L3c2 | ecosystem: Environmental > Terrestrial > Soil > Riparian zone | place: USA: East River... | reverse complement strand
AAACTTGCCGCTGTAGGAGCACTCTGCGCCGACATGGCCACCCCCGGGCGTGAACTTGATCGAATTCGAAAGAAGGTTCACCAGAATCTGGGTAACGCGCTCCGGGTCCGCGCGACCAACAACGCTCAAGTCTCCAACTATTCCATCGAACACGAGGCCCTTCTGCTCGAACAACGGCTCCACGAGCGCGATGGCGTGTTGTATAGCTTCGCAGGCCTTGACGTCGGCAATGGCGTAGAGGACGCGGCCACTTCCGACGCGCACGAATGTGAGAATCTCGGTTATCAGCAGTGAGAGGTGCTGCTGGTTGGTCTTCACGCGGGCGAAGTCGAGGTGCTGCCCCTCGGTTACCGGGCCACGCAGCCCCATGTCGAGGAGGTCGATGTAGCCGCCGATCGCGTTGAGTGGCGTCCGGAGCTCGTGGCTCATCGCGCCCAGGAAGGCAGTCTTTGCCCGGTTTGCGGTCTCCGCGCTATGCTGCAGCACGAGCGCCATGTCGTAAACCTGGGCGCTGTCGAGCGCCAGCGCTCCCCGAGTGGCGACATCTTCCGCCAGTTGCACGTCCTCAGCGCTAAATGCGCTGCCGCGTTGCGCGCTGATGAAAGTGATTGCGCCGAGGAGTCTGTTGCGCGCAACGAGCGGAACGGTCAGCAGCGATCCAATCCCCAGCTGACGAAGGATCAGAAGGTTGCGCGGACTGTGTGCGCCGGCAGCGAGCGTCTCATCGATATCGTCCGTGATGGCAATCGTCCGCTGCTCCCGCAGCATCGCCGGCGCGCCGAACGGATCGTCGGGTTCCGGGGTCCAGCTCGACTCCAGCTCCTCGGCGAGCTTTTGTTTCTCCGGATCGGGATGGTAGATGGTAAGGCGATGGATCGCCTTGTTCTCCTCGAGAATATCCACTATGCACCACGCGCCGAGACTGGGAAGGGCCAGCTTGGTGAGGGCGACGAGCGTAGTCGACTGATCAACCGACTCGGCGAGCAAGCGGCCGGCCTCGGCAAGAAATGCCGCTCGGCGACGCGCTGCCTCGGCATCGTCTGCCAACCCGCGCTCGCGCAGCGCGCCGAGCAGCATCTGCTCCGCAACCTGCCTCTGAAGGTCGATCGCGGCATCCCGGGAATTCGATTCGCGAATCTCGATGCCGAGTGCCTCGGTGTGTCCATTTTCGGCGATGACGGGCCATACGCTGCACAGAATGTCGCTTGCGTTTTTGCCCGACGGGTCGAGGGCTTCATCGAGCAGCTCGAGGCCATCGCGAAACGCGCGATCGAGAATCCCGCTCAGGCGCCGCCCCTCCGCCCCTGTGAACGCTCCGGCAATCGGGACACCAAGTGCGTTACCATTCGCGATGCCTGCAAGACGGCAAAAAGCTGAATTGGCGTAAACGAGCCGATGCTCCGCGCCTCGTGTGATGGCGAAGGGTAGCGGCGCCTGTTGCATGGTACGACGCAAAGCCTTCTGAATGGAAAGCTCGGCCACTCGTGGGGCAGCAGACCGTTTACGAGACGTCATTCGCTCTATTTGCTTCGTTTTGGCCGACTCGAAGTTGGGCGCACGGTCGGCACACCGGTGATGATTCCATCGTACTCCTTGAGCGGTTCACCCACAACCACACCATTTGCCGTGATGTCATAGAGCCTGAATTCATGGCTGTGATCGCTCCCGCGCATTTTGATTACCGCCATCACGCGCAGCAGCTCTCCTTTGATCTCGACGTACCGCTGCACGATGATCTCGTCGGTGATGAACGAGACCTTTTCCGACGTGAACCTTGCATCGCCAAACCCTTCGGCGGCTTCCGCGGTCATGAATACAGTGACCCCTGTCGCCGTCAATGTCCCCACCAGACGGTACAGCGATTCCCGGAAATCCTCGCGGAAGGTCGGTGCGAGGGCGACCTCGAAGCCCGACAACGAGTCGATCACGATGCGCGTGGCCCCCAGTCGTTCGACCGCTTCGAGTATGGCCGCGAGCGCCTCGTCGACCGAGAGATCCAGCGGGCGGAGATAAATCAGCTCGAGCTTTCCGTCGCGAATCATCCGCCCGACCTCGGAATCCCTGGCGTCGGCGCGGGCGAGGTAATCCTCGGGATATTCCTCGAATACGGCGATGACCGCCGTCTCTCCCTGCCGGAGGCCTTCGGCGATGAACTGTGTCGCTACTGTTGACTTGCCGCTTCCCGCGGGACCCGTCAGCATCACCGCGTCGCCGGCGACGATTCCGCCACCGATCATCTCATCCAGCCCTGGGACGCCGGTGGAAAGACGCCGGCGCTCCTGTTCGTGCCGCAGTCGCGCATGCTCGGGGATACGCGGGAATACCTGGAGGCCGTCGTCTGTGATTCTGAACGTGTGTAATCCAGGCATCGCGGCGCGCCCGCGGGTCTTGATCACCTGCAGCTTGCGAACGACGGAATTTCTATCCGTCGCCTGAGAGAGCCAGAAGATCCCGTCGGCGACGGTGAACACCGGATTGCGCTGCTCCTCGACGGCGTATTCGCCCAGCAGAAACGATGTTGTCTCCCAAGTCGTAAGGTGAAGGGCCAGACGTTGAACGAACTGATCGAGCTCGAGCGGTGCTATCGCATTGCCGTGGCCGCTGATCGTTCGAAATGAATCGACGACGACAATTCCGGGCTTGGCGCGCTCCGTCTCGGCGACGATCCTGTCCAGGACTTCGCCGAGGTTTTGCTCGACGACCTCCGCGCTCAGGTTGACGAACTGGATTGCGGATCCGGCCAGATCGGGATCGAAGTAGGTGAACTGCCGCTGGTATCGCAGCATCTTGAGTGTGGGCTCGCCGAGCACGGTGAAATACAGCGCGGGTCGCTCGACAGTCGCATTCGCGAACATTATTTGATGCGCCAGGATAGTCTTCCCCGACCCTGGTCCGCCAGCGATCAGATTGAACGAGTATTCGGGTAGACCGCCGCCGACCACGATGTCGAACCCCGGCACTCCACTGGGAAGACTTCGGATCGGGGTGTGCTCCGTTTCTTTCAAGCTTCCTCCCTCGTGTCATCGGAACCATGCCTGGAATCGCCGAACGTTCGGTCGATGAGTTTGCCTGCCATATCGTCTCCAATGAGTCGGCCGAGAAGCTCGACCAGACGTACCAGGACTGATTCGAGAGCCGTCGCTGTCTCGGGATCTCCATACGCCATGATGCTGTCCGCGATGCCGTCGATGTATGCCTCGGACTTGGGATGGAGCCGAATCTTCTCCAGCGCCGGGTACTCGGGGCGCGTTTCGGCGAGCGCGCGGGTGAACAGTGCGTGGCAGCCGTCAGCACCAACCCACCGCGAAAGCTCGCGATACAGATTGTCGCACGCGGAGGCGGCTGCTCGTGCGGCGGTGTCGCCGCGCTTCGCATGGGGCGGGCGAGTGCTGATCAAACGGCGCACGATCTCCTGCGCCGCGGGGCTGTTTCCCGAGGGCGTGTCCTTACTCCGGACTGGTGAAATCATACGCGCGGACGCCGAATGCGCTGCACAGACGCGAGCCATCCACGGAACGGCGCCGATGCGAGCGCGAGGGGGAGCCGGTCTCAGTCATACAACAAATTATCCTGAGGAGCGGCAAGGTTTCAATGTCGAAATCGTATCACCCTTGTTTCGCTGCCTTCCTGCGTAGACCAAGGCATTCAGTGACGTGAGGCAAGCGGTGGGTAGCCATTACGGGGTAATCGCGACCTTTAGAACACCGTCTCGCTGATGCGCGAACAGATCGTACGCGTCCTCGATCTGATCGAGCTTGTACCGATGCGTGACGAGAGGTCGGAGATCAACCTGCCCCGCGCCAACCACGCTCAGCAGCCGGCGCATGCGTTCCTTTCCACCCGGGCACAAAGTGCTGACGATGGAAATGTCGCCGAGTCCGGCGTGAAACGCCTCGAGGGGCATCGTCAGCTTTCCAGAGTAAACCCCTAAACTCGACAGCACGCCGCCTGGACGCAGCACCCGCAGACAGAGCTCGAACGTTTCCTGCGTACCGAGCGCCTCGATCGCGACGTCCACCCCTCTGCCGATGGTGAGTCGCATGATCGCAGCGACCGGGTCCTCTGCCGTGTGGTCGATCACTACCTCGGCGCCGAGCAATTGAGAAATCTTTGCGCGCGCGGGCACGCTCTCGACAGCAAAGATGCGAGAGGCGCCCTTGAGGCGTGCACCCGCGGTGGCGCAGAGACCGATCGGTCCCTGCGCAAACACGGCGACCGTGTCGCCGATGCGCACGTTCGCGCTTTCACCGCCGGCGAACCCGGTGCTCATTATGTCGGGGCACATGAGGACTTGTTCATCCGTGAGATCGTCCGGCACCAGCGCGAGGTTCGCGGTAGCATCGGGGATCCGAACGAATTCTGCCTGGCACCCGTCGATGGTGTTGCCAAGCTTCCAGCCGCCGATTGCCTTTCCACCGCACTGTGAGCTCTGACCGCCGAGGCAGGTCTCGCATTGACCGCACGGCGTTATCGCTCCCGCGATGACCCGCTGGCCGACTTCGTAACCGGTTACCGCGGCACCGATCGCTGCGATGACTCCGACCGGCTCATGGCCTACGATGCGGCCCGGTGCAACCGGATACTCGCCCTTCAGAATGTGGACGTCGGTTCCGCAGATCGTGGTGGTTGTGACACGGAGCAGAACATCGGTGGGGCCGATCGCGGGGATTGGCCGCTCCTGCAGCTCGATTCTTCCTGGCGCGACGAACACCGCGGCTTTCATCGTCGAGCGCCGTTCGGCCCGTTCCACCTGAGGCTTGACCGCAGTTTCAGTCAGCATTGCCTGGCGACGGTCTTAGTCACCACGGGTTTGCCTTACGTCCAGGTATTCGCTCGCCCCTCAATTGCTCGCGCGTCATATCGCCGACAAGCGTGGCGAACTCCGCTTTCGACAAATGATTGCAGACAGTTCTCAGTCGTTGAGACAGATCGTCTTTGACGTCCTTTTCTCTCTTTTGTGCACTCGTGGAATCGAATTCGCGCGCGCTCTGAGGTGTGTTGGCGGGAGGTCGGCCGAAAGTTCGCGGGTTCAGCATTTGCCTCACTTGGCCGCAAGGCTTTGCTGGAGCGCCGAGGCTGAAAAAGGGGAGCCGATCGTGGCTGGGGGCCGAGCCAATACGGTTGCGCGACCTGCTGACGTACATAGCAAGGTTGCATCCACACTGAGAATCCTCGTACCTCATCGAGCAGCGGCCAAGCCCCTTATTGGGGGAGAACCATTTAGATTTAAAGAAGCTTCTTGAGAGATCGAGTGCGGGACGTTCCCACCAGCCCGCACTCCGCTGCCCGATCGGAGGCAGCACCCCGGCGCTTCTGGCGACGCCATTCCTACGCCAGGCCGCTCGATGAATGACTTACCAGTTTCCGCGTCGGGGCCACCGGTCCCTTCTGTTGCCCCGGACGAACAGGAGCTATTCGCCTTCATAGACAGACTTCGGCTCTCAGTGAGAGCGAAAGTCGCGGCGGAGCAGGATCGCGGACTCTCGCTTTCCGAGATCGTCGTCCAGGTTCGTGAAATGGTGCGAGAGGCGGAAGTAGATCCGCGCGAGCCGAATCGCTTTCCCTCCCGCGCGTTTCGGGCGATCGCGAGGCAAGCCGTTGCGTGGTGCATCGAATCTTATCGGCCGCTTGTCTTTGCCGACCGCGCCCGAGCACCAGAACATCCCGTCCGCCGCGATCCACCGTCATTGCAACCAGTGCTCGTTCCCGGGGGCCCCGCCGCGAGTCGGATTCCCGCGTCGTCCCCAAACTATCGAGGTATCCCATGAACAATTACAAAGGCATCTCAGCCGACGAGAAACACAAAATCGTGGCCGCTCTGAAATCCCGCGGCGCCGGCAGCTGCCCGCGCTGTCGCGACAGCCAGTGGACCGTAAGCGAGTATTCGCGCATTGAGGTGCAGGCAACGATGGATCGCGACACCCTCGAGAGAACGACCATCCCTGCCATCATGATCGTCTGCGAGCACTGCGGCTTCATCTCCCAGCACGCCCTTCAGCCACTCGGCGTTTGGCCGCACCACGAGACAGAGATCGAGCACGAATCACCTCAGCGCTCCAGCGCGTCGAGAGCCTGATCCCGAAGCCACATATATGAATACCAAAGACAAGGCCAACTCTGACCGCCGCACTCCCAAGTCGAACGGTGTGGAAATAAACGCTTCTCCGACTGACGTTCTGCTCACGGCTGGCGCGCTGCAGAGCGCGATCTTCAACAGCGCCAATTTCTCGAGCATCGCCACCGACGCAAACGGGGTCATTCAGATCTTCAACGTCGGCGCCGAGCGGATGCTGGGATATACGGCCGCCGAAGTGACGAACAAGATCACACCGGCCGACATCTCTGATCCCCAGGAAATGATCGCCCGCGCCAAGGCACTCAGCGTGGAGTTGAATACCCCAATTACTCCCGGGTTCGAAGCACTGGTTTTCAAGGCGTCTCGCGGAATCGAGGACATCTATGAGCTGACCTACATTCGGAAAGACGGAAGCCGCTTTCCCGCCGTGGTGTCTGTTACCGCCCTGCGCGATGCGCAGGATGTCATCATCGGCTATCTGCTCATCGGCACCGACAACACCGCGCGCAAACGCGCCGAAGAAGCCCTGCTCAAAGCCGGAGCGCTCCAGAGCGCGATCTTCAGCAGCGCCAACTTCTCGAGCATCGCCACCGACGCCAAGGGCGTAATTCAGATCTTCAACGTGGGCGCCGAGCGGATGCTGGGCTACACTGCCGCCGATGTGATGAATAAGATCACGCCGGCCGACATCTCTGATCCCCAGGAAGTGATCGCTCGCGCCAAGGCGCTCAGCGTGGAGCTCGGAACTCCGATTTCGCCGGGCTTCGATGCGTTGGTCTTCAAGGCGTCTCGCGGGATCGAAGACATCTACGAGCTCACCTACATTAGAAAAGATGGCAGCCGCTTTCCGGCGGTCGTCTCTGTTACGGCGCTTCGCGACGCGGACAACGCGATCATCGGTTATCTGCTGATCGGCACCGACAACACCGCCCGCAAGCAGGCTGAAGAAGCATTGCTCAAAGCCGGAGCGCTCCAGAGCGCGATTTTCAGCAGCGCCAACTTCTCGAGCATTGCCACCGACGCCAAAGGCGTCATCCAGATTTTCAACGTCGGCGCCGAGCGGATGCTAGGGTATACGGCCGCCGAGGTGATGAACAAGAACACGCCTGCCGATATATCCGATCCGCAGGAAGTGATTGCACGAGCTCGCGCGTTGAGCGCAGAGCTCGGAACGCCGATCACTCCTGGCTTCGAGGCGCTTGTGTTCAAGGCCTCGCGCGGGATCGAAGACATCTATGAGCTCACTTACATCCGCAAGGATGGAAGCCGGTTTCCGGCAGTGGTCTCGGTTACGGCGCTTCGCGACGCGCAGGATGCAATCATCGGATACCTGCTGATCGGTACAGACAACACCGCGCGCAAGCAGATCGAGGAGGAGCGTATGAAGCTGGATCAGCGCCTCCGCGATCAACACTTCTACAACCGCTCGCTGCTCGAATCGAACATCGACGCGCTGATGACCACTGATCCTCGTGGAATCATCACGGACGCCAACAAGCAGATGGAAGGCCTGACCGGTTGCACGCGAGACGAGCTGATCGGCGCTCCATTCAAGAATTTCTTCACCGATCCGAGCCGCGCCGAAGGGGCGATCAATCAGGTGCTCAGTGAAGGCAAAGTCACCAACTACGAGCTCACTGCCCGCGCCAGAGACGGCACGCTGACGGTCGTCTCGTACAACGCGAGCACTTTCCATGACCGCGACAGGGTTCTTCAGGGCGTCTTCGCGGCGGCGCGCGACGTAACGGAGCTCAAGCTGTTCGAGCAGCGACTGCGGCAGAAGAACGTCGAGCTCGAAGAAGCGAGCCGGATGAAATCGGAATTTCTCGCCAACATGTCGCACGAGCTGAGAACACCGCTGAACGCCATCATTGGTTTCTCCGAGGTGCTCGTCGACGGTCTCGTCGGAGAGATGACCGACCAGCAGCGAGGCTTCCTGAGCGACATCTTCGGCAGCGGCAAACATCTCCTGTCGCTGATCAACGATATCCTGGACCTCTCCAAGATCGAAGCCGGAAAAATGACGCTCGACCTTGAGCGGGTGCAGATATCCCAGTTGTTCGCCAACAGTCTGTCCATCATCAGGGAGAAGGCGGCCGCACGCAACATTCACCTCACTATGGAGGCTCCCGAGGAGCTCGGTGCGGTTCGGAGCGATGCACGGAAGGTGAAACAGATCGTGTACAACTTGCTTTCCAATGCGGTCAAGTTCACCAGCGAGCGCGGCGACGTCACGTTGAAAGCGAGCCGCGTACCACGCGCGGAAGTCGGTGAGCTGTCCGATGCGAGCATGGGTCGGGCCTTCCCGCTCGCAGACAACGAGTTCACAGATTTCCTGAAAATCAGTGTCACCGATACCGGCATGGGCATTTCGCCGGACGGATTGGACCTGCTGTTCAAGCCGTTCAGCCAGATCGATAGCGGACTCGCGCGCAAGTTCGAGGGCACGGGACTGGGTTTGGCTATGGTGAAGCTTCTGGCCGACCTGCACGGCGGCTCGGTCGCCGTAGAAAGCGAAGTCGGAAAAGGATCGCGCTTCACCGTCTGGATTCCTTTCCGGCCGGCTGAGGGAATGGTGCTCACACCTACCAAGCCAGTTCCAGCGCTGACGATCGCGCCTGTGCCGGGATCGCTGACAGCGTTGGTGGTCGAGGACGACTTCAAATCCGCGGATTTGATTCGCGTACTGCTCGAGGCGGAAGGTTTCGTCGTTCTGCACGCCGCGACAGCCGAGACTGCGCTTGTTCTTGCGGCGCGTCAGTCGCTGGCGCTGATAACGCTCGATATCATGCTGCCGAACATGGACGGCTGGGAATTCCTCGGTCGAATCAAGCAAACGCCTGGGCTCAAGCACATTCCGGTGGTGATCATTTCCATTGTCGCTGATGCTGAAAAGGGCTACGCGCTTGGTGCAGCTGGTGTGATGCAAAAGCCGATATCCCGGCAGGAGCTTTACGATGCGCTCGTTGGACTCAATCTGTTTCCTCTGGCCGAGGGGCGGAGTCTCAAGATTCTCGTGGTCGACGATGATCCGAAAGCCGTGGAGCTGATCGCAGTTCGGGTTCTTGGCCTGGCGAGCAGCGTACTCCGTGCTTACGGCGGGCAAGAGGCGATCGAAACGGCACGGCGTGAGCTTCCGGATCTCATCGTGCTCGACTTGATGATGCCCGAAGTGAGCGGATTCGATGTCGTAGCGGCTCTCCACGAAGATTCCGACACTGCCTCGATTCCGATCCTCGTGGTCACGGCGAAGCACATCACAGCCGAGGACCGCGAAAGACTCAACGGTTACGTGATGACGATCATGGAGAAGGCGAACTTCGACCGCGACCGTTTCATCGGGGAAGTTCGCCGGGCCATGGCCGGTCGCCACGCGGCGGTCTGATCACATGGCGACTGTACTCGTGGTAGAGGACAATCCGGCCAACATGACTTTGGCGACCTTCCTGCTCAAGTCGGCGGGGTATGCAGTACTGAGCGCCACGGATGCGGAAGCCGGGCTGGCATTGGCTCGTGCCGAACAACCCGACCTGGTGCTGATGGACATCCAGCTTCCCGGCATGGACGGATTGCAGGCGTGCGCGATTTTGAAAAAGGACACGACGACGCGCGACATCCCCGTGATCGCCCTCACCGCTCTGGCGATGAAGGGCGATGAAGAGCGCATTCGCGCCGCCGGATGCGATGGCTATATCGCCAAGCCGCTGGCTTATCGCGAATTTCTGGCAACTGTTGCCGCTCGGCTCCAGAGGACGGCGGTTTAGTATGGCACTCACGACGAGCATTGTGGCTGACCTGCGCGACCCGGCAGATGAACCGGCTTGCGTTCTGATCGTGGACGATGAGCGCCACAATCGAGAGCTGCTGGAAATCATGCTCAAGCCTGAAGGCTTTGTGCTTCTGAACGCGGCGAGCGGCGAGGAAGCGCTTGCCCTGATCGCGCGACAACCGCCCGACCTGATCCTTCTCGATGTCATGATGCCCGGCATGAGCGGATACGACGTGGCGGGCAAGATCAAGAGCGATCCCGCCACCAAGAACATTCCCGTCATAATGCTCACGGCGCTTGATGACCGGAACGCGCGTATGCTCGGCCTGAACGCCGGGGCGGAGGATTTTCTCACCAAACCTGTGGACAGGCCCGAATTATCCGTGCGCGTGAGAAACCTCATACGGATCAAGGCGTATGGCGACAGGCTGCGCAGTGCTCTCACCGCGCTCGAGTCCGTAAACGCGCAGCTCGATCGTAACACCAAGGAAATCGCATCGACGCAGGCGATCGCGGACGCGGCGACGGCACGGCTGGCCCGACTACAGAAAATCACGGCCGCGCTGAGCAATACCAGGACGCAGGACGAAGTCGCTCACTCGGTTCTCCGCGAGGCAATCCTCGCGCTCGAGTGTGAGGCTGGCGCAGTCGTGGTGGGGGCAGAATCGGGGCAGGCGCTGACGCTGCTGCACGAATCGGGAACGCTCGATTCGTTGATGCGGGCGTTCAGGCATCACCAGCCGCCCAAGTCGGTTGGGCCATACGCTGAAACGATCGAGACATGCAAACCGATCTATCTGGAATCCTTCGAGGAGGCGGTCGCGCGGTTTCCCGCGTTTGAAAATGTCAATAAGACCAAATCTCACGGCGCGTGGATCTTTCTTCCCCTCGGCATCGCTGGCCATGCGGTTGGCGCCCTGGCTTTCGGATTCGCGGGTCCACGCAAGTTCTCCGTTCTCGACCGCCATTTCGCCGACACGGTATCACGCTATTGTGCGCAAGCCCTCGACCGCGTCAGGCTTCGAATTGCCGCCGCCTCCGCCATCGCCGAGGCGGGCGAGGCGCGCTTGATGGCAGAGCACGCAAATAATGCAAAGACCGTTTTTCTTCGCGCGATGAGTCACGAGCTTCGGACGCCCCTGAACGCCATCTCGGGATACACGGAAATCCTGGAGTTGGGAATCCGCGGAGTCGTGAATCCGGAACAGATCAAGGATCTTGGCCGCATCAAGCGAGCGGCGTCGTATCTGCTCCGCCTGATCAACGATGTCCTTACAATCGCAAGGTTCGAGGGCGCGCGGCCTCTCGACGTGATCTCGATCCCCGTCAACGTCATGTTGTCCGAGGTGGAAGGACTTTGCGCGCTGCAAGCGAAGGCGAAGGGCCTGGCGCTGACCGTCGCTCAATGTGACGGCGAAGTCCTCGTGGCGGCGGACGCCGAACGATTCCAGCAGATCCTGCTCAATCTCATCACTAACGCGACGAAATTCACGCTCACCGGAGGCAGGATCGACGTCATATGCGATGTGCACGAGAACGCCGTGCGTATCCGCGTGACGGATACCGGCCTCGGCGTTCGGCCGGTCGATATCGAGCGCGTCTTCGAGCCGTTCGTTCAGATTGACAGGCATCTGACGTCCGCGTCGCAACAGGGTGTCGGGCTCGGCCTCTCGATCAGCCGAGAGCTTGCACGCGCGATGCGAGGCGACTTGACGCTGGAGAGCACCGAGGGAGTCGGTTCGGTCTTCACTCTCACCCTTCCGCTTGCGTCGGAGAAATCGGCAGACACTCCCGCGGCCACCCCGACGGACTCCGCAAACGCGGATTCACCCTACGCCCGGGCGCTCGCTCCCTAGTACTTTCCGCCGGAATGGCGGGCGGCTTGCACAATGAAACTGGTCC
>Ga0193699_10000943_pt1 | contig 11755 bp, 9 predicted proteins | sample L3c2metaG_FD_160095 | JGI IMG/M metagenome (GOLD analysis project Ga0193699, IMG submission 160095) | Soil microbial communities from a riparian zone of the East river system, Colorado, United States - L3c2 | ecosystem: Environmental > Terrestrial > Soil > Riparian zone | place: USA: East River... | reverse complement strand
CGCCGAGCGATATCTCGCTGCTACCGCCGTCGAGAATTCCTGCAGACAGGGAGCGCTTGAACGCCAGCACCGACAGCATGCCCTCCTCGATGGTGCCCTTTGCCACGAAATTGATCACCTGCACCGGCCGTACCTGGCCCATGCGGTGGATGCGCGCGATGCGCTGTTCGAGGATCGCCGGGTTCCACGGCAAGTCCATGTTCACCAGGGTCGAAGCATGCTGCAGATTGAGGCCGGTGCTGCCGGCATCGGTGGATAGGAACACGCGGCACGCCGGGTCGTCGCGAAACCTCTCGACCAGCGCCGGCCGTTTCTCCGATGGCACGCCGCCATGAAAACTGACATAGCCCAGCCCACGCGCTTCGAGGCGGCGAATGACAATGTCGTGGGTCCGCGTCCATTGCGAAAACACCACCGCCTTGGCCTCGGGATCGACAAACAATTTGTCCAACAGCGCCGCCAATTCGTCGGCCTTGACGCCATGGTCGGTTTCCTGGTTCAGCAGATAGGTGCTGTTGCACGACATCCGCATGTTCTGAAGCGCGCAGGTCAGACGCCGCTGATCCTTGTCAGACAGAAATTTGGTCTTGCGCCAGCGCAGCACGATTTTAGCCACCTCATCGGCGTTTTCCCGGTGATAATCCATCTGCATCTCGGTCATCGGCACCAGCAGGTTCCGGTCGGTCCGGCTCGGCAGTTGCCGCAACACCTCGGACTTGCGCCGGCGGATCATGACCGGCGCCAGTGTCTGGCCGATTTTTTCCAACCCGGTATAGCCGGTGACGCGGCCGGCTTCGTCCTTGACCTGATGCTCGTGCAGCAGCTTCCAGGTCGGACCAAGCCGGTGCTGATCGACAAACTGGACAATGGAGATCAGTTCTTCCAGCTTGTTCTCCAGGGGCGTCCCGGTCAGCACGATCGCGTAGGAACTGTCGATGCGTTTCAAGGCGCGCGCCGCAATGGTGTTCCAGTTCTTCACCCGTTGCGCTTCATCGACGATCACCAGTTCGGGCGCCCAGGCGGCGATCAGCTCGAGATCGGGCTTGAGCTTTTCGTAATTCGTGATCTTGCAGAAGTCATCCAGGGCATAATCCTTCTGCCGCTGCGCCCGGCCGCCGCTGATCACGCGCGGCGCATTTTCACCCTGCCGCCCCGAGAAACGCATCATCTCGCTTTGCCACTGGTATTTGAGCGAGGTCGGGCAGATCACCAGCACTTTCGTAACGCCAAAATGCTGTGCCAGTATTTCTGTGGCGGCAATTGCTTGTATGGTCTTGCCCAGCCCCATATCGTCGCCGATCAAGGCCCGGCCGGCCCCCACCGCGAACAGCGCGCCCTCGGCCTGATAGGGATAGAGCGGTACCTTCAGAAGTCCCAGCAGCCTGGGATCGGCCCCCTCGCGTGGGAACAATTGCTTGAGCTTTGTGGCCCGCCGATCCGTGTCACGCCTTCCCGCCACGAATTCGAGCGCGTCGTCGTAAGCACGCAACTCATGACCGTACTTCACTACCATGGTCATAAATTGCTCAAGCTCGCCCAGGCGCTCGTCCGGCAGCATCCCGTTGCGTTCGGCATCGAACAAACGGGCGGCCGCCTCCTGCACCGCCGGCGGGCAATCCGTTCCGGCGCGAAAATGCACGCAGCGTTTGCCCTCATTGCGCAAATACAGTTCGGAAAACACGGGCTGGTAGCCGCGGGCGAATGCCGCCCTGGCGCCGCGCTTTTTCTCCAGCCGGGCAAGCGTGAATTCGAGGTGCTTGCAGGTGCCCAGCTCGCTGGTGGCATAATCGGGGCATGAGCAGAAATTGCCGCCGGGTCCCAAGCCTCGGATCGCCACGCGATAGCTGGATTTCGAAACGGGATTGCTGACCCGAAACTCGGAGAAAAACGGTTCGCTGCCCAGGTTTTCAAGCCCGAAGGCCTGCTCGCGGCCGAACTGGCGGCGCAGGCCGCGTTGCCAGTCCAACGGCGACAGATCGACGGGCGCGTAGGTGCGCGAGAGCTTGGGTTCCTTGTTCGGCTTGGTCGCGGAATTCGGGTTTCGGCGCTGGGATTTCATCGAGTACATTCCGTTCGGCAAAAGTTTCTCGCGAGACACTGCTCTCGTATCCGATGCCTTTTCCAGCGTCGGCTGCCTACATTTTACAACAACGCCAGGTGAACAGTGTCCATGAAATCGTCGGCACATGACGGTTTCCACTGATATCCAACTGGATTCGCCGCAAAGGCGGGGGATCTTGCGGTTCGGATTCAGCGACAAAGAAAACCCGCGTGATCCATCAATTGCTCCGGCGCGGCGGTTAGCCGCGCCGGTAAGCTTTGGCCGCCAGCATCCCCTACTCCGCGCCGGGCTCGAGCGCCTCGCCGAGTTCGATCGGATGCGCCATCGTCTCGTGCAGCTTGTCCTTGTCGAGTTCGCCTTCCGAGAGGCTGATGACGACACAGGCGACGCCATTGCCGATCAGATTGGTCAGCGCGCGGCATTCGCTCATGAACTTGTCGATACCGACCAGAATGGCAATCGACTGGATCGGTATGTCCGGCACGATGGAAAGGGTTGCCGCCAGCGTGATGAAGCCCGCCCCGGTGACGCCGGAAGCGCCCTTCGAGGTGAGCATGGCGATGCCGAGAATCCCGAGTTCCTGCCAGATCGTCAAATGGGTGTTGGTCGCCTGCGCCAGGAACAGCGTCGACAGCGTCATGTAGATATTGGTGCCGTCGAGATTGAAACTGTAGCCGGTCGGGATGACGAGGCCTACCACCGACCGCGACGCGCCGAGATGCTCCATCTTCTGGATCATCTGCGGCAGCACCGTCTCCGAAGACGAGGTTCCGAGCACGATCAACAGTTCGTCCTTGATGTAGGCAATGAACCGGAGGATCGAAAATCCGGACAGGCGTGCAATCGCGCCGAGAACGATCAGAACGAACAGCACGCTGGTCAGATAGAACGTGCCGATCAGCGCGATCAGGTTCCACAGCGAGGTGAGACCGTAAGCGCCAACTGTAAACGCCATCGCACCGAAAGCGCCGAGCGGGGCAACCCGGACGATGATGCGGATTATGCCGAAAAATATCTTGGCGGCTTGGTCGATGGCGTAGGCGATCGGCTCGCCGGCCTTGCCGAGAAAAGCGATGGCAAAACCGGACAGGATCGAGATCAGCAAGACCTGCAGCAGATCGCCGCGCGCCAGCGCGCCAAAATAGCTGTCGGGGATGATCCCGAGGAGATGGGCGGTAATGCCCGCCTCCTTCGCCTGGGTGACGTAAGTGGCAACGGATTTCGGGTCGATCGAGGCCGGATCGATGTTGAAGCCGTGACCGGGCTGTAGCACTTCGCCGACAATCAGGCCAATCGCCAGCGCCACCGTCGAAACAGTCTCGAAATAGATCAGCGCTTTCAGGCCAACGCGGCCGACGCGCTTCAGATCGCCCATCGAGGAGATGCCGTGCACCACGGTGCAGAAGATCACCGGCGCGATCATCATCTTGATCAGCGCGATAAAGCCGTCGCCAAGCGGCTTCAGCTCCTTGCCGAGATCCGGATAGAAATATCCGATTGCGACGCCGAGCACGATCGCGACGAGAACCTGAACGTACAGGATCTTGTACCACGGCTGATGACGGACGGCGGGGCGGATCGCTTCTGTGGTCATGGCGCGTCCGGGATCGAACCTGGGAATTTTTGCGAAGCAATCATGAAAGCGGCGCGGCAAACAATGAAATATTCGTGTTCACGGCCGCTTTGGAATCTCCAGTCCGCGCTGCACCGCGGGGCGTGCCAGGCCGCGCTCCAGCCAGGCCGAAACGCGCTTGAAGGTGTCGAACTCCACGAGTTCGCCCGCCCCATAGAAGCCGATCAAATTGCGTACCCAGCCGAGCGAAGCGATGTCGGCGATCGTGTAGTCGTCGTCCATGATCCACTGCCGCCCGTCGAGACGCCAATCCAGCACCCCAAGCAGGCGTTTTGACTCGGCGACGTAACGCTCGAGCGGACGCTTGTCCGATATCTCCTTGCCGGCGAATTTGTGGAAGAAGCCGACCTGGCCGAACATCGGCCCGATCCCGCCCATCTGAAAGTGCACCCACTGGATCGTTTCGTAGCGGCGCGCCGCATCTGTTGGCAAAAGCTTTCCGGTCTTCTCGGCGAGATATTGCAGGATCGCCCCGGATTCGAACAAACCGAGCGGCTTGCCGTCGGGTCCATCCGGATCGAGGATGGCCGGGATCTTGCCGTTCGGATTCAGCAACAGAAACTCCGGCGTCTTCTGGTCGTCCTTGTTGAAGTCGACGAGATGCACTTCATACGGCAGCCCGATCTCCTCCAGCATGATGGAAACCTTGACGCCGTTTGGCGTCGGCAGCGAATAGAGCTGAAGGCGATCGGGATGCTTTGCGGGCCAACGCTGGGTGATCGGAAAGGCGGAGAGGTCGGACATGCCAACTCGTTTCTTTGCTTCGCTTCTGTCGGGCGGCTAGTGTACGGGGACAGCCTGACGTGACAAGGGCCGGCACCATCGATGGACCATCAAGCACAAGCAAAACCCGGCCTGACCGACGCGGAGCTTGCCACCCATCCGACGGTGTTCGCGGCCGATGCCCTTAAAGGCATGGTCGTCGTGGTGTCCGGAGGCGCCGGCGGCATCGGGCGCGCGATCGCCTGGCTGTTCGCGCGGCTGGGCGCGCATGTCGTTGTTGTCGGGCGCAACCAGGCCAAACTCGACGCGCTCGTCGCCGATTTGACCGGCCGGGACCTGAAGGCCTCCGCATACGTCGCCGACATCAGGGAACCCGAGGCAGTCGGCGCCCTGTTCGACACGGTCTGGACCGCGCATGGCCGCGTCGACAGTCTCATCAACAGTGCCGGCGGACAGTTCCCACAAGCCGCGATCGATTTTTCGACAAAAGGCTGGAACGCGGTCATCGACACCAATCTGAACGGCACCTGGTACATGATGCAGGCCGCCGCAAAACGCTGGCGCGACCACAAGCATCCCGGCAGCATCGTCAATATCGTGGTCGTCACCACGCATGGGCTCTACGGCATCGCCCATACCATCGCGGCGCGATCCGGCGTCATCGGATTGTCGCGCGCGGTTGCCGTTGAATGGGCGCCGCTCAATATCCGCGTCAATTGCGTGGCGCCCGGCGCGATCGAGACCGAAGGCTGGAACGTCTACACGCCGCAAGCCCGCGCCGCCTACCCCCGCTCCAATCCGATGATGCGCGCGGGCTCGCCCTGGGACATCGCGGAAGCCTGCGTCTACCTCGCCGGGCCGTCGGGAGGATTTGTCACCGGCGAAACGCTGACGGTGGACGGCGGCGGTCAGCTGTGGGGCGAGACCTGGACGACGGGGAAGCCGGGGTATTTTGGCGGTGGGGATGGGTGAGAATGTTGCACGCAGCATGAAGCGCATCTTGGTTGTTCAGCGAGGTGGCAATCTCGAGAAGGGATCAATGACGGTAACGCCCAATGGCTCAAGATGCCTCGGGTTGCGTGACAGGATTGTCAGCCCGTGATGTCGCGCGGTCGCGGCGATAACGATATCCACGAAGCCCGGGGCCTGGCCGAGGCCACGCGCCCGATCCGAGATCGCGCCGGCGATCCGCGCTATTCCCACATCGAAAGCAAGAACGCGATCGCCATAGAGGTGCAAGACCGTCTCCAGCCATGCGGCCAGATCAGCGCTCTTACGCCTTGCGCCCTCACGCCGTAGTTTGGCGATTCCGTCCTCGATTTCCGCCACCGTCACGGCCGACAAGAACAAGGAGCCAGAATGTGCATCCATCCATTCGACGAGTGCAGGTGGCACCGGTCGCGATGGAGCGGCGGCCGAAATGATGTTGGTATCGATCAGATACACCGGAAGATCAGAGATTGGCTTTTCGCATGCCTGACCGGTTGCGGTCGGGCAAATCGTTCCCCGTCAATGGCGCCGCCATCAGGAGACGGCCAAACGTCGGAACGTGCGACAGCCGCTCCCACTCCTCGTAGCTCACGACTACAACCTGACGCTTGCCGTGACGGGTGATCACCGCCGGCTGTCCTCGCATCGCCTCGTCGACCACCGCGGACAGACTCGCCTTGGCGTCACGGAGTTGAATCTCGCGCATGATATGCACCTCTAAATTATGACCACTGTAGTCATATAGGTGAGAGCGTCGACCGGGGCAAGGTTGAACAGACGGGATCAATCCATCGCTATCCGCGGTCCTGCCGCCGGTCGGCATTACCCCGCGCGGAGCCCTCCATCATATCTGCAACGGCCACCGCGCGAGATGGACATGGCCACGCATGCTGTGGATCAGTACGAACTCGTTCACAGTCCAGCCGATCGGCTCAATCCGGTGTTCCTCGACGTTGCGTTCGGCATACAGGAGCGTGATGTGAGGGGTGAATTCCTTCTTCGCCAAATACCTCAGGCCCTTGCTCGACATCGCGACGCCGATCGTTCGTCTGAACGATTTCAACCGGTCCAACCCATCGTCTCCAGTGAGGACGAACGGTTGATTGCCGGGTTTACCTCGAAAGGTGACAGAGCGATCGAACAGAACCTCGAACGGTGGCGCCCGTACTTCTGCGGCAGCCTCACATACCGTCCGAGCGACCGGTTCCAGCAACTCACCAAGAAAGAATAGCGAGACATGCAGCCGCTCAGGTTCGACGGTTTTGACATCGAATTTGTACGCACGCTTGAGCACGTCTGCCAACCGGCAGATTCGCTGAGCCGTATCGGCGTCAGGAACGGCTGCAAGAAATAACCGGCCACTGCTTGTGTTGTGGTCCACGGCGGGCTACTCAATTGAAAGGAACATACCATGAACACCTTCTGCGTAGTGGTCAAGTCCTCGGGTAAGCCGTTATGCAGCCTTGTAAAATCATCACTGACGAGCTATGTATATCCCAATTGGATATACATGCGGAGATGACGGGATGACAAGCTCCACGGTTTTTACCAGCAATCGCAGCCAGGCAGTCCGGCTGCCTAAGGCGGTCGCCTTTCCGGAGGACGTGCATCAGGTCGACATTTTGAAGATCGGCCGCAGCCGCGTAATCGTGCCGCAGGGCAAACGCTGGGACGATCTTTTTCAGAACGGACCGCGGGCGAGCAAGGATTTCATGGCGGAGCGCGAACAGCCGCCGGCTGAGGAGCGTGAGCAACTCTGATGCTCACCTACATGCTCGACACCAATATCTGCATCTATGTGATGAAGAATTATCCGCATGACTTGAAAGAAAAGTTCAATTTGCTGGCCGCGCAACTCTGCATCTCGAGCATCACACTCGGCGAGTTGCATTATGGCGCGGAGAAATCACCGCGTCGCGCCGATAATTTGACGGCCATCGAGCACTTCGTTGCGCGTCTTGACGTGTTGCCATTTGGGGCCAAAGCAGCTGCGCATTACGGTCAGGTTCGGGCAGAACTCGAGCGAGCGGGAACGCCCTGCGGTCCACACGATATGCAGATTGGCGGTCATGCCCGCAGCGAAGGGTTGATCGTCGTCACCAACAATCTGCGCGAGTTCAGCCGCATGCCGGGAATCAGGACCGAGAACTGGGTCTGACCAGGACGCCGCTCCCCCTGACCAGCGGCAGTTCTCAATGATATACGCAGCGGCCTGGAGATCGATTTGCCGAAGCAAATTGGGTGAGGAACCACGCCCTTCGATAAACTGTAACCCCTCGCCCCGCGCTACGCACCGACCCTCCCGATGGGAGAGGTATCAATCCTCAAACAGCGCTTTGACATCCGCTTCCGTGAGAACCGAGCCAATGCGTCCCTCGCTGTCGAACAGGCTATCGGCCAACTCACGTTTTCTCGCCTTGAGTTCATCCATTTTTTCCTCGATCGTGCCCACGGCCACCAGCCGGTAGACGAAAACCGCCTTGTGTTGCCCGATGCGATGGGCGCGGTCGATCGCCTGCTCCTCGACGGCCGGATTCCACCAGGGATCGAACACGATCACGGTATCCGCCGCTGTCAGGTTGAGGCCCACGCCACCGGCCTTCAGGCTGATCAGGAAAACGTCGGTTGCGCCGCCCTGAAACCCGTCGATGACGCTCTTGCGATCCCTGGTTTCTCCGGTCAGCAGACTGTAGCTGATACCGCTGGCTTCGAAGCGGGCGCGGATTAAGGCAAGCATCGAGGTGAACTGCGAAAACACGAGGATCTTGCGTCCCTCGCTCAGCAGTTCCAGCACCATTTCCATCAACCGGTCCAGCTTGGCAGCGGGATGCTCGACGCCGTCGTCGAGCTTGAGAAGCGCGGGGTGGCAACAGGCCTGGCGCAATCTCAACAAGGCTTCGAGAACGATGATGTGGCTCTTCGCCAGGCCGCGTTCCCTGATCGCCCGGCGCACCTTCTCCGACATCGACAAGCGGATGGAATCGTAGAGGTCGCGTTGACTGCCTTCCAGCACGATGCTTTCGATAATCTCGCTCTTGGACGGCAGTTCGGGAGCCACCTCCTCCTTGGTTCGCCGCAGCAGGAACGGCTTGACACGCTGCGCCAGCGCCACCGCTCTCGCGGTGTCGCCGCGTTTTTCGATCGGCGTGCGCCACTGCCGGGCAAAGGCGGCCTTGTCGCCGAGATGGCCTGGATTCGCGAACGTCATGATCGACCAAAGCTCCCCCAGATGGTTTTCCATCGGGGTTCCGGTCAGGCAGAAGCGGTGCTTCGCCTTGATGCCGCGTAGCCAGCGGGTGGTGGCGGCATTCGGATTCTTGATGGTCTGTGCCTCATCGAGAACGGCGATATGCCATTCCCGGGACAGCAGCACCTCGTGATCGCGCGCGATCAGCGGGTAAGTGGTCAAGACCAGATCCTGCTCGGCAATGACCGCGAAGTTCTGTTTGCGGGCGGAACCGTGAAGCACCAGAACCTTCAACTCCGGCGCAAACCGTTGCGCTTCATTGAACCAATTGGTCATCAGGCTGGTAGGAGCGACCACGAGCGCGGGACCGTTCAGGCCGCCGCGCGCCTTTTCCAGCGCCAGCAGCGCCAGAACCTGCACGGTCTTTCCGAGTCCCATGTCGTCCGCCAGCACGCCTCCGAGGCCGCTCTCGCGCAGCAGATCAAGCCAGGCCACGCCATGGGCCTGGTAAGGCCGCAGCGTCGCCTTGAAACCCGGCGGCATGCTTGGCTCCGCCAGTCCGCGCGACTGCAGCAGACCTGCCAAGCGACGAAGGTTTTCCGCGCCCTTGAACGCGAATCCCTCGTTCTCCAGCCCGAGAAGCGGTACGATGTCCGTACGCGAGAGCTTGATTTTCCCGGATTTACCGACGATCTCTCCGTTTAGATTCAGCGCGTGCAGCGCCAGCACCAGGGGAAGGAAGCGATCGGCCGCGAGGGAGACATGCCGGCCGTCGGGCAACGGCAAATAAAAATGATCGCCGGCCTCGGCCAGAAGTTTGATTGCGTCGGGAGCGAAACCCGGAGTCGAGACGAGCGCGGCCACGATTGAAGTCAGGTCGCGCCTTTCACCGTCGATTTCAATGCCGAGACCCAATTCGAACCAGTCGATACCGCTGCTTTCGAACTCCGCCTCAAAGACATCGGACGATTCCGCCAGACGATACGGAAAATCGTCGTCGACATGAATCTCGAAGCCTTGGGCCTGCAAATCGCGGACAGATACCTCGAAAAAGTCGAACCAATCGTGTGGCGTCTTTAAGTTCAAGGCGTGGCGATGGCGCGCATCCAAAAACGGATGGGCCGACCTCGCCTCGATGAACCCCAGATCGGCCAGACGCTTGAGCGCTTCGCGCTCCTTCGCGCGGGCGCGCGAGACGACGTAGATCCGTCCGTCGTGGAATGACTCGATCGAGGCAGCCTTTTCCGACAGCTCGATTTCGACAGGACCGTAACGGAAGCTGAGATGCGCCAGCGGCACCGCGGCGGGTGTATCGTAATAGTAGTAGCCCCTTGCCGATGCCTTTTCCAACGTCAGGCGCAACACCGGTGTGGGGTCCTGATCGATCTTGACCGACGCTGCCGGCGGCGCCGGCAACAGATCGTGATGAACGGCCGGCAGCTTCTGGCCGAGACGGCGCGCCACCTCCGCGGCCTGCAAGGGCGGGATCACCGGGGCCGACAACAGCCGATGCGCCAGACGCGCCGGCAATCCCGTTTCCACCGGTCCAACCAAGCCGGCGGCCTCATCGACATAGACCGGCGGCTCGGAGTCCAAAGCGGTGGCACCGTCGACAATCAGATGCGGCGCGATTCCCGCCCGGCCGATCTGGCGCCACTCGATACGGCCCTGCCGGGGTTCACCCCATCGCATCGGCGTCCGGTTGAGGTCGAGCCAATAGGCCCGGCCGGTATTCACGATCTGATGCAAGAGCGCTACGGGACGAATGAGATAGACGTCCTGTTGCCCGTAGGTCCGATATTCCCGCGACAGTCCCACGAGAATGTCGATATCCGCCTCGCGATAAAAGACGGGAGCCTTGAGCGGATCGAAACTCGAGAACACCCGACCTGCGACGTGACTGGAATAGCTGCCGTCCTTGCGCAACCTGACCGATAGCGGCGAGACCGCCAAATGCGGCATCCGTCCATCTCGCACATAGGCCTGGACGGAGTAGAGCAACCTTTGGTTCACATCCGCGGGATAGTCATTGCCGCGGACTGCGGTGCCCATTTTTTCCAACCAGTCGTTGATCTCGTTGGATAGAAGTTGAGGCGCCGGCGTCGCCTTGCCACCGGAGGTCCGGGGCACGAACCTGGCATCCGTCGTCGCTCTGGTTCCGCCAAAAGCTTGCAGCAGCGCCGCCGCCACATGCTTGCAATTGTAGGCCATCGGGCAACTGCAGTCGCCGTCGACATCGATCAACTCATCGCCGTTGAAACTCAGGACAATGTCGACGCCGTAGGGCGTCCGCTCCGAGCCTGCCACGCGCGCACTGATGTTTGTCAGATCGTCGCTGACCGTCAGCGCCGTCACGCGTCCCAGGAGCTGGTAGTCTTCAGCCTTGCGCAGCGCCGCCTTGCTGAAGAAATCCTGGATATCATCTCGCTTCGGTAGATTTGAACGCACGTGACCTCATCCATCCCAGCAGAATCAGACTCGCTGCATCTCATGGCCATGGGGGCCGCGATCGCCCAGTCGGGGTTGGAAAACACGGCCCATCGTCGGTACTTTTTCTCCGCCGGCGGCGCCGCGCCAGCGCGCCGCCTTCCGCCAAAGCCCGCTGCCGGGTCGTCAGCGCGCTCCAGATTGGACGATCAAGCGGAGGCATCGATGTGTCGAAACCGCTTTCACTTGCCGCGGGCATGCTGATCGAAAGCGCTGAGCACGGCAAGCGTCATGGCCTTGATGCCGGTTTCGATGGTCGGCTTCGGCACCGGCGCGAACAGCGGCGAATGATTGGACGGCAATTCGGGTCCGGTTCCGTTGCTTGCCGCGACGAACCGCTCCAGCTCGTAGACGCCGATATTGAACATCATCGACGGCACCCCTGCATTGGCGAACTCGGAAAAATCCTCACTCGGCGTGCCCGGCGGAGTTATCCTCATCTTGTCGCCGAACGCTGCCTTCAGCGCCTTCTCGGCGGTCGCAACCACCACGGGATCGTTCATCACGGCCTTGGCGCCCTCGGTGATTTTGATGTCGGGTGCGGGTGCGTCCGACATGGCGGCGGCGGCCTTCGCCGTCCGCTCGATTCCCGCCAGCATTTTGGCGCGCACCTCCGGCTTGAAGGTGCGGATGGTTCCGAGCACCAGAGCATCGTCCGGAATGATGTTCTCCG
>Ga0193699_10000942_pt1 | contig 11768 bp, 13 predicted proteins | sample L3c2metaG_FD_160095 | JGI IMG/M metagenome (GOLD analysis project Ga0193699, IMG submission 160095) | Soil microbial communities from a riparian zone of the East river system, Colorado, United States - L3c2 | ecosystem: Environmental > Terrestrial > Soil > Riparian zone | place: USA: East... | reverse complement strand
ATGGGGGCCGGTTCCGGGCGCGTGCCGTCCTCCATGTAGTTCACCGCCATGCAGTCGATGTTGTACGGCCTGGGGAGCGGCGGGCGGATCTTCACCTTCTTTACGGGGATGCCGCGCCCGCTCGCCGCGGCTTTTTCCAGTTTCCTCCGATAGTCGTCGAAGCGCTCGATCAGCCCGCTGATCAGGTCGTGCGGGCCGGTATGCGGAATGGCTTTCACCGTTTTCGATACGTCCACGACCGTGTCGCCTTTGAGCACTCCGAGCCTGAAGTCGTCGAAGAAGAGAATTTTCATTTTTACCTTCCCTGTGAGCCCTTGGACGGGAGCGCCTGGTCGAGCCAGCGCGCGACCACGGCGGCGATCTCCCGGTTATTCTTTTCCAGCATCATCACGTGGCTGTTGCCGCGGATACCCAGATCGGCGAGCCGGATGAACGCGGGCTCGACGCCTGCCTGCCGCAGGTATTTCACCGTGCAGTGATCGTAGGGCGCGTGGTAGGACGCCTCCGAGGTGAGGATCAGAATCGGAATGTTCCGGAAGTTCGGAAGCTGTCGCGCCGGATCCTTCTGCATCCAGCATTTGACCAGATCGGGGCCGTCCGCCTTGTCCTGTTGCAACATGGCGAGCTCGGAGGCGTCGGCCACGGGCGGGGCGTAGGTAAGAGGGACGGAGCTGACCCCGTAGGTCAGCGCGAGCGATCCCTGGCGGAAGTAGTCGGGCGCACCGACGAAATCGACACCGTAAAACGGCGGGCCGTTGGGCTCGATCGCGAGGATGGCCTTCACGAGGCCGGGTCTTGCGTCGGCGACCGGCCAGCCGAACGCCCCGGCCTGCGAGTGGACCAATAGAATGGCCGGGCCAATTTTATCGACGAGCGCGACCAGTGCGTCGCGGTTGAGAACCTGCTGTTCCTTGAAATCCTTGATCGCGGGCAACTGGCTTGCGACCAGCTGCTGCACCACCGGGTCCTCGGGCTCGCCGCTTCCCGGCCACTGGGTATGCAGGTGCGCCTGCGGCCAGAGCTTGTATTTTTCCTGCGCGATGTAGCGCCTTTGCGAATTCTGCCGGTCGACCTGCTCCGTCGGCCCATAGACCCCGGCGACGTGGGCCGATCGCCCGCGCCCGGGCTGGTCCACGACGTAGACAGCGTAGCCGCGACGCACGAAAAACTGCGCCCAGCCTTCGCGGCCGTCTGGAGTGCCCGTGAAGTTGGTTCCGGACATGGTGCCGCCGTGCACCATCACGATCGGAAACGGATGGGTCTGCTTCGCCGGAATGCGCAATTCCACGTACATCTGCCCCGCCATATAAGGGCGTCCGTTGAGGGTGACGGATTTCCCGCCGACGTAGAAAAAACCGTCGCGCGCGATCGCGAGCGGCGGATCGTCAGCGGCGCGCGCGCCGGTCACGCCGCAAGCGAGGACCGCGGCAAGAAGCGCGGTCGACGGAAGGCCTCTGCTCGTCTTTGCGGAATGGACTCGCCCGTTCATGGTTTGTTTCTCCCGCTCACTTCTGCGACACGCCGGCCCGGCCTTCCGGCTTGAACTCGAGGATGAAGTTCCACAGCGGCATGTCGCCGACGTTGGTCACGCTGTGGATGATCGGCTCGCGGAAGTTCACCACGCCCGGCGGTTCCTGCGGCGCGTCCTTGCCGTCGATGATCTGCCGGAGCAGCGGCCCCTGGTTGATGCGGATCTCGACGCGCTGGCTGTGGCTGTGGCGCTCGCGCGTGTCCCCCGGGGCGAGCCGTTCCTCGTAGATGAAAAAACGCTCGCCCTCGTACACGATCGTGTTTTTCGCGGGCGGGATGATCTCGGCGGGCGATTTGACCGGCGGGTGATTCGGCTTGATCGCCACTTCGAAATAGGCGCCCGCGTCCGGCGGCCGGAAGGATTCGCCCGCCTTGAACACCGCGACCTCTCCGCGCCGCATCGCGCGCAGCACTTTGCCGAACCGCAGCTGGATATCGCCCATCGCCACGATCGCGCGCTCCGCGCACCCGGGCGTGCTCGCCTGGGCGCACGGCGCATCGTCGCGGCTCACTCGCACGTAGTCGTTCTCGAGCACGGTCGCCGCGTGCAACGGGTCGGCCTGCAGGAGCGCCGCGAACAGGGCCATCGCGTACCAGCGTTTCGGAATTGGGATCATCGGGTGCTCCAGGGTCGTCACGCGCGCCCGCCTAAGATAGCATTTGCCGGCACGCACCGGTTTTCCAAACCAAGGAGGAGCATATGAAACGCAACAAGCTGGCGGTTTTGGCGGTGGTCTTGGCGGTTCCCTGCGCGGCGCTCGCGCAAGGGCTCGTATCCCAGAGGAGCATTTCGGCCGACGCGGCACAGGAAGCGGCGACGGCGGCCCTCGCGCAGTGCCGCAAGGGTGGACATCACGTCACGGTGACGGTGCTGGATCGCTTTGCCCGCACCCGGGTGATCCTGAACGACGACGGGGCGAGCCCGCACAGCTTCGAGCACAGCCTGCGCAAGGCGTACACCGCGCTCACGTACCGGACGCCTTCGGGCGAGTACGGCAAGCGCGCGGTCGCCAATCCGACCGGGATCGGCGCTTTGCACCTGGACAGGATCACGACTGCGGCCGGCGGACTTCCGATCCGCGCGGGGAATGAAGTGGTCGGCTCGATCGGCGTGTCGGGCTCGCCGGGCGCCCCGGGCTCGCCCGCCGGCTCGGGCGGCGACGCCGACGCCGCATGTGCGCAGGCCGGCATCGACCATGTGGCCTCGAAGCTGAAATGACGGGCGTCGCGGCAGAGCGAATCAGTTCTGCCGCTCGATGTTCTTCAGCTCGACGACGCGCTTCCAGCGCGCGATCTCGCGCTCGATGAGCGCGCGCATTTCCTCCGGACTGGAGGGCGTCGGCACGCCGCTCAGGTCGGCGAGGCGCTGCCGCGTGTCGGGCATCTCGAGAATCGAACGGATTTCTCCGTTCAGGCGATCGACGATCGCGCGTGGTGTCGCCGCCGGGACCGCGAGGCCCAGCCACGAGTTCACTTCGACGCCGGGAAGCGTCTCGGAAATCGTCTGCAGCCCGGGCAGGGCCGGATGCCGCGCGGGCGAGGACACCGCGAGCGCGCGAAGTTTGCCGGACCGGATGTGCCCGAAGGAGGCGGTTCCCGTTTCGATGGTCGCATCGACGCGGCCCGCCAGCACGTCCACCAGGGCGTTCGCGCTGCCCTTGTAAGGCACGCCGAGGATCGTCGTGCCCGCCTCGATGTTGATCCATTCGCCGAGCAGGTGCACCAGCGTCCCCGGAGTCATGGAGTAGGTCAATTTTCCCGGCGCGGTCCTCGCGCGTTCGAGCAGGTCCGCAAACGAACGGATCGGCGAATTCGGGGCAACCGAGATCACGAGCGGATAAGCGACCACCATTCCCACCATCCCGAAGTCGCGCACGGGGTCGTAAGGCAGTGCCCGGTTGAGAGCCGCGGTGGCCGGATGCGCGCCCGAGAGCAGCACCAGCGTGTGCCCGTCGGGCGGCGATTTCGCGAGCGCGTCGTTCGCCAGCAGCCCCGCGCCGCCGGGCCTGTTCTCGACGACGACCGGCTGGCCGAAGCGCTCGGCGAGCCTCTGCCCGAGAAGCCGGCTGACCAGATCGTTGCCCGAACCCGGCGGCGAGCCGACGAGGAAACGGACCGGGCGGACCGGGTAGGTTTGCGCGGCAGCATCGCCCGGGGCGGCGAGCGCCGCTAGCAGCGCGGCGGCGAGTCGAAATACCACGGTCACTTTTCGGGAGCAGGCTTTTGGGAAAGGATGAGCGATTGTATAGCGAGCCCGACAGCGATCTGAAAGCTCCGCGTCAGCGCCGCGCAAGGCGGAGCGGTTCATGCTGACTCTCCGCGCTTCACCGGCTCGAGGCCGGCGCGGCCCGTACCGGACACCTCATCATGTTTGCCGCCTCCGGCTCCCGGTCCCGATGGATCGCGAGCGCCTTCCTCGTCTGCGCCTTGTTATGGTTTGCGGGGCTCGAGTACCGCGGCCTGTTCATGCCGGACGAAGGACGCTACGGCGACATTGCCCGGGAGATGCTGGACGCAAACGACTGGGTGACGCCGCGGCTCAACGGGATCAAGTACCTGGAAAAGCCGCCGCTGCAGTACTGGGCGACCGCGGGCGCGTTCGCGGTGCTCGGGGTGGACGAGTGGACTGCGCGTCTGTGGCCGGCCTACACCGGTTTCCTCGGTATCGTGCTCGCGGCGTTCGCGGGATATCGCCTCGCTCCCCGCTCGCCGTGGCTCCCGACCGCGCTGACGTTCGCCGGTTGCTGGGGATACTTTCTCGGCGGACAGTTCCTGACTTTGGACATGGGGCTGACGTTCTTCCTGACCGTCGCGATGCTGGGTTTTCTTTTGAGCCGGCGCGCCGGCATCCCTCTCGCCGCAGAGCGAGGTTGGATGATCCTTGCGTGGGCGGGGATGGCTTGCGCCGTCCTGAGCAAGGGAATCGTGGGGATCGTGATCCCGGGCCTGTCGCTGCTCGTGTATCTCGCGATCGAGCATGACCTGTCGGTCCTGCGGCGCCTGCACTGGGTGCCGGGGCTCGCCGTGTTCGGCGCGATCGCCCTGCCGTGGTTCGTGCTGGCGCAGCAGAGGAACCCCGAGTTCTTTCATTTCTTTTTCATCCGCGAGCATTTCGAACGCTACCTGCTGCCCGATCACCACCGGCCCGGTCCGTGGTGGTACTTCGTTCCCGTGCTGCTCGTCGGGCTGCTGCCCTGGACGCCGAGCATCCCCGCCGCCTTTGCGCGGGCGTGGAGAGCAACCGCGTCGGGATTCAAGCCCGACCGCTTTCTCGTCATCTGGGCCGGCGTGGTGGTGGTCTTCTTCAGCGCGTCGCACTCGAAGCTCCCCGGTTATGTGCTCCCGGCGGTTCCGGCGATTCTTCTGCTGTTCGCGCGGCACTATCCGGCCCTTTCCGAGCGCTTGCGCCGCGCGCCGGCCTTTACCTGCGTCGCGAGCGGCCTCGCCTTGACGCTCCTTGCCGCTGCGCTTCCGGCCTTGAGCGCGCTCCTTTCATGGGCGGAATTCAACGCCGGGTTTTCGATCTGGCTTCTCGCGGCAGGGCTGGCATTGTCGGCGGCAGGTTTCGCCGCGCTCCGGCTGCTGCGCTCGCGGCAGGAAGCGTCCCTCGCGGTTCTCGGGCTGGGCAGCCTGCTCGCCGTGCAGCTGGCGCTCTCGGGAACGCACGTGCTCGACGAGCACTACTCCTCGGAGCGGCTCATGGAAGGCGTGGTCGACAAGAACCTGCGGTTTCCGCGCGAGCCGCCCTTCTACAGCGTGGCGAGTTTCGATCAGAGCGTCCCCTTCTATCTGGGGCGCCCCGTGACGCTGGTCGGCTACAAGGACGAGCTCGCGCCGGGCATCGCGGCCGAGCCCGGAAAATACGTCGCATCGGTCGAGGAGTTTGTCGGGCGCTGGGACGGGCACGGCGAAGCCTTCGCGATCATGACGCCCCATTTCTACGAGAAGCTCAGGCTGCAGGGGCTTCCCGGGCGCGTCCTGGCGCGCGATGCGCGCCGCATCGTCATCGCAAGACACTAGCCCCGGCGCCGGACTTACTGCGGCTCGATCTTCGCGAGCCTCACGTACTTGCCCCACTGCTCGATTTCGGTCCGGATAAGGGCGGCCATCGATTCGGAGGTGCCGGGAAACGGATCGGTGGCGAGGTTTTCCAGGAACTTGCGCGTCTCCTCGCTCGCGGTGATTTGGTTGAACCAGGCCACGAGCTTGTCGACGATCGGCTTGGGCGTGCCGGCAGGGACGACGACGCCCCACCAGGGCGTGAGGTCATAGCCCGGAAACCCGGATTCCGCCATGGTGGGCACGTCGGGGAGCGTGGCGAGTCGCGTTGCGGAAGTGACCGCGAGGATGCGCACCCGGCCCGCGCGCGCCTGCGGCAGGAGGAAGGTAACGTCATAGGTCATGAAGTCGACTTCCCCGCTGATCGTGTCGGTGAGCGCCGACATCGTCTCCTTATAGGGGACATACGTCGTGGAGAGGCCGGCCATTTCCTTGTAGAGCTCGCCCGTGACCTGCCCGGTGTTCGAGCCCGTGGCGTAGTGCCCGTGGCCCGGCTTTTTCTTCAGGTGGTCGGTGAGCTCGGCGATAGTGCGGATCGGGCTCTTCGCGTCGATCGCGATTGCGAAGCTCAGCTTGGCGAGCGTGGTCACCGGGGTGAAGTCCTTGTCCGGGTCGAATCGCAGCTGCTTGAACATGTAGCGCGCCGCCGCCAGCGTCGAGCTCGCGGGCGTGATCATGATGGTGTAGCCGTCCGCTTTCGATCGCGCCACGTATTCCGTTGCGATACTGCCCTGCACACCCGTCCTGTTCTCGACGACCACCGGTTTCCCCGCAAGCTTGCTCAGGCGGTCGCTGTAGTAGCGCACCAGGATGTCGGCCCCCGAGCCGGCCGAGAAATTGCAGATCGAGCGGATCTCGCGCGCCGGATACTCCTGCGCGGCGGCCGGCGGCGGCGCCAGCGCGGTGGACACAAGACCGAGCAAGAAGATAGTGCCCCGCAGCGTATGTCTCATTCCCATTCTCCGGTCGCTAGACGTCGAGTTCTGGATAATGCCTGAAGATGCCGTGCTGGTTGAAGGCGATGCGCCGCTTCGACGCGAGATAGACGGCGATGCGCGGCCGCGCCGCGACGCGCTCGTGCAGCGCGACCGACCGCGGGTATTTCGGCTCCAGCCTCGCCATCGCGCGGGGAAAGGCATAACGCAACCCCGCGATCACCTGGAAAAGCGACAGGTCCGCGTAGGAAAACATCTTGCCGAGCAGCCAGCCGCCTTTTTCCCGCGCGAGCGCTTTCTCGAAATAGCCCAGAAATTTCGGCAAGCGCTCGGCGGTGAAGTGCGAGGCGCGGCGCTTCGATTCGGGCTTCTGATCCTCGTAGTAGAAGGCGCCCCCGATCGGGTGGTGTACGTCGTGCACTTCGACCAGCCAGTCGGAAATGGTGAGCTGGAGCTGGTGCGCCCAGAGCCGGGATTCCCCGCTCCTGGGCACAAGGCCGTGGCGCGGGGCGAGCCAGAGGAGAATGTTCGCCGTCTGCGCGATCACCAGCTTCCCCGCTTTCAGAAACGGCGGAGCGAAGGGCAGGAGCCCCGGGGACTTGCCCTCGAGGATGCGCGTCATCGCCGGAACGCCGCGCTGCGGCGTTCGCGCGACATCGATGTAGCCGGCGCCGGCTTCCTCGAGCGCCAGCCGCACGAATTCTCCGCGGCCTTGCACCGAAGGCCAGTAATAGAGCTCGTAGCGCATGGGGTTCTCCACGGTTTCGGGATTCAGGATGGATGGCGCGATTCCGCGCGGGCGCCGGGCGTCGCGGGCAGGCCCCAACCGGGACGCGCGCGAAACAGGAGAAAGAGCGCGATCCCGGTCGTCACCAGGCTCCAGGCGATGCCGTTGACGAATGCCGCGCGGTAGGACCCGGTCACGTCGAAAATCCATCCGGGCATCCAGCCGCCGAGCGCCATGCCGACGAGCGTCGCCATGATCACCGTGCCGGTGCGCGCGCCCGCTTCGCGCGGCGAGAAGTACTCGCGCACGATGAGGGGGTAGGAAGGCACGATGCCTCCCTGAAAGAGGCCGAAAAGCGCTGAGACCACGTAAAGCGCGACCAGACCGTCGAAGGGCAGGAACAGCGCGAGCGCGGTTGCCTGGAGCGCCGCGCCAAGAAGCAGCGTGCGCAATCCCCCGATGCGGTCGGCGATCCAGCCCGAGGCGAGGCGGCTGACGATGCCGAACCCCATCATCAGCGCGAGCATCTCGGCGCCGCGCGCCGCGGGAAAGCCCAGATCCGCGCAGTACGCGACCATGTGCACCTGCGGCATGGACATCGCCACGCAGCACGCGATCCCTGACACGCACAGCAGCCCCTGCAGCTGGTTGGGGGAGAACCCGAGCGGCCGCCCGGGGTTCGACGACGCTCCCCGCGCGCCCGCACCCGCCGGCGCGAGTCCGGCGATCGCGGGCGGTTTCCGGCGCAGGGCGAGCGCAAGCAACGGCATCGCGAACAAACAGATCAGGCCGGTCCCCATGTAGGTCGCGCGCCAGCCGGCAGTGTCGATGAAATGCTGCATGAGGGGCGGCCACACCGTGCCCGCGAGGTAGTTGCCGCTCATCACGATCGCCACCGCGATGCCGCGCCGTCGCGTGAACCACAGGGTGATGTCCGCGACCAGCGGAACAAACGTGCCTGAAGTTCCGACCCCGATAAGCAATCCATGGACCGCGGTGAACTGCAGGAGGTTCTGCGAAAACCCCGCTGTGACGAAACCGAGCGCAAGGCTCACCGAGCCGACCAGCACCGGAACCATCACCCCGAAGCGGTCCGAGAGCCTTCCCATCAGCATGCCGCCCAACCCGAACCCGATCATGGTGAGCGTGAAGGGAAGCGAGGCATTGGCCCGCTCTATCCCGAACTCCGCCTGCAGCGGCGGAAGGACCACCGCCATCGAGTACATTCCCGAGCCGCCGATCGTCATCAGCGCGAGCGCGACCCAGAGACGGGTCCATGCGTACGGGGAATCGGCGCCGTGCGATGCCTGGAGAGTTTCCACGGGTCAGGCTGCTCTGCGCAGCGTGAGCGCCAGCAGCGCCGCGATCACCGCGAGCAGCACCAGCGCGGAAAGGGCGAGCGACCAGTGGATGCCGATCATCCCGCCCACGACGCCGATGGTCACTCCGGAAAAGGCGCGCATTCCCAGGCCCGACAGGAGGTACAGTCCGATCACGCGGCCGCGAATCGGCGCGGGCGCGCGCAGCTGCACCAGCGTCTGCGCCATCGCATTGAAGGAAAGCTCGAGAAATCCCACCGCGAAAAGCAGCGCGATGGCGAGCGGGTACGAAGAGGATGCCGCGAAACTGGCGATGGCGACGCACCACAGCATGGCGAGCACGCACGCGGTGCGCGGCCGCGCCTGCAGGAGCCCCAGGCTTTCCAGCAGCACGCCCGCGAACAGCGCTCCCGCCGCGTCGGCGGCGAGCAGCATGCTGTAGGACATGTCGGGATCGCCGTGGCCGAGGTCGTGCGCGAACTCGGGCATCTGCGGCTGGTAGCCGTTGCCCACGAACAGCGAGGTCAGGCCGGCGAGCAGGATCATCGACGCGATGGTGCGGTTGCCCGCGATGTCGCGGACCGTCGAAACGATGTCGCTCAGCCCCTTCACGGCGCGCACCGGAGCGGGCCCGCCCTTCCTGAAGCGCGGGCCGTAAGGCGCCTTCCACAGCCACGACAAGAGTGGCAGATAGATCACGGTGTTCAGCAGGATTGCGTACGCGGGACCGAAAGCGATCAGGAGCGCTCCGCCCACCGCCGGGCCGAAAAGCAGCCCGAGATAGCGGGCGGTGGCGCCCAGCCGCACCGCGCTCTGGAGATGCGCCGTGCCGACGATGTCGTGGATCAGGAGTTGCGCCGACGGGTGCCACAGGACTCCCGCGAAACCGTGCAGGACGAGCAGCGCCATGGCGTGCCACATTTCGAGCGAATCGGTGAGAAAGAGCAGCCCCCAGCCGAGCGACGCGCCCATGAAGCACAGCATGCCGAGCTGGATGATGCGCCGCGGGTCGAAGCGGTCGGCGAGCGCGCCCGAGTACACCGAGAAAAACAGAAACGGCAGCCAGTGCGAGAGCATCGCGAATCCGCCGAGTGCCGGCGAATGGAATTTCTGGAACATGATCCAGTAGCTGATCACGTGCTCGATCGAATCGGCCATCATCGCCAGCGCCGAGCCGACGAAATACGCGCGGTAGCCGGGATGCCGGAGCGCGGCGAACGATTGCGGCGGGGCGGCGGGCGGCGGGCCGCCGTGATGCGGGTCGGTCAACTCAGGCTTTCAAGGCTACAGCTCGACGCCGATTCTCCGGTCGAGCGAGTAAGGCCCGCCGCCGCGCCAGCATATGGCGAGCGCGACCAGCCCCCAAAGCAGGGTGAACTCGTAGCCGCGGTTGAGCCACGAGAATCCGTTGGGCAGGTAATGGACGAAGGTGATCACCGCCATCTCGATCGCTACCGCGGCCGCGAAGAAGCGCGTGAACAACCCGGCGGCGATGGCGATTCCGCCGAAGAACTCGACGACGAGCAGCAGGTAGATGAGCGGGACGGGATGCTCGTATCCCATCTTCACGAACCCGGGCGCCATCGCCTCCGCGCCGCGGGCGATCTTGCCCCAGCCGTGCACCGCGAGAATCAAGCCGCAGGCGCAGCGGACGAGCGGCCACGACAGCGGCTCGAGGAACGCGTAGAGAGGCTTGAGAGCCGGGATGAGCAGTCTGGGCGGGTGTTGAGCCTCGTTCATGGATCCTCCTTGTCGGGAGCCTCGGGCAGGCCGGTTCAGGTTAACGGACGCGGACGCGGCGCGCAAGCAGTCGATCCGGCCGGAAGATTGTCTCCCGCTCCGCGGCTGCAGCAGGGCAGAATGGAGGGCCATGGCCGCCACTTCCTCAGCGATCGCGATCCCCGAGTCGGAAATCGAAATGAGCGCGGTCCGCGCGCAAGGGGCCGGGGGACAGAACGTCAACAAGGTCTCCTCGGCCGTGCACCTGCGCTTCGACATCCGGGCTTCCTCGCTCCCCGAGCAGATCAAATGGCGGCTGCTGGGCTCTCGCGATCAGCGCATCACGCGCGAGGGTGTGCTCGTCATCAAGTCGCAGCAGCACCGCAGCCTCGAGCGCAACCGGGAAGAGGCGCTCTCCCGGCTGCACCAGCTTGTGGCGCGCGCGGCCGTCGTTCCGCGCCAGCGCAGACCGACCCGCCCGACCCGCAGCTCGCGGAAGAAGCGTCTTGAAAGCAAGATCCGGCGCGGCGAAGTCAAGAAGCTGCGGGGCAAGGTCCGTTCCGCTGCGGATTGACCGCTTCCGGGATACGGCGCTGTGCGGCTTTCGCAACTTCGCCGGACTTAACCGGAGTATCCCGCCTCGCGTTGATGGCGGACGGCGAGCACAAGAACGCGATCACGTTCCCCGTCGAAGCGGTAAAGTGCGATGTATCCCGATTTGCCCCGAGAGATGACTAGTTCGCGCAGGTCCGCCTCCGTCCTACGGCCGATCAAGGGGTGCTCCTCCAGGACCGCGACGGCGTCGGCTATCAGATCGACCGTATGCGCTGCGGCGCGGGGATCGGTTTCGGCAAGAAAGTCGCTAAGCCTTTCCAGATCGGCGAGCGCCCGCGGCGCGTAGCTCACGGACGCCATGGCAAGGCGCTACCATCGCACCGGTTTCGGGCGGCCGACTTTCTTCCCCGCTGCGCGGGCGCGGATGTAGCGGTGTACGTCTTCGGCCCGGTAAGCCCTGCCGCTGCGTTCGACTTCCTTCTCCGCGGCGAGCGCGTCACCAACAAAGGCCCTGCGCTTCTCCGCGAGCTCGGTATGCGCTTCCAGTGCATCGATCATCCACGCGTGCGGCGTCTTGCCCGCGGATTTTGCGAGCGGCACGATGCGCTCCTTCAGTCGTTCGGAAAGCTTGAGCGTAGTGGAAGCGGCCATGAAAATCCTCTCGAGTAACACGAAGGTAACACCTTCGTGCGAAACGGGTCAAGCGCGGGCGCGATGCGCCATGCGGATCCAAGACCGAGCGAAGCGGCGCGATAAAGAACCGGATCTCCTAACTAGGCCGCGAGTTGCTCCAGCCTGTGCTGCTGCTCCAGCCACTCGGCTTCGAGCTGCGCGAGCTCCCGCGCGACGAAGGCCTGGTCGAGGATCAGCGTCTTCAGGGCGTCCTTTTGATCTTCGCCGTAGATCGCCGGGTCGGAGATCCGC
>Ga0193699_10000941_pt1 | contig 11770 bp, 8 predicted proteins | sample L3c2metaG_FD_160095 | JGI IMG/M metagenome (GOLD analysis project Ga0193699, IMG submission 160095) | Soil microbial communities from a riparian zone of the East river system, Colorado, United States - L3c2 | ecosystem: Environmental > Terrestrial > Soil > Riparian zone | place: USA: East River... | reverse complement strand
GAACTCGACAGCGAGCTTGGCCATCTCGAGCGAGCTTTCGCTCGGAAATTGGCGCAACGCGCAGACGATGAACCGCGCCGTGATGTCAAAGTCCTTCTCTGCTCGACGGAGTCCACGGAGCGGCGCCTCGAGGGCCTGCACGAGTGTCAGCCCTTGTACCACATTGAGCAACGGCGCATTTCTCACCTCGATATAGCGCACTCCATCTTCGACGGCATCCTCGACCAGCTCATACGCGATGCGCTCGAGGGCGTCTTCGCTCTGCATGACCGAAATCGTCACGTCGAAGCGTCGCAGGTAATCCTCAAGATTCTGCGCATCATCCACTCTCATGAAGTCCGCCAGCTCTTCGGGAGTTTGCCTCGGCATTTGAATCCGACGCTCTTTTGCCAGCTCCAGAAGGGTTGCGGGCCGGACGGAGCCGTCGAGATGGCAGTGCAGCTCCGCTTTTGGAAGCTGGCGGAGTTTGTTGGAAAAAATCGAGAGTGGCATTACGATGGGTTCAAGTCCGAGTCGTCGCCGGCTATCTGCCGAGTGCGAACGATGCGAAAAATCGCGCCGTTGTGCACGGGTGTGTCGTTGGACGTCACGATTCCGCGGCTGTCGGTGATCATGCGCTCACCGCGCCGCACAGCAGCTGCTTGGCTCTCGTCCCATGCTTCCACCGCTTCGAGAGCGGTTGCGCCAGGCGCGACATCAATCGGACGAGCGTTGATGTAGATCCGAACAGTCTCAGCCATTAGGAAATCGGCGCGATACGTACTTCTGCCGGCGCGGTAATCGGCGACGGCAAGGACTTGAGGTAGCCGATCAGCGCATCGAGATCCACAATGTTGAGCGGCTTCGATGCAGTCGCGCGCCCGCCGGCGTTGTACCCTTCCCCACCGGTCGCGATGAAATCGTTGACGATGACGTTGTACGTCCTGGTGTCAGACAGCGGAGTTCCATCACCCATCGTGACCGAGACAGTGCGCGAGCCAGCGGGCTTGGATGGATCGTACTTGATCGTCATGCCGCTGACGTGATCGTTCACGGACTTGGCGAGCATTGCTTCGACCAGCCCGCGCAGCTGAGCACCGGTCATCGTGAGAGAATACAGCATGTTGCCGAATGGCTGGATCTCGAACAGCGACCCGTAAGTTGCTTCGCCGGCGCGAAGCTCGGTGCGAATCCCACCGTTGTTCATGATCGCAACGTCGCCCTTGGCCGCCCAACGCTGCGAATCGGCGATGAGGTTTCCGAGCGCGTACTGCGAGCCTTGTCTCGCCAGCGTTGTTGGGATTGTCGCGACGTGCCGATCCACGAGCGGGGCAACCTGTGCTACTGCCCGACGAACTATCGAATCGATCGCCGGGACGGGCTTGAGGGTGTCGGTCGCCAGCTCACGCACCTGATGTCGCACCGCCAGATCCGCATTCGAGCCGAGGGGGAGATCGAGAACATCGATCGCGCGTCCGCTCGACCGCGCCTGCACGATCGGAATCCCTTTGACCTCGGTGTTGACGAGCGTGTGCGTATGTCCGCTGACAATCGCGTCGACTTTTGTTGTGATCTTGCGCGCCAGATCGATGATTTCTCCGCCGCAATCTGTAGCGCCGTCGCGCCCGCAGCTCGCTCCGGCGTGCGCGATCACTATCACGAAATTCGCTCCGCGCTTTCTGAGCGCAGTTCCGATGCTGTCAACGATCGGCGCTGGATCGTCGAAGCGCAGTCCCACTACGTTGGCGGCGCGGGTCGTGGTCGGAGTAGTGACAGTGGATACGCCGATGATCCCTATTCGCGTGGCGCCACGTCTCACGATCGTATCATTCGGAATCCACTTCACGTCACGTCCGTCTGTGTATCGAACGTTGGCGCCGAAGATCCCGAATTGGGCCTGTCGCATGCGGGCGCGGAGCGTATCGGTCCCCCAGTCGAACTCGTGGTTGCCGAGGGCGGACGCGGCGTAGCCCATTCTATTGTAGTACTCGACGACCGGTCGGCCGTAGGAGAGGTTGGACGCAGGCGTTCCCTGAAACAAGTCGCCGGCGTCGAGCAGCAGCGTCTCGCAGCGCGGGGCGCACTCGTTCCGAGCGCGATCGATCGCGGCGGCGACGTATGCAGCGCCCCCGCGACGAACACCGTTTGCATCCGGGCGCGGCTCGAGTGCTCCGTGGAAATCGTTAGTCGCGATGATGCGGAGGAACTGCGTCCCTGCCGGAAATTCAGGCTGTCCGGCCGGTGGCGGGCTCGCCGTGGGGACTCCGGCACCTCGAACCAGACGCCAATTTGGTGTGAAGTAGTCAGACTGTCTGACGACACCACGCTGCTTTACCTCATCGATCAACAGCTGCCGGATCTCCTGCTGCTTGTCGTAGATCACAGGGGCGTCCCTAAGCATCGCGTAGCCACCACCGCCCGTCTGACGATAATTGTTGAGCGCCATGGTGAACGAATCGGTGTCCCGAACGGGCATACCTTTGTAATCGAGCCGCGTGATTCTCGACCCCAATGGCCGCGACACATCCATCACGTAGTCGACGCCGGACACGACATCGAAGTTGTAGCCGGGAATCTGCGGATCCGTTTCCAGCGCAACATTAGGCGACGCTACGGTTCGATAATACCTGCTGCTGAACTCGAGGTAGTCGCGCAGCTGCTTCCCACTGATCCGGACCGCACGCAGCGTGTTGTCATACGGATAGAGCTGCGCAACCTGCGCGATCGTGATCGGCCCCGGCCCCATCACTACTTCCGTTGAAAAAGCTGCGGTCGACGCGAGATCGCTTCCAGCGGCCTTCCTCTCCGTTTCGAGAATGAAGTCGATGAGCGGAGTGTCTTTTACTCGAGCCGAATCGGAGCTCCAACGCTCGGGAGTGGATCCGATCGGCGTCGTCACATAGGCGACTGTCTCGCGATGTATAGCGTCCGTCGCGGCCAGAACTGCCGGGCTCTCGGCGTGCCCGGCTGCTTGCACGATGTCGCTTCTTTTTTCGCTGACCACCCAACGGCCACCGGATCTCGAGACGATCAGATGCGCGATATCGACGCTCGTCGCCCAATTCTTCGGCTGAATGAGAAGCGTCTGGCCGATCGTGGTGCCGCGATTTTCCTTGTGCGAGTGCCCGTACAGAATCAGATCGATCCCGGGTACCTCGCTCGCGACTCGCGCCGCAACGTTCTCACTCGGCACCCCGGTGCTGACGGTATCGTAGCTCGACGGCTCGTTGAGCCCCGAATGAACTGTCACCAGCACGATGTCAGCGCCCGCCGCGCGGGCTTCCCGAACAGCGTCCCGTATTGCCGGCACAATGTCACCAAGACGCAGTCGACCTCGAATGTTCTCGGGGTCCCACAGCGTGACCCCGGGCGTCGTCGCGCCTACGATCCCGACCTTCAGACCAGCACGCTCGACGATGGTCCAGGGCAAGTATGCGTGAATCCCTGCTGGATCGATGCGGGAAGTGTTCGCCGACAAAAACGGAAACTTCGCCTGGCTCACCGCGGAGTCGAGGTACGGAACCCCGTAGTTGTACTCGTGATTTCCAATCGCTGCCGCGTCGTAGCGCATGGCATTCATCGCTGCGACGATCGGATTCGTACGATCGCGCGAGACTCTGGCTGCCACATACGCCAGAGGATTCCCCTGCAGCAGGTCTCCTCCATCCAGCAGGACGACCCGCCCGGGATTAGCCGCGCGAACCGAGTCAACTATCGTCGCCGCGCGGGAAAGGCCGCGCACAGCTTCCTCGTGATTCGCGTAGTAGTCCCAGGCTCTCAGCCGGCCGTGGACATCCGTGGTCGTCGCGACGGCGAGATCTATTACCGCTGGGGTTCGAAGCTGGTTTGGGGGTGCACAAGCAAGGATCAGGGCCAAAAGCCCGAAAGCGGTACGTCTCATCAGTTATCAGCGTTTGCGGTGAGGGCGTGGGACACGCCAGCCTCGTGCAAAACTAGTTGCTCTGCTCGGCTGCGGGGAGACAAGCGCGGAGGCACGCGCCGGATCGCCGAACGAAACGATCTCGCGGCCGAACGCCACGATCTTGTAACGGATGGGTCAAGTGCGCTTTCGCCACATCCACGTTGATGCTAGCTCTCCGCAATCCTTAACCGGGAATTATCGTGTCGAAAAGAGGTTGTAACACCTCGCTCAGATGCTCGTGACACATCGTCGGTTGACGCGGAGAGGAGGGGCCCGGCAAGTTCAGGACGTGACCGAAACGAGCGCCGTTGCCGAGCGCGTGCTGGTGGTCGATGACGAGCCCGATATTGTGGCGTTGGTTGCCTACCACCTCGCCAAGTCCGGCTATACCGTATCCACCGCGACGAGCGGGCCTGAGGGCCTGGCCGTGGCGCGGCGCGACAAACCCTCGCTGGTCGTACTCGACCTTATGCTGCCCGGCCTCTCCGGCCTCGAGGTCATGGAGGAGCTGCGGGGCGATAATGCAACCTCGAACATCGCCGTGCTCATGTTGACCGCCCGGCGCGAGGAAGGTGATCGCATCAAGGGCCTCAGTCTTGGCGCCGACGATTATCTGACGAAACCCTTCAGCCCCCAGGAACTCGTCCTTCGTGTCGGTGCGATCCTACGGCGAGTGAAGGCGGGTCGCGACACCTCGGAAGACGTGAAGCAGATCGGGCCGCTTCGCATCGACAGCACGCAGCATCGCGTGACAGTGGACGGTCGTGAAATCGACCTGACGCCTACTGAGTTCAAGCTCCTTCTCCTGCTGGCCGAGCGAAAAGGTCGTGTGCAGCCGCGCAATCTACTATTGGAAATCGTTTGGGAGGCCGCGCCTGACATCCAAACGCGAACGGTCGACATGCACGTGCAACGTCTGCGTGTAAAGCTCGGCGCAGCGGGAGATCTGATCGAGACTGTGCGCGGATTCGGCTACCGGATCAGAAACGTCAGCGAACGATCGTGAAGCTCGCGCCCCGGCTGCTACTACAGTCGCTCGCGATCGTAGGTGTAATGGTGATCTCGGTCGTGCTCATCATCGACAACCAGCTGTACTCCAGCATCGTCGAGCAAACCACACATGACCTGGCCGGTGAGGCGAGACTCGTGGCAACTGAGTGGCGGCCGGACGTGGACCCGGACTCGCTGGCCGATCAAGCCGGCGTCGCTACCGGCCACAGGATCACACTGATCGACTCCACTGGACACGTTGTCGGCGATTCGGAATTCGACGGACCCGCACTGCAGGCGCTCGAGAACCACGCCACGCGTCCTGAAGTAGTTGCGGCACGTCAAACTGGAATTGGCTCGATCAAGCGCATGAGCCCATCGACCGGTGAGGAGCAACTCTACGTCGCGGTGAAAGCTCCGCGCGGAACTGCGCGCGTGTCTGTGACGACCAGGGCCGTCGAGGACATCTTTGCGAGCGCGCGCAGCGGTGTGTTGGTAGCGGGGCTGATCTCCTTTCTGCTAGCCGGAATTCTCGCCGTTCTCTTTTCGCGCTCAGTCTCCAAGCCAATTGTCGATCTCAGCAATGTCGCGCGCTCGCTGGCCGCCGGTGAGCGTAAGCGGCATCCTCCGCTCGCCGCGCCGGGCGAGGTCGGAGATCTGGCTGACGCAGTGCACCGTCTGGCCGAACAGCTCGAGGCCCGGATCTCGGCGCTGGCGGCGGAACAATCAGTCCTCTCGGCTCTCGTCGAGACGCTGAATGAAGGAGTAATCGCGATTTCGCCCGCGCACGATGTCGTGCGGATCAGCGAGACGGGACGTCGTCTGCTTTCAATCGATCGTCCCGTTCCGTTCGGGGTCGACTTCCTCCCGCGCGATGCGACGCTGCGCAATGCAATCGCTCTCGCCCTGAGTGGTACAGCGACTGAGCCCGAGGAGCTTATCATCGACGAGACGACACTTTCCCTGACTGCCCGCCCCTTGGTGAACGGCGGCGCGGTGGTGGCGCTGTTCGATCTGACACCCATCCGAAAGCTCGAAGCGGTCCGTAGAGATTTCGTGGCAAACGTCTCGCACGAGCTTCGAACCCCGCTCACGATCATCGGCGGATTCGCCGAGACGCTCCAGGATCCGGAAATCCCAGCCGCGCGGCGAGCCGAGTTCGCGAAAACGATTTTCAGCAATACTCAGCGGATGCAGCGCATCGTCGACGAGCTGCTCGACCTATCCCGGATCGAGACTGGCCATTGGCGGCCGCGGCCCGAGTCGATACGCATTGCCGACTTGGCCGCCGAGGTTTTTGCCCGAAGCGCGGCGAGTGCGAAGTCGAAGTCAGTCACGCTCGACACGACCATCGACCCGGACGCACAGACGATTGTCGCCGATCGAACAGCACTCGAGCAGATTCTCATGAACCTCATCGAGAACGCGCTTCGCCACACCGGAGCGGGCGGACGAATAGCTATCGAGACGTTGGCCGAAGCCGACGGAGTCACGCTCATCGTTAGCGACACCGGGAGCGGAATTCCTCCCGAGCATCTGCCAAGAATCTTCGAGCGCTTCTACCGCGCCGACAGCGGCCGCTCGCGCGAGGCAGGCGGAACTGGGCTGGGGCTCGCGATAGTCAGGCATCTCGTTGAAGCGCACGGTGGTATGGTGCGAGCCGAGAGCGTGGTCGGGACCGGAACAACCATTAGAATGTTTTTCCCGGCGTAAGGCGAAAGGCAAAATCCTTAGCTCCTCGGTGGGTCGGATCAATCGTGACACAGCCTTTACACACGATGTAACTGCCCGTTACGTGGCCAAGAGAGGTTGTAGCGCGACAAACTTCCTCTCTCGGAGAACAAGTGATCAAAACCGTTCGCAGCATTGCTGTCGCGCTCTCAGCGGGTGCGCTCTTCTCAGTTGTTGCGGCTGCACAATCAGTGGATCTTACCGGAGCGGGTGCGACATTCCCGTATCCCATCTATTCCAAGTGGTTCGCCGACTATGCCCAGAACACTGGCGTGAAAATCAATTATCAGTCGATCGGATCGGGCGGCGGCATCAGGCAGCTGTCTGAACAGACCGTCGATTTCGGCGCTTCCGATGGCCCGATGAGCGACCAGGAGCTGGCCGCCGCCAAGGGCGGACCCGTTCTTCATTTCCCGACCGTAATGGGAGCAGTCGTCATCACTTATAACGTCCCCGGCGTCGTTCGCCCGCTCAATCTGAGTGGTGATGTCATCGCGGACATCTTTGCAGGGAAGATCACCAAGTGGAATGATGCGCAGATTGTCGCACAGAACCGCGGGGTGGCTCTTCCCAATTCTGACATACTCGTCGTCCATCGCTCGGACGGCAGCGGCACCACCTACATTTTCAGCGACTACCTCTCTGCGGTAAGTCCGTCCTGGTCCAGCTCGCTCGGCAAGGGCAAAGAAATCAAATGGCCCGTCGGACTCGGTGGTAAGGGCAACGAGGGCGTCGCGGGTCAGGTGAAGCAGACGCCTGCTTCGATTGGTTACGTCGAGCTCGCGTACGCGAAACAGAATGCTCTTCCCTACGCCAACGTCCGTAATGCGGCAGGTCGCTTCGTAACCCCTTCGATCGCTTCGGTCACGGCCGCGGCCGCGAGCATGAAGCTCCCGAAAAACACCGACTATCGCGTCTCGATCGCCAACGCTCCGGGCAAGGACTCGTACCCGATCTCGTCGATGACCTGGCTTCTCGTTTATCAGAATCAGACTGACAAGGTCAAAGGCACCAAGCTCGTCGACTTCCTGCGCTGGGCTTACAAGAACGGAGAGAAGTCCGCAGCATCGCTGGATTACGCCCCGCTTCCCTCGGCGATGGTTGCGCAGCTCCAGAACAGATTGAAGACGATCAATATCGCCGACTCGCGCGTCGGAGCCGCTCGATGAAAAACATCACACTCATCGCGTTCGGGCTTTTCGCACTTCCGCTGGCGATTTCTGCGCAGACGCCGCCTGACACGACCAGACCCGCTCCACCGCCGCCTGTGGCCGCGCCTGCGCCGGCGACCGTTTCTATTCCGGTCGATTTCTCAGGAGTGCTCTACGCGAACTTCCAGTACAGAGGCGACAAGGGGGCCGCACATTCCACGAACAAGTTCGATCTCGAGCGCGCCTACCTGACGTTCAGAATGCCGGCCGGTGATCACGCCAGCATTCGCATTACCGCGGACGTGTTCCAGCAGACGACAACCCCGAACGACAACTTCTACAGAGGTTGGGTCATCCGCGCGAAGTACGCATACCTTCAGTACGACTTTCTGAAGAGTCCGACGGGCTGGAATGCCCTGGCGCGCGCCGGGCTTCTGCACAACGTGGTGATAGATCACATGGAGCAGTTCTGGCCACGTTGGATATCGCAGACGGCCATTGAGCGTGCCGGATTCTTTTCATCGGCAGACGCAGGAGTCGCGACGCTGATCTCGTTCCCGAACAAGTTCGGCGAGATCTACGCGACCATCGTCAACGGCCCCGGATACACCTCGCGGGAGACCGATCGTTTCAAGGATTACGCGGCAAGGCTGTCGCTGACCCCGTTCAGCGCGGCTGACAACAAACTCATCAGAAACTTTACTCTTACCGGCTGGACCTACGTCGGTGCGGTTGGAAGCGCGTTTGCCGCAGGCGGCGCCGGTCAGGTCGGACAGGTTGGATCTTCGTTGCCAAGAACGAGATCGGGCGTGTTCGTAGGGCTGCGCGATCCGCGTCTCACCCTCGGCGGAGAATTTGATACTCGAAAGGACGGGACCGAGACCGGAGCCAACACCGTAGTGGCGCCACGAGCAGAGCTCGACAGCACTCGTCGTCTCATCTCCGGGTTCGCTACGATCAAACCATTCCAACTGATGAACGAATCGTCGACCTTCCCGCTCGGCCTGATTGCCCGCTGGGACCGGTTCAAGCCCAACACCGACACCGATGCCTACGTCAATACGGTCATCGGTGGCCTCACCTGGGATCTCAACAAGAAGACGGCGCTCTCGCTCGACTACCAGGAACAGACTCCGCATTCGGGAGCCGTTGTCGCGGCAACAAAGACCTACTTCCTGCACTTGGTGGCCAACTTCTAGCGCACCCTTTGGCAGTACCAGGGCGCCCCCGGGCGGTTGTGACAATGTCGTTACCTGACGATGCGTCGTGACCTCTCGGGGGCGTTCTATTTTTAGGTCAGCCGAGATCCGTTCAACAAAACAATCAAGGAGCCACTCAATGAGAGCAATGAAGCTTGCAGCCCTCATATTTTTTGTCGCCGCATGCTCGAAGGAAGGCGCCAACAGCTCTTCTACGGCCTCCTCGACGACCAGCTCGTCAAGCCAGTCAGTAGATCTGACCGGCGCGGGCGCGACGTTCCCGTATCCCATCTATTCCAAGTGGTTCTCCGACTACGCCACTCTCACGGGCGTGAAGATCAACTACCAGTCGATCGGATCGGGTGGTGGAATCCGGCAGCTGTCAGAAGGAACCGTCGATTTCGGCGCATCAGACAGTCCGATGAGCGACGATGAATTGTCGAAGGCAAAGGGCGGCGCGATCCTCCACTTCCCGACAGTGCTCGGCGCCGACGTCATCACCTACAACCTTCCCGGCGTGACGACGGCGCTCAAGTTCACTCCTGCCGCAATCGCCGACATTTTTTCGGGACGCATCAAGAAGTGGAACGACACGCGCATCGCATCTTTAAACCCGGGCGTTACGCTTCCGGCGCAGGACATCCTGGTGGTCCACCGGTCCGACGGCAGCGGCACGACCTACATCTTCACCGACTACTTGAGCACCGCAGTTCCCTCGTGGAAGACCAGCGTCGGCAAGGGCAAAGAGGTCAAGTGGCCCGTCGGTCTTGGAGCCAAGGGAAATGAGGGCGTTTCCGGACAGGTCAAGCAAACGCCGGGATCGATTGGATACGTCGAGCTAGCGTACGCCAAACAGAACAACCTCCCCATCGCCGCTATTCGCAACAAGAGTGGACAGTTCGTCGCCGCGTCGGTTGACGCCGTCACCGCGGCTGCGGCGGGAGTCGCGAAAGCGCTGCCGGCCAACACTGATTATCGAATTTCGATCGTCGACGCTCCGGGAGCGAGCTCTTATCCGATTTCCTCCTTCACCTGGATTCTCGTATACCAGCACCAGACGGACGCGGTGAAAGGCAAGAAGCTGGTTGATTTTCTGAACTGGGCTCTTACCGACGGTGAAAAGGAAGCGTCCACACTCGACTATGCGCCGCTGCCCGCGGAGATGGCGACCGCCGTCAAAGCGCGCCTCGCCAACATTGATCTAACTGGCGCGAAGTGACCTCACTTCCGGTCGACTGGCTGGAGAAAGATCGCCGCAAGCTCCGCGTCGACGCGTCGGCGTTCAGCGACAAAGTTTACGAGGGTATCACCGCCGCTTGCGCGCTCGTCATTCCGGCGCTCGTCATCGCAATTGCGCTGGCAGTTTTTATCGCGGCGTGGCCGGCGTTCTCCAAGCTCGGATTATCTATAATCACTACCAGCGACTGGGACGTTGCGGGCGGACACTTCGGCGCCGCGCCGGCGGTATTCGGCACCTTGGTCTCGTCGGCCGTAGCTCTCATAATCGCGACGCCACTTGCCATCGGCATCGCGATCTTCCTTTCTGAGTTCTCGCCGTTGTGGCTCCGCCAGCCCATCGGGTTTCTCGTCGATCTCCTGGCGGCAATTCCGAGTGTCGTGTACGGGCTCTGGGGCATTTTCGTTCTGATTCCGTTGCTCCGCACCAGCGTGATGCCATTCTTGCGCGACACGCTTCACCTCGGCTCGACGCCATTCTTCACCGGTCCGGCGTACGGCCCCAGTATGCTCGCGGCCGGAATCATACTCGCGATTATGGCACTACCGTATATCTCCTCGGTGTCTCGAGAGGTACTTATGGCCGTGCCGAGGTCCCAGCGCGAAGCAGCGCTCGCATTGGGCGCCACTCGGTGGGAAATGATTCGCGATGCGGTCATTCCCTACGCCAAATCCGGAATCATCGGCGGAATCATGCTCGGGCTCGGGCGGGCCCTTGGCGAAACCATGGCTGTCACTATGGTGATTGGAAATCGCGCTGAAATATCGGCTTCGTTGTTCGCTCCGGGCTACACGATGGCGTCGCTCATCGCCAACGAGTTCAGTGAGGCGACCAACGATCTGCATCTCTCGGCGCTGATGGCAGTCGGCGCAATTCTCTTTGTCATCACCCTTATTATCAACGCCATCGCTCGCTGGCTCGTGTGGCGAGTGTCGAAGGGTCGGGTCGCGTGAAGAACGCGCGCAGGCGTCACCTTATGAGTGGTGCGATGATCGGGCTGACCTATATTTGCGCCGTTCTCGCGACACTTCCTCTGCTGCTGATACTTTGGCATTTGCTCGTCAAGGGTGCTTCATCCATTTCGGTCGCGTTCTTCACGCACATGCCGAGGCCGGTTGGCGAGCCGGGTGGCGGAATGGCCAATGCAATCGTTGGCACTCTCATCCTCATCGGGATCGCGAGTGCGATTGGACTTCCCATCGGGATCGGAGCAGGGCTGCATCTCGCCGAGAAGAAAACAACCCCGCTCGCTCAAACCACACGCTTTCTCGCAGACGTTCTCAACGGCCTTCCTTCCATCGTGATGGGTATCTTCGCCTGGCAGATACTGGTGCGGCCGATCGGTCACTTCTCCGCCCTCGCTGGCGGTGTGGCCCTGGGTGCAATGATGATCCCCCTCGTCACCAGGACTACAGAGGAGATGCTGCTGGTTGTGCCGACCTCACTAAGAGAGGCAGCACTCGCCCTTGGCTATCCTAAGTGGCGAACTTCGATTTCCGTCGTGCTCCGCACAGCCCTGGCGGGAATTGTGACGGGTGCGTTGGTGGCGGTCGCGAGAATT
>Ga0193699_10000940_pt1 | contig 11775 bp, 12 predicted proteins | sample L3c2metaG_FD_160095 | JGI IMG/M metagenome (GOLD analysis project Ga0193699, IMG submission 160095) | Soil microbial communities from a riparian zone of the East river system, Colorado, United States - L3c2 | ecosystem: Environmental > Terrestrial > Soil > Riparian zone | place: USA: East... | reverse complement strand
CCTTGAAGGCCGGTGTGTGGTTCCGGCGCGGTCGTCTGTTCATGGTCTCTCCTGTTCGCGGCGATTATCGCCGTTGTCAGGCAGAAACTCCACTTATCGACCTGTTCAAATTTGCGAGTCCGGCTCTACGTACCCGTTGGGAAATCATTTGTTCTTACCGATTTTGTCTTTTCCTTTCGGCGAGATTCTTATGTTTCCGTCATCAAAGGCATAACCTTGCTGAATCAAATACAGCATTATCCGTTGCGCCTTCGCTTTCGACCATTTATTGCCGAGCATGTACCGCTGAAATTTGTATGAATCCAGAATGCCGCTTTCCTCGAAAAGGCAGAGAGTGAGCAGCGCGTCTTGTTCAAGTGCAGGGTCTAGAAACTCTTCCATGTCGTTCAACGAAAACCCCGGCATATTTCATCTCCCTTATTCTATGGATTGCGCCGAGTTGAACGGCGATGATGGTTCGTCGAATGAAAGCTATGATTGCGACAGACATTTATTTTTCCCACTCATCTACCGGTTTTGACTCTAGCAGAGGCGGGTTGTTCTTACCGTTCGCCCAATTGAGAGGATACGTCAATTTCCGATACGACCTGCGGACTCCGGTCTCTGGAATCGTGTCGTAGTTGACTTCAAACTCAACGGTGATCGCCTTTGCATCGCCCGAAATGAGCGCGTCCTCAATTCGACTAATCTGGTATGAGGTCCCTTGCGTTTGTGGAATAATTACGGGAGGGCCGGGGCCGTCGGTGGCCATAACTGAATCACCATCGACGTCCGCACGCGCAAACATAACACGAGAAGTAATTGTATCGTTGCTTACGTTGTTAACTCTGACGTTATAGCCGTGAAATTTTGCAGATTGACCGTCCCAAGGAACATTCAAATCCAAGGTATAAGAAATCAAGCGTCTAAGTGGTTTTGCGGTGGAGAATGTAGTTTCAGGGATTATCCAAAACCAAACTGCACAAGCACAAAATATCAAGCCAGCAATTCCCATCCCCAAAACGGGAATCCTCGGACCTGGCAAAACCGACCATAATCCAAAGACTGTAATAATGACGCCGACGACCGTCAGAAGCGCTCCTACGATCACCCCGATATGGACTAGCGGCAGTGGCATTTTAGGCCAGCCGGGTGGCGGCAATGCCACCATGAGACTCACGCCAATTCCAACGAACGCTAATCCAGTGCCAACGTATTCCCACTTCATGCAGATATCTTCCCCTAGAGTACATACTCTAGTTGAGAAGAGCCTGTTCGGGATACCATGAAGGGAGCCGCATCCCCGGCTTATATCTGCGGGAAATGACCTATTACCGACGATTCACGCACGGAATGTTCAAGACCTACACAGGGTGAATGTCATGACCGAAGTGACATACTTTGTCGCTCTATCGTTTGTCGCCAGCGATGACGGCGTGGCGGCCGGGGAGCCGACCGAATGCTTCAATCCCAATGCGGCCGTGATGCGCGCCGAAGCGTTGTCGCGGAAGGAGGGGCACGTCGGCTCGGTCGCGTTTAGCCGCACAGGTGATCCTGCCACGGGCGATTTCGGCGATGCCAAGGTGATCAGGAAGTTCGGCGATGTGCCGGATGATTTGAGCGCGTTGTAGAGGAGGGCGCGGTATTGCCTGGTTGGGATGGATCGTTGGCCTGCAACCATTTTTGCTACCGAACTCCTGAATACGAGGCAGGACAGGGCGGTATCAGACGGTTAATGTCGGTCACCAAAGTCGAATGAAATCAACCAGATCCAGATCAACCGTGACAATTCGGGACAGCGGGCAGCGAACTGCAAAACCGTGTACACCAGTTCAATTCTGGTCGTGGCCTCCATTAACATAATCAATGCCTTGGACTGATTACCTCGGAGGCCGATGCAAGCCGCGCGCGATCAGCAGGCGGCGTACCAGCCTTCCGGAAACGGCACCAGCGGCCACGCCATCTGGTTGTCGTTGGCGGCTTCCGGCGGCTCATCGATGGTCTGCGGGTGGGCCAAAAAATCCTCCTGGGGCGCGGGTGCGATGGCCGTTCTCACGGCATCCAGCAATCGGTCGAATTCAACTTCGCTCATCACGCGCTCTCCGGGGTTCGAGAGCGCAAGGTGTCAAAAGTCTTTTGTTTCCAGATTGAATAAACAGCTCAAATTGTAGCGATCAGGCGATCGCGGCCCACGTGGTTACCGATGTCCTAATTTCCCCGGCGCGAACCCTAGGCGGCTCCATGCGCGACCGAATGTGAGAAAAATCACATCTCGCGAAATTTTTTTTCGCGTAACTGCCCTGACGACCACGGCGCCGCCCTGGCGCCTGCAAGCTCAGGGGATGCTGTCATGAAGGCAGTTTTCAAGGGATTTTTGGGCGTGCCGGGCCGGACGCATTATGCTCCGGCGCTCGGTCTTCTGTTCTCCCTTTTCACGGCTGGCTCTGCTTTGGCCGCGCTGGCCACGCCGGAGCAGCGCAGGGCCTGCACGCCCGACGTCTATCGCCTCTGCCCCGGTGAAATCCCCAACGTACGCGCCATCACGGCGTGTTTGCGGCGACAGAAGGCGAGCCTCAGCGAGGCGTGCAGGGCGGTGTTCGAGCAGTGAGGGATGATAGGGCTTCGCGGCTGTGACAACGGCATTAATGGCCTGGCCTGCCATTCGATCGCGGAGGGCCGCGCGACTGGTTCAGGTGACGATCGACGCCAGCAACAAGATCGGCGTCGCCCAAATAACCGCCCAAATTCCCGTGGTGATGCAAAGCACCGGCATGACCCTCGCCCGCCATCCCGGTTGGGCCCCGGAAAACGACACGGCGTTAAGGGTCGAATAGAGCGGCCAGCCGAAAATGGCTTTTGCAGCATTCACCTCGGAAAGGCTCATGACAGGTCCCTCCAGCCCGGCGAATCGTCCGGATTCGTCCGCCCGATGATACCGGAGTTGGCGGTGAAGAGGGTTAATGCAGGGTAAATGACACCATGAGTTCGATCTGCTGGGCGGCGTTAAGCGGAGGAGGGAAATCGGACGCGTTGAGTCCGCTGAAATCGCGCATGCGTCTTGGCAGCGAACGAAGCTGTCTCGCGATACCTGATCTGCGATGTTCGAAAAATGCTGGCTCCCCGGGCTGGATTCGAACCAGCGACCATTCGATTAACAGTCGAATGCTCTACCGCTGAGCTACCGAGGAACAGAGCGAAACAATCTTTCGCCGCGGCCAGCGTATAACAAAGCCTCCGGGCGTTGCAAAGCGGGAAATGGGCGGTATCGGCGCGCCGTCAAGCGGGAACGACAACGGCCTGTGCCGCAACGATTTGCTGGCCCTCCGACGCGCGAAAATGACGGCCCGCCGGCATCCCGGCGCCACGAACCGAACGCCAAATCGACCAATTCCCCCACGAGATTCGCTGGCGCCGGATTGATTGAGGTGATTCCAATGCCAGACGTTCTGACCGACCTGAACCGGCCGGTACCTTCCATCGTCCCACTCGACACCCCGGCGATGAGCGACGACGAATGCCTCTTCCGGCTTGCGCGAGCGCTAAGCGATCACGATCCCGGCGATCTGGACGAGGTGGCGCGGCTGATCGCGCGGCTTGCCGTTACCATCGAATAGGGCGCATTCCCGGACCAGGTGCGCGCGAGCGGCGAGGGCGCGCGGGCTTTGGCTGCGCCCCGATCGCCATGTTGCGTTTTGGCGAACCTTGTACCAAAGATGGCGCCGTTCCAGCCCCCACCCCGCGGCCACGCCGCTCGACTTTCAGGGTCCGCCCATGTCCGGTTTTTCGACCGCGCGCCAGAAAATGGTCGACGGTCAGGTACGCCCCAGCGACATCACCGATAGCAGGATCATCGACGCCATGCTCGCGGTGCCGCGCGAGGCCTTTGTTCCGCAACACCGGCGCGCGCTGGCCTATCTGGACCTCGATCTCGATGTCAGCGAAGGCGATTCGGCCAAGCGTTTCCTGATCAAGCCCGTGGTTACGGCGAAGATGCTGCAGGCGGCCGAGATCGGGGAAACCGACAACGTCCTGGTGGTGGGTTGCGCGACCGGATACGCGGCGGCGGTGGTGGCGCAGCTTGGCTGCCGGGTGACCGCGACCGAAAGCGATCCGACGCTGGCCGCGAAGGCCCAGGAAATTCTGGCCGGGCTTGGTCTGGCCAATGTGACGGTCCGGGCGGCGGCCGCGGCCGACGGGGATGCCACCGCCGCGCCCTTCGACGTCATCGTCGTCAACGGCGCGACCGAAATCACCCCCGACCGGCTTTACCGGCAGCTCAAGGAGGGCGGCCGGCTGGTCGGCGTTTTCGCCACGACCCAGCCGCCGCGGGCCACGATCGTCACCCGCTCGCACGACGAATTCGGGAACCGGGCGCTTTTCGATGCGGTGGTTCCGGTCTTGCCCGGGCTTGAACGGCTTCCCGCGTTCGTTTTCTGACCTTTCCAGCGCTTACCAACCCCCTTTGGCGGCTGTTAAAATCCCGTTCTGAATCAGAAGTGTGGCCCAGATGCCCCACGTCGAGAGTTTCGACCGTCTTGGGGCCCCGGGTGGTTCCGTCGTGCCGATGTGGGTAATAAGGTGAGCCGGGACTCACTTCAACTGAAGCGACGCCCGGTTATCGATGAACCGGCGAACGGGAAGAATGGATTACTCGGGATGGGTGGTGTGAAGGTCTTTACCGGAGCTGCGGCTGCGGTCCTTCTGTTAGCGTTGATGGGGCCTGCGCCTGTCCTGGCCGATACGATTGAGGCGGCGCTGGTGCGCGCCTATCAGAACAACCCGCAGCTCAATTCGCAGCGCGCCTCGGTGCGCTCCACCGACGAAAACGTGCCGCAGGCGCTGTCGGGCTATCGCCCGCGTGTCGCGGTCACCGCCAGCGCCGGTTACCAATATACCGACGTGCTAACCACCGCCGGCGGCACGCCCACGCAAGTCGTGCGAACCGACGTCCACGGTGCCAACGCGCCGCGCAGTGTCGGCGCCACGGTCACGCAGACGCTCTACAACGGCCAGATAACCGCCAACCGCACCCGCGCGGCGGAAAGCCAGGTCTCGGGCGCGCGGGAAGGTCTGCGCGTGCTTGAACAGACGGTGCTGCTCGCGGCCGCCACGATCTACATGGACTATCTGCGCGACGCCGCCATCGTCGAGGTTCAGCGCAGCAACGTTCGCGTGCTCGAGCAGACGCTGAAGCAGACCAAGGACCGCTTCAATGTCGGCGAAGTGACGCGCACCGACGTCGCGCAGTCCGAAGCGCAGCTGGCCGCCGGCCGCACCCAGCAGCTGACCGCCGAATCCAATCTGACGACGACGCGATCGAACTTCCGCCGCATCATCGGCAACGAGCCGCAGAATCTTGCGCCGGGATCGCCGGTCGATCGCTTCCTGCCGGGAACGCTGCCCGGCGCGGTCGATCTCGGCCTGACGCAAAATCCGAACGTCACCGCCGCGATGTTCGGGATCGACATCAGCTATCTCCAGACCAAGATCAACGAAGGCGCGCTGTTGCCGACGGTGACGTTGCAGGGTTCGGTGCAGCAGTCCTACGAACAGACCCAGACGATCTTCCGGTCGTTCGGCGCTTCCGCGATCGCGCAGCTTTCGATCCCGGTCTATCAGGGCGGCGCCGAATACGCGCTGATCCGCCAGTCGAAGGAAACCCTGGCGCAGCAGCGCCTCTTTCTCGAACAGACTCGCGACCAGACCCGCGCCAACGTTGTGACGGCATGGGGCCAGTTGGTGGCGGGCAAGGCGCAGGTCGCCTCGGCGCAATCGCAGGTGACGGCTTCGGAGATCGCGCTCAACGGCGTTCGTGAAGAGGCCAAGGCCGGGCAGCGCACCACGCTCGACGTGCTCAACGCCCAGCAGGCGCTGGTCAACGCCCGTGTCGCGCTCGTCACCGCGCAACATGACCGCGTGGTCGCGTCCTATTCGGTCTTGAACAACGTAGGGCGGTTGTCGCCGCAGGTGCTCAATCTCGCCACCACGGTCTATGACCCCAGCGTGCACTATCATCAGGTGCGTGACAGCTGGTACGGCGTTCGCACTCCCGACGGCCGCTGATCCCCCGATGTCGCCGCCCGCGCCCGATGGCGCGGACGGCGTTCCGGAAGCGCGTTGCTTGCAATCAATTGTTGCCGTGCCATACCTTTGTTTGAGGCAGCAGAGCGATTCGCATCGCATCCAGTACCTGCGGCCGCGGCGCTTCGGTGCTCCGAGAAGGGGCGGCACCCCACGCGACGTGTCCGATGGCGCTTGATCTGGGGACAAGTCAGGGTTGTGCGATGAAAATCCCGGCCTGCATATCCGGAACCGGCAAATCCTGTCGTGCTTGGTGTAAAACGCATGCGAGGGCGTTGATGATGTGGAGTCGGCGATGACGCAGCCTGCAAAGGTCCAGGAACCCTCGATGGAGGAGATTCTGGCGTCGATCCGTCGGATCATTGCCGACGACGAGGCAAAGCCGCCGGCCGTCGCCGAGAAGTCCGCCAGCCCGCCGGCCCAGGCCAAGCCGCCGGAAAAACCCGCCGCCGCGCCGCCGGCTGCCAAGGCGCCCGTGATGTCCGACATTCCGCCGTCGGCCATTCCGGCTGCGCAAGCGGCCGTCGCCAAGGTAACGCCGCCGCCGGTCAAGCCTGCACCTCCGCCCGCCGCGCCGGCGCCTGCCGCCGCCGCGTCCAACAGCCAGGACGACATCGACGCGATGCTGGCAGGGCTCGATGAAGCGACGTCGGAAGCCGAGATCAGGCCGCCTCTGCCCGACGGCGAGGTGTTCGAATTGACCGACGACATGGCGCTGCCGGATCCGCCAAAGTCTTCGTTCCACAAGATCGAACCGGACGACGATCTCGAATTTACCGAAACCGCCGCGGCCCGCGCGGTGCATCGCCAGCCCGCGTTCGAGCCGCCGCCGTTCGAGACGCCGGCGCCGCAGCCGCAGCAGATCCTGTCGCGCTCGACGGTGTCGGCGGTCGAATCCGCCTTCAATACGCTGGCCAATACGGTGCTCAGCAACAACGCGCGGACGCTGGAAGACCTCGTCAAGGAAATGCTGCGGCCGATGCTGAAATCCTGGCTCGACGACAATCTGCCGGGTCTGGTCGAGCGCATCGTGAAAGCGGAAATCGAGCGGGTTTCCCGCGGCGGCCGATAGGGCATGATCCCGAAGTGGGAACCGGTTTTCGGAAAAGATCATGCCCAGACAAACCGATAAGCGAACAGTCTGATTCAGCGAAGCTGGATCAGACTTGAGAGCATTTTCCGGCAAAGTGGAATCCGGTTTGCCGCAAGAAAATGCTCAACTTGAGAAACCGCCGGACCGCCGCGGGCCGGTTCCCGGTCCTCATTCAGTCCCAGATCCGGCCTAAACCCGCCTCAAGCGCGCCTGTCGTGTTGACTTGGCGCGTTCCGGCGGCTTTCTAGCCCGTTCCATAGCCCCGAGATTGCATCCGCGATGATCGAGAAGAACTACCAGCCTGCCGATATCGAAGCCCGCATGTCCCGGATCTGGGAGGAGAGCGGCGCGTTCAAGGCCGGCCGCCCGGAGCGGCGTGACGCCAAGCCCTTCACCATCGTGATCCCGCCGCCGAACGTCACGGGATCGCTGCATATGGGGCACGCGCTCAACAACACGCTGCAGGACATTCTCTGCCGCTTCGAGCGGATGCGCGGCCGCGACGTGCTGTGGCAGCCCGGGACCGATCACGCCGGCATCGCCACCCAGATGGTGGTCGAGCGGCAATTGATGGAACGGCAGCAGCCGGGCCGCCGCGACATGGGCCGCGAAAAGTTTCTCGAGCGGGTCTGGCAGTGGAAGGCCGAGAGCGGCGGCGTCATCGTCAATCAGCTGAAGCGGCTTGGCGCCTCCTGCGACTGGTCGCGCGAACGCTTTACGATGGACGAAGGCCTGTCGCGCGCCGTCGTAAAAGTGTTCGTCGAACTGCATCGCGAAGGCCTGATCTACAAGGACAAGCGGCTGGTAAACTGGGATCCGAAATTGCTGACCGCGATCTCCGATCTCGAGGTGCAGCAGACCGAGGTCAGGGGAAGCCTGTGGTATCTGCGCTATCCGCTGGAAGGCAAAACCTTCAACCCCGACGATCCCACCACCTTCATCGTGGTGGCGACCACGCGCCCCGAAACCATGCTCGGCGACAGCGCGGTCGCGGTGCATCCGGACGATGAGCGCTACGCCGACCTGGTCGGCAAGCATGTGATCCTGCCGCTGGTCGGCCGCCGGATCCCGATCATCGCCGACGACTATTCCGATCCCGAAAAAGGTTCGGGCGCGGTGAAGATCACCCCGGCGCATGATTTTAATGACTTTGAGGTCGGCAAGCGACATGGCCTGCCGCAGATCAGCGTGCTCGATCAGGAGGGCCGGCTCGCTCTGGTCGGCAATGAAGATTATCTGCGCGCGCTGCCGGAAGGATCAGCGCAGTTTGCCGAAGAATTCCACGGCGTCGACCGTTTCGCCGCGCGCAAGCTGATTGTGGCGCGGCTGGAAGACTTTGGTTTCCTGGAGCGGATCGAGCCAAACACCCATATGGTGCCGCATGGCGACCGCTCCGGCGTCGTCATCGAGCCGTACCTGACCGACCAGTGGTACGTCGACGCCAAGACCATGGCGCAGCCGGCGATCGCGGCGGTGCGCTCGGGCGAAACCAGTTTCGTGCCGAAGAACTGGGAGAAGACCTACTTCGAGTGGATGGAGAACATCCAGCCCTGGTGCATCTCGCGCCAGCTCTGGTGGGGTCACCAGATTCCGGCGTGGTACGGGCCGGACGGCAAGGTGTTCGTCGCCGAGACCGAAGAGGAAGCCGTCGGCAACGCGCTCGGCTATTACACCGAGCAGGAAGTCATCACGCCGGAGCAGGGACGGGAGATGGCGCTCGATCCGGCCAAGCGCTTGGGTTTCATCACCCGCGATGAAGACGTGCTCGACACCTGGTTTTCCTCAGCGCTATGGCCGTTCTCGACCTTGGGCTGGCCCGACGACGATACGGATGTAAAACGCTATTATCCGACCGACGTGCTGGTCACCGGCTTCGACATCATCTTCTTCTGGGTCGCCCGCATGATGATGATGGGCCTTCATTTCATGAAGGATGTGCCGTTTTCGACGGTCTACATCCACCGCCTGGTTCGCGACGAGAAGGGCGCGAAGATGTCGAAGTCGAAAGGCAACGTCATCGATCCCCTCGGCGTCATCGACGACTACGGCGCCGACGCGCTGCGCTTTGCGCTGGCGCGCGGGGCAGCGCAGGGACACGACATCAAGCTGTCCCCTCAGCATGTCGAGACCAACCGCAATTTTGCAACGAAACTCTGGAATGCCTGCCGCTTCGCCGAGATGAACGGCTGCGTGCAGCCGGCCGAGTTCGACCCGACCGGCGCGACGCAGACGCTGAACCGCTGGATCGCGCACGAGACGGCGGCGGCGACCCGCGAGGTCACCGAGGCGATCGAAGCCTGCCGCTTCAACGATGCCGCGGCCGCGATCTATCGCTTCGTCTGGAACGTCTATTGCGACTGGTATCTCGAGCTCGCAAAACCGGTGCTGATGGGCGAGGAGGGCGCGGCGAAGACGGAAACCCGCGCCATGGTGGCGTGGGCGCGCGACGAGATTTTGAAACTCCTGCACCCGTTCATGCCCTTCATTACCGAAGAGCTGTGGGCGGTGACGGCCCAGCGTGACGGCCTGCTGGCGCTGGCGCCGTGGTCGCGCAAGGCCGGCGGGCTCACGGCGGATCAATTGGCGCTGCTGTCGACCACGGGCCCGAACGATCCGCTGCTGCCGCCGGTGTTTGTCGCGCTCGATGCCGCCGATTTCAGCGATTCCGCCGCCGAGGCCGAGATCGGCTGGGTGGTCGATCTCGTCACCGCGATACGCTCGGTTCGCGCCGAGATGAACATCACGCCGGCGACGCTGACGCCGCTGGTGCTATCAGGCGCGTCGGCTGAAACCAAGGAACGCGCGGAACGCTGGAACGACGTCGTCAAGCGGATGGCCCGTCTCGCCGACATTTCCTTCGCTGACCGTGCACCGGAAGGCGCGGTGCAACTATTGGTGCGCGGCGAGGTCGCGGCCTTGCCGCTCAAGGGCGTGATTGATCTGTCGGCGGAGCAAGCACGGCTGGAAAAGGAACTCGCAAAAGCCGAGGCCGACATCAAGCGCGTCGATGCCAAGCTCTCCAACGAGAAATTCGTCGCCAACGCGCCGGAAGAAATCGTCGAAGAGGAAAAGGAAAAGCGTGACGCCGCCGGGGCGCGTAAAGCCAGGATTCTTGAAGCGCTGGAGCTGTTGAAAAAGGCCGCCTAGAGCCTTTTCCTTTCCGTTTCGATGGAATCGAAACGGGGCTCTGGATTCTTGATTTGACGCGCGTTTTCTTGACGCGAAGCAGTGATCGCTTCGACAAATGCTCCCATCTGTTCGAGCGCCACGATCAACGTTGAGGCAGAGCTACTGCGACCATCGGCAAAAAGATGTTCGGCGTCAGAAATGAGCCGTTCTGCGTTCACCAAAATTTCGTTCGCCGATGCCATTTATAATGAAACTTTTTATAATTGAAATCCTGATGCGCTGCGCCACATAGCCAACAACACGAGACATAGCGCGAGGTCGCTGCGGCCACCGCAGGGAGACACAAAATGACGCTTTTGTCTAACTGGGAGACGTTGGCGCGGTTGCTGGTGGCGGCCATCTTTGGAAGCGGCGGCGAGCATTTGGACGGTTGCTGCGATTGGTCTCGCCGTTGGCGGTGGTCTTTACTTCGCAGCCGGTCTTTCAACCACGATCATTCTCGCTGTCCTTGCTGGCGTGAAGCCGCTTGAAGAGGCGTATCGTGATCGTAATCAAACGCGTCAGCTTGTCATAGAAACCGTGCGTGGCGTTAACGCCGGAGATTTTGAAAGATGCACTCTAGGTACGAAACGGTCAGAACACAGTGGTGAACCTGAAAGGTCGCCTGACTAATCCTTCGTCCGGTTTCATTCAGGGAATTTGACAGATGGTGCTTATGGGAAATGGCGAAATCCTCTAAACTGGTCGCAGCGAAACGCGGACGTGTGCTTCTTGTAAGACGAAAACGAGACGGGCTTTGGATGTTTCCCGGAGGGCGCAAACGTGCGCGAGAAAGCGATAAAGATTGCCTGCGCAGGGAGATCAAAGAAGAACTTCCGAAACTCAAACTTGGACCCCTTAGGCTTTGGAAGGAAGTTAAAGCCAAGAACCGTCGTTCGGGCCGCAAAATGAGTGACGCGATCTTCGTGACAGCGAAAGCGTCCGGGCCACTGACAATCGGCGACAAACATGAAATCGATAAGGCGACTTGGCGCAAGCCGCGGGGCATTCGGCTGACGCCAACATCGCGCTACATCAGGGATAAACTCTTTCCTAAATCAAACTAGGCCGCTACGGGTGTCCTCGGCCCTTTACTTTCCAGTGCGTAGGGCGGAATAGCGAAAGCGACGCGCGTGGAGCGCAATAGCGTAGCGTATTCCGCCAATTCAGTGAATCGGTCGGCGCACTACGCTACGCTATTGCGCCCTACGATCTACGAGCGCTGTCACGGCTGCACTGATTTGCCCGACGGGCAAATCAGTGACTTGGCTGTCCAGCCCCCTTTGCAAAAATATTCCGCTTCGCCCGTCGGGCAAATCATCTCTACAAATCCGCCCGTCTCACCCGAACGAGGGGCGGATCGCGATCGTCACGGACGTGCGGTGGGATGCGGTGGACGCGAAAGTTGCGACTGACGAGCGTGACTCGAGCGGACGGTGAAGCCGTGTGGTCCT
>Ga0193699_10000939_pt1 | contig 11778 bp, 10 predicted proteins | sample L3c2metaG_FD_160095 | JGI IMG/M metagenome (GOLD analysis project Ga0193699, IMG submission 160095) | Soil microbial communities from a riparian zone of the East river system, Colorado, United States - L3c2 | ecosystem: Environmental > Terrestrial > Soil > Riparian zone | place: USA: East... | reverse complement strand
TGATCGACGAGGCGGAAGCGACGCTAAAACGCTTCCGCCGCCGCGGCGCCTCGATCGCGCTGGAGCCCGCCAACACCTCCTACGAAGTCCGCATCCTGCCGCCGAACCGGGTGCGGATTCAGGGCAAGCTGATCGGGCTGTACCGGAAGTACTGAGCTCGAGCCGCGATCGGTTGAGGAGTGGTTCCGGGATGGTCGGTACGGGCCGAATTGGGCCACTCGCGGCTCCAAAGCAGGGCGCTCTAAACTCGAATTTAATGGCGCCCAGCGGCTTGCAAGCCCACCATCAGAATTGTGCCGGGCGCCCTCGGCACAGCCCCCAAGTAAGACGGCTCCAGCTCGTCCCCGCGCTGGGGCCGTTTCTTTGGATCACCTGATCCGCGGAATATCTTTCCGGGCTTGAATGGCGGCAATGGCGAGCTGCGTGAAAGACGGCGGCAAGCGCCTGGCGGGCGCGGGGCCCGTTCAGCCAAACCTTCTCACCAAACATCCTCAAACGAATTTGTGATTGAACTTCTCGGCGAGCGTCGCAGAATTGCCCGCAAAGGGGTATATCCTCACGTCCTAACGTCCACTCTGATAGAGGCCTGCGCCTCTCAGCGGCGCGGGTTGGCTATCTCGAATGAGGAGCATCCCGATGTGTGACTATAGTCTGCACGCTGTGGCGTCGCGCCCCGCCAAAGTTGGAGAGACGCTGATCACTACGACCTTCCGCGGCACCTCGACGCGTGGTTTCGCGTCAGAAAGCGAGCCCACTGTCGCGGTCTGCATGCTTCCGGGAACCGAACTGGCGTTCGCCGACAACGTCAAATACGACAACCGGTGGATCTGGACCAAGGCCATCAATTCCCGGGTGGGGAAATTCGGCGCGATCGAGCCGCATGTTCCGCATCGTCACCATGACGCGATCGAGTTTCCCGATGGCAGCAGTGTTCTGGTGACGCAGCTCTGTGAGGGGCAGCGCGTGACCGTGCTGCAATTGCCGGTGGCGCAACAGGCAACCGTGCACGCCCGACCGGCGGCCGAGACGCCAGCGGCGACGCCGATCTCCACCGCCTGATACGATCATGGGAAATCCCCGCCGGACAGGGCCGGCGGGGACCGCTCGCCTGAGGGGATGCAGTTGGCGGTCGACAAGGTCACATGGCAAAGAGCAGGACGGGTGACCGAACCCGGCCGCTACATGTTCAGGTTCGGCTGGCTCACCATCGCAGCGGAAGATCTTGCGGTCTGGAACCAGTTCCCGAATGCGGCATTCGCGCTCGTCAGGATGACGACGGCGGAGGACGAGGATGAATTTCGTCTCGGCGCATTTGACGTCGGCGGCGAGGATCACTCGCCCCACGGGCACTGATGCGGCTTCGCCGCTTACTCCTCCGCCTGCAGATCGGCTTCCGACGGCGTCGCATCCACCGCGCGCGGTGCCACCGGGCGCACGAGATTGGTTTCGCCCTCGGTATCGCCTGCCGCCGCCGGCGACCATGGCCGGTTGACGCCCTTCGGCCTCACGGCATCGACGGTAAATCCGTCACGGGCCCTGCGCAGCGCCATGGCGCCTTGCCGGCGCAGACGTTCCTGATCGACCACCAGCGCGCCGCAGGCCGGCGGCGCCTGCCGCGCCGCCACCACCAGCGCCGCCTGCGTGCAATCGTCCGCCAGCGCCTCAGGCCGCAGCGCCAGCGCGACCAAAGCGCCATCGGCCAGCTGCGCCACACAGCCCGCCTCGTCGCATGAGACGCCCTCGCCAAGCGAGGCATCGCCGGCCTGCCTTGCATCGGCGTCGGCCGCCAGCCATTCCTTCTGCAGGAACGCATCCTTGGCGGTCCGCATCAGATGCAGGCGCCCGTCCCGGCCGCGAACGCCGATGCTATGGCCGTCGCCGGAAATCAGGATGTCCGGCTGCGGCACTGCCAGCGCCCAGACCACCGCCAGCCCCAGCACGGCCGCACCCGACCAGCGCAGCGGCGTGCGCAACAGTCCGAGCAGGATGATCCCGAGGCTCGCCGCGACCAGCGGGCCAATCCCGAACGCCGCCATCCGGCCGATCGCGCCGGGCAATGCCGCGACCCACTGCGTCACCACGATCATCCAGTCGATGCCGACCCCCATCGCCCACCAGCACACGCCGTCGAAGCCGAACGGCATCGCGGCCAGACCGAACAGGCCTGCCGGCATCACCAGCGCGGAGACCACCGGCATCGCCGCCAGGTTGGCGAGCACGCCGTAGGGGGCGATCCGGTGAAAGTGAAAGGCGGCATAGGGCGTCGTCGCCAGCCCCGCCACCAGGGAGGCCAGCGCCAGCATCGCGATTTCGCGACCGCCCCACAGCGCCACCCGCGCCGTGGCCGAGTTGTCGGGTGCAGCGAACAGATGCGGCATGCCGATCTGCACCAGCGCCACCAGGCCGAGCGTCGCCGCGAACGACATCTGGAAGCTCGGATGCACCAGCGCTTCCGGCGCGATCGTCAGTACGATCATCGCCGCCACCGCCAGCGTGCGGAAGGTCACCGCGCGGCGGTCGACCATGATCGCGATCAGCACCACCGCGGTCATGAAGAACGAGCGTTGGGTGGCGACCTCGGCGCCGGACAGCAACAGATAAAACGCCGCGGCGACAAGGGCCGCGGCAGCCGACCATTTCTTGATCGGAAAGCCAACGGTGAGCCGCGGGATCAGCGCCAGCAGTGCGCGGACCGCGAAGAACACCACGCCCGCGACCACCGCCATGTGATAGCCGGAGATCGACAGCACATGGCCGAGCCCGGAAATGAACATCGCATCGTTGACCGGTGCGGAGATCGCGTCGCGGCGGCCGGTCAGCAGCGCGGTCGCGATGGCGCGGCGGTCGCCCTCCAGCGCGGTGCGTATTCGGGCATCGATCGCGTCGCGCAGTCCCTGCATGAAGGCGGCGTAGCGCAGGGACAGCCCGCCGCTATCGGGCGGGTCCACGGTCTTGATGGCGCCCGTGACAAAACCGGAGGCGCCGATGCCGGCAAAATACATATCGCGGCCGAAGTCGTAACTGCCCGGCCGCAGCGGGGCGAGCGGCGGCTGCAGCCGCGCCTTCAACTCGACAAAGCTGCCGACCGCGGGCGCGGTGCCCTTGCGCACCGACAGCCGCACGCGCTCGAGCTTTGTTTGTCCGCGCGGGCTTTCCATCGAGGCGACGCGCAGGACAAAACGGTCGGTGCGCTCGCGGATGTCGCGGGTCTCGACGAAACCGGTGACCGAGACCGAGTACATCGGCCGCGCCAGCACGCCATGCGCGACCCGCGCGGTTTTCCAGGTCGCGATCGCAAAGCCGGCGGCGACGGCGGCGATCATCACCGCTATCGGAAAGATCTTCTGCCGCCGCAGCAAGAAGGCCGCCGCGACAAGGCCGAGCGCGGTGATGGCGGCCACCGGCAGGACCGGTTCATGATCGGCGGCAAAATAGAACGCGATACCGGTTCCGAATGCGATCGGAACCCAGGGCAGCAACCGGCCGGCGCCGGCCTCGGCGCGAATCCATTCCCGCAGTTTTGCGACCAGCGGCGGCCAGGCACCGAGGCCGGCCGGCACAAAACCGCCGGCCGGTACCGCCGTGCGCGGCGGCCAGGTGCCTGCGAAACCCTGCGTCCGGCCTGGAGCCCTGCCCGGCTCTGCCATGGGAATTACACCCTGCGATCCCCAAGGGATGCACCTTGCAATCCCCTGGGGATCAGGATGCTATCGCAAGGTGTCACGGGGCGAATAGCGGAACGGATGCGGAATATCGGGGAAAGTGCGGCCGGTGGCGCCTAAACACAGATAACACACTTTTTGCTCATCTCCTGTTCACACGCCACTGCCCACTCTCCGGTCTCCAGGCTTCACAGGAGGAAACAATGAAACTCAAATTTGCACTTGCTGGACTGATTGCGCTCGGCGGCGCTTCGCTCGTCACCGGAGCCGCATCCGCCATGCCACTCGCCCCGCTGGGACAATCGCCAACCGCCAATGTCGAGACCGTTGCTTTGGTCTGCGGACCCAATGGCTGTATCCGCACCGCTCCCCGTTATTATGGTGGCTACGGCGTGCGCCGGGGTTACGCCTATGGCGTGCGCCGGGGCGGCTATGCCTACGGATATCGCCGGGGCTATCGCCGCTACTAATCGGGCACGCCCGAGACGGCGTAGAGCGCGCGGCGGCCTGATCCGGCTGCCGCCGCGATACCACGCCGGAAGCCGGCGCGGACCGATAATGGAGGCTTGGCGTTAACCTTTGCTAACGGCCCTGCGCTAGGATTCCCGAATCAATCGGGGAATACCGGCCATGCCGCGCAGGATCATGCTGTCCGTCTTCGCTCTCGCCGTCACCGGCTTGCATGCGGGCGCCGCCGATCTGGCGACGCAGAGCAGGCTGGGCGCGATTTTTGCGGAGCCGGCCGAGGTTCGTCCCACTGCTTACCGGTCAGAAGAATATCCGGCGCCGATCATTCCCTACAATCTGCTGCCAAATCCGCCGTGGAACCGGGGCAACTACTATTACGGCTCGTCGTGGTCCTACTACTATCCCGGCCCTTATTACGGCGGGCCCTATTATACCGACGGTGCGCGCCTGCCCTATGTGTGCGGGTTTTACGGCTATTGCTGACAGTCCCGATCGCGCTCGCAGTTAGAGCAGCGGCACCTTCGACGACACGTGGTGGCTGACAATCTTCCAGTCGCCGTCTTCCCGGGCGATGACCCAGGTTATTTTGACCGATAGCGTCGTAGCCCCCTCGTCGACGACGAAGGACGCGGCGGCCGCGACGTTGATCAGATCAGGGCCGATCAATTCGGTCACGACATCGGTGAATCGAACGGCCGGCGAACGCCATCGCGGCAGCGCGTTGAAATAGGCCGCGACACCGTCCCTGCCGCGATACAGCGCAGGGTTCGAACCGAAAAAGAACGCGCTCCTTGAATAAAGCGATGCGAGCGCGGCGGCGTCCAGCCTCTCGAAACCGGCCGACCATTTTGCGATGATACCGGACACGATGTCGTCGGCCGCACTTGGCATCGGATCAAGCCTTGCCGCCGACTTCCTTTGCAAAGGTATCGCGCAGGCCTATCGTGCGATTGAACACCAGATGATCCGGCGTCGAATCCGGATCGCGCACGAAATAGCCCTGCCGCTCGAACTGCATCACATCAGACGAATTGGTTTCCGCGATCGCGGACTCGATCCGTGCATCGCTGAGAACTTCCAGCGACTGCGGGTTGAGATCGGCGGCAAAATTGGCAGCGTCGGGATTGGGTTTTGCGAACAGCGGATTGTAGACGCGGATTTCCGCCGGCAGCGATTGCGCCGCCGGCAGCCAGTGCATGGTCGCCTTCACCTTGCGGCCGTCGGGCGCGTTGCCGCCTTTGGTCGCGGGATCGTAGGTGCAGCGCAGCTCGATGACCTCGCCGGCGGCGTCCTTGATGACCTCGGTGCATTTGATGAAATAGGCGTAACGCAACCGCACTTCGGTGCCCGGCGAGAGGCGGAAAAACTTCTTCGGCGGGTTTTCCATGAAATCGTCCTGCTCGATATAGAGCTCGCGGCCGAACGCGATGCGGCGGGTGCCGGCGGTGGGATCGTCAGGATGATTGACGGCTTCGAGCTCCTCGCTCTGGCCTTCCGGATAATTCTCGATCACGACCTTCAGGGGCCGCAGCACCGCCATCCGCCGCAGCGACGATTTGTTGAGCAGTTCCCGGATGCAGAATTCCAGCATGCCGACATCGACCACGCTGTTGGCTTTTGCCACTCCGATGCGCTTGACGAATTCGCGGACCGCGGCCGGCGGCACTCCGCGGCGTTTCAGCCCGGCGATGGTCGGCATCCGCGGATCGTCCCAGCCGGCGACATGGCCGCCGCGCACCAGTTCGGTCAGCACCCGCTTCGACAGCAGCGTGTAGGTCAGATTGAGCCGCGCCATTTCGTATTGACGGGGTTTTGAGGGCACCGGCAGTTTGTCGAGCAGCCATTCATACAGCGGCCGGTGATCCTCGAACTCCAGCGTGCAGATCGAATGGGTAATGCCCTCGATCGCGTCGGACTGGCCGTGTGCGTAGTCGTAGCTCGGATAGATCGACCAGACGTCGCCGGTGCGCGGATGGGTGGCGTGCAGGATGCGGTAGAGCACGGGGTCGCGCAGATTGATGTTGCCGGAGGACATATCGATTTTGGCGCGCAGCACGCGGGCGCCGTTGGGAAACTCGCCGGCCTTCATGCGGCGGAACAGATCGAGGTTTTCTTCCACCGGGCGATCGCGAAACGGGCTGTTCCTGCCGGGCTCGGTCAGCGTGCCGCGTTTGATGCGGATTTCCTCCTGCGACTGGTCGTCGACATAGGCATGGCCGTCCCTGATCAGGCCCTCCGCCCAGCCGTAAAGCCGTTCGAAATAGTCCGACGCAAAATAAAGATCGGTTCCCCAGTCATAGCCGAGCCAGTGCACGTCGGCCTGAATCGAATCGATATATTCCTGCTCTTCCTTGGTCGGATTGGTGTCGTCGAAGCGCAGGTGACAGCGCCCCGAAAACTCCTGCGCGATGCCGAAATTCAGCGCGATCGACTTGGCATGGCCGATGTGCAAATAGCCGTTCGGCTCCGGCGGGAAGCGCGTCACGATCTGCGTGTGCTTTTTGGAGTCGAGATCGGCCTGGACGATGTCGCGAATGAAATCGCGTCCCGCCTCTGCCGCCACCGGTTCTGCTGTCATTGAGTGTTCCCGTTCGGATCAGGCCGACGTTCTGCCAAATCCATGCGCCGCAAGCAAATCTAAGTGCCGCAAGCAAATTTAAGTGCCGCAAGGAAGGCTTTAGTTATGCACGGTTCCTGCTATACACCACCGCGCTCTGCGCATCCCCTCTTTACCGGCGACCCGCTCCTGTCATGACTGATTCCGTCGTCACGCGCTTTGCGCCCTCGCCCACCGGCTTTCTCCACATCGGAGGCGCCCGCACCGCGCTGTTCAACTGGCTGTACGCCAAAAAGCGCGGCGGCAAGATGCTGCTGCGGATCGAGGACACCGATCGGGAGCGATCGACCGAACCGGCCATCGCCGCGATCCTGGACGGGCTGAAATGGCTCGGGCTCGATTGGGACGGCGAGGTCATCTACCAGTTCAGCCGGGCCGCGCGCCACCGCGAGGTGGCCGAACAGCTGCTTGCCAGCGGCAAGGCTTACTACTGCTACGCTACCTCGGAGGAATTGACCGCGATGCGCGAGAAGGCCCGCGCCGAGGGCCGTACGCGGCTCTATGACGGGTTGTGGCGGGATCGCGACGCGTCGGACGCCCCCGCCGGCATGAAGCCCACGATCCGGCTGAAGGCGCCGCAGACCGGCGAGACCGTGATCGAGGATCAGGTTCAGGGCCGCGTGGTCTGGCAGAACGAGAACCTCGACGACCTCGTGCTGCTGCGTGGCGACGGCAACCCGACCTACATGCTGGCCGTCGTGGTCGACGACCACGACATGGGCGTCACCCACGTCATCCGGGGCGACGATCACCTGATCAACGCCGCGCGCCAGAAGCAGATCTACGACGCGCTCGGATGGGACCTTCCCAGCATGTCCCACATTCCCCTGATCCATGGCCCCGACGGCTCAAAGCTCTCAAAACGCCACGGCGCGCTGGGCGTCGATGCCTACCGCGCCATGGGCTATCTGCCGGCGGCGCTGCGCAATTATCTGGTCAGACTCGGCTGGAGCCATGGCGACCAGGAGATATTCTCGACGGAGGAAATGATCGATGCCTTCGATCTGTCAGGAATAGGCCGCTCGGCCGCGCGGTTCGATTTCGCCAAGCTGGAAAACCTCAACGGCCACTATATTCGTCACGCCGACGATCAATCCCTCGTGACCATGTTCGAGGACGTGCTGGCCTATGTCCCCAATGGTTCCGACCTCAAGGCCAAGCTCAACGACACCACGCGCGCGCAATTGCTGCAGGCGATGCCGAACCTGAAGGAGCGCGCAAAAACCCTGATCGAGCTGATCGACGGTGCCTATTTCATCTTCGCCGACCGGCCGCTCGAGATCGAGCCAAAGGCGGCGGCAGTGCTGACGCCGGAAAACCGCGCGTTGATCGGCCGGCTTCGCCAGGCGCTCGAGGCGGTGACGCCGTGGACTTCGGAGACTACGGAAGCCGCGATGCGCGCGTTCGCCGAAACGCACAACCTCAAGCTTGGCGCGGTGGCCCAACCGCTCCGCGCGGCCCTGACCGGACGCACCACCTCGCCGGGAATTTTCGATGTCCTGGCCGTGCTGGGACGGGACGAATGCCTGGCCCGGCTCGCCGATCAGGCCGGCGCATAGGGCTCCGCGGCGCCCGCACGGCGGCCGTCTTGCAGTGCACAGGGCAATACGATACCCATTTTGCACGGCGCCTCCTAGACAATCCGGCCGGCCTCGCCATCTCCCTAGAATGGCATCAGGGTTAGCCCGGCTTTCGCAATGATCTCATCGGGGAATTCACGATGGACGCAACCAACACTTCCAAAACCGCAACGCTGACGGTCGGCAACAAGACCTACGATTTCCCGATCTTGAGCGGCACCATTGGGCCCGATGTGATCGACATCGCCAAGCTCTACGCCCAGGCCGGAATGTTTACCTATGACCCCGGCTTCACCTCCACCGGCAGCTGCCAGTCCAAGATCACCTATATCGACGGCGACGCCGGCATCCTGGAATACCGCGGCTACCCGATCGAGCAACTGGCGGAAAATGGCGACTTCCTCGAGACCTGCTACCTCTTGCTGTACGGCGAATTGCCGACCAAGGCGCAGAAGGAGGATTTCGACGACCGCGTGATCCATCACACCATGGTGCACGAGCAGATGGCCCGGTTCTACCAGGGCTTCCGTCGCGACGCCCATCCGATGGCGATCATGGTGGCAGCCGTCGGCGCACTGGCGGCGTTCTATCACGACTCCACCGACATCAACGATCCGCAGCAGCGCATGATCGCCTCGATGCGCATGATCGCGAAGATCCCGACCCTGGCCGCGATGGCGTTCAAATACACCATCGGCCAGCCGTTCGTGTACCCGAAGAACTCGCTGAGCTTCGCCGAGAACTTCCTGAACATGTGCTTCGCGGTGCCCTGCGAGGAGTACAAGATCAATCCGGTGCTCGCCGACGCGCTCGACAAGATCTTCATTCTGCACGCCGACCATGAACAGAACGCCTCGACCTCGACGGTGCGGATCGCCGGCTCGTCGGGCGCCAATCCGTTTGCCTGTATCGCCGCCGGCATCGCCTGCCTGTGGGGCCCGGCGCATGGCGGCGCCAATGAAGCGGCGCTGGCGATGCTCGCCGACATCGGGACGGTCGACAAGATTCCCGATTTCATCAAGCGGGTGAAGGACAAGAACAGCGAAGTCCGCCTGATGGGCTTTGGGCATCGGGTCTACAAGAACTACGACCCGCGCGCCAAGATCATGCAGAAGATGTGTCACGCGGTGCTGGCAGAGACCGGCCACGGCGACGATCCGATGCTGAAGGTCGCGCTGGAGCTGGAAAAGATCGCGCTCAGCGATCCCTATTTCATCGATCGCAAGCTCTATCCGAACGTCGATTTCTATTCCGGCATCACGCTGAAGGCGATGGGCTTCCCGACCTCGATGTTCACCGTGCTGTTCGCGGTCGCCCGCACCGTCGGCTGGATCAGCCAGTGGAGCGAGATGATCGAGGATCCGCACCAGAAGATCGGCCGTCCGCGCCAGCTCTATACCGGCGTCGCGCGCCGGGATTACGTCGATATCGGCAAGCGCAAGTAAACGCGCAGCTTGGCATTTGAAAGCCGGATGCGGTCGCCGCGTCCGGCTTTTGGATTCAAGATCGCAGGGTGGGCAAGGCGCAGCGTGCCCACCAGCTGAATTCAAATTGCAATCAGTGGATGGCGGGCACGGCGCAAGGGCGCCTGCCCCAAGTTCGAAAAATGCCAGGTGCGGACCTGGATTATCCTCCGGTAGGCCGCCTTACCACGCATTGCTGCGCGCTAAAGCAGGCTCCCGGGCTATCCCTCTGGGAACCGTCAAAAGATGGCCATGGTCCCAACTCTGGCGGCGATGCTTTTTCGGCTTTAGCGATGCCGCCGGTGCGCTGCTACCTGATGACACCGATGCCACTGGCGCCTCACCTTTGGCCTGTTCGCGTCTCACTTCGCGACGCGGCCAGGCAAAATCGTCAGCGCGGCCGGCCGGCGCCGACAAAGGCTCGCCTTTGACCAGGACCCGCGCTGCCAGCGCATCGATCGCCACCGGCGGCGCCCCCGGACCGCCGAGCAATTGATCGGTACCGACAGAGGAGGCCACCAAGGGAACGATCGGTCCGGCCAGCGGACGCGGCGCCGGCTGGCCCGGCAGCGCACTGGCGTCGGGCGTGGCCGGTTCGGTCGGCAGCGCAATCGGCGCGGAACGCGCAGCCAACAGCCGGTTGATCTCGCGCTCGACATAGTGTGCAAGCTTGCGCGCGCCCGCCTTGGTGAAGAACACGCCGTCGTAAGAGCGCAGCCGGCGGATCTGGCCTTCGAAATCGGGACCTTGCTGCAGAAAGCGGCCGGCTTCATCAACAAAGCCGTCCCAGACATCAACATAGGTGATGCCGGCCTTGCCGGCCGCATCGCGATAGAGCGAATCCAGGAACAGCGTGTCGGCGGTCGCCTTGGGGCCACGGACCACTGGCAGACCGACCCACAGCACCGGCACACCCTTGGACCTGAGCACGCCGATCATCTCTTCGATCTTCTTGTTGTAGAGTTCGACCCAGCGTTGCTCGCGAAACTCGTAAACGCCGTCCGGCGAGCGCGCACGTTGCTCCGGCACAATGACTGGCGGTTGGTCGGCGCCGGCGGCATCATCGGATGACAGTTCGGCATCTGCCGGCTTGTCGTCGGGCCTCCCGGCGGGCTTGCCGTCCGGTCTAGCCTTCGCATCCTTCTTGTTATCTTTCTTATCGACTTTCTGGTCTGCTGCGGACTTACCGTCGGTCTTCTCGGCCGCGGGCTCACGCATCGACATGCGGTCATTGAGGCCTAGCATGACGACAATGGCGTCCGGCTTCTCGGTGGCGAGGACGCTCCTGGCCGCCGCGGCCCAGTCGGCGGGATCGCCCTTGGGCTGATAACGAATTAGACCGGAAACGGTCTTGTGCTTGCGAATCACGCCCATGTCGGGCTGCTCGGAATAGGCCTCCTCGAGACCGTAAGCCAACCAGTCCGCCATGGCGTCACCGAGCACCAGAATCTGGCGCTCCGGTACAGTTTCGCGCTTCCCGGGCGGCGGCGCCCTGGAAAAATCCTCGCGCACTGGCGGTGGCGTTTGCCGCCTATCCCAACGAGGAGGCTGGGGCGCGTGCTGCTGGAACGGATCAGACATGTCGTTACCAAACCAGCCGCCACCCCAACCGCCGCCACCGCGTTGCTGCGGTTGCGGCCGCTGCTGAAATCCGCCGAAATTGAAGAACTGCGCCGAGCTGGGTCCGACAATGCCGAGCACCATCGCCGTCGCAATTGCTAGCGCAATCAGCGGGCCGCTCTCGGTAAAGATGCGCAGCTTTCCTGGTTTGTCTAACATGCTCTTGGACCGCACAAGACGGAGAGCCTGCCGAAACATAAGTTAACACCAAAGACTCTGTGACGAGGCTCAGATTACCGTGAAGCGCGTTACCGTCAGCGCGTCGGCACCGGCTTGCGCGTCGGCGTGGCAGTCGGCGCAATCGGCCGTGGCGGTGGCGTTGGTATCCTAGGTCGCAGGCTCTGCTCGGAAGCCTTGGCAAGGACGCG
>Ga0193699_10000938_pt1 | contig 11787 bp, 8 predicted proteins | sample L3c2metaG_FD_160095 | JGI IMG/M metagenome (GOLD analysis project Ga0193699, IMG submission 160095) | Soil microbial communities from a riparian zone of the East river system, Colorado, United States - L3c2 | ecosystem: Environmental > Terrestrial > Soil > Riparian zone | place: USA: East River... | reverse complement strand
GGCGTCGCTTTACGCGACCATGCCGCTCGCCCACGACATGATCGGGCTTTATTTCGCGGTCGGCAACGCCAACCATCTGCCGCCCTGGGGCGGTCTCGACATGCTGTTGTCGACCAACCCGATCGCGGCGGCGATACCGGCAGGAGACGAGAAGCCGATCGTCCTCGACATGGCGACGACGGTCGCCGCCTATGGAAAAGTAAAGACAAAAGCGCTGCGCGGCGAGAGCATGCCGGAAGGCTGGATGATCGATCGCGAAGGCAAGCCGTTGACCGATCCGAAACGCGCCGACGAAGGCATGCTGCTGCCGCTCGGCGGCATGGAGGCCGGCTACAAGGGCTATGGGCTTGCCATGGTCATCGGCCTGCTCGCGGGCACGCTCGGCGGTGCGGCGATGGGCCGGGACGTGATCGATTTCAACCATGATGACGACAGCGTCACCAACACCGGCCAGGCGATCGCGGCCATCAACATCGCCGCGTTCGGCGATGTCGGTGACTTCAAGGCGAGCGTCGATTCCCTGATCCGCGATTTTCGCAACTCCAGCCGGATGCCGGGGGTGGAGCGGATTTTCGTTCCCGGCGAGCGCAGCCATGCCACCCGGGCGGCCCGGACGCGCGACGGAATTCCGATCGCACCGGCGCTGATGCGCGGGCTGGATCAACTCGCCGGTGAACTCGGCATGGCGAAGCTCGAGCGCGACCAGAGGTACGCTGCCCCATCCTAAGGTGCGCGGATTCGTCTCCGCCCCGGTCTCGCTTCCGGCTTGCAGGAAGGCCGGAAATCCGCAAGCATTCACGCCAATACGCGAGCCTGTTTCCAGCGCGGCAGTTGGCGTCCCCTTGCGGGAGAGGAAGCATCGGCGACAAGGCGTCTCAAGGCTGCAACGTCGGCCCCAGCGGGAGGGATGCCATGATCAATCCGATCATGAAGCTTGCGGCCATTGCGCTAACCGGAACCACGGTCGCCGCATCGACGGCGGTCGCGCAGGTCAAATTGCCGCCAACCGTGACGATGACGGCGTATGACACGGGGACGTCCGGATTCAACATCACCGTCGCCATCGGCAAGATGATGAAGGACAAATACGGCACCGACGCCCGCGTGCTGCCCGCCGGCAACGACGTCGCCCGCCTGCAGCCGCTGCGCCTCAACCGCGCAACCATCTCGGCGATGGGCGCCGGGGTCTATTTCGCGCAGGAAGGCGTGTTCGAATTTGCGGCCCGGGAATGGGGACCGCAAGCGGTCCAGATCACGCTGAGTTCGGTCGATTGCAACGGCCTCTCGCTGGCGGTCGCCGGCGATGCCGGTGCGAAAACCTTCGCGGAGTTGAAGGGCAAGCGCGTCGGCTTCGTCGTCGGCTCGCCGGCGCTCAACCAGAATGCGCTTACGATGCTGGCGTTCGCTGGTCTGACGACCAAAGACGTCAAGATCGTCGAATTCGCAAGCAACAACGCGATGTGGAAAGGCGCCGTCAATAACGATGTCGATGCCTTGTTCGGTTCGACCATCGCCGGGCCCGCCAAGGAGCTGCAAACCTCGCCGCGCGGCATCGTCTGGCCTTCGTTGCCGCACTCCGACAAGGCAGGCTGGGAGCGCGTGCGCAAGGTCGGGCCGTACTTCACGGAGCATAACGCCAGCTGCGGCGCGGGCGAATTTGCCAAGGACAGACCGATCCAGATGGGTACCTATCCCTATCCGATCTACACCGTCTACGGCAGCCAGCCCGAAGACGAGGTCTATGTGCTGACTAAGGCATTGATCGATGGCTACGACGGATACAAGGACAACGCGCCGGGCGCCAGCGGGCTTGCGGTGAAGGCGCAAACCAGGAACTGGGCGGTGCCGGCGCACAAAGGCGCGGTCAAGGCGCTGCGGGAAGCCGGCGCTTGGAACGATGACCAGGAGAAGCACAACAACGCGCTGCTCAAGCGGCAGGAGATTCTGATCGCGGCGTGGGGTGACTTCAACAAGGCCAGTCCGTCGTCCGATCCGGCAAAATTCGTCGAGGAGTGGATGAACGCGCGCAAGGCGGCGCTCGCCAAGGCCGGCATGGTCAATACTTTCGAGTGATGCGGCCACAAGCCCTCGATCAGGGAATGCGGGCTTCTTTTTCCGTGGCATCGATCTTTGGCCAGCGAACCACGAATCAGGCCATCGCTTGATATTGCAGGATGTCTGCACTCGAGCGTGCATATAACGCAAAAGACTTTTGAGCCTGATCTTGATTGTTTCTTGCCCCTCGAATGCTTCGAACCCAAGACCGCCCCTATCGGTGAATACGATCTGAAACGGGCTTTTGGCATTCACCCGGCGCGCGGGATATTTTTTCCAATCGTGGGCCGGTGGCCCGGCAAGGCGGAATCATGTGGGCCTTCTTTGAGCGGCTTTTGGACTCGTCGATGTTCTCGCCCCACGGGATTTGCCTGCTGTGGGAGCCCGAACTGATTTGGCTCCACGTCGTGTCCGACGCGTTGATCGCGACAGCGTATTTCTCAATTCCATTTGCGCTGGCGATTTTCGTGTCAAAGCGCCGCGATCTGAAGTTCGGATGGGTTTACTGGGCGTTCGGCGTCTTCATTTTGGCCTGCGGTTTGACGCATGTCCTGTCGATCTACACGCTTTGGGTGCCGATATACGGCGTCGAGGGGCTGGTCAAAGCAGCTACCGCGGCGGCCTCGGTGCTGACGGCCGGAATGCTGTGGCCATTGTTGCCGAAACTTCTCTCCATCCCTTCGGCGTTTGAACTTCACCAGGTCCAGGCAGCGCTCAAGGAAGAGGAAATCAAGAGCCGCGATTCCGAGGAATTGCTCCGGCAGATCCGCGAAACCCAACGGGCCTTGCGCGAAAGCATGGCGCGCCTGACGGCGGTCGTCGAAACGGCGGTGGACGGCTTTATCCTGATCGACGCTCAAGGCCGTATCCTGCTGTTCAATCCTGCCTGCGAAAGGCTGTTTGGATACAGCGCCGACGAAGTCATGCACAAGAACGTCAAGCTGCTGATGCCTCCGGCATACAGCCTGCAACACGACGACTACGTCCAGAATTTCCTGCGAACGGCCATGCGCAAGATTATCGGCATTGGCCGCGAGGTCGTCGGCCTTCGCAAGGACGGATCGACCTTTCCCATGGATTTGTCGGTCGGCGAAGCCAGACAGGATGGCGAGTCGATTTTCGTGGGGATCATTCATGACCTGACCACGCGGAAGCTGACCGAGCAGCAGCTCCGCCAGGCGCAGAAGATGGAAATGGTGGGACAACTGTCGGGCGGCATCGCTCACGACTTCAACAATCTTCTGACCGTCATTATCGGCAACGCCGAACATCTGGGCGAACAGCTTGGATCCCGGCCGGATTTGCGGCGGTTCGCGGATGACATCTGCCGGTCGGGCGAACGCGGCGCGGAATTGACGCAAAGACTGCTGGCGTTCAGTCGCCAGCAATTGCTTCAGCCGCTCGCGATCGATTGTCACGATCTTCTTGATTCGATGCACAAACTGTTAAGACGGACGTTGCGTGAAAACATCGAAATCAAGACGGCTTTCGATCCCGGCGAAATCCTGGCCTTCGCCGATCGCGCCCAGCTCGAGTCGGCGGTGTTGAACCTGGCGCTCAATGCGCAAGACGCCATGCCCGCCGGCGGGCAATTGACGGTAAGCACCGGCCTCGCATCGCTCGACGGCCACTATAAGAGCCTGCATCCGGACATCGAACCCGGCGAGTATGCCTTGATCGCCGTGACCGACAACGGCGAAGGCATGACGCCTGAAGTGGCCGCTCGCGCCTTTGAGCCTTTCTTCACGACGAAAGACGTCGGCAAAGGCAGTGGACTGGGTTTGAGCATGGTGTACGGCTTTGTGAAACAGTCGAACGGTCATGTCTCGATATACAGCGAACCCGGGCTTGGAACCACGGTGCGAATCTATCTGCCGCATGCCGGCGCCAACGCGCCGCGCCCCGCTGAAATCCCGGATAATGGAGAATCGATCCCGAAGGGTCATGAAACGATATTGATCGCGGAAGACGATCCGTTCGTTCGCTCTTCCGTGATTCTGAGAGTTGAAGCCCTCGGGTATAAGGTCGTCGCGGCCGTGGACGGCAATGATGCGCTGTTGAAACTCAGGGCCAATCCCAAAATCAATATTCTGTTCACGGATATCGTGATGCCCGGTGACATGAGCGGTTGGGAACTCGCCGAGCAGGCGCGCCAGATCCGGCCGGGCCTGCCGGTTGTCTTCAGCTCCGGCTACGCGTTGGAAACCCTGATCGAGCGGGGTCGTGCCTCCGCGCAATCGATCATCCTGACCAAGCCATACCGCAAGGCTGATCTCGCGCGCCGGCTCAAAGAGGCTTTGGCGGCGGCTTCGCCGGTTTCATGAAAGCCGGCTTGCGATTGGGATCGGCGATCTGCCACGGGCTTGCGTGGCGGCCGCGGCGGTCCGTCCACCGCCGGCAACGACTTCAGATAGTCCGCCATCGCCGCGCGATCCCCGGATGACAATTGCGAAGTGTTCCTGATCACGCGCGCCATCGATCCGCCGGCGGTGTCGCCGTCGGGCGTCTGCCCGGTTTCGAGGAAGTAGGCGATGTCCTTGGCGCTCCATTCGCCAAGTCCCTTTTGCGTGATGTTCGGCACCCAGCCCTCGCCTTCCGGATTGGGTCCGCCGGCGAAGCGTTGGCTGGCGACGATGCCGCCCAGAAAATTGCGTGGGCTGTGGCATTCGGCGCAATGCCCGAGACTGTTCACGAGATACGCGCCGCGATTCCACTGCGCCGAGCGCGCCGCATCCGGCGTGAACGGCTTGCCGTCCATGAACAGCAACTTCCAGATCCCGATGTTGCGCCTGATATTGAACGGGAACGGCACGTCATGATCGCGCACCTTGCCCGATACCGGCGCAAGCGTCTTCAGGTAGGCGAAGAGATCTCGGATGTCTTCGATCCTGGCGTGCTGATAGGACGTATAGGGAAAGGCCGGAAAAAAATGCACGCCTGACGGCGCGGTGCCCTTTATCACCGCGCTGACGAATTCGGCTTCCGTCCAGCGGCCGATGCCATCGGCGGGATCGGGCGAGATGTTGGGCACATAAAACGTTCCGAACGGCGACGGAATCGCAAGGCCGCCGCCGAGTCTCAAACGATCGGGTTGGGCGGGCACGGCGTGGCAGGAGGAACATCCTCCGGCGTTGAATGTTGTGAGTCCGTTGGCCGTGTTCGGCGTGTAGGCGGGCAGCGTATTCGACGCGATCACCGCCGGAATCGTCAGCCACCAGAAGATCGCAAAGCCGATGACGGCGGCAATAACGGAGATGAGGAAAATTCGTCGCAGCATTCACCGATCCGTCATTGTCCGCCTCGAATTGACGGCTAGTATGGCCGCTATTCCAGCCATAAGCTGCCCGAAAATTCGAGGGCGCTTGAGCCCGTCGCGGGAATAAAGCCAAAAACCCAGTGTTTTGAAACTGACGCCGACGTCAACAGGGAGAAAATCATGTCGAACAAGACCATGCTTGCCACGCTTGCGCTGGGCGCAGCCATTGCCTTCGCCGGACCCGCCTTTGCCGACAAGATGAAGGTGACCCTCGACGGCAAATCCCAAGTTCCCCCCAACACCTCGGCCGGCACCGGCACCGCCGATCTCGACTACGACGCCCCCAGCAAGAAGCTGAGCTGGAAGATTACCTATTCCGGACTTTCCGGCCCGGCGACCGCCGCGCACTTCCATGGCCCCGCCGCAGCCGGCGCCAACGCCGGCGTCAAGGTTCCGATCGCGAATGCGACCACCAGCCCGGTCGAAGGCAGCGCGACGCTGACTGACGAACAGGCCGCCGACCTGATGGCCGGCAAGTACTACATCAACGTCCACACCGCGGCCAATCCCGGCGGCGAAATCCGCGGTCAAGTGACGAAGTAAGACTTCGCACCTGCGGTGACGAAGTAGGCCTGTCACGCGACGGATGAACAAAAAGAGGGCGAACGCATCAAGCGTCCGCCCTCTTTCGTTGACGGAAATGAAGTCAGCTGTTCTTGACGCGGTAGGTCTCGTGACAGCCGCCGCACTGCTTGCCGATGACGGGCAGCGTCGCCTTCAGCGTATCCAGGTCCATGATCTTGCCCTTGGCGTCCGCCACCGCCTTGCCGAAGCTTGCGATGTGTTCGCCGAAGCCGGCCTTGTCTTCCCAGATTTTCGGAGATGCGTAGTAATCGCCCTCCGGCTTCATGCCCTTGATGCTGTCGGGAAACAGGGTTGGGAACTTCTTAACGGTGTCTTCGAATTGGGCCATCGCGGCGTCGACCGTGGCCTGATCGTAGGGTTTTTCGCCCTTGACCATCGCCGCCAGCGCGCCCGCGTTCTTGCCGTTGCCCTTCATCATGGCCTGGGTCTGCTTGACCTGTTCCTGTTGCGCAGCCACCGCGCCTACGCCGAGCAACAGCGCTCCCGCCACTATTACTGTTCGCATCATCAGTCCGATTCCCTTTGTTGTTGATGGCCCAGTCAACCCGCGTCCATTGAGTTGCGCTATGTCAGTTCCAACACCGCTGCCGGCACTTCATTCCCGAAGCCGGCAGATATCACAGACTATGTCGGCGCTGATGCTCGCGGATCGCGATCCAGACCCGTTCCGCGGTCGCCGGCATATCGATATGATCGATTTTGTATTCCCGCCACAGCCCGTCGATGATGGCGTTCACCACCGCCGGACAGGAGCCGATCGCGCCGGCCTCGCCCGCGCCCTTGACGCCCAGCGGATTGGTCTTGCAGGGCACGTTGTGGGTTTCGAACACAAAGGACGGGCCGTCGGCGGCGCGCGGCAGCGCATAGTCCATGAAGGTGCCGGTGACGAGCTGGCCGTCCTTCGGGTCATAGACCGCCTGCTCCATCAAGGCCTGGCCGATCCCCTGCATGGCGCCGCCATGAACCTGGCCGGCGAGCAGCAGCGGATTCAGCGTCACCCCGAAATCGTCGACGATCACATAATTGATGATCTTGATGATGCCGGTGGCCGGGTCGATTTCGACTTCGGCCAAGTGGGTGCCGTTCGGGAAGGTGCCGTCGGCGCTGGTGAAGGTCGCGCTGGCGTTCAGCTTCGAGGGATCGACGCCCGGCCGTTTGGCAAGATCGGCGAAGGTCACGGAGCGATCGGTGCCGGCGATCCGCACGGTGCCGTCGCTGATCTCGAGATCGCCGGCGCTGGTTTCCAGCGCCTCGGCGGCGATCTCCCGCAAATTCCCGCCGAGCGTCCGGGTGGCCCGTTCGACGCTGACGCCGCCGGTCGGAATCGATGCCGAACCGCCGGTGCCGAGGCCGGTGGCGATCCGGTCGGTGTCGCCCTGGAAGACGTGGACGCGCTCGGGCGCAAGCCCGAACTGCTCGGCGACGATTTGCGCATAGGCGGTCTGGTGGCCCTGCCCGGTCGACTGGGTGCCGATCAGGATGGTGACGTCGCCATTGGGGTCGAGCGCGACATTGGCGGTCTCCTCGCCCATGGTGCCGCAGACCTCGACATAGGTGCCGAGCCCGATGCCGCGCACCAGCCCGAGCTTCTTCGCGGCCTTGGCGCGCTTGGGGAATTCCTTCCAGTTGGCGATTTCCATCGCCCGCTTCATGTGCGCGGCGAAGTCGCCGGAATCGTAGATCTTGTCAGTCGCGGTCTTATAGGGCATCGCGCGCGGCGCGATGAAATTCTTGCGCCGGATCGCATCCGGCGTCATCCCGAGTTTTCGCGCGGCAGCATCGACCAGCCGCTCGACCACGTAGGCCGCCTCCGGCCGCCCGGCGCCGCGATAGGCATCGACCGGCACGGTATTGGTGAACACCGTGCGCACCCGGCAATGGAACGCCTGGATGTCGTAGAGACCAGGCAGCATGCCGGCGCCGCCATGCGGAATATAGGGCCCGAAGGTCGACAGATACGCGCCCATGTCGCCCATCAGGTCGACATCCATCGCGAGGAACTTGCCGTCTTCGGCGAGCGCCATCTTCGCGGTGGTGACATTGTCGCGGCCCTGGGCATCGCCCATGAAGTGATCGGCGCGGTCGGCGGTCCATTTGACGGTCTTGCGCAGTTTGCGCGCGGCGACCGCGATCAATGCGTATTCGCGGTAGGGAAACAGTTTGGTGCCGAACCCGCCGCCGACATCCGGACAGATCACCCGCATCTTTTCGAGCGGCATCTTCAGGACCATTCCGCCGATGATCTCGCGCAGGCGATGGCTGCCCTGGCTGCCGATGGTCAGCGTCAGGTGGTCGCGCTTGGCGTCGTATTCGGCGACCGCCGCGCGGGTTTCCATGAAATTGGTGATGACGCGCGGATTGACGATGGAGACTTCGGCCACCGCATGGGCTTTCGCGAACGCGGCCTCAGTGGCCTTCTTGTCGCCGATCGGCACGTCGAACAGCAAATTGCCGGGATGATCGGGCCAGACTTGGGGCGCGCCCTTCTTCACCGCATTGACGACGCCGACCACGGCCGGCAGCGGCGTCCACTCGACCTCGATCGCCTCGATCGCATCGCGGGCCTGATCGATGGTTTCCGCGACCACGAAGGCAACGGCATCGCCGACATGGCGAACCACGCCGTGGGCCAGAATCGCATAGGGCGGGCCGGTGAACGGATCGACTTCCAGATTGAACAGGCAGGGCAGACCGCCGAGATCCTTGACGTCCTCTGCCGTCAGGATGGCGCCGACACCCGGCAGGCCGCGGGCGCGGCTGACGTTGATGGTGAACTTCGCGTGCGCATGCGGCGAGCGCAGCACCAGCGCATGCATCGCCGCCTGCGGCGCGTGGTCGTCGGTGTAGCGGCCCTTGCCGCGAATGAGCGCATCGTCTTCCTTGCGCAGCACGCTCTGGCCGACGCCAAACTTGATGGGAGCCATCGTATCTCCGGTTACAAATGAGAGGCATCGCATATTGCAGCGGTTCGCCTGCCAGCGCAAACCGCTTTCGCATCGGGAAAGCGCAGGCGCGACCGGACGGAAGCGCCCGCTGCCCGGCGCCCGCAACAAAAAAGCCCCGGGCGATGCCGGGGCTTTGATTATCAGGTGAGAAGTCGCGGGAAGATCAATACCTCGCGACCACCGGGCCGCCGAAGGTGTAGTTGATGCCGGCGCGCAGGATGTGGTCCCGGAAGTCCGAATCCGTCCTGACGCCAATCGCGCTGGCCGGGGCCAGCGTGTAGGTGCCGCCGTTGAAGCTGCCGAGATCCATGTAGAGATACTCGAGCTTGGCGCTCCAATTCCTGGTGATCTTGCCTTCGATGCCGGCGCCGACGGTCCAGCCGAAGCGGGTATCGGTGCTGGGGCCGAAGGAAGCGACGGCGACGCCGCCGGGGGTCACACCGGTGAGTGCGGCGCTGGTCTTGATCGAACCATAGGCGAAGCCGCCGGTGGCATAGAGCAGCACTTGAGGTGCCGCCAGGATACCGGCGCGGCCGCGCACGGTGCCGAACCATTCAAGCTTCTGGTCCAGCGCGACGTTGGTGCCGGTCACGCCGGCCGGAAGGAATGTCAGGCCGGGAAGGCAGGGACCACCGACGCCCGTTGCCGCGCAGCGATAGGCAGCGCTTCCGCGCTCGTCCGACCACTGAATGTCAGCCTCAGCGCCCAACACCCAGTTGCTGGTCTGCCAGTTGTAACCGGCCTGACCGCCGGCGATCGCGCCGTTCATGTCGAAGCTTGCGTTTGAAATCGAACCCGGGGGCGGGACGATGATGGCGCCGGTGCCGGTATTGAAATAAGTGAGGTCGGTGTTGGAGCGGCCCCAGCTGTATCCGGCGTTGCCGCCGATATAGAAGCCGGTCCAGTTCCAGATCTCCACCACGGGAGGCGGCGCCTTGGTGTAGCGCGGAGCCATATCCGCTGCAGATGCTGCGGGAATAGTCGCCATAACGGCGAAGGCCGCGGTTGCAATTGCCTTGAATGGTAAAGCGCGCATGGGAGCCCCTATTCGTTAATTCAAAATCAAATCTCGGGGATATCCTAGCGGGGATTCCGAGTTGAAGGCAGGCACCACGGTGGTCGCTCTGCCATTTTGCTCGCCAATGTTGCAAAAAAGGACCAATGCGACGGGAGGTCGCACCCGCTACACCCTTCCTGTAAATCATTGAAAAATCAGGGAAAATCTTGGCGGTCACCGAACCAGGGATCGCAACCATCCGCGGCCGAACAGCAGCAGGATCAATGCGGCGTAGACCGCCGCGCCGACCACAACCAGCAGCAACAGCGTTGCTTCGTCGCGCAGCGAGGCCAATTGTGCGACATGCGCGGCTGCGAACCGTGCGGTAAACCACAGCGCCGTCGCCAGCACGACGCCGCAGGCGACAAATTTGGCGAGCGACTGCAGTAGCACGCGGTCGAGATCGAGATACTTCGCGCGCACCGCGAACCCGATCACCAGCAAGAGATTGATCCAGGCTCCGGCCGCGGTCGCAAGCGCCAGACCGACCTGCGCCAGCGAACCCACCAGCGCGATTTTCAAGGCAACATTGACGGCGACCCCGGTCAGCGCCGCCTTCACCGGCGTCGCGGTATCCTTGCGGGCGTAGAAGGTCGCGACCGCGCTGCGGATCAGCACAAATGGAATCAATCCGACCGCATAGGCGGCGAGCGTGGCGCCCGCGGCCGCGGCGTCGGCTTTCGAGAACGCGCCGCGCGCGAACATCGCCCGCATGATGACGTCGGGCACCGTCAGGAACGCCGCCACGAACGGCACCGAAAACAGCAGCGTGAAATCGAACGCCCGCCGCTGCGACGCCATCGCACCAGCCGCATCGTTGGTCGTCAGGCTTCGCGACATCTCGGGCAGCAAGACCGTGCCGATGGCGATGCCGATTACCCCGATCGGCAACTGATTGAGGCGGTCGGCGTAATACAATGCGGAAAGGGCGCCGGCAGGCAGGAACGTCGCGATAATGGTGTCTGCGAACAGCGCGATCTGCGTTCCCATCGAGCCGATGGTGGCGGGGCCGAGTGCGCGGAAGAAGGCACGAACGTCGTCGTCGAGTTTCAGGGAGGCGAATCGTGGCAAACCGCCGTGGCGTGCGAGGTCTCCCGCCAGCAAAAAGAATTGCAGGAAGCCGGAAATTAAAACGCCCCAGGCTGCGGCATGCCCGGCACTCGGGAAAAACGCCGCAAGCGCCAGCGTCATCATCATCGACAGGTTCAGGAAAATCGGCGCCGCCGCGGCGCTGGCGAAACGATGCATCACGTTGAGCATCCCGCCGTACAGCGTCACCAGCGTGATCAGCAAAAGATAGGGAAATGTGATGCGGGTTAGTTCGACGGCCAGGCTCCGCTGTCCGGCGTCCTCGGTAAAACCGGGAGCAAGAAGGCTCATGGCCTGCGGCATGAAAAGCCATGCGACGACGAGCAAAACCAGTTGCGAGAAAAACAGCAGGGTGAAGATACGGCCGGCAAACAATCGTGCCGCCCTCTCGCCGCGTTCGCCATGGACATGCGCGTAAGCCGGCACGAACGCCGCGTTGAAGGCGCCCTCGGCGAAAATCGCGCGGAAGTGATTCGGCAGCCGCAGCGCCACGAAAAACGCGTCCGCCACCGGCCCGGCGCCGAGGATCGCCGCGAGCATGATGTCGCGTGCAAAGCCGGTCAGCCGCGAAAGGAGCGTGTAGCCGCCGACGGTGAAGATGCGTCCGAGCATGCTACCGCTTCTACAGCATGCAGCGGTGCTTCAAAACGGCGAAATCACGCCCCCAATGCGCCGCGCACAGCCTTGATGATCCGTTCCTGCGTCGGCTCGTCGAGATAGGCGTGCATCGGCAGGCTGAT
>Ga0193699_10000937_pt1 | contig 11790 bp, 13 predicted proteins | sample L3c2metaG_FD_160095 | JGI IMG/M metagenome (GOLD analysis project Ga0193699, IMG submission 160095) | Soil microbial communities from a riparian zone of the East river system, Colorado, United States - L3c2 | ecosystem: Environmental > Terrestrial > Soil > Riparian zone | place: USA: East... | reverse complement strand
GCGCGGCGCGCCCGCCAATCTGGGCGGATCGGGACGCGTGCACGTGGGGGAATTCGCCCGGGGGGACGGCGTAGCCGGTTGCCGGCAAATGCTCGGCAACGTGTGGGAATGGACCTCCAGCACCTTCGCACCCTATCCGGGCTTCGTATGCGATCCCTATCGAGAGTATTCCGAGCCATGGTTCGGAGCCCAGAGAGTATTGCGCGGAGGAAGCTTCGCAACGCCCGCGCGCCTGATCTCCAATACCTGGAGGAATTTCTATACACCGGACCGCGGCGACATCTTCGCGGGGTTCCGCACCTGTCGCATCGAGTGAAGTCCATCCACTCCAAAGACAACCCGCAGGTCAAGGCCCTGATCCGGCTTGCCGGATCGTCGCGCGAGCGGCGCCGGACCGGGACCACGCTTCTGGAGGGCGAGCATCTGGTGCGCGCGTATCAGGAGAGCGGCGGCGTGGCGGAGACGATCCTGGCGAGCGAAACCGCTCTGGCAAACGCAGAGGTTCGCAGGTTTTTCGAAAGCGTTCCGGCGCATTCGCGCTTGGCGCTCGCGGACGGACTTCTCGACCGAATCTCCCAACTCGTGAGCTCTGCCGGAGTGGCGGCGGTCATCCGGACACCCCGGCCGGGCCCGGTGCCGCAGAGTGTTTCGAGTTGCGTGCTGCTGGAGAATATCCAGGATCCGGGGAATCTGGGCTCGATCCTTCGGACTTCGGTGGCGGCAGGTGTGCCGCACGTCTTTCTCTCGAAGAGCTCGGTGTTCGCGTGGTCGCCCAAGGTCATCCGCGCCGGCATGGGCGCGCACTTCTTTCTTTCGATCTTCGAAGGCGTCGATATCGGTGAATTCGCACGTTCATTCCGCGGGTCGGTGGTCGCCACGGAACCGCGAGCCGAAGCGTCGCTGTACGACCTCGATCTCAGGGGACCGGTCGCCTGGGTGTTCGGCAACGAGGGCGCCGGGCTCTCCGATAGCGCCCGGCAGCTCGCCACTCAGCGTGTCAGCATCCCGATGCGCGGTCCCGCCGAATCGCTGAACGTCGCCGCGGCGGCGGCAATCTGCCTGTTCGAGCAGATCCGTCAACGCAGCGTGATTCCTCAATAGACCCGCCGTTCCAGTTTGAACTCCTGCACGATCGTCGTGGCGATTTCCTCGATCGATTTTGCCGTTGAATTCGCCCAGCGTATGCCTTCGCGCGACATCAGTTTTTCCGCTTGCTGCACTTCATAGCGGCAATTCTCCAGGTCGGAGTACTTGCTGTTGGGCCGGCGTTCGTTGCGGATCTCCCGCAGCCGCTCCGGCGCGATCGACAGGCCGTACAGTTTGCGGCGGTAGTCCTGCAGTGCGGTGGGCAGGCTCATCCGGTCGAAGTCCTCCGGGATGAGCGGGCAATTCGCCGCGCGGATTCCGAACTGCAGCGACAGGTAGAGGCTGGTAGGGGTCTTGCCGCTGCGCGACACTCCGATCAGGATCACGTCCGCCTTGTCGAGGTCCCTGGACGACGCCCCATCGTCGTGGGCCAGGGCGAAATTGATCGCTTCGATACGGTGGGTGTAGCCCTTTTCGTCCCGCGCGCTGTGGGACCGGCCGATCGTGTGGGTGGACTTGGCGCCGAATTCCGCTTCCAGGGGGTCGAGAAAACTTTCGAAGAAATCCAGCACGAACGCCTCGGCCTTGCGGACGGTTTCGCGTATCTCGGCATTGACCAGCGTGGTGAATACGACCGGCCGGCCGTTCCCCGAAGTTGAGGCCTCGTTGATCCGGGCCACGCAGTCCTGGGCCTTTGCGACCGAGTCGATGAAGGGGAGGACGGTCATCTGGCCGAATTCGATACCGTCGAACTGCGTAAGCAGGCTGTGGCCGAGCATCTCTACCGTGATCCCGGTGCCGTCGGAGACGAAGAAGATGGTTCGGCGGGGGGCGGGCATGAAAAGGGGGCCAGGCGGGGTATTTGGCTGCGCGGGAGATGCGCTGCCTGTAACATAACGGTTTCAAGATGATCCTTCAACCGCGACGAAGAACGGTTTCATGGCTCGGCTCAAATACGTAGTGAATTTCGACCGGCTCGGAATGGGAGACATCGAGCAGGTCGGCGGGAAAAACGCGTCGCTGGGCGAGATGATCGGCCAGCTCTCCCAGGCGGGAATCCGGGTCCCCGGCGGGTTTGCCACCACCGCCGATGCGTTCCGGGAGTTCCTCGGCCAGGGCGGCCTCGCTGCCCGTATCGATGCGCGCTTGAAGGGGCTCGATGCCGATGACGTCGCGGCGCTCGAGCGCTGCGGAGCGGAGATCCGCGGCTGGATCGAGGCGGCGAGCCTTCCGAAGCAGCTCCAGTCCGAGATCGGAAAGGCGTACGAGGAGCTGACCGGGGGCGACGAGAGCGTATCGGTGGCTGTGCGGTCCAGCGCCACGGCCGAAGACCTGCCCGACGCCTCTTTCGCCGGACAGCAGGAAACCTTCCTCAATATCCGCGGCCTCCCCAACGTCATGGCCGCGCTCAAGAACGTGTTCGCCTCGCTGTACAACGACCGCGCCATCTCCTACCGCGTCCACAAGGGATTCGGGCATTCCGCGGTGGCGCTCTCCGCCGGCGTGCAGCGCATGGCGCGCAGCGATCTCGCCGCGAGCGGCGTGATGTTCACCCTCGACACTGAATCCGGCTTCCAGGACGTGGTATTCATCACGGCCGCGTGGGGCCTGGGTGAAATGGTCGTTCAGGGCGCGGTCAACCCCGACGAGTTCTACGTCCACAAGCCGATGCTGCGCGGCGGCAAGTTCCCCGTGATCCGGCGCAGCCTCGGCTCGAAATTGCAGAAGATGGTGTTCGCGGACCAGGCTCAAGCGGGCCTTTCGGTGAAGACGGTGGATGTGTCCCAGGCCGAGCGCAACAGCTTCTGCCTCACCGACGAGGACGTGATCGAGCTTGCGCGCTTCGCGCTGAAGATCGAAGAACACTACCAGCGGCCGATGGATATCGAGTGGGCCAAGGACGGCTCGGACGGCGGGATTTACATCCTGCAGGCGAGACCCGAGACCGTGAAATCCCGCAAATCGGCGGAAGGGCAGGAGCGGTTCCTCCTGAAGCAGAAATCCGAAGTGCTCGCTACGGGCCGCGCCATCGGTCACAAGATCGGGGCGGGTACCGTGCGCGTCCTGAAGGATGCCTCGGAAATGAGCCGCATCAAGCCGGGCGACATCATCGTCACCGACATGACCGACCCCAACTGGGAGCCGGTGATGAAGCGTGCCGCGGCGATCGTCACCAACCGCGGCGGCCGCACCTGCCACGCCGCGATCATCGCCCGCGAGCTCGGCATCCCCGCGGTGGTCGGCTGCGGCGACGCCACCACCGCGCTCAAGGACGGCGAGCCCTGCACCGTGTCCTGCGCCGAAGGGGACACCGGAAACATCTACCGCGGCATCCTCGAGGTCGAAGTCACGTCCCGGGATCACGGCGAGATGCCGAAATGCCCGGTGAAAATCACCATGAATATCGGTAATCCCCAGCTCGCATTCGACTTCCAGGCGCTGCCCAACTGGGGTGTCGGCCTCGCCCGCCTGGAATTCGTCATCAACAACATGATCGGCGTGCATCCGAGGGCGGTGCTCGAGTATCCGGATCTCCCCGGCGACCTCAAGCGCGAGGTGGAGCATGCGGCCCGGGGTTACACGGACCCGCGCGCCTTTTTCGTGGAGAAGCTGACCGAAGGCGTCGCGACCATCGCGGCGGCTTTCTGGCCGAAGCCGGTGATCGTCCGCCTGTCGGATTTCAAATCGAACGAGTACAAGAAGCTGATCGGCGGTGCGCGCTACGAGCCCGACGAAGAGAATCCGATGCTCGGTTTCCGCGGCGCCTCGCGCTACGTGGCAGAGTCGTTCCGCAATTGCTTCGAGATGGAATGCCAGGCGATGCGCCGGGTCAGAAACGAGCTCGGACTCACCAACGTCGAGATCATGGTGCCGTTCGTTCGCACGCTGGGGGAATGCGCCCGGGTGATCGAGCTGCTCGCCGAGAACGGCTTGAAGCGCGGGGAGAACGGCCTGCGGCTCATCATGATGTGCGAGCTGCCCTCGAACGCGGTGCTCGCCGAGCAGTTTCTCGAGTACTTCGATGGATTCTCGATCGGGTCGAACGATCTCACGCAGCTGGTGCTCGGCCTGGACCGCGACTCCGGACTCGTGGCTGACGCGTTCGACGAGCGCGATCCGGCGGTGAAAGCCATGCTGCGACTGGCGATCCAGGCCTGCCGCAAGGCCGGGAAATACGTCGGCATCTGCGGGCAGGGGCCCTCGGACCATCTCGATTTCGCTCAGTGGCTGGTCCAGGAAGGCATCGAGAGCCTGTCGCTCAACCCCGATACCGTGGTCGATACCTGGTTGCAGTTGTCACGCGAAGCCGACACACCGGCCAAGGCGAAGGTGACGGCAAGCTAGTACGGCGGGCCATCGACGGCGTCGCCCATCCAACGCAGCACATTCCCCTCGGCGCTTTCCCCTGATAAGGCCCAGTCTCCAACGCCGTACGACGGCGCCGCAAGGGGCCCCTTGGGCTGCGCTGGATGGGCGTTGGGGCCGACTGTCTACCGCGAGCGCATCAACCGCTGCTGCTCGCGCTTCCAGTCCTTTTCTTTTTCGTCGGCGCGCTTGTCGTACTGCTTCTTGCCTTTTGCCAGACCGATGTTGATCTTGACTCGCCCGCGCACGTAGTGCAGGTCGAGCGGCACCAGGGTGTATCCGGCGCGATCGACTTTCCCGATGAGGCGGCGGATCTCCTCCGCGTGAAGCAGGAGCTTTCGCGTGCGCACGGGATCGGGGTTCACGTGGGTGGACGCGGCTGAAAGCGGGCTGATATGCGCGCCGATGAGGAAAATCTCTTCGTTACTCACGATCACGTAGGCTTCTTTCAGCTGCGCGCGTCCGGCACGGATGGCCTTGACCTCCCACCCTTCCAGGGCGACGCCCGCCTCGTAGCGCTCCTCGATGAAATACTCATGCGACGCCTTGCGATTTTCTACGATCGTCACGGAAATCGGGTTTCCTTATATGATTCCCCGATTTTACAACGATGACTGTCATAGACCGCTCTGCGTTGGTGGGCCACACAGCCCGAGAGATGTATTCGCTGGTCGCAGACGTCGAATCCTATCCGCAGTTCCTGCCCTGGTGCGAGCGAGTGGCCGTTTCGGTGAATGAGCCTGAGCGGACGGTCGCCGCCCTGTACATCAACTTCCGCGGCCTGAAACAACAGTTCACTACCGAAAATATCAATCAACCCGGCGCACGCATCGACATCAAACTGGTTTCGGGGCCTTTCAGAACCTTGGAAGGAAGCTGGCTGTTTACCCGGCTTTCGGAAAAGGGCTGCAAGGTGGAATTGAGCTTGCGTTACGAATTTGCGAACACATTGATCGAGAAAGCGGTCGGACCGGTGTTCCACCACATCGCGGACAGCTTTGTCGATGCGTTCGAGCGCCGCGCGAATGACCGGTTCGGCAATACATGAACCTTTCGAAAATCAAGATCGATGTGGTGCTGGCGGTCCCCGGCCGGCAGGAACTGCGCCGCATTCTGCTGCCTGAAGGAAGCACCGTCGAAGACGCGATCCGGGTGAGCGGCCTGTCCGAAGGAATTCCGGAGTTCGACCCGGCGCGGGTGGGAATCCATGGGAAGCTGGTTCCAGGCAACACGATTTTGCGCGACCGCGACCGGGTCGAAATCTACCGGCCGCTGCGGGCCGACCCCAAGGACGTCAGGCGGATGCGCGCTGCAAGGAAGCGCGCGAAAGAATGAAGGTCAGTTGCAGTGGAGCGCAACTTCGGCGCGCGCGCGTGCCTTCTCCTGCTCGATCTGCGCATCCTCGAGGTAGTAACGCTCGCCTTGCGCATTGATGCGGGACATGCGCCCGCCGATCTCGAATTGCGTGAGGCGTTCCTTGGCGCTGCGGCAATTCTCTCCCTTGCGCTGCGCCTCGGCGGATTTCTGCTCGGATTCCTTGGCGGCCTTCGCCTGATCCTGCTGGCGTTTGCGGAACGCCTGCTCCTGCTCGGCCGCAGTCTTGGGAGCGGCGCTCTTGGCAGCGTCGCCTTTTGCCGCCTTGTCCGCCTTGTCCGTCTTGTCCGTCTTGTCCGCGGACGGGTCAGCGGGGGGAGCGGCCGGCGCCGACGGGCGGTTGCGGGTCATCGTGTCCGATTTCATGTTCGCCGGACACGGGTCCTGCGTATAGACGACTTTCCCGGCGGCATCGACGCACTTGTAGACCTGCGCCTGCGCGCCCGCCGCGGCAAGAAATGCGACGGCAAACAACGCGATCCGAATCATGACGGGTTTTCGCTTCATCGGGTGAGGCGCACCATAGCGAGTTTTAACGCGGCAGTCAATGAACGGTGCACGCGAGACCCGAGAATTTACCGGCAGATGCGACCGGCGTATAATCCGACTTTTGGGTGTGGCAATGCGTCAAGTCCAGAAGGCTTTCACCTTTGACGACGTCCTTCTCGTACCGGCCCACTCCAGCGTCCTGCCTCGCAATGTCAGCCTCAAGACCCGGCTGACGCGCAACATCCAGCTCAACATCCCGCTCGTCTCCGCGGCGATGGACACCGTGACCGAGTCGCGGCTCGCGATCGCTATCGCGCAAGAGGGCGGCATCGGCATCCTCCACAAGAATCTTCCGCCGAAGAAGCAGGCCGCAGAGGCCGCCAAGGTCAAGCGCTACGAATCGGGCGTGCTCCGCGATCCGGTCACGGTATCGCCCGAAATCTCGGTCCGGGAGCTCCTCGCGCTCACGCAGCAGCATCGGGTGTCGGGATTCCCGGTCGTCGAGAAAGGCAAGGTCGTCGGCATGGTCACCAACCGCGACTACCGCTTCGAGACCAACCTCGACCAGCCGGTGCGCGCCATCATGACCCCGCGCGACCGGCTGGTGTACGTAAAGGAAGGCGCAAGCCCGGAGGAAGCCCGCGAGCTCCTGCACAAGCACCGGCTCGAGCGCGTGCTGGTGGTGCGGGACGGCTTCGAGCTGCGCGGCCTGATCACGGTGAAGGACATCCTGAAATCGAGCGAGCATCCGTACGCCACCAAGGACCAGCACGGCAAGCTGCGCGTCGGCGCCGCGGTCGGTGTCGGCGAAGGCACCGAGGAGCGCGTCGCGGCGCTCGTCGAGGCGGGCGTGGACGTGATCGTCGTCGATACGGCGCACGGGCATTCGCAAGGCGTGCTCGACCGGCTGAAGTGGATCAAGCGCAATGCCGGGTCGGCGGAAGTGATCGGCGGCAACATCGCCACCGCCGAGGGCGCCAAGGCACTCGTCGATCAGGGAGCGGACGGCGTGAAGGTCGGCATCGGGCCGGGCTCGATCTGCACCACGCGCGTGGTCGCCGGCGTCGGCATCCCGCAGATCACCGCGATCCAGAACGTCGCTGCCGGGCTCGAGAAAAGCGGCGTGCCGCTGGTCGCCGACGGCGGGGTGCGCTTTTCCGGGGACGTCGCCAAAGCGGTCGCAGCCGGCGCCCACACGGTGATGCTCGGGAGTCTTTTCGCCGGGACCGAGGAATCGCCCGGCGAGATCGAGCTGTTCCAGGGCCGTTCCTACAAATCGTATCGCGGCATGGGGTCGATCGCCGCCATGCAGCAGGGCGCGGCGGACCGCTACTTCCAGGATTCGTCGGTGCATTCGGACAAGCTCGTTCCCGAAGGGGTCGAGGGGCGGGTGCCTTACAAGGGGCCGGTGGTGCGGGTGATCGAGCAGCTGATGGGGGGCTTGCGTGCGAGCATGGGCTATTGCGGCTGCGAGGACATCGACGCCATGCGCACCCGCGCGCAGTTCGTCGAGATCACCGCCGCCGGAATGCGCGAGTCGCACGTGCACGACGTGCAAATCGTCAAGGAAGCCCCGAACTACCAGGTCGAGTAGTGCACGACAAGATCCTCATCCTCGACTTCGGCGCGCAATACTCGCAGCTGATCGCGCGCCGCGTCCGGGAGTCGAAGGTCTACTGCGAGCTGCATCCCTTCGACGTCGACGAGGAATTCATCCGCCGCTTCGCCCCGAGCGGGGTCATTCTCTCCGGCGGCCCGGCCTCGGTGTACGAGGATGAGACACCCAAGGCCCCCGACGCCGTCTTCAAGCTCGGCGTGCCGGTGCTCGGCATCTGCTACGGCATGCAGGCCATGGCTGCCCAGCTCGGCGGCCAGGTCGAGAATTCCCCGGTGCGCGAATTCGGCTATGCCGAGGTCCGCGCCCGCGGCCACTCCAAGCTGCTCGAGGGCATCCAGGACCGGATCAACGGCGAGAAGCACGGCCTGCTCGACGTGTGGATGAGCCACGGCGACAAGGTCACTGCGCTCCCGCCCGGGTTCAGGATCATCGCGAGCAACGATGCGACGCCGATTGCCGCCATCGCCGACGAGGCGCGCAATTTCTACGGAGTGCAGTTCCATCCGGAGGTGACGCACACCCGCCAGGGTGGCGCGATCCTCGGCCGCTTCGTGCACGAGATCTGCGGCTGCGGCAGCAGCTGGAACATGCCCGATTACCTCGCCGAGGCGGTGGAGAAAATCCGCCGCGAAGTCGGAAAGGAGGAAGTGCTCCTCGGGCTTTCGGGCGGGGTCGATTCGGCCGTTGCGGCGGCCCTGATCCACCGCGCCATCGGGGCCCAGCTCACCTGCGTCTTCGTCGATACCGGCTTGCTCCGCCTGAACGAAGCGCAGGAGGTCATGCAGACTTTCTCGCGGAATCTAGGCGTGAAAGTTGATCTGGTCGACGCCTCCCAGCGCTTCCTTGCGGCGCTCGCCGGGGTCGCCGACCCGGAGCAGAAGAGAAAGATCATCGGCCGTGAGTTCGTCGAAGTGTTCCAGCGGGAAGCGGGGAAATTTCCCAAGGTCAAATGGCTTGCGCAAGGGACGATCTACCCCGACGTGATCGAGTCCGCTGGCGCGAAGACGAAGAAGGCCCACACCATCAAGTCGCATCACAATGTCGGCGGACTGCCAGAAACGCTGCACCTGAAGCTCCTGGAGCCTTTGCGCGAGCTCTTCAAGGACGAGGTGAGGGAGCTCGGGCTCGCGCTGGAACTTCCGCGCGAGATGGTGTTCCGGCATCCTTTCCCGGGGCCCGGCCTGGGAGTGCGCATCCTCGGCGAGGTGAAGCGCGAATATGCGGACCTGCTGCGCCGCGCCGACGCCATCTTCATCGGGGAGCTGCACGTCGCCGGCTGGTACGACCGCGTCGCTCAGGCCTTTGCCGTGTTTCTTCCGGTGAAATCGGTGGGGGTGATGGGCGACGGACGTACCTACGAGTACGTCGTCGCGCTGCGCGCCGTGCAAACCTCGGACTTCATGACCGCGCATTGGGCGCCGCTGCCGCACGAACTGCTCGCCAAAGTCTCCAACCGCATCATCAACGAAGTGCGCGGCATCAACCGCGTGGTCTACGACGTCTCGAGCAAGCCGCCCGCGACGATCGAGTGGGAGTAGGGCGCGTGGACGCCGATTTCGACGCCGCGAGGATGCGCGAATCGCTGCGCCTGGCGGTGCGCGCGTCCGAGCGCGGCGAAGTGCCTGTCGGCGCGCTGGTGGTGAAGGACGGAAAGGTCATCGGCCGCGGCTACAATGCACCGATCTCGAGCAAGGACCCAAGTGCCCATGCGGAAATCCAGGCGCTGCGGGAAGCCTCGGCGGCGCTCGGCAACTACCGGCTCGAAGGCTGCTCTCTCTACGTGACGCTCGAGCCCTGCGCGATGTGTGCCGGGGCGATCATGCATGCGCGCATTGCGCGTCTCATCTATGGCGCGCCCGATCCCAAGACCGGCGCTTGCGGCAGCGTCGTCGATCTTTTCTCCGAAAAAAAACTCAATCACCACACGACGGTGACGGGCGGCGTGCTCGCGGCCGAGTCGGGGCGGGTGCTTTCGGAATTCTTCGCTGCGCGTCGCAATGCCGGGAATTGAAATTTCGATTCCGGAGCAGAGCCTGAGGCTTCTCGACGACGGACGGGAGGTCCGGCGCTACCTCGTCTCGACCTCGCGCAACGGCCCGGGCGAGCGTGAGGGAAGCTTCTGCACCCCGCGCGGCGAGCATATCGTGCGGGCGAAAATCGGCTCGGGACGGCCTTTGAATACGGTGTTTGTGAGACGCCGCCCGACAGGGGAGATCTGGACGCCGGAATTGGCCGAGCGCTTTCCCGGCCGCGACTGGATCCTCACGCGCATCCTGTGGCTCTCGGGCTGCGAGCCCGGCCGCAACCGCCTGGGCGACGTGGACACCATGCGGCGCTACATCTACATCCACGGCAGCCCGGATGCAGTCGAAATGGGAAAGCCGGGATCGATCGGGTGCATACGCATGCGCAGCCGGGATATCGCGGAGCTTTTCGAGCTCGTGCCGCCGGGAACCGAGGTCAGCATCGCCGCGTAGGGAACGATCCATGGCAAAAAGAGTTACCCTGATAGTTCACTTCCACCCCGAGTCCAACTGAAGAGCATTGCAAATGGCCAAGCCCAACTATGCGTTCGCCAAGCGTCAGAGAGATCTCGCCAAAAAGCAGAAGCAGGAAGAAAAGCGGCGGCGGAAAACCGAAGCACAGCAGCCGCCGGCCGAGGAGGACCCGCCCCAGCCGCCCGTGGATGAGACGAAGGCGGTCTGATCTCCTCGATCCGCTATGCAGCGAGGGTGCTCGCCAGGCCGCGAAGCACGGCGGACGGATCGCGCTCGACGATGTCGCCGTGCGAGACGATGATGCGGTTCAGGCCGCGGAGGCGTGACCAGGTTTCGAGCTGGGCGCGGAGGGCGGGCTTGTCTTTGATCTTGAAGCGGCGGACGACGGAGGCGATTTGCGGCTCGGGGCCGGTGAGGCCCGTGACGCGGTACAGCAAGCCGCCTAAGCCGGGGCGATGGTCGACGTTCCAGATCAGGTCGTTGATGACGAGCGTGGTGCCGCTGGAGGTTTCGACGACGAGCGCCGCTTCGTGGCCTTCGGTGCCGGGCACCGTCACGTAGCTGACGCCCGGGTCATGGAAATCGGCGTGGGTGGCGTCGACTTGCACGACTTTCTGCGCTTTCGCCCGAGCGCCTTCAGGAGCGATGACGCGCAGCGCAGGGTAGCGCTCTTTCCAGATCTTCGCGTCCATGCGGTGAATGTCGCTCGGGACGATCAGGAAGCCGGGCGTGCCGAACGCCTCGAGCGCCTGCATCTCGGGCTCGTCGAGCGCTATCGCGCTGAAGATGACGAGCCGCGCGTCTTTCAGGCGGATCACGGTCATGCGCCGCGGGAAGGCCCCGAACGGCATGGGCAGGTCGCCGACGACGGTGAGCAGCTTGTCGTCCAGCTTCGAGACCTTGCCGTGCGGCATAACGGTCCACTTCTTGAACGGTTTAGCCATCGAGTTCCCCTTTATGGTTCTTTCCAGCGAGAGTGAATTTGATATGGTAGAGCATGTTTCCGCTTCGCATTTGGAGAATCGAGGATCAATCATGAAGACTCAGCGGCTTCTCATTGTGCTCACTATCGTGAATCTGGCGCTTCTGTTTTTCACGCTGGCGCAGGTACGTCCGGCGGTCGCCGAAGGCGTCCCGCCGGTGCTGCGAGGTCGCGCGCTCGAAATCGTCGATGAGCGGGGCCGGGTTCGGGCATCGCTCAATGTATTGCCGGCAAAGGCACAGTCGAACGGCGAGACGTACTCCGAGACGGTGTTGTTGCGGCTGATCACCGAGCGCGGGCGCCCGTCGGTCAAGATCGGCGCGTCGGAGGAGGCCGCAGGAGTGAGCTTCGCCGGCCCCTCGGGCACGAAGAGCACC
>Ga0193699_10000936_pt1 | contig 11800 bp, 8 predicted proteins | sample L3c2metaG_FD_160095 | JGI IMG/M metagenome (GOLD analysis project Ga0193699, IMG submission 160095) | Soil microbial communities from a riparian zone of the East river system, Colorado, United States - L3c2 | ecosystem: Environmental > Terrestrial > Soil > Riparian zone | place: USA: East River... | reverse complement strand
TCATTTTCGGTGCCGTGCACGAGCCGGCGATGCAGGGTGAGATCCGCGTCACCGTCATCGCGACAGGGTTCGACAAGGCGATCCAGCCCGGTCACGTCACGCCCGCGCACGACGTGACCTCCGTCACCGCGCCGAAGGGTGCCCCGGTGATTCCTTTCCCCGGCACTCGCCCCGCCCGCGTTGGTGGTTCCATCCCCGCCCGTCCCGCCAACGATATTCCTCGAGCCCCCCGGTCGCCGGCCCCACCGAGCCAGCCAGGAGGCGGGTCGCAGGATCTCAGCGACATGGAGATCCCGACCTTCATTCGGAGACAGATGGATTGAAGAAGCGCCCTGTCCGCGCCACCGCGTATCTCACGGTGGCGCTCCTGGTTCTCGTCGCGCTCCGCTACACGCCGGAGCTTCCAGACACGCCCGCGGCCGATGTCCTCCAGTTGGGCAAGCCGCTCGACGTCGCCGACTTCGTCGCCCCGCCCGCGGTGTTGTCGCGCACGGAGACGCTGAACCGCGGCGAGACGCTGATCGGCCTGTTCAAGCGCGTCGGACTCTCCGACCAGGCGGCGACGGAGATCGTGCGCGCCGCGTCGGGCAATGCGATCGAACCCCGCTACCTCCAGGCCGGCATGCCGGTGGAGTTCACCTCCGACAGCGCCGGTGAGGAGCCGAAGGAGCTCGTGTTCCACCTCGGCATCGACCGGCTGCTGCGCATGCGCCGCTCGCCGCAGGGCTGGGTGGGCGTCGAGGAGCGCCTGCCGTGGACGACCGACACCGTCGTCGTCGCCGGCATCATCAAGTCGAGCCTCTATCAGGCGATGGACTCGTCCGCGTCGCAGTATTTTCCCCAGCGGTCCAAGGACGAGCTGGCGTGGGCGCTTGCCGACATCTTCGAGTATCGCGTCGACATGAGCCGCGAGCTCCAGGTGGGCGATCAGTTCAAGGCGCTCGTGGAGCGTAACGTCGGCCCCGGCGGCGTGACGAAGGTGGGCAAGGTGCTCGCCGCGTCGTTCACGCTCTCCGGCAGCAACGTGTCCGCGGTCCTGTTCGACAGCAAGACCGCCAGCGCACAATACTACGACGCGACGGGCCGGTCGATGCGCGCCGCCTTCCTGCGCGCGCCGCTCGAGTTTCGCCGCATCTCCAGCAACTTCGGCACGCGCTTCCATCCCATCCTCGGCCGCTGGAAGTCGCACAAGGGGACGGACTACGCCGCCGGGTCGGGGACGCCGGTGCGCGCCGTCGGCGACGCCGTGGTCGTGCGCGCCGGCTGGGGCGGCGGGTACGGCAACGTGCTGGAGCTGCGTCACCGCAACGGCTACGTCACCCGCTACGGTCACCTGCGCGGCTTCGCGAAGGGAATTCGCCCCGGCGTGCGCGTGAACATCGCCCAGACCATCGCCTACGTTGGTACGACGGGGCTCAGCACGGGACCGCACCTGCACTTCGAGGTGCTCATCGACGGCGTACAGCGCGACGCGCGCGTCGCCCTCAAGTCGGTGGCCGGCGATCCGATCCTCCGCTCCGAGCGCGCGGCGTTCGAGACGCGTCGCGAGCAGTTGCTCGCCTCGCTCGCGAGTGCTCCCGGCATCGTCCGCCTCGCGTCGCGCTGACGCGCTCACTCGTTCCACCACGACCCCCGCGTCCGCTGCCCAGCGACGCGGGGGTTCTGCATGCCCGGCTGGCGTATGGCCGGTGTCGCGACTAAGCGTTCTCCATGCTCCAATGGATCATCGCCGCCCTCGCGGGCGTGCTCGTCGCTCTCTGGCAGTACGGTCGCACCGCGCTCACGCCGCGCTTTGCGCTGCCCGCCGTGTTGCGCGCCGTCGCGACCGCGCTCGTCGTCGCGCTCCTGCTGAGCGCTCCGGGCGGCCGTCCCTCGGTCATCACCCCTGACGTAGCCCTCGACGCGTCGGAGAGCTGGCTTCGCGCCGCTCCGCGCTGCGACCGCTGGCGGCTCGCGCTCGACTCGGCCTCGCGACTCGGCGGGGGACAGTGGCTGCGCTTCGGCGATTCCGTTCGCGTCGATCCGAGCGTGGATGCGCCGATCGACCGCGCCTCGCGCCTTCGCCCCGTCGCGGATCGCGCCGCCGGTTCGGGCAGTCCCGTCGTCGTCATCACGGACGGTGAGCTCGACGACCCCGATGCCATCGCGGCGCTCCCGCGAGGATCACGCACGATCGTCATGCCGTGCGCCCCGGTGCCCGACGCTGCGATCTCGACGCTCGAGGCGCCGCGTACTCTGCTCGCCGGTGACACCGTGACGGCGCGAATCACGGTCGTCGCCGGCGGTGCCGGTGCCGCGGCGGGCCAGGTGGAACTGCGGCTCGACACGGCGCTCCTCGCCACGGCGCGATACCTGAAGCTGCTCCCGTACGCGGAGCAGACGCTCGACGTTCGCGCGGTCCCTGGCGGCGCGGAGCGCGCCGCCGTGCTCCGCGCGATGATTCACCAGGGCGATGACCTGGAGCCGCGCAACGACTCCCTGGGCGTGGGGGTCGACGTGAGCCGTGCTCCCGCGGCGGTGTTCGTGTCCACGGCTCCGGACTACGACGCGCGTGAGGCGGTGGCCGCGCTGCGCAGTGTGACGTCGTTGCCGACGCGCGCCTACTATCGCGTGGCGCCGGGCGCCTGGCGTGCCGACGGCATGCTCACCCGCGTCGACGAGCGCGTCGTGAGCGCGGCCGTCCGCGACGCGCCGCTCGTGGTCCTGCACGGCGACACGAGTGTCTTCGGACCGCCACGCGCGACCACGCGCGGTGCGCTGCTCCTCTTCGCCCCGCCGACCGCCGACGAGGGGGAGTGGTTCGCCGCCGCGGCGCCTCCGTCGCCGATCGCCGCCGCGGTCGCGGCTCTCCCCTTCGACAGCCTGCCGCCCATCAGCGTCTCCGCCAATGTGCCACGCGGCGACTGGCAGGGGCTCGTTGTGCGGCGCGGCGGCGCGCCTGACGATCGACGGACCGCCCTGGCCGGATGGGAGTCGCCACGCCACGTCGCGGTGCTGGGCGCGGCGGGGCTCTGGCGATGGCGCTTCCGGGGCGGTGCGCGCGCCGACGCGTACGGCGCGCTCTTCGGCAGCCTCTACGATTGGCTCGCGGCGGGACGAAGCGACCGACGCGCCGCCGTCCCCGACGCGCTGCCGTTCCGCGCTGGTACACCCATCCGGTGGCGCCGTGGCGCCGCCGGCGACAGCGTCGTCGCGGTCACCATCACGCGCCGATCCGCTACGGGCCGAGTGTATTCGGTGATGCTGCGATTCCCCGATGGGGTGAACGTGGCGGAGTCGCCGCCGCTCCTGCCGGGCGTGTACGACGCGCGCATGACTGGCGGCAGCGCGGTGCTCGTCGTCAACCCGTCGCGCGAGCTCGTGCCTCGTCGCCCGACGGTCAAGGCCGGCGGGGTCGGTGGGGCGGCCGCCCTTGGCGAGGCGGTCACCCTGCGCTCGCTGGGGTGGGTGTACCTGCTCGTCGTGCTGCTGCTGTGCGGGGAGTGGTTGCTCAGGCGGCGGGCGGGAGTGAAGTAGGGCGGCGCGCCGCAGTTAAGTTTCGGTATGCGCATTCTGAGAAAATCCGGTGACCTCCCCAAGCGCTCCCTCTGGGACCGCATCAAGGATGTCGCCCTCATGGACGTCGCCGTCATCGCGCGGGGCGGGGTCTCTGCCGGCTCGCTCGAGCGACTCGAGGAGCTGCTGCTCGAGTCCGACATCGGCGTGCCGACGACCCTTCGGTTGGTGGCCGAGGTGGAGCGGCTGGCGAAGCTCGGCAAGGTGAAGAGCCAGGACGAGTTCCTGACGGCGCTGCGCGACGGGATCGTCGACGCGCTGGGCACTGGCCGCAGCGATCCAGCGCTCACCCTCTCCGCCGCCAAGCCGACCGTGATTCTCGTCGTTGGTGTGAACGGAGCGGGGAAGACGACCTTCATCGGCAAGCTCTCGGCACGGCTGCGCGGGCAGGGCAAGAAGGTGATGGTCGCGGCCGGCGACACCTTTCGCGCCGGCGCGGTGGACCAGTTGCGCGTATGGGCCGAGCGCACCGGCGCGGAGTTCATCGGCGCGAACGCGGGCGCCGATCCCGCGGCGGTGGCGTTCGACGCCATCGACGCGGCGGTGGCGCGCGGCATGGACGTGCTCATCGTCGACACGGCTGGGCGATTGCACACGAGCGAGGGGCTGATGACCGAGTTGACCAAGGTTGCGCGCGTGATCGCGAAGCGCCTGCCCGACGCGCCCCACGAGACGCTGCTCGTGCTCGACGGAACGATCGGTCAGAACGCGGTGCAGCAGGCGAAGATCTTCGCCGCCGCGGTGCCGGTGAGTGGGCTCGTCGTCACGAAGCTCGACGGCACTGCCAAGGGCGGTGTCGTCGTGGCCGTCCACGAGGCCGTGAACCTTCCCGTGAAGTTCGTGGGCGTCGGCGAGCAGAGCGACGACCTGCTGCCGTTCGACGCACACGAGTTCGCCGGGGAGCTGCTGGGAGGCGCGTGAAGCGCGACGCCACCCGGCACCAGCGTCCACGGCTCGATACGCCCGTCACCTACCTGAAGGGGGTCGGGCCGGCGCGGGCCGAGGCGCTGCGCCGGCTCGGCGTCGTGACCGCCGGTGACCTCCTCTATCACATCCCGCATCGCTACGAGGACGCCAGCACCGTCGCGCCCATCTCGTCGCTCGAGCCGGGGATGCAGGGGACGGTCATCGGGCGTGTCGTGTCCAAGGGCGTGCTGCCGACGCGAAAGGGGCTGCGGATCTTCCAGGCCGTGCTGCGCGACGACAGCGGCATGATCGAGGTCTCGTGGCCCGGTCAGCCCTATCTCGACCGCACGATCGCGAAGGACGACGTGCTGCTCGTGAGCGGGAACGTCCGCTTCTTTCACGGTCGCCAGCTCCAGCCGCGTGAGTTCGTCAACCTCGGCGACGAGGACGACGGCACGGCGCAGGGGCGCGTGCTGTCGGTGTATCCCGCCACCGAAGGCCTGTCGTTCAAGGTGATCCGCGGGATCATCGACGCGCATCTCGACGCCCTGCTGCCGCTCGTCACGGAGTACCTGCCGCGCGACGTGCTGGCCGGCGCCGCGGTGCCGACGATCGGCGACGCCCTCCGCATGGTGCATCGGCCCACGTCGCTCGCGGAGGCCATGGAGGGGCGGGCGCGCCTCGCGTTCGAGGAGCTGCTGTTCGTGCAGCTGCTCCAGCAGCGCGCCAAGGTCCTGGCCCGCGAGACGCGCCGCGGCATCCACTTCGAGAATCGGCGGGAGCTCACCACGCGCCTGCGGGAGACGCTTCCCTTCACGCTCACCGGCGCACAGGGGCGGGTGCTGCGCGAGATCTTCGTCGACATGTGCAGCGAGCGGCGCATGCAGCGGCTGCTTCAGGGCGACGTCGGGAGCGGAAAGACCATCGTCGCGTTGTTCAGCGCGCTGCTCGCGATGGAGAACGGCTATCAGGCGGCGGTGATGGCCCCGACGGAGCTGCTGGCCGAGCAGCACATGCGCTCGATGACGACGTTGCTGGAGCCGCTGGGCATCGCGCCGCTGCTCGTGACGGGGAGCCTCAAGGCACGCGAGCGGAAGGCGCTCGCCCTCCGCCTAGCCGATCCGACGCCGGCGCTGGTGATCGGTACGCACGCCCTCGTTCAGGAGGCCACGTCGTTCGCGCGGCTCGGCCTGGCCGTCGTCGACGAGCAGCACCGCTTCGGCGTGGAGCAGCGCAAGGCGCTCGGCGCCAAGGGCGAGTCGCCCGACGTGCTGCTGATGACCGCGACGCCGATTCCACGCTCGCTGGCTCTGACGCTATATGGTGATCTCGATCTCTCCATCCTCGACGAGCGGCCGCCGGGACGGCAGGTGATCACCACGGCACTCCGGCCCGAATCGGCCCGCGAGCGCGTGCTGCAGTTCGTGGACAGGGAGCTGGCGAAGGGGCGTCAGGCCTACGTCGTCTATCCCGTGATCGAGGAGTCGGAGAAGAGCGACCTCAAGGCGGCGACGACGATGTTCGAGATTCTATCCTCAGGACCATTCTCCGAACGGTCCTCGGCGCTGCTGCACGGCCGCCTTCCGGCCGAAGAGAAGGACGCCATCATGCGGCGCTTTCGCGACGGGAAGGTCGACCTGCTCGTCGCGACGACCGTGATCGAGGTCGGCATCGACGTGCCGAATGCGACCGTGATGCTGATCGAGCATCCGGAGCGGTTCGGGCTGTCGCAGCTCCATCAGCTGCGCGGTCGGGTTGGTCGAGGCGCCGAAGCGTCGTTCTGCATTCTGCTGGGCGACGTGAGCCCCGATACTAAGCAGCGCCTGGACGTCTTCGTCGGCAGCGACGACGGCTTCGAGATCGCCCGCGCCGACCTGCAGCTACGCGGGATGGGCGACCTGTTCGGCGAGCGTCAGAGCGGGGTGCCGACCTTCCGCGTCGCCGATCCGCTGCGCGACGAGCTGCTCAACGAGCAGGCCCGCGCGGCCGCCGACCGCCTCCTCGCCAGCGACCCGGAGCTCGAGAGCCCACCCAACGTCCCTCTGCGCCGCGTGATGGGCGAACGGTATGCGCGGTCCTTGGAGCTCTTCCGAATCGGATAGGGACAGTCGGACAGTCGGACAGTCGGACCGTCCGACTGCCTCTCAGGGACTCGGCTGTGCCAGCCGGCGCTTGATCCGCTCCAGCTCGGCGTTCGCCTTCGCCAGCTCGTCCCTCAACCGCTGCACCTCGTCGGCGTTGGTGTCGGGTCTCGTCTCGGGCCTCGCCTCGGGCCTCGTGCTCGGCGCGGTCGGCGCTGGCGAGGCCACCACCACGGTGGGCGGCCGATCGAGCGCAACCGCGATGCGGCGCAGCGAGGTGGCGGCTCCGCGATGCGCCACCACCTGCCGTGAGGCGAGGTAGGCGTCGAGCAATGCGATGGCGTCGCGCGGCGTCGCCGTCGGGTTCGCCGGATCGAGCTTGAACAGGGCACGCCAGAACCCCACCTCGACGCGCTCCGGCGCGTCCGGCTGCTGCTCGGCGAAATCGGTCAGCAGCCGGTCCGCCACGCCGAAGCGTGCGGCGAGCACCTCGCGGTCGGCCTGCCGGAGCGTCGTCGAGAGCTGACCTTCCATCGGCGCCTGTGGTGACGCGCTCGCGGCGCGCAGCGGCCCGCAGCCCTCGGCCAACAGCAGCCCAGCGAGCGCCAGCCCGCCGAATATCATCGTGCGAATCGTGATCATGACGCCGTGTCCGTGACGGTGGCGCGCTGTGCGCTGGTGCGACGACGGTTGCGAACCGAGACGGGTAGGATCAGCGTGAAGGTCGTGCCCTCGCCGACGCTGCTCTCCAGGCGAATCTGCCCCTGGTGCGCCTCGACGATCTCCTTCGCGATCGCCAGCCCCAGCCCCGTCCCTTTGGCCGAGGCGGAGCGCTGGTTGTCGGCCTGATAGAACTTCTCGAACACATGCGGGAGCTGTTCGGCGGGGATGCCCGCACCGGTATCGTGCACCTGGATGACCACGGAACCGTCGGCCGGCGCCGCCGTGAGCTCCACGATGCCGCCGCCGTGCGTGAACTTGAAGGCGTTGGACAACAGGTTGCCGGTCACTTCGTTCATCCGCTCCGGGTCCCACATCACCTCGTCCGGAAGGCCGGGTTTGCGGGTGATGCGGAAGTCGATGTTACGCTGAACCGCCAGCACGTGGAAGGTGCGCTCCAACTCGTCGAGCATGCTGGAAAGGTGAATGGTGCGCGGCTCGATTCGGCCCCCGCCGGCCTCGAACCGACTTACGTCGAGCAACTGTGAGGCCAGACGCGCCAGCGTTCGGGCCTGGGCGCCGATCGTTTCGCTGACCTGTCGCTGCTTGTCCGTGAGCGGCCCGAACATACCCTCTTCCATCAGCTGGAGGTAGCCGACGATGACGTTGATCGGGGTCTTGAGCTCGTGCGAGGCGATCGACACGTACTCGGCCTTGAGCTTGTCCAGCTCGGCCAGCTGTCGGCTCATCTCCTGAAAGCTGATCGCCAGCCGACCGAATTCGTCACGCCGGTCGGCCCCATAGGTGAGCTTGTGGTCCAGCTCGCCATCCGCCACCGCGCGCATCCCCTCCTCGAGCGCCGTGACGGGGCGGCTGATCGAGCGCGTGAGCCAGGCGGCGATCACGGCCGCGAGGATGAGGGCGACGACCAGCGCCGCGAGCGAGATCTGCTCCGCGCGGCCGAGCGCCGATTCCGCCTCCAGCACGCGGGCCGTCGTGCGGGAGCGCAGGACCGCCTCCACCAGCCCGAGGGCGAGATCGGCATCGCGGAGCGCGGGCGCCACGGTGCGCTGCGAGATGGAATCCGCCTGCTCGCCGCGCCCGGCGCGCATCGCCGCGAACTCCTGCTCGGTGGCCGGCCGCACCACGGCGAGGTCGCGGTGGATGCGGCGGGCGGCGCTGTCCAGCTGGAAGCGGTCGAGGGAATCGGCGAGCGCCTCGGCACGGCCGAGCGCTTCGCGCAGCTGGTTGTGCACCGTGTCGCTCTTGACGACACCCAGCGCCACCTCGCGCGCGCGCACGTCGCCGAGCGCGTCGCGAAGCCGACCGAGAATGAGGGACGCCTGGAATTCCCCCTCGCGCAGGCTGCGCACCTGGCCGTGCAGTCGCTGCATGGAGGTGCGCGCCACGACGAGCGGGACCACGAGGACGGCGGCGATGATGACGAGGCCGAGGGCGAGCCTCGAGCGCAGAGTCATGTCGAGTGCGTGCTGGTACGGTGGGGGTGGTGCCGCCCTGTGCAAGGAACTGGCCGGACCCACCCTTTGCCGCATCGGTGAGGGCGTGTAGCATTGGAGGCTCGGCCCGCAGCGCGCCGACGACGCGCCCTCGCGTCGTGCGGCGTTCCTGTGCGGGATTCTAGATGCGGCGCGTCCCCGGCGCCACTCGTCCGTCATCCGAGACATGTCTTCCGTTCCCTCTGTCCGCATCGCCGAGCTTCCCGCGCACCTCGGCAAGCCGGTGACCGTGCGCGCCTGGGTCACGCATGTGCGCTCCTCCGGCAAAGTCGCCTTCGCCGCCCTGCGCGACGGCACCGGCGTCGCCCAGGCGGTGTTCGTCAGGAGCCAGGTCGGCGACGAGCTCTGGGCCCGCTTCGCCGAGCTGACGACGGAGACATCTGTCGCGATCACGGGGGAGGCCCGCGAGAATCCGCGCGCCCCCGGCGTGCTCGACATCGGTGCGACCGACCTCGAGATCATCGGACCGAGCCCCAGCGACTATCCGATCCAGCCGAAGGAGCATGGCATCGACTTCCTGCTCGACAACCGCCACTTCTGGCTGCGGTCGCCCAGGCAGCGCGCGATCATGATGATCCGCAACGAGGTGGAACAGGCGATCCACGACTTCTTCTACGAGCGCGGCTTCCTCCGCGTCGACACGCCGATCCTCACGGCGGCAATCGGCGAGCGCTCCGGGCTGTTCGCGACGGAGTACTTCGAGGAAGGGAACGCATATCTCGCGCAGACCGGCCAGCTGTATGGCGAGGCGGCGGCCGCGGCGTTCGGAAAGATCTACACCTTCGGCCCCACCTTCCGGGCCGAGAAGTCGAAGACGCGCCGGCATCTCACCGAGTTCTGGATGATCGAGCCGGAGGTGGCCTGGAACGACTCCGAGGCGAACATGACGCTGCAGGAGGAGTTCGTCGAGTATCTCGTGCAGCGCGTGGTCGAGCGCCGGCGTCCCGAGCTCGTGGAGCTCGAGCGCGACGTGTCGAAGCTCGAGCGGATCCGGGCGCCCTTTCCGCGGCTCAACTACACCGACGCCGTGGTGCTGGTGCAGCGCAAGGGGAGCAGCACGCAGTGGGGTGAGGATCTCGGCGCCGAGGACGAAGCGCTGATCGTCGAAGACTACGACAGGCCGGTGTTCGTCTTCAACTATCCGAAGGAAGCGAAGGCGTTCTACATGAAGGAGAACCCCGACGACCCGCGCACCGTGCTGTGCGACGACCTGCTGGCGCCGGAGGGTTTCGGCGAGATGATCGGCGGGTCGCAGCGCGAGGATGACTACGACAAGCTCGTCGCGCGGATCGAGGCGGAGGGTCTCCCGCGCGAGGCCTACGAGTGGTACCTCGACCTGCGCCGGTACGGCACCTTCACGCATGCGGGTTTCGGCCTCGGCCTCGAGCGCACCATCGCGTGGATCTGCGGCATCCAGCACATCCGGGAAGTGATCGCGTTCCCGAGGATGATGCATAGGCTTCGCCCGTAGGGCGAAGGGTTCACTGTTCACCGTCCGTCGCTTTCACGTCGTTCCATAACCCGTCGAGAACGTCGAGCCCAGCCTCACGGACGTCGATGCCTCGGGCCTTGGCCAGCGCCTCTACAGACTGAAAACGCCCGGAGAATTTGGTGTTGGCCTTGTCCAGCGCCAGCGACGGATGGACGCCCAGCTTGCGGCACAGGTTCACGACCGAGAAGAGGAGGTCGCCCAGCTCCTCCTCCAGCTTGGCGTCCGGCACGTCGAAGCCGGCCGCGTGCGCGCCCAAGGCGACTTCGGCCCGCACTTCCGCCAGCTCCTCCTCGACCTTCTCGGCCGGCCCCGTCGCATCGGGCCAGTCGAACCCAACGCCCGCGGCCCGGTCCTGTAGCCGGAAGGCGCGGTGCAGGGCGGGAAGATCCGCCGGCAGCCCGTCGACGATGCTGTCGCGCTTCTTCGCCTTCATGGCCTCCCAGCTCTGGCGCTCCCCGCCTTGGTACAGGTGCGGATGGCGGGATTTCATCTTCCGGAGGAAACCTTCTGCCACGTCGCCGAAGTCAAACGCTCCACGCTCTTCGGCGACTACGCTGTGGAAGAGCACCTGGAGCAGCAGGTCGCCCAGCTCCTCGCGGAGCAGGGTATCGTTGCCGGCGCGAATCGCGTCGTCCACCTCGTAGGCTTCCTCGATGAGGTAGGGGCGGAGCGACTCGTGTGTTTGTGCGGCATCCCAGTCGCAGCGCTGCCGCAGGTCCTTCATCAGCGCAAGGGTCTCGTTCAGCCCCGCCTTTTCTTGCATCGGTCTCCTCCGCTCCGTATCTTCTTCAGTCTTCACATGATAGCAAACCGCGCCGTCCCATGACACGCGCCTGGGTCGAGATCGACTTGGGCGCGCTGTGCCGCAACGGGGCTGCCGTGGCGGCACGTGCGGGCGTCCCCCTCCTGCCCATGGTGAAAGCCGACGGCTACGGCGTCGGCGGGCTGCGTGCGGCCCTTGCGCTCGAGGCGCTGGAGCCGTGGGGCTACGGCGTCGCCACCGTCACCGAAGGAGACGAGCTCCGGCGCGGCGGCATCACCCGCCCGGTCCTCGTCTTCACTCCGATCCTGCGCACCGAGATCGACGCCCTCCGGCGTGCCGACCTCACGCCCACGCTCGGCGACCCCGCGGTCATCGAATCCTGGGGGCGCACGGGGCGCCCGTGGCACCTCCAGATCGACACGGGGATGTCGCGCGCCGGCATGCGCTGGGATCTCGTGTCCCACCATCGCGAGCTGCTCGAGCGATCGCGGCCCGACGGCGTCTTCACGCACTTCCACTCTGCGGAGCTCGACGACGCCAGCCGCGACGTGCAGGAGCGACGCTTCGACGAGGCGCTCGCCCTGCTGCCCCACCGTCCCGCGCTCGTTCACGCCGAGAACGGACCGGCCGTCGAGCGCCGCGCTCCGTCGCGGTGGAGCCTCTGTCGTCCCGGCATCTTCCTCTACGGCGTCCCCGGATTCGAGGGGGGCGCGATCGTCCCCGAACCGGTGGCGAGCATGCGCGCGCGGATCGTCGAGCTGCGCACGATCGCCGATGGCGACACCGTGAGCTACGGCGCCACGTGGCTCGCGCGCGGTCCGCGCCG
>Ga0193699_10000935_pt1 | contig 11800 bp, 10 predicted proteins | sample L3c2metaG_FD_160095 | JGI IMG/M metagenome (GOLD analysis project Ga0193699, IMG submission 160095) | Soil microbial communities from a riparian zone of the East river system, Colorado, United States - L3c2 | ecosystem: Environmental > Terrestrial > Soil > Riparian zone | place: USA: East... | reverse complement strand
ATCGCCATCATCACCTTCGATCTCCCCAACGAGTCGGTCAACAAGCTTACTCGCGCGGTGAAGGACGAGTTCATTGCGTTGATCAGCCGGCTCGAGCGCGACACCACGGTCAATTCGGCGGTGTTCGTGAGCGGGAAACCCGACGTATGGATCGCCGGCGCCGACATCGAGGAGTTTCTCGAGCTGAGGACCGCGAGCGACGCCGAACGTTTGAGCAGGGATGGGCAGATGCTTCTCGATTCGATTGAGAAGCTTCGCATTCCAATCATTGCGGCGATACACGGAGCTTGCCTTGGCGGCGGACTCGAGACTGCGCTTGCATGTCATTATCGCATCGCCACGGATCACCCCAGGACGATGCTTGGCCTCCCCGAGGTACAGCTGGGATTGATACCGGGAGCAGGCGGAACGCAACGGTTGCCACGAAGAATCGGGCTAACAGATGCGCTCGACATGATTCTTACGGGCAAGCAGGTCCGCGCCAAGAAAGCACTCGATCTGGGATTGGTCGATGAGATGGTGCATCCGTCCATTCTCCGCACAATCGCAATCCAGCGCGCGCGCGAAGTCGCCGAAGGCAGAAAAAAGAGCGAGCGGCACTCTGGGGGAATAAAGGGCCTGTTCATTGATGGGAATCCCGCGGGACGCGCACTCGTGCTCAGAAAAGCGCGCGAGCAGACACTCGCCAAGTCCCGTGGACATTACCCCGCGCTCATTGCCGCGATCGACGTCATTGCCGCCGGCTATGAGAAAGGCGTTGCGCACGGGTACCGGGAAGAGTCGCGCCGCTTCGGCGAGATGGCGGTAACCGATGTTTCGCGGCAGCTGATCTTCCTTTTCTTCGCGACAAACGAGCTGAAGAAGGATCCCGGCGTCGAGCCCTCAGACTATCCCGAACTTCCCGTCTCGGCCTTCGAGCCGCAGCCGGTCGACAAAATCGCGATCATCGGGGCTGGATTCATGGGCGCGGGGATCGCATCGATCGCTGTCCAGCATGGGAGCCTCGTCCGCCTCAAGGATGCGGATCACGCGCGTGTCGCGAAGGGGTACGCCGCGGTGCGCGATATTCTCAAGGAACGCCTCACCAAGCGACAGATCACGAAAGTCCAGTACAGCGACTACATGGCTTTGCTCGGCGGAACGGTCGACTACTCCGGATTCGGGAACGTCGATCTCGTAATCGAGGCCGTGTTCGAGGATCTCGCGATCAAGCACCAGGTCCTGCGGGAGACGGAGGCGGCTATCAGTCCAAGCGCCATCTTTGCGACTAACACGTCAACGATTCCGATCGGATTGATTGCGCAGGCATCCAGTCGCCCCGAGCGCGTGCTCGGAATGCACTTCTTCTCGCCCGTGCAAAAGATGCCGCTGCTCGAGGTGATCACGACCGCGCAGACGCATCCTCAGGTAACCGCGACGGCCGTTGCTTACGGGAAAAGACTCGGCAAAACGGTCATCGTTGTTAACGACGGGCCGGGATTCTATGCGAACCGGATTCTTGGGCCGTACATCAACGAGGCCGGGATTCTGCTCGATCAGGGTGTCGCGGTCGACATAATCGACAAGGCGCTCGTCGATTTCGGATTTCCGGTCGGCCCGATCACGCTCATCGATGAAGTCGGACTGGATGTCGCGACCAAAGCGGGGAAGATCATGGCCGAGGCTTATCCCGACCGCATGCAGCCGGCGAAATCGATTCAAGCGGTGGTCGCGGCGGGACGTTACGGAAGAAAATCGAAGAAGGGCTTCTTCACCTACGACAAGGAAGGGAAGAAAGGCGAAGTCGATCCCTCCGTGTACGGCCTGTTTCTCACGCCGGGAAGTATTCCCATCGTGAAGTCCATCGCGCCTCCCGCGGGAGGCGAGACCTCAGCGCGGCCCGAGATGCCCGCCATTCAGATTCAGCAGCGAACTATTCTGGCGATGGTAAACGAAGCCGCGCGTTGTCTGAGTGACGGGATTATTCGCTCTCCACGTGACGGCGATGTCGGAGCGGTATTCGGAATCGGCTTCCCTCCATTTCGCGGAGGACCATTCCGGTACATGGATTCGCTCGGGATTCAGATCGTTGTGCAACGCCTCGAGGATTTGAACGCGCGCTTTCCCGGAAGGTACGAGCCAGCCGAGCTGTTGCTCGAGATGGCGCGTCGGAGGCAGGTGTTTTATCCCGAAGATCGCTCGTGAGGACAGCAGGGCCTACGGAAGTGCATTCGTTGCTCGCGGTTGTGGCAGCGTTAGTGGTGCTCTCGTGCGCACCGACGGTCCGTGGCCCTCTGGGCCCGGCTGACTATCCACGCACTCGAGCCGAGCAGACGCGATATCGCGAGACGTCACACTACGCGGATGTAAGAAAGTTTCTCGACTCACTTCGCAAGCTTCAGGCGCCGCTCACGTTCGGGTCGATCGGTAAAACGTCTGAAGGCCGCGACATCCCCTATGTGATCGCATCGCGCCCACTGGTCGCAACGCCGTCGGAAGCGGAGCGACTGGGACGGCCGATTGTCTACGTACAGGGCAACATCCACGCGGGCGAAGTCGAGGGGAAGGACGCGTTGCTGGCACTGCTTCGCGATCTCACCTATTCGACCAAGCCAAACGTGCTCGACTCGATCGTTCTTATCGCCGTGCCTATCTACAATGCGGATGGCAACGAGCGCTTCGCGCCGCAATCGGTGAACCGCACCGAACAGAACGGTCCCGAAACGGTTGGGATTCGCGCCAATGCTCAGAATCTCGATCTCAACCGCGACTACGTGAAGGCGGAAGCACCCGAGACGCGAGCATCGCTGGCGATGTTCAACACCTGGGATCCCGACGTGTTCGTGGATCTTCACACGACCGACGGAAGTTTTCACGGCTATGCCCTGACTTATTCTCCGTCGCTGAACCCGGCAGCGGTGTTCGGAGGGGTCTATGCCCGCGATTCACTTCTTCCGATTTTGCGCGAGCGTCTTCGCACGCGCGACGGATTCGAGGTGTTCGATTACGGCAACTTCATTTCTGATGAGCGCGGCGGCATCGCCGATACGAGCGTCCACGAAGGATGGGCGACCTACGATTCGCGCCCGCGCTTTGGCACCAACTATTATGGCGTTCGCGGACGCATCGGGATTTTGAGCGAAGCATATTCGCACGACTCGCTCGCGCAACGCATCGCTTCCACCTACGCGTTCGTCCGTGAGACGCTTTCACTGGTGGCTGAGAAAGGCGCTGCGATCAGGTCTTTGAGCGCGAAGGCAGACAGCCAGCCGCTCAGCTGGGGCCGCGCTCCTGATTCATTGCAAATAGTTGCCATTCGCTCCGAGCTCGTTGCCACTCCGAAGATGATGGATGTCATCAAGGAAGATCTCGAAAAGACGGGCGACTCCTCTCTCACCCAACCCGGCGTCCCCCGGGGCGAGCGACGCACGGGACGATTCAGAACGATTCGGATGCCTGTCTACGACCGGTTCACGTCGACGCTCGACCGCCTGCCACCAGCGGCTTACGTCCTGGCGCCCCAGGACACCGCAGTGGTAACGCTTCTTCGATTGCACGGCATTCGCGTCGACCGCTCCGACTCCGCGTGGACAGCGCGCGGCGAATCGTTCGTCATTGATTCGATCATAGCGTCTCCGCGGCTCTTTCAGGGACACCACGAAGTTCGTCTCAAAGGCCGATGGGAGCGGGGAGTGCAGGTGCTTCCACCCAGGTCGTTCATTGTCTCCACGGCGCAACCGCGTGGCACGCTCGTCGTCTATCTCCTCGAACCGGAGAGTGACGACGGCTTCGTGACCTGGAATCTGTTTGACAGCAGTCTCAAAAAGGGCGGTCGATTCCCCGTGACGAGGATCTTCGATCTCAGTCGCCGCGGCCGCGGCGCCATCCGCCGCAGCTCGACCACCATTACCGCGCCACTCGAGAACTGATGCTTCGCAGCGCCTTTCTTTACCTCGCCGGTCAGCAGCAGATATTCAAGTTCGTGCGCAACAACCGGTTGGCGAAGAGCTTCGCCAACCGGTTCGTCGCTGGAGAAACTCTCGACTCCGCGCTCACTGCCGTCGCCAGGCTCAATGCGCGCGGCATCACGGCCTCGCTCGATCTCCTGGGCGAGAGCGTCCACAATGAAGCAGAAGCCAATGCCGCGGGCGAAGCGTACATCACGATGCTCGACCGCATCCACGAGCAGAAGGCGGATGCCAACGTCTCAGTCAAGCTCACCGCGATGGGACTCGACATTTCCGAGGATCTCTGCGTCACGATCATGCACAAGATCCTCGCTCGCGCCCGCGACTGCAGCTCGTTCGTGCGGATCGACATGGAGTCGAGCGAATACACCGAGCGGACGCTCGATCTGTTCGAGCGGCGTCTCTATCCGACATATCCCCAGAATGTAGGAATCGTGTTGCAGAGCTACCTGTTCAGAACCTTCGCCGACGTCGAGCGCGCAATTCTGATCAAGGCGCGGGTTCGTCTCTGCAAAGGAGCTTACAAGGAGCCGGAGACCGTCGCGTTTCCGGACAAAAAGGATGTCGATTCGAACTACATTCGCTGCATGCACGAATTGATGCTTCACGGGAACTATCCGGGAATCGCCACCCACGACGAGGCCATCATCAAGGAGGCGAAGCGCTTCGCCCGGGAAAACAACATCTCGTCCGACCGCTTCGAGTTTCAGATGCTTTACGGCGTGCGACGCGATCTGCAGGACATGCTGGTTCGGGAAGGCTACCGAATGCGCGTATACGTCCCGTTCGGAACTCAGTGGTACCCTTATCTCATGCGGCGCCTCGCCGAGCGGCCCGCGAACGTCGCATTTCTCACTGGGAGCATGTTCAAGGAGATGGTCGGCCGACGCCGCCGCTGACGATGGGCAGATTTCTTCCACCCGACCCTTCCAAAGGCGATCCGAATACGATCGGCGGATATATGGCTGTGCATGACCGGCCAGCTGCATTCGAGGGGAGCGATGGTTCGTCGTACAGCGTCGAGATCATCACGGACACCACTGGCGAAAGGGAGCGTCCTTTCGCTGGCTACCTTCTGTTCGTGCGCTGGGGCCGTGGCGACCCGGTCGCGAGCGGACACCTGGAGACCGAATTCCTCGCATACGCATCAACGGAGGACGAGGCGCGCAAAATTGTGGGCGCAATGTTGCTGAATGAAGTGAAGGTGACGCTCGATACCCTCATCAAGGCGAGACGCGCCGAGCTGCTGCCCTGGTGGGATTCGATGCGCCAGGAGGGTAGCAGTTGACGCGCAAGGAAGGTGTCGTGCTCCAGGGCACGGGCGGAGTATGGCACGTCCGCGCCGACTCGGGAGAAACGCACGAGGCCTCGCTTCGCGGAAGGCTCAAGCAAGAGCGCAAACAGGACAGAAAGCTCGCGGTCGGTGACCGAGTGGTGCTCGAGGTAGACGAGCGGGGTGAACATTGGGCGATCGACGAAATTCTCCCGCGACATTCCAAGCTCGCTCGACGCGAGCCGGGTGAAGGGCAGGGCGAGCGCATCGTCGCCGCCAACGTCGACCAGGTCGTCATCGTCTTCTCCGCGGCGAAGCCGGAACCCCACCGCAGAATGCTCGACCGCTTCCTGGTGATCGCCGAAGGGAATTCGCTTCAGTCGCGAATCGTCATCAACAAGATCGAGCTGGTGGACAGAGAGGCAACCGAGCGGGCGTTCAGTGACTACGTCGCCGCCGGATATCCCTTGCACCTCACGAGCGTCAAGCAACGCGTCGGTTTGGAGGAGCTCCATGACCAGCTCGCGGGAAAGACTTCGGTTCTCACTGGCCCATCGGGAGTGGGCAAGTCGTCACTGATGAACGCGATGTATCCGGGATTGGACCTCCGCGTCGGCGAGATCAGCGAATCGGTCGGAAAGGGACGACACACCACCGTCGGTGCGCTGCTGCATCCGCTGCCCGATGCAGGTTACGTGGTGGATACCGCCGGGTTGCGCGAAGTCGGGATGTGGGGACTCGCATCAGAGCATCTCGACGAGTGCTTCCGCGAATTTCGTCCGCACATCGCCGAATGCAAGTTCGGAGACTGCACGCACCGAGTCGAGCCTGGCTGCGGGGTGAAGCGAGCTGTTGCCGAGGGCACCATCAGCGCCGAGCGGTACGATAGCTATCTCAGGCTTCGCGAGGAGATCGAGGACACCGAAAGAAAGTGGGCGCCGTACTCTGCCGCGTCCAAGGCTAAAAAACGCCGCTGAGTTTTTGCAACTGATTAGGCGAGAGGTCTCAGTAGGTAAGCTGCGAGTGATTTAGTCACTACCCCCTGACATTACCATTGGCGTGCCGGCCACAAGCAGTTGCCATCACGCCACCGAGATATGTCAGGGGGTGGTGACTAACAAACTGGCAACTTGCCTACTCGGACCTCTCGCCTAATCAGTTGCAGATGTCAGTCGCAGGTATCAGTGGCAGTTATGAATCGCAGTCAATGCGCCCCGGCCGACTCCTCTTCAAGCTCGACCGTCCAATCGACCTGAATATCGCTCCTCAGCGAATCCCTCACCGAGCAGTACTTCGTCGCCGACAGCTCTATCGCGCGCAGCGCCTGCTCCTTCTCTATTCCCTTTCCACCGATGCGGAAATTGAGCGTGATGTGCTTGTAGCGCCGGGGAATCGTATCGACGCGCTCTCCAACCACGTCGATCTCGAGCGACTCGATCGGAGTGCGCTGCTTGGCGAGGATGTCGATCACGTCATAAGAGACGCACGTCGCCAGTGCGCTGAGAAGTGTTTCCGGCGGACTCTGTCCGACCTCACCTTCTCCGTCGATGCGGGCCGTCGGCCCATTCGGACGGCCAGCATCGAAGCGATGACCGCCAATCCAATTGACGTGTATGAGCGACGGTTTCGCCGGCGTTTTAGCCGGTGCGGGTGCTGTCACTTCTCGGGACCCTTCTCGATCGGAGCGCGTACGGCGTTGCCCCACTCCGTCCAGCTCCCGTCATAGTTTCTCACACGATCGTAGCCAAGCAGGTAAGTGAGAACGAACCAGGTATGAGAGGATCTCTCACCAATGCGGCAGTACGCCACGATATCGTCGCCTTTCTCGAGACCTTTTTCCTGCTCGTAGATCGCGCGCAACGAAGTCGCGTCCTTGAAGCTCCCATCAGGATTTGCCGCGCGGGCCCACGGGATGCTGCGCGCCCCCTTGATGTGGCCGCCACGCAGCGTTCCTTCCTGCGGGTAGTCCGGCATGTGGGTGCGCTGCCCGGTGTATTCCTCCGCCGAGCGGACATCTATTAGAGGTTTACCAGCCGCCGAGTGCTCGCGCACTTGCTGGAAGAAAGCGCGGATCTTGTCATCCGAGCGCTTGGGAGCCTTGTAGCTGGTCTTCGCCAGCCGTGGAACGTCGGTATTGAACGGGCGGCCCTCCTGCTCCCATTTGATCCTTCCACCATCGAGCAGCTTGGCATTCGTGAAGCCGAATAACTGGAATACCCAGAAGGCGTACGCCGCCCACCAGTTGTTCTTGTCTCCATAGAACACCACGGTGGTGTTCTCGTCGATTCCCTTGTCGCGAAGGAGCTTCTCGAACTGCTCGGACGAGACATAATCGCGAAGGACCGGATCGTTGAGATCCACATGCCAGTCGACTTTTTGCGCGCCCGGAATGTGCCCGGTGTCGTAAAGGAGGACGTCTTCGTCGCTCTCGATGATTCTGATGTTCGGGTCGTCCAGATGCTCGGCCAGCCAACTCGTGGTCACGAGAACCTCCGGGTGCACGTAACCCTTGCTGGCAATTCCGGGATCCACGATCGATGTATTGCTTGTGATTGTCGCCCCCATGGTTCGCTCCTGAAAAAGGAGAGCTTTTAGCATAATCAGGGGGAAGACGCGCCGGTGCAAGTATGCCAGCGCGTAAGCATGTGTATCTTTGCTGAATGGCTGACAGAAAGCAGGCGGAAATGGAGCCGTATTCGCATCACGTGCTCATTTGCACCGGCGATTTCTGTTCGCCTGATCGTCGCGGACGCCAGCTTTACTCACTCCTCGCCGAGCTGCTTCAGCGCGAGGATATGCTCTTCGGCCCCGAACGCGTGAAGCGGGGTGAAACTCCCTGCCTTGGCGTGTGTAGCAACGGGCCGATCGTCGTCGTGTATCCTGAGGGCATCTGGTACTCTGAGGTCACGCCGGCACTATTGGAGCGAATAGTCGTCGAGCACCTCAAGCAGGGCAAACCGATCGAAGAGGCGGTCTTTCACCGCCTCTAGTTCCTGCCTTACCTTTCACCGCATCCAGCACCAATCGCAGTGACGCCATCACCCTTCAATCCACGCAGGCTCGCGCTCGGGGCTGCGAAAAAACTGATTTTCGAGAACGAGGATCCGCAGACGGCGCTCGAGCGCCTCGCCGGCCTCTCGGCGCTCGACGATCGGGGCGCCTTGAGCGCGGAGAGCAAGTCAATGTCACGCATGCGCAGCACGATTCTGAACGACCTCGACGAGATGTACCGCGAAGCATTCGAGCGCGCGAAAGCCACGGGCGACCAGACCCAGATGGCGACGCTCGACTTTGCGTACCGCAGAGAACAGCTCTACTTCGAGATCCTTCTCGACGTTCGCGACGCGCTTGAGCGTCGCTAGCCCCCGCGCCCAGCCCGGCGGGACGTCCGGGCCGTGAACAGTCTCTGGGGCTGGATCTGGTTCAACGTCGCCGTCCTGGCGATCCTCGCGCTCGACCTCGGCGTGCTCCATCGCCGATCGGAAAAAGTTTCTCTCAAGGAAGCCGCGATCTGGAGCGGAGTATGGGTCGCGCTCTCCCTTTGCTTCGCGCTCGCCATTTATCGCAACATGGGGCCGGAGTCGGGGCTCGAGTTCCTGACCGGGTACTTGATCGAGTACGCGCTGTCTGTGGACAACATCTTCGTGTTCGTGCTGATCTTCTCGTACTTCAGCGTTCCAGAGAAGTATCAGCACCGGGTGTTGTTCTGGGGAATCATCGGGGCACTCGTGCTCCGCGGTGTGATGATCGTCGCCGGATCGGCACTCGTGACGCGCTTTGCGTGGACGCTCTACATCTTCGGCGCGTTTCTGGTCTTCACCGGCATCAGAATGGCGCTCCAGAAAGACGACGCGGCGTACAATGCGGAGCGCGACCCGGTTCTCCGGTTGGCGCGCAAGCTCATCCCGGTAACGCCCGATTATCGGGGCGACAAGTTCTTCGTCAAGGAGCCGGACAAGACCGGGCGGATGAGATTCGCCGCGACGCCACTGTTCATCGTTCTGATCATCGTCGATACGACAGACATCATATTCGCCACCGATTCCATCCCCGCCATATTCGCCGTCACGCGGGATCCGTTCATCGTCTACACCTCGAACATCTGCGCCGTACTCGGCTTGAGGGCGCTGTATTTCCTTCTCGCCAGCGTCGTAGACAAGTTCGTGTACCTCAAGCTGGGGCTTTCACTCGTCCTGGTCTTCATTGGCGCGAAGATGCTACTCGAGCACTTCCTCCATATTCCGATCATTGCTGCGCTTGGCGTTGTGGGGCTGGTTCTGGGATCGGCGATCTACGCGTCTGTAAAATGGCCCCGAACGGGGCACTAATAGGCGGCTACGGGTTACGCTTACAGAGACCCGAACGTCTTTTTTCGTAGCCCCCTCCGTCTCACACACAGAATCGGGAATTCCCGCATGATTTTCACTTTGCGCCTTGCGAGCGCCGCCGCTTTCGTGCTCGCTCCGCTGTCTTACATCAACGCTCAGGCTTCGACCAAACCAGTCGCCGCTCCGGCCGTCTCACCGGCCGGCAAGAACCTGGCGATGGATTTTCGCATCACGGTGACCCAGGGCCAGCCGGACACCTCAGTCATTCAGGGTCACGCGGTCGGATCAGCCGACAAGATGCGCATGGATCTGAAGATGCAGGGACCCGGTGCCCAGGTCAGCCCGCTCGGCGGCTCGAGCGGCGAGGTCGGTATGATCCTTTCCGACAGCGGAAAGACGGTCACGTATCTCGATACCAAGGCCAGTCATTACTTGCGCGTGCGACCTGCGGACATGCTCGCGCAGGCGCAACAGACGGGAGTGAAGATGGGCTTCTCTGGGACCGAGGCCAAAGCCGAGAACCTGGGCGCGGGTCCGACGATACTCGGACACCCAACCTCCCATTACCGCATCGGGACCGGCATGACGATGACCATCACCGCGATGGGTCAGGATCAGGTCGTGAAGATCTCGAGCACGTCGGACTACTACTACGCCGACGACATCAAGGGAGTCGTAAATCCTTTTGCCAGCCTGAGCGGTGGAGACATGGCGGCGATGTTCGGCAGCTCGAGCAAGGAGTTCGCGGATAAGCTCAAGGCCATGCAGGACAAACTGCCCAAGGCCACGCCGCTCCGCGCCTCCAGCACGGCGACGATGACGGCCCAGGGGCAGACGCGAACTACCAACACTCAAGCCGAGGTCACGTCCGTTCAGTGGGTCGACGCGGATTCGAAGATTTTCGATATTCCAGCGACTTACACTCCGGTGACCCTGCCAGGTATCGCCACTCCGGGCGGCGCAGTACCGCCGAAGTAGGGCGTTCAGGCCGAACGAAAAAAGGGCGGGCTCTCGACGAGCCCGCCCTTTTGCGTTGCAAATCGCGGGTGCGAAACCGCGCGAATCAGAACTTCACGATCTCTTCGTACGCCCGCTTGAAGTCGTCCACCTGCGGAAGAATCGCGTCCTCGAGACTCGGCGCGTATCCGACGAAAGTGTCTGCCGACGCGATGCGCTTTACCGGCGCATCCAGCCACGCGAAGCACTCGTCAGCGATAGCCGCCGAGATCTCGGCGCCGAAACCCCAGGAGAGGGAGTCTTCGTACGCCACGATCACCCGTGAGGTCTTCTTTACCGACTCGAAAACGGTCTCTCTGTCCCACGGGCTCAGAGTGCGAAGATCGATCAGCTCGACCGAGATGCCGTTGTCGGCAACGGCGTTCGCCGCCGTGAGCGCGCGCCTTACCGTCGCACCGTAGGTGACGACGGTGACGTCGGTTCCTTCGCGCACCACCTTCGCCTTGCCGAAGGGGATCATGAAGTTCGGTCCGGGATACGCCGACTTGTTGTACGTCTGGCGATACAGGTGCTTGTGCTCGAGGAAGAGCACGGGATCGTCGCACCTGATCGCGGTCCGGAGAAGTCCGTTGGCGTCGAGCGCCGTCGAGGGACACACCACGCGGAGTCCAGGGCAATGCGCGAAGATCGACGCCCCGGTTTGCGAATGGTAAATCGCGCCGCGGATGTATCCGCCGTAAGTCGTCCGCACGACGAGGGGAGCGGAGAAATTATTGTTCGAGCGCCAGCGCATCGTCGCGAGCTCATTCCTGAGCTGCATGTACGCGGGCCAGATGTAATCGAAGAACTGAACCTCGACGACCGGCTTGAATCCACGTAGCGCCAGTCCAATCGCCCGGCCGACGATATTCGCTTCGGCCAGCGGCGAGTTGTAGACGCGCGAGCCGCCAAACTCTTTCTGAAGTCCCCACGTGACCTTGAATACTCCGCCCTTGCCCTTGACCTTGCCGAGGTGCTCCTCGCGGGAGACGTCGGCAACGTCCTGGCCGAAGACGAGAATCTTTTTGTCGCGACGCATCTCGTCCTTCATGCAAGCGTTGAGAAGGTCGACCATCGTCGTCGGCTCGCCCGAGAACTGTGGATCGTCCTCGGTATCGAACTGCTCGCTCGTTGGATCCACGTCGGGCGAGTAGACGCCGAAGTAAACGGTATCTGCGGACGGCTGTGGCTGAGCGAGAGCATCGTCGGTCGCGGCGAGAACGACTGCGTCGACCTCTTCCTGTATCTGCTGGAGC
>Ga0193699_10000934_pt1 | contig 11803 bp, 10 predicted proteins | sample L3c2metaG_FD_160095 | JGI IMG/M metagenome (GOLD analysis project Ga0193699, IMG submission 160095) | Soil microbial communities from a riparian zone of the East river system, Colorado, United States - L3c2 | ecosystem: Environmental > Terrestrial > Soil > Riparian zone | place: USA: East... | reverse complement strand
GGCGAAGCGGATGCGACTCCTCGGCGAAGCCCGTTCGCTGATCACGATCCCGGACGCCATCGGCGCCCGCTATCGCTCGCGGGCCGCGCAGGGACTCTCGGCCGTCGCGATTCTGGTCGGGATCGTTGGCTACATGGCGACCAACGCGCTGGCGATGGGGGTCGTGATCAACTCGATCTTCGGCGTTGGGCTTGGATGGGGGATCTGGATCGGCATGGGCGTGACGCTCGCGTACTCCGCGTCGGGCGGGATTCTCGCCGGTATCTACAACGATGTTTTTCAGGGGACGCTGATGGCGCTGGCATCAGTGCTTGTTTTTCTCTTCGTGCTCAGGTTCGGCGGCGGCCTGGGCGAAATCTCGCGGACGATACTGGCGCACGACGCGGCGTTCCTCGGCCCCTGGGGAAAGCTCACTCCGCTGGCGGCGCTTTCCTTCTTCTTTGTTTTTTCGATGGGCTCGCTCGGGCAACCCCAGGCCGTGCACAAGTACTACATGCTGCGTGATCCGTTGCAGCTCAAATGGTACCCGCTCCTCAAGACGCTCGGTCTCGTGCTAGTGCTTCTTCTTTACTTCAGCGTTGGAGTTGGTGTAAAAGCCTTCGTGCTGAGCGGTCGCCTGGCTCCGCTGGCGAGCCCCGACCAGGCGACGCCGGCCCTTCTGCTCAACGTCACTCCGATAATTCTCGCAGCTCTCGTTTTCTCGGGCGTCGCGGCCGCGACAATGAGCGCCGCAAACTCTTTCATCAACATTGGCGCCGCCGTAGTCACGCACGATCTGCCGGTTGCGTTCGGCAGGCGGGTAAAAAATGAGCTGCGCTGGGGGCGAACGGTGACAGTTCTGATCGCGATCGCGGCAGCGATCACAGCACAACAGTCGGGGACGATGGTCGCGTTCCTCGGCATCTTCGGATGGGGCCTGTTCGCCTCGACGCTCGTGCCCGCGTTGGCGGTCGGGCTCAACTGGCAGGGCGCGACGCGCGCCGGGGCGATGGCATCGATCGCAACGGGTCTGATCGTCACGCTCGCGCTCGAGACCGCGGCATACCGGAAAGCCTTCACCTTTCCTGCCGGCGTCACGGCGTCTGCGGTTGCAATGGTTTCCTCGTTTCTCGTGTTCTTCGTCGTGTCGTGGCTCACCCGAAGCGCTGCGACAACGGAGATTGACCCGGATGTGAGGCTGGTGATGGAGCTCTGATCACTCAGTCGCGGCTTTCTTTTCCTTTTGAGGCTCCATCACACGAACGCTCTTAATGTTGACGAACTCGTGGATGCCGAACTCGCCCAGCTCTCGGCCGAATCCTGAATTCTTGACACCACCAAATGGTAGCCGAGCATCGGATACCACCATGCCGTTGATGAAGAGAAGCCCGGACTCGATCTCAGCGATCAACTGACTTTGCTCGGCGGCGTCGCGGGTCCACGCGGACGCCCCCAGTCCAAACGTGGTTCCGTTGGCGATACGGATCGCGTCGGCGAGATCCTTCGCCTTGAAGACGGACGTAACGGGCCCGAATAACTCCTCGCGCGACGCGGGCGCGTCGGTCGGGATGTCGGCGAGGACGGTTGGCTCGTAGAAGTATCCGTCGCGATCGAGCTTCTTGCCGCCGGTGAGAAGTCTTGCGCCGGCGGCGACGGATGCCTTCACCTGCTGATCGAGCTGATCGCGAATCGCCGCCGTCGCCTGCGGTCCGAGCTCCGTCTTCTCGTCCATCGGGTCCCCGATGCGCAACGTGGAAACACCGGCGACGAACTTCTTGAGAAAGTCATCGTAGATCTTCTCATGGATGATGAATCGTTTGGCGGCGATGCACGATTGGCCATTGTTGATCATCCGGGCCGTCACCGCGGTCGAGACCGCGTTGTCGATATCCGCACTCGGCATCACGACGAACGGATCGCTGCCACCAAGCTCGATGACTGACTTCTTGAGATTCTTGCCGGCAGCGCTGGCAACCGATCGGCCTGCTCCCTCGCTGCCGGTGAGCGTGACCGCGACAATGCGACGGTCGGCGATGATTCCCTCGACCAATTCGGAACCGATGAGCAGAGTCTGAAACACGCCATCCGCGAACCCGGCGCGGCGAAAAATGTCTTCTATCGCAAGCGCGCACTGCGGAACATTCGACGCGTGCTTGAGGACGCCGACATTGCCGGCCATCAGCGATGGCGCAGCAAAGCGGAACACCTGCCAGAAAGGAAAATTCCACGGCATGATTGCGAGCACGACGCCGAGCGGCTGAAAGGCGACCCAACTCTTGCCGCCTTCCATTTTGACCGGCCGGTCCGCGAGAAACCGCTCGGCGTTGTGGGCGTAATAGCGGCACGCGGTCGCGCACTTCTCGGCTTCGGCAACAGCCGCCTTGATGGGTTTTCCCATCTCGAGCGTCATGAGTTGTCCGAGCTCACGACTCTCGGCTTCCAGGATTGCGGCTGTCTTGCGCATCCAACTCGCCCGGTCGGCGAAGGATGTTCGACGGTGCTGGCGGTACGCGATCACCGCTCTGTCCAGTGATTCGCTGACGCGCGTTGCGGAATAGGGCTCGAACGTGCGAACCGTCTTTCCAGTGGCGGGGTTAATGGTCGCGATGCTCATAGTGAACGGCTTCGCTTCACGGAACGTGCCGAAGGTCGCGCTTTGAGATTCGAAGTCTTGGATGCAGCGGATCGGTCAGATCCATGTCCTGCCACGGCACCCGGTACACAGAATAGAGCTTGCGGCTGTTGAGGAAGCGCGTGACCGGCCTTACGAGTGTCCACGCCGACAATCGCTCGATCAGCGCCGAGGCTCCGATGAGATAAGCATCCACCAGCAACGCCTTCTCGTCCCGCTCGACGCGAAGCTCCTCTATCCGTCCGATGTCATCTCCGTCGACGTCGCGGACGTTGGTGCCGAGAAGGAGCTCGACATTGATTTCCATTTTATTGCTCAGCCTCCTTTTGTCCGCCGCCCGGAATGCGCTCGACAATGTGGCGAGCGATCCAGATCTCCCAGTCAATGGCGCCCGTGTCGCGAGCCTTCACGTCCAGCCTGATGTCGCGTCCGGCGGTCACGACACGTGACCATGGAATCGTCACAGGTTCGGCACGCCTGGGGCCCCACATTCGTGCCAGCCGGCCGGCGAGCCTCGCGAGAGCGGGATGCAGGCGCATCCACGGAGTCGTGCCGCCGATTCGGATGTGCGTGATTCGGGGCTGCGTAGTATGCGCTCCCAGATGCATCACGAGGCCGTCCACGCGGCCCATGTCGCAATTCTCTCTGTCCACGATCTTCCGGTCCAGGACATCGCGCACCAGATCCATGTCAGCCTCCTATGATCTCGAGCGGGATGGAGATCACCGCCAGAAGAAAGGAAATGAGGATAATGATCGCGACTACGGAGTTACTAACCCAGCCGTTGCGATGCTTCCCCATATAGATCGGATCGTTCATCAGAAAGAGGAATGGAACGATCGCAATCGGGAGAGTCGCGGCGGTCAGTGCCATCGAGATCATCGTGACCTTTACGGGGTCGACTCCGAACACAAGCGGAACCGCCGACGACAGGATGATGATCGTGTAGACGAGACTGAACCGCGCGTTCTTCGACGGTTCGAGATTCTGGCTCCAGTTCCAGCCGAATCCCTGCGCGAAGAAATAGGCGATGGCCAGCGAGATTTCCACCGCGGCGCCGAAACACGCGACGAGCATCGACACCGCGAACAGACCCAAGCCCCATTTGGGGAACGCGCTCGTCATCGGTAAGGCCGCCTGCTCGAACTTGTCGACCTGAATCCCGTGCGGGTGCAACGCTAATGCGGCCGCAATGAGAACCGCCATTGAGAGAAGTCCGCCGAAGCTCATGCCAAGGACTGCGATTGCTCGGTTGACTCCTATGTAACTCTCGTCCCATTCGTCTTCGATTGCCCCGGAGGAATAGAAGTACATCAGATAGGGAGAGATCGACGCGCCAAGGATGCTGACAGCGATGAAACCATAGCGCGCCTTCTGGTCGTGGGGCATCGTCGGGAGAAGGCCGGTGGCTGCACTCGACCAGTCGGGATGGAGCTTGATCGCTCCGACGACAAAGGAGATCGTGATCAGTCCAAGCAGAGATGCGCCGTTCTCGATGAAGCCGAACGTACCCTTCCACATGAGAAACCAAACGAGGAGCGAGACAGGAATCGCCCACCAGGGGAATCCGATGCCGGTAAGAAGCTGGAGCGACAAGCCGATTCCTCCGATCTCCGCGATCAGCACCAGGAACGCGACGAGTACCATCCCGACGAGCACGATGAAGAAGAACGGAAATCCGAACCGCTCGCGCATCGCGTCGACGATGGTATGCTTGCTCACCGCGGCCAACCTGCCCGACATCTCCACGAGAAAGATCAGACACAAGGTTCCTATCAGGATCGCCCACAACAACTGATAGCCAAAGGCCGCGCCCGCCTGAGCGGCGGTGAGCACCGATCCGATTTCGAGGAACCCGCCGACGCTGGTGACGATGCCCAGCGTTATCTGAAGAATCTTCTTCACTGGTTCGACTTGGCACCCATCTGATTTACATTGTTCTTCTATGCCCAGGAACAAAGCCCTTCTGTTCGCCCTTTCACTTTTCGTGCTCGCTGCGCTTGACACCGCGTGCGGACAATCGCAGGTAAATCCTGCTCAGGCTCTCACGACCCCTCCGCCGCTTCGCCGGGAGTTCAGAGGAGTGTGGATTGCATCTGTGCAGAACATTGACTGGCCTTCGCAGCCCGGGCTTTCGACGCAGGAGCAGAAGGACGAGCTGGTGGGAATGCTTGATCGCGCCGTAGCTCTCCGACTGAATGCCGTGATTCTGCAGGTAAGGCCGGCCGCTGATGCGATGTATGCGTCGCCGTACGAGCCGTGGTCGGAATATCTGACCGGACGAATGGGTAGAGCGCCCAGTCCGTGGTACGACCCGCTCGAATTCGCGGTTACCGAGGCGCACAAGCGCGGACTCGAGCTGCACGCGTGGTTCAATCCGTATCGCGCGCGGCATCCATCGGCGAGATCAGAGCCATCGGCGGACCATATCAGCCGCACGCATCCGGAACTGGTAAAGCGGTATGGAAGCATGCTCTGGATGGATCCAGGGGAGCCGGAAGTCCGCGAGCAGACAATCCGCGTGGTGCTCGATGTCGTCCAGCGCTACGACATCGATGGCGTTCACATCGACGACTACTTCTACCCGTACAAGGAGAAGGACCGGCGCGGAAGGACCATAGAATTTCCCGACGGCACCAGTTGGCGGAAGTATCTCAGATCAGACGGACGCCTCCAGCGAGATGATTGGCGGCGCGCCAATGTCGACAGCCTGATTCACCAGGTGTACGTGCGAATCAAAGCGGCCAAGCCATGGGTGAAATTCGGAATCAGCCCATTTGGAGTATGGCGTCCGGGTAATCCTCCGGGAATCGGCGGCTTCGATTCATACGCGGAGCTTTACGGCGACTCGAGAAAGTGGATTCTGAATGGATGGGCGGACTACTTCACGCCGCAACTCTATTGGCCGACTACGCGCGATGACCTGAGCTACCCGATCCTGCTGCGCTGGTGGGTCGAGCAAAATGCAAAGGGCAGGCACGTCTGGCCGGGCAACTATCTCGACAAGGTCACGGGCACTCAGACAGGCTGGCCCGCGCAGGAGCTGCTCGATCAGATCGCCCTCACGCGCGCGCAGCAGGGAGCGACAGGCAACGTGTACTTCAGCATGCGCTCGTTCATGTTCGGACGAGACGGCCTGCCCGAGAAGCTGGTTGCGGGGCCGTATGCGAGCAAAACGCTCGTGCCGGCAAGCACCTGGCTGGACAGCGTACCACCGCTTTCGCCGATCGTGCGCGTAGCACGCGATGCGGTGACCGGTGCGACCAATGTTTCGCTGCAGCCTCAGGGCGCCGAGCCGATCTCGCTGTGGCTGGTGAGAACCCGCGTTGGTACGGACTGGACGACTGAGATTCTTTCGGGCCTGCAGCGTTTCTACACGATTCCGCGAGTTATCGGCGGAGTCGCGGCGGACGAATTGGTCGTCTCGGCCATCGATCGAAGCGGCAATGAGAGCACCCCGGTCATGCAGGCGTTGGTGCTGTCTCCCTGAAACAGAACTCCGCGCTGAGCATCACTCAGCGCGGAGTACGCATGCGTTGTGATGCGGCTCAGTTCACCGTGAACTGCTGTACCATGCCGTGCGCGAAATGCGGCTTTCCATCCTTGGTGTCAGGCAGGAAGCAGATAAGTGCGTAGTTCCCCGCAGTAAAATCCGCGCTGAAATATTCGGACATTCCCGTGCCTATTCCGGAAATTCCGCCCAGCGGCTTCCCGGGCGGCGGACCTTCCATCTTTGCGATCCATTTCATGAAATCGCTGACGCTGGCACCCGGTGCAAGCTTTACAAGCTCGATTTCATGGTGCTGTACGCCTTCGTTGGTGACGCGAATGGTGCGCAGTCCTTTCTGGATCGGCGATGAGAACTTATAGGAGTAGTCCAATAGAGTGACGGTGACATCCGGCGTGGGGTCGGGAGCAACCAGGCCTGTGGCCGGCACCACCCGCAATCCCTGCAACATCCCCTTCATGAAATGCGGAGGTCCATCGAGGTCGACGAAGCAGATGAGGGCGTAGTTGCCCGGCTCGAGCATCACCGTCGCGTTCGACTCGAGGCCCGGCGCTGGAGCGTTCGGTCCCCCTACTTCTTTCACCCAGGCCGGCGGCGGTCCCGGTTTCCTCAGGGCGGCGCGAAGATCATCCACCGTCTTTCCGGACTCGAGCTTCAGGATCTGCATGTGATGAAGCGCCGGTCCCTTGTTCAGGAATCGAAAATCAGTGAGGCCGGCGGGGATCGCGTCTGGGGCGTCGAACTTGAAATCCTCGGCTGAAACGCGAACAACGCGCGCTTTCGCGGTCGGGCCTGGGACACTCGCCGTTGTTGGTGCGGCATACCGTGTATCCTCGGCGAACGTGCTGTTGACTACGAGCGTCGCAACTGCGACAGCTCCCACAACGAGGCCGATGATCTTCACAGAAGCCATGAACGAACCTCTCAGTTGACGGTGTCGGGCGGTGAGGGGACCATTCTGCCGCCACCCGGGTCGCCTGTCAACAGGAGTTCGGCCTACTTGTCCTCGCGTTTGAGTGAAGCGGAGTTGATGCAATAGCGCTGATGCGTGGGCCCCGGGCCATCGTCGAACACGTGTCCCAGGTGAGCATCGCATTTGGCGCAGAGAACTTCAGTCCGCTTCATGAAGAGCGTCCTGTCGGATTCAGTTCGGACGTTTTCATCCGCGACCGGTTCCGAGAAGCTGGGCCAGCCTGTGCCGGAATCGAACTTCGCGTCCGAGTCGAAGAGGGGCGTGCCGCAGCAGATGCAGGTGTAGGTGCCAGGTTCCTTACTGTTGTGGTACTCACCGGTGAATGCGCGCTCGGTGCCCTTCTGCCGTGCAATCCGGTACTGCTCCGGGGTGAGCTCCTTGCGCCACTCTTCGTCGCTCTTCTTGATCTTGTCGCTCATTCGTCTCGCTCTCTCTGAACATCCAAAAGGTAGGATTTCGACGCCAATCTACAGGCGGTACGCCGCCATGCGTCGTACTTCAAAAATACATCAATGTGGAATATCGGTGTGCAGCGTCCTACCTTGTGCTCAATCGTATGAAATGCCGATCGAGAGCCACGCGGAGCGTAATTGCACTCTTTGCGATAGGCGTTGTGGCCTGCGTCCACGGCCCAAGCCGCCTCCGACAGGAGCGCCGCGTCAGTTATTGGGAGGCGCTGGCCGATCTCATTCCGGCGGACGCGATCGCATCCGCGCGCACTCCGTCGGAGAAGGAATTTGCCGAAGCGCTGGAGAACCTCATGTCCGGCAATCTGGAAAAGGCGGAACAGCGCTTCGGAGTGCTTAGAAACACCGCCACTGATTCAATCATCCGCACGGGCTCCAGGGTGATCTACACGGCAACGCTCCAGTACCAGGAAAAATGGGGGACCCTGGCCGAGCTCAAGAACGAGCCATCGCAGCCGAAGGCGGATCGCACGGACAGAGCGAGCATTGAGCTCTGGGCGCAGGCGTTCAAGAACATTCCCTCCAAGTCTTTCACATTTCGCTCGTCATCCGTCCGACTGCCGATGTCGATGTCAGCCGTCGGAACTCCCCTGATCCCGGTCAGAATAGGCGGAAGGACCTACAACTTCTGGCTCGACACGGGGTCGAGCCTGACCATGCTCGCCTCCGATGTAGCAAGCGATCTCAATATCACACCGCTTGTGCCCGATACCCTCGAGATCGTGACCAGCACCGGCAGGGTAAAGGCAAATCCTACGCTGATTCCTCAGTTGGAGATCGGCCAACTGACTGTGCGGAACGCGCCGGCGATGATCGTCGAAGAATCGATGATGCGAATGAGCGAACCGAGGCCGATCGAACAAAGTCAGCATGTGAAGATCGACGGCATCATCGGTTTCGATATCATCCGGCAGATTGATGTCGAGGTGGACTTCGGCGACAACAATCTGCGCCTTCGCGATCCGTCGGCATCGAGACCGGAAGCCGATCGCAACATGTACTGGGTCGGACTTCCGGTGGTGAGGCTCACCAGCACTGGGGGAATGCCCTTGCATTTCGGGTTGGACACGGGCGCCCAGCTGACGTTCGTGACCGAGACATTGCTCGACAAGCTCCAACTCAGCGCCGCGCGGATCGAGAGCCGCCGAGTCGGGGGACTGGGCGGGGAGATATCGCTTCGCGCGCCGGTGCTGCCGGATCTCAGGGTGCTGGTACGTGGATTCCCCATTCTTTTCAGAGGAGCGGTGGTCCGCGCACCCGTCTACCAGGTGTTGGCCTCACTCGACGGGGTGCTGGGAGGGGATATCTGGAACAGCGGGGTCGTCCGAATCGACATGACGAATGGGGTTTTTGCGGTGAGGAAGCCCCGCTCCAACTAGAAGATGTTAGGTTGTTAACTAACATGCCTCGAGCCGGATCCTTCCCGATTGAGTTCGCGGTCACGCCGCGCTTCGATGTTTTCTACGCGTTGTATTCGCTCGCGAGCAGCGCGTCGAGTCAGCTCGATCCCTGGAAAGCAAAAGCACTCGCGCGACTGCCGCGTGACTTCGAGCGCCTGGCGAAACAGGTCGCACCCCTTCCGATTTTCTGGCCGCTGTTGGCGGACGCCATCCAGAGCGTGCAGGGAGAAGTGACGTTCGAGGACATGGGGTCGAGCATTCGCGAAATGCCGGCGGAGGATCTTCAGAGGAATATTCTGTCGGGAATTTTCCACGACCGAACCGCGGTGGACTCACTCGTCACGCGCGAGAAAGGTCTCAAGCAGGTACTCAGCGATGAAAGGCTTCCGGGCGGTGAGCTGCTCGGGCACTTCGGGCTGCGACCGTACAGCCGGACGTCACAGTCGGCGAGCACGATCGAAATGCTGCTCGCCAAGCCGAAGTCATTTCGCGACGAGCTCGCGCAGGTGCTGAAGAAATTCTGGGAAACCGGTTTCCGGGACGACTGGTCCGCGCTCGAGCCGGGCCTGCGCGCCGAGTCGTTTCGCATGAGGGACCTGCGTGAGGAGCACTCGCCGGGGGATCTCGGGCGCGCGTTGAATCTCCCAGTCGTATTTGATGACGGTGCGAGGGAGATTCGCCCGAGGACGGGAGCGGCTATCGCGTACGACCGCGTCGACCGCTGCTTCATAATTCCGTCCGCCTTCAACGCTCGGCGCTGGTGGGCGAAATACGAGACAAACGCGCAGCGGGTTGTTCTCTACATCCCAATCACGGCGGAGCCTGGCGCTCCCAACATCATCGCAGTGGAAGACCGGAAGCCTCGTGAGGCCTCGCCGAGACAACCCAGCGCGATAAACGCCGAATCCGTTTTTCGAGCACTTGGTGACACGACGCGGTACGCAATTGCGTCCATCCTCGCGCGTACGCCTACGACGTCGGCGGAGCTTGCCCGCAGTCTCAAAGTTTCCAAGCCGACGATAACCCACCACGTGCAGGCGCTCCGATCGGCCGGGCTGATCAGGGAAACGCCTAGTGGCGGGTCGACGAAGCTCACCTTGAGCAAGGAGACCATCGCGGCGCTGTCCGGCGCAGCGGTCGACCAGCTGTTCTCGTCCAAGGGCGACCTGGCGCTGGAAACAACCCGGAAGCGCCGTAACAGCTAGACCCCCGAAATTGGGCCCCAACCCGGACAACCCGGCAAAAAAGAATCTTTTAAACCTTTTTGCCGTACAGTGAGTCTAAGAGTACAAGAGGCCGGACTGTTGTCTCTCCTGGCGCAGGATGAGAGCTACTGGTTGAGCTTGTAGGACGGGTGGGCCACCAGTAGCCAGCCCCGTACCCCAAAAGGGTACGGGGTTTTTTGCATCCGCGCCGAAAGCGATTCCGAAAAAAGCGTCGGATGTAATACTCGCGGGACGCGGATGCGATTTTATCTCGCGACTGCGGGATCCGGATAACCGGTGTCCATAATGACGAGCCATCGTCCGCCGTCGCGACGCCACATCGTCACGTACCTGCCGTGTCCGCCTTCCTTCCCTGCCTGAGGGCCGGTGCGGTTTACGACCCAGTACCTACCTGTGGTTGAGCCGATGTCGCCGCCGTGGAAGACGTTCGCATCCGTTGGTTCCCAGTTCAGAACTGTCGTAGTGTCGGAGATGTTCGACAGGTCGAATTTCCTGATCTCGTCGAAGCCCTTCACCATGTTGCCGAGGTAGCGAATGCGAATTGCGTCGGGCGCATAGAAGGACATCCAGCCATCGATTCCCCGGGCGTGGGTCGCGACCGCAAAGTCGCGGTCGGCCTGCATGAGCGAGCCTTCTGTTGCGCCACTCGGAGAATCGCTCTTGTTGACCGTCACAGTGCACGCCGTCGCCAGCGAACCGAGTGCGAGAATGACGAACCATCGCTTCATCGTGTGCCTCCGTTGTCTTTTTGCGTGATCGTGGCTCACCGTTCGCGAACCTGGCCAAACAGATAGCAGTCGGCCCGCAGAACCGCCACCACTTTCACGGCTTTGGCACCCGGGATAGGTTTGCGGTTCGCGGCGGAGGAGCCGCATCTCATTCTGGTGGAGCGCACATGGCGGAAGTTTTCGGGCGAAACCTGCTCTCGGGAAAAAACGCGATCGTCACCGGAGGCGGGAGCGGAATCAATCTCGCGATTGCCCGCCGCTTCGCTCAGAACGGCGCCAAGGTCGCTCTCATCGGGCGAACGAAGGAGAAGCTCGATTCCGCGGCCGACGAAATCCGGAAAGCCGGCGGCACCGCTTCAGGTCACCCCGCCGATGTGCGCGATTACGACGCTCTCTCGGCCGCGATAAAGTCGGCGCGCGAGACGCATGGGGAGATCGACCTCGTCGTTTGTGGCGCGGCCGGAAATTTCCCGGCACCAGTGCTCGGGATGTCCGCCAACGGGTTCAAGGCGGTGATAGACATCGACCTGCTCGGGACGTTCAATACTTGCCGAGCAGTGTTCGAGCATCTGAGACGCCCCGGCGCGTCGATCATCAATATCTCGGCGATGCAGGCGTTCACGCCGATGCCGATGCAGGCGCACGTATGCGCGGCGAAAGCCGGCGTGGACATGCTCACCAAATGCCTTGCGATCGAGTGGGGGGTCGAAGGAGTGCGCGTCAATTCCATCGCACCCGGTGCGGTCGACGACACCGAAGGGATGAAGCGACTAGCCCCGACGCCCGAGATAAAGAAACAGGTTGCGCGGGGTATTCCTCTCAAGCGTTTCGCCACGAAGGACGAGATCGCTGATCTCGCGCTGTTCCTGTCGAGCGATGCGGCGAGCTTC